>ERZ827524.3-NODE-3-length-379622-cov-31.596056_pt1 | contig 379622 bp, 364 predicted proteins | sample MGYA00519702_ERZ827524 | MGnify/ENA primary metagenome ERZ827524 (study PRJEB31778, sample SAMEA3449341) | human gut metagenome | biome: human gut; feature: human-associated habitat; material: faeces | place: United Kingdom | collected 2010/2012 ...
GTACTACTGCTAGCATTATACATAAAATTAACATTCTTTTTTTATATCTATAGAGACTATGGTTCATATTTTAACCTCTACTTTCTATAGATATTATATAACACCACCCACCCGGTGTCCAGTTAATTTTTGCACTTTTTTTCTATCAGCACATCTTTAAAATTTTCACAAAAAAAATCGCATTTTTGCGATTTACATTACAGCTTGAAATAATAGAACTCCAAACCAGAAACCTGCTACTATAGTGATAGCACAAATTCCAATTGCTAGTAATGTTTTACTTTTCTTGTTCATTCTTTCTCACCTATTATAATGATATCATAATCAAAATATTTTTTAAAGATTTTTTAGATATTTTCTTTAATGTATTTTGTAATGTATTCTAAGACTTCGTCCTTTGGTAAGTCGATGCTTTCAGATTCTTTTCTTAGTTTAAATTCAACTAAACCATCATTTAGTTTTTTACCTATAGTGATTCTTATTGGAATACCAATTAGGTCCATATCATTAAATTTAATACCAGGACGCTCTTCTCTATCGTCTAATATGGTATCGATTCCTGCTTTTTCTAAGTCATCATGTAATTTATTAGCATAGTTCATGCAATTTTCATCATTAGTATTAAGTGCACATATTGCTACTTTAAATGGTGCTATATTTAGTGGCCAGATAATACCTTTGTCATCGTTGTTCTGTTCTACGTATGAAGCTAGGATTCTTCCTGGACCAATACCATAGCATCCCATTACTACAGGATTAATTTTGTTGTTTTCATCTAGGTATGTTAAGTCAAATTTTTCAGAATATTTGGTTCCTAGTTTAAATGTATTACCTACTTCAATACCTTTTTTAAAGTATAGTTTTCCACCGCATACTGGGCATGTATCACCCTCTTCAACGTTTACGATGTCTGCAGATATATCATAGGTAAAGTCATTGATGTTAGCGTTCATATAGTGATAACCTTCTTTGTTAGCTCCTACTACAAAGTTAGTCATGTTTAGTACTTCTTCATCGATGATGATTTGTGCTCCAGTTAGGTTAATTGGACCAGTAAAGCCTGGACAAGCATTAGATGTACTAATAAGAGCATCGTCAGCAAAGTTAATTTCATTACATTTTAATAATTTAGTAACTTTGGTTTCATTTAAAGTTCTATCTCCTCTTACGAAGAAAATAGTTAGTTTTCCATCGATGTTCATTAAAAGGGCTTTTACTGTTTTCTTGATATCAATATTTAAGAACTTAGTTACTTCTTCAATTGTTTGCATATTAGGAGTTTCGACTAATTCTTTTTCTTTTAGTTCTTCTTTGCTAGGCTCGTCTGGAATATGTTTTGATACTTCTATATTTGATGAATAATCACATTTATTACATAATACAATAGTGTCTTCACCAATGTCTGTTATTGCTTGGAATTCTTCTGATAATGATCCACCCATTACACCAGTATCTGCTTTAACAATTGCATAGTTTAAACCAATACGATCAAAAATCTTTTTGTAAGCATCAAACATCTTATGATACGAAATGTCTAGGCCTTCTTCGTCTTTATCAAATGAGTATGCATCTTTCATAGTAAACTCACGAACTCTGATAAGTCCATATCTTGGCCTTGGTTCATCACGGTATTTTGGTGCTTGCTGATAGATTGTAAAAGGTAGGTCTTTATAACTTCTAACCATATTTTTAGCAGCTACGGTAAATAATTCTTCATGGGTAGGACCTAAAACGTATGGTTTAGAGTATCTATCTTGTAGGTGGAACATTGAACTACCAAGTGATGCTACTCTGCCACATACTTCGTAGTATTCTTCTGGAATTAAACTTGGCATTAAAAGTTCTTGCGCTCCAGCATTATCCATTTCTTCTTTGATTATGTTTTTAATATTATTAAAGGCGCGTAAACCTAAAGGCATGAACATATAAATACCTGCGCCTATTTTTTTAATCATACCACTTCTTACAAGTAGGTTACCACTAGTACTATCTTCATCTTTAGCATTTTCTCTTAACGTATAGAAAAAGTTTGTTTTTAATTTCATCTTAATCCTTCTTTCTAATTAAAAAGGATGATACTTAAAGGAGCATATGTTATGCGGTACCATCCTTATTTTTACTTAATTTTGATAACGGAATTACCCGGTTTGTTTTTTTAGAGGAGGATTTATCATCTTTATCTACCTATATTACAGCAGCATAGGCTCTCTTTAAGATTAGTTTTAATAAATGTGTCTCTTACAAATTTCTAATATTATTTTAGATTATTTTTATTGTTTAGTCAATTCTTTTTAATGTACTACCCTTTTCTTGTTTTCTCTTAGGGTACTTTCATAGTCTGCAAAGACATCAATGAAGCTGTTTGTTTTGTAGACTTCAATCAGATTTTTATACATGTTTAATAGGCTTAATTTTTCTGATGGCGTGGCACATATTTTATTTAGTTCATCATTATTTGATATAATTACTTGAATTGGAAGTAAAAGAGTTTGTTCTATTAAGTATCTACTAAAGTTTTCCGGGGCCATTATTGTTTCGGGAATGTATAAGCCTTCATCTGTTTGCTTTAATCCCATCATAAAGTATGGTGTTATGGTTTCATCACTTGGTGTAAAAAGGAATTTGGTACTTGCGCCTTGAAATGTTAACCCTTTACCATGATATATTTCTTTATTAAAGTTGATGCATCCAAAGTCAAAAGTTTCAAATGTTGATAGTTTAGAAAAAGCAATACATCTAATCATTATTTTATAGTAATTTAATAATGTTCTGCTTTTATCAGTTGCATCATGTTTAATTATATCTTCTGCTCTATCAATAATTATTTTTAGTACGTCATATGAAGTTACAGTCTCTCCTGGTTTTATTCCTAACAAATTTGATCTAACTGGCTCCATATAATCACTTAATATGCCTTTATAGTTAATACCTAGAAGATGTGCGATATTTTTAGCCAGAATTTCAAAAGTAAATTCTTCTCCATTACTTAAGATAAAATTATAACTTTTGTCTTGATATTTTTGTTCGTAGGCTTTAAATGCCGCATGTAAATTTTCCATAACTTCAGCAGCATAGTTTATTCCTGGAAATGGTACATCTTTTGTATGTGTGGATACATATTGTAATTCTTTTCTACTTATCATTATAAAACCCCCATATTTGGCTAAATTATACCATATTTTTATGTATTAGTCAAACGAACGTTCTATTTCAGGTTTTCATTAATTATTTCTTGTTCTAATTTTAGATTGATATTATACTCTCTTTTATATTGATCTTTGATAATTTTTATTAATTCAAGGATGTCTTTAGAAGTTGCACTGCCTTTATTTATTATGAAGTTCGCGTGTTTTTCGCTTATATATGCATCTTTAATATGAAAATTTTTTAGACCGAGACTTTCAATTATTTTTCCGGCATAATCACCTTCTGGATTTTGAAAAACACTTCCGGCTGATGGGTAATTTATAGGCTGAGAATTAATTCTTTTTTGAGTGTACTCTTTTATTAAGTTTAGTGATTCTTCTTTATTACCTTTTTCTAGTTTTAATGTTGCACTTAAAATTATAATATTTTTGTTTTTTAGATTTGTTTGATGATGAGATGCTTTGATTTCATCTTTAGTTATTTCTTTTATTTGATTATTTTCTAATACTTTGATTTTAGTTACGTAGTCTAGGATGCTATGCTTGTATGCTCCAGCGTTATTCATGATAGCACCGCCTAAACTTGCTGGGATACCAGAAGCCCACTCTAGACCAGTTAGGTTATTATTGATAGTTTTATTTACAAGATTTGGTAGTAAAATCCCGGATGATGCTGTTATTTCATTATTCTTTATATAAATATCTTTTAAGTTTAGATGAATAATAATTCCATTTATGTATTCTGGTAAGATAAGGTTTGAACCATTACCTATTATTTTGTATGGTTCTTTAATGTTGTTTATTAATTTTATTAGTTCTTCTTCAGCATCTATTTCAATAAATGTTTTACATATAGCGTTTAGCTTGTAAGTGTTATAATCTTTTAAATTTTTATTTTTAGTTATTTTCATAGGACTCTCCTACTATAATTATATAATAAAAAGGCAAGTTTTGTCTTACCTTCTTAGTTCTTCTAATTTTTTCTTTTCTTCTTCTAGTTTTTGTCTATCAAGTTCAACTATTTTCGCTGGTGCTTTATTTACATAGTTTTCGTTTGCTAGAAGGGTTTCTCTTCTTAGGATAGAAGCTTCTAGTATTTTAATAGCAGTTTTTTTAGCTTCGATGTCTTTTTCGGTTTCTAGTTTTTCGAAGAAGATAGTCGCTTTTATTTTACTAGAGAATACTTTGTATGATTTGATACCTAAAGGTTCTTTTACTAGGTTATCATCTAGTTTAAGCATTTTAACGATTAGGTTGTTATCGTCTGTTGTATCAAACATTACTTTTAAATCTTTAGTCATCGCGTTTTCGGCTTTTATATTTCTAAAGTTTTTAATGAATTCAATTTCATCATCTACGATTTCTTCTTCAAGTGTAAAGACATATTTTTTGTTATGTTTTGGATATTTAGAAATCATGATTGATTCATCATCTTTTACTGGAAGCATTTGATATATTTCTTCAGTTACGTATGGCATGAATGGATGAAGAAGTTTTAAAATGCCAGTTAGAACTGTAATTAGAACTGACTTAGTTGTTACATCTTCAGATGTATATTTTGCCATTTCAATATAGTAATCGCAGAAGTAGTTCCATGAAAAATCATAAATAGCAGCACAGGCATTATTAAATTCAAACTTATCCATGTATTTTTTAGTTTTTTCGATTGTCTTTTCGTATTTTGTTAGGATCCATTTATCTTCTGGTTTTAGGTTTTCTAGATTTATTTCTTTTAAAGTACTAGTGCTAGATAGTACGAATCTGGATGCGTTCCAAATTTTATTGATGTAATTCCAAGCTGCTTTAATTTTGTCTTCGTCAAAACGCATATCAGTTCCAGGTGCTACATCACTTACTAAATAATATCTTAGGGCATCTGCTCCATATAGTTTAACCATGTCAAATGGGTCAATACCATTACCTAAACTTTTTGAGAATTTTCTTCCTTGTTTATCTCTGATAAGTCCATGGATTAGGCAGTGTTCAAATGGTCTTTTTCCTAGTAACTTTTCTCCTTGGAAAGTCATTCTATTTACCCAGAATGGGATAATGTCATAACCAGTAACTAATGTGTTGTTTGGGTAGTATCTTTGTAAGTCTTCAGTGTTATCTGGCCATCCTAGAGTTGCAAAAGGCCATAATGCACTTGAAAACCAAGTGTCTAATACGTCAGGATCTGGAGTCCAGCCTTCTTTTTCTGGAGGATTTACACCAACGAAAACTTCATCGCCTTTATACCATGCTGGAATTCGGTGTCCCCACCATAACTGACGAGATATGCACCAATCATAAGTAATCTCCATCCAGTGATTCATTGTTTTTTCGTATCTTGAAGGAACAAAATGAACTTTAGTCTTTGAGTCTTTTTGAAGTTCTAAAACTTTATCTGCTAGAGGTCTCATTTTAACAAACCATTGTTTTTTAATCATTGGTTCAATAATAACGCCTGTTCTTTCAGAGTGACCTACTTCGTGTTTGATTGGTTCAGTTTTAATTAGTAAGCCTAGTGTTTCTAGTTCTTTTACTACTTCTTTGCGGCATGCTTCTCTAGTCATACCTACGTATTTACCACACTCACCATTCATGGTAGCATCATCATTCATGATAATGATTCTTTTTAAATTATGACGAAGACCTACTTCAAAGTCGTTAGGATCTGACGCTGGAGTTATTTTAACTGCACCAGTTCCTTTAGTCATATCAGCGTGTTCATCTGTAATTATAGGAATTAATCTGTTTGTAAGTGGTAATTTAACATTTTTACCAATGAAGTCTTTATATCTTTCGTCGTTTGCATTAACCGCTACAGCGGTATCACCAAATAGAGTCTCTGGTCTTGTTGTTGCTACTACAACATAGTTACTATCATCTTCTAGGTAGTATTTGATATGGTAGTATGCACTTTCTTCTTCTTTATATACTACTTCTTCATTTGATAAAGCTGTCATTGCTACAGGATCCCAGTTAATTAGTTTTTCGCCTCTATAAATAAGCCCTTCATTGTAATAGTCGATAAATACTTTTTGAACAGCTTTTTCAATTCCTTTGTCTAGAGTGAAACGTTCTTTAGAGTAATCTAGTGATACACCTAAAGAGGCCCACTGATTTCGAATTACGTCAGCGTGTTCATTAGTCCATTTCCAGCATTCGTTTAGGAAAGCGTCACGTCCTATTAGGTATTTTTCTTTTCCTTGTTCTTTAAGACGAGCAACTACTTTAGCCTCTGTTGCTATAGCAGCGTGATCCATTCCAGGAAGCCACAAACAGTCATATCCTTCCATTCTTTTATATCTGATAATTGCATCTTGCAACGCAACATCCCAAGCATGACCTAAGTGTAAAACTCCAGTAACATTTGGTGGTGGAAGCACTATGCAATAAGGTTTTTTAGTTTTATCTCCACTTTTAAAGTATCCCTTACTTTGCCAAAATGAATATTTTCCCTTTTCAACTTCTTCATGATTATATTTAGTATCTAACATAATTTACCTCTTTTCTATATATTTGTTTATTTTATCAAAGTAGTCTTTGTAAAACTCTTTGTTTTCTAAATTATCATATATTTTATTTATGTAGTTAAAGTTTTTTAGTAGTTCTAGTGTGTAAGCATAGTTGATATCGTAGACGAGTGCAAGAATGCTTAGAACTTTATCAGCATATGTTTTTATATGTTTGTTTGTAATAGTTGTGCCTTTGTTAAATTCTTTGAAAACTTCTTTACTAATGACGTGAGTGTTATTTTCCATGACGATTTCTCTTTGACTTAACTGATAGATAATATCAAGTTTATCAGCATCCCTTATAAGTTTGCAAAATTTATTATCTTTTAGTGATGCTGGAAGTTTTAATTTATTATGGTAGTAAACAGCATCTAGCACTTCTTGTTTATCATATGATTTAATGTTAAACATTTTTTCATATTCTTCTTTATTTAGGAGATATGCTCCGTATGATCCGTGGTCCATATATTTATTAAAGCATTTATACATTGTCCATTCATCAAATCTACCAATGTCATGAAGTAAACCAATTTGAGTTGCTAATTTAATGTCTTCCAGTGGCCAGGCAAGGTTCTCTGCTATCTTTTTAGAAATAGTACTTACTCTTTTTGAGTGATAGTATTTTCTTTTTATTGCTGGTTCATTAAAATCATAATTATTAAAAACAAATTCTTCAAATTCACGATACATTTTTATCAATCCCTTTCTTTAAAAAAATAGTTATAAACGTAAGGGTGAGATAATTCACGGTACCACCTTACTTTTATAACTATTGTTATTCTTTAGATATTTAACGCATATTAACGATTTTTCTCCACTGCAACCTTCATACTTTTTTATTATTAACTTGCACCAAATGTTAACTCTCTATAAACAAAATAAATATTACTCCTCAGTTTCCCTGAAAACTAAAGTTATTATATATTATTTTTTAAAAATTATCAAGAGCACTCTTGCTTAAGATGTGATTTACTGCTATAATTATTTTAGAATAAAAGGTGGTGGAAAGATGGATGAGTCACAAAAAAAAGACGATGTTTTATTAGATGCAAGCCAGCTTTCTGCACCAAATAATGATCTCGTAAACTTTAATTATGAAGAAGTACCTATTACAGATATTGTTAATAATATAATTTTAGACGGAATAAAAAGAAAAGCATCAGATATTCACTTTGACCCTTATGAAAAAGGTCTTAGAATTAGAATGCGTATTGATGGATCACTTATGGATTATAGTCATGTTCCGTTATATATTCAAAAGAACATGATTACAAGAATTAAAATTATTGCTGGTATGAATATTACGGAGTCACGTATTCCACAAGATGGTGCAATTAAGAATAAACTTGAAAATGTTAATGTGGATTTGCGTGTTTCTTCCCTACCAACTAATTTAGGTGAAAAAATTGTTATTCGTATTTTGGATTACTCAATGAGTAGTGCTGGTATTGAGGAATTAGATTTTAATAAAGAAAATTATAATAAAGTTATTAAAATGATAAATGAACCAAATGGTATTATTTTAGTTACTGGTGCTACTGGTACAGGTAAATCTACTACGGTTTACTCTATTCTTCAAAGATTGAATACTGAAGATCGAAATATCATTACTGTAGAAGATCCGATAGAAATGAATATTGAAGGTATCAACCAAGTTCAAGTTATTTCTGAAATTGGGCTTACCTTTGCCAATGTATTAAGAAGTATTTTAAGACAAGACCCAGATATTATAATGATTGGTGAAATTCGTGATGATGAAACTGCTAGAATTGCCGTTAGAGCATCAATTACTGGACACTTAGTACTTTCTACTATCCACACTAATAACTCACTAAATACTATTGAACGTTTAACAGATATGTCCGTTGAAAGGTATTTACTAGGAGCAGCTCTTGCTGGTATTATTTCGCAAAAACTTGCAAGAAGACTTTGTAAGCATTGTAGAACTAGTAGAACTGCAACTGATTATGAACAAAAAGTATTTAAAGAAGCACTTAATATAGATGTTAAAGAAATTTATGAACCGCATGGTTGTGAATATTGTCATCAAGGTTATGCTGGCAGAATTGCTATTCATGAAGTGTTATTAATTAATCAAGAGATTAGGGACGCAATAGTTAGAAATGCACCAAAGCCAGAACTTAGAAAGTTAGTTTATAAATCGGGAACAATAACAATGCTTCAAGATGGGCTAGCTAAGGTTGTAAGTGGTGAGACAACATTTGAAGAAATACTTAAATTAATTGATTTAGAAGACGACTTAGGAACTAATACAAACTTAGGTTTAGAAGAAACTATTAAAGATTCAGAAATAAATAATAAAGCTAGAGACTATGAGATTTTAGACTTGTAGTCTTTTTTATTTTGCACTAAAAAAAGATAGGCATTAAACCTATCAATTAACAATGTAAGGGTCTTGTGAGGTGCCGGATCCACCAGAAATTGTAGTCGAAGTTATAAGAGAAATCGAAGGGCGAACCCCGAGAGTGTCAATCACGCTTCTGGAGCCTAAGCCGAAGATGCCATTGCCGTTAACGCGCCAAACGCGCGCGATGTTATTGAAGCTTTTAGGAGAGAAAGACCACCAATAATCCGTAGCATTTTCTTGTAAATATGTTGTTGTATTTTGTAATCCAGCGGCATAACTAGCAAACTGTAGTTGTATTGGTATACTTAAAGTAGACAATTGAGAGAGTTACGTTTTATTTTGATATGAAAAGAGAGATAACGTTTGTTACCTCTACTCTGCTTTCATTATTTCTGATATTTTAATTTTGGCATTGGCGATGCTTTTTTCATCTGGTTTCATGACATATGCTTTTAGGCCACCAGTTGAGTAAGTTGTATTATAACTATCTGTGCCAGTTAAACTAATTGTTTCAATTTGCCATTTTATATTTTTATCTAATTGCATGTTAACTAAATCTGTTATGTCTTTTTGTTCTATGTTTGTCATAACACCATTTTGTAAACTGCTAAGAAGTTTATTATATTTTGTTAGGATTGCTGGGCTTATTGCTTTATTAATAACACCTTCAATTATTTGACTTTGATGTTTACCTCTAGCATTATCACCACCAGCAAATTGATGTCTATTTCTTGCATATGCTAGTGCTTTTTCACCACTTAATGTTTGTTTCCCAGGTTTAATATAAATCATTTTAGTACCAAACTGTCTTTGAGAGTTTTGTTCACATATTGTGTTAGAGCCACAATCTATAGAGTCATTATATCTATAGTCTGGTCTATCTACATTTACTTCAATACCTCCTAAGGCATCAATTATTTTAACAAATGATGTGAAGTTTACTCTTGCATAGTAGTTGACATCTGTATCAAGTAGTTTTCCAACTGTGTTAGCACTTTCTAATACACCATATATTCCAGCGTGTGTTAGTTTATCTTTAGCACCTTTACTAGCTAAAGTAACGTAATAATCTCTGGGAATACTTATAATCAATACTTTACCTTCTACTGGATTAACTACTGCTAGTAAGTTAACATCACTTCTAGCTGACTTATTTACTCTACCACTTGTATCAATCCCACTTAAATATACTGCAAATGGTTTTTCAGTAACTTTAACTGATTTTAGTTTATTATTACTTTTCATAGTAATATCATAAGAACCGACTAATCTTAGTTTTTTGGCTTTATCATAACTTTCTTTATAGATTTCCATCAAGCCACTGTTAACATATATAGCATCGTTATCTTTATCTAATACGCTAGTTACTGCTTCGTCTATATTATCGTAGTCTTTTTCTTTAAAAGAAATTTCTTTGTTTAACTTTTCAATTGCTTTATCACTTGGAGAATAAACAGATATTTTCTTGTTGTCTAAATCTTTAACTTTTTCATATTTAGAATCATCTAAAACATATACGCTGTATGTTTCAGTTCTGACACCAATATCAAATATTTTGTTAAAGAAGGTAATTGTTCCGAAGGCATAGTTAATACCAGCCACCTCTATACCCATTATAATTATTGTAAGCAATACACTTATTATTTTGACATAGTTCTTTGTTTTGCGGCATAGCATGCATATTATAAAGAATATTATGAATGCAAGAACAACTATACCTGGAACTAAATATTTATATGGAAGTACGTTAAAATAAGTTAATGTTCCAACTGCAAATACAGTTATGATTACTAGAATTAATGCGAGCACGCTATATATTTTTAGTTTTTTCTTTTTCTTTTTCATAATTCACCTGTACTTTTATCTTATCATATTTTAAATATTTACAACGATTATTGTAAAGAAAAAGGATTTAACTTTACGTTACATCCCTTTAGTATAAGAATCCATGTTGTAGTTAGAGCCTAGATTTACTTCAGTTAATTCGAACTGAAGATTATATAAGTCGTTTATTTTGTTTATTTGGTTTTCTATACTTTCTTCTTTGTAGAGTCCTTCTATTTCAAGCATTTCTTTTAATTTTTCTCTTTCGCCATAGGCTTTATGGAAGATGCCACCGTCGTATTCATTGGTATCACTTTCAAACATTCTTTTATAATCTCTTTGGAACATTAGATTATCTGGATGAACACTATCTTTTGCATTATTCCATGAATCATATATAAACTGAGATTTGCTTTCCCATTCGTCATCTAAGAGTTCATATTCTGTTTTTTCTTTAACGCTTGGTGCTTCTTCTTTCTTTTCAATATCAATGCCAAACTCGGATAGTTTAGATATAGGAACGTCTAATTTAATTGTAGTGCCTTCTTCTAGTTTGTCTGGGTCACTGATACCATTAATTTCACATATATGTTTTATTTCATTAGCAATTTCAGTTTTAGTTAATTTGTATGATCTTACAATATACCAAAGGTTGTCGCCTCTTCTTAAGGTGTACTCAATTCTCTGGGTATCTTCAGCTATTGCTTTGTCATCCTCATTTACAATTCCAAAGTTAATTAATTTAGACTCTGGCACATCAAGTTTAAGAATAGTATCTGCAGGAAGAATGCTGTTTTCTTTTAAATTATTAAGTTTGCAGATATTTTTAATCTCGTTTACGATTTCGCCATCACTATCACAATATTTGCGAGCGATTGACCAAAGTGAGTCGCCTAATTCAACTGTGTATGATATTCTTTTTGTCTCTTCTTTAACTGCTACAACTGTTTCTGTATCTGATGGAGTTGGTATTTCGGCTACAGTTTTTTTACAGAAAGTACAACCAGTTAAACTTGTTAAAGTAATTGTTCCAGCAAGAATTAATGATGCAGCTTTTTTGGTTTTTTCTTTGTCATAAAGGCTAATTGTGCCAAATTTACGTTTTAGTTCTTTTAAACTTGTTCTAAAACCGGCTATAATTGATTTTTTAGGAACGTTAGTAAAATTATTTGGATAGATAGTTACTTCACCGCTTACTTGCTGATTATTAACGTTTCCATTCACTTTATATTTTTCTGATATTTTCATGTACTCTCACCTATTTTAAGTATATAATATTATTTCAATTATAACAAGTACCCAATTAGAGTTAAGTCCTCTAATGATGTTATCTTGACTTTAACTAGTTTTCCTCTTTCAATATTTTCTTTTACTTTTATTCTTAAATAATTATCTGTATATCCATATGTGTAACCGTCTTTGTATTCTTCAGTTAAAAGGATTACTTCTTTATTAATATACTTTTGGTAGTATTCTTTTTCTAGTTTATCTGATAGTTCAAGCATTTTATGAGTTCTTTCAGTCTTTTGTTTATCTGATACAAGATTTTTCATTTTAGATGCGGCAGTACCATTTCTTTTAGAATATGGGAATACGTGAATTTTACCAAATTTTAATTCTTCAGCATTTTTTAAACTTTCGTTAAAGTCTTCTTCAGTTTCAGTTGGAAAACCAACGATAAGATCAGTCGTTATATTTATATCTGGTTTTACGGTTCTGATTTTTTTTATTATTTCATTAAATTCTTCGATTGTATATTTACGATTCATCATTTTTAGAGTGTTATTACAAGCACTTTGAACTGGGATATGCATATGCTTGCATAGTTTAGGATTGTCTTTTAATTCAGTTAAGAATTCCTCATTGTTAATTTCAGTTATTTCAATGCTACTTATTCTAATTCTTTCTAATCCATCAAGTTTACTTATTTCGTGAATTAATTTAGTTAGATTAGGATACCTTCCAGTATGAATACCAGTTAGAACAATTTCTTTGAAACCATCAGCAACTAGCGTTTTTATTTCGTTGTAAGCACTATCATAATCTTTAAAGCGTACACGACCTCTTACATAGGGAATAATGCAGTATGAGCAGTAATTATCACAACCGTCTTCTATTTTGACAAAGGCACGAGTTCGGTCATAATTTTTAGTAATTTGCATTTCTTCAAATTCAGTTTCTTGTAAATTATAGATTTTCTTAATTTGTTTTCTATTTTTTAAATATTCTTCTAAAAGAGTTACGATTAAAGTTTTATCTTTATTACCAAGGATAATATCAATGTCTAAGTCTTTTAATTCTTTAGGATCTTGCTGAGTATAACAACCACAGACAATAATTATAGCATCCGGATTTTCTCTTTTAGCTTTTCTGATTATTTTACGATCTTTTGCATCACTTTGGTTTGTTACTGAGCATGTATTTATTACGACTACATCTGGTTTATCTTCAAGTGATACTATCTCATATTTATTATTAATAAAGATTCCTTTTATTACTTCTGATTCATAAAAATTTACTTTACATCCTAATGTTTCAATTGCTACTTTCATGTTTACCTCCTAAAAAAAAGCCACTAATGGCTTAAATCTTTTTGTAATTCTTTTAATGCCTTTAGAAAATTTTCTTCTTCTTCGTATTCAAACATTTTTACATTTAATTTTGGCATTTCAAGAGTATTTTCGTTTTTATCTTCACTGAAAGATATTTTTCTTACTTCTAGTTCAGGAATTGGATTACTATACTCATCATCATAATTAATGTTTATCTTGTCTTTATTTCTTATAAGTTCATCATAACTAATTATAGCATTATTTTCTTGTTCTTCTTCATAACTAGTTAGTTTTATAGTTTCAGGCTTATAGTTCTTTTCAATATTTTTGCATACTGCTTCGATATCAAAACCATCTTTGCCTGGAACTACTTCTTCATCATCACCACATTTAATTAAATATACAATATATACTAATAATACGATTAGTAGTACTGTACCAATAAAGAAGAAATAATCTCCCATACTAAGTGAATAAATAAACCCCATTAAATTTTCTAATAAATCTTTCATAATAACACCAAAATTTCTTTCTATTATACAATATTTTTTTATTTTTTCAAGAGCAAAAGAAGAGGATCATGCTGATAAAATTATTTAAGCCATGTAGGATCATTGGATAGTAAATGTTATCTTCTTTTTTATATATATAGGCTAGAACCATTCCCATTGTTACATATGGAATGCTATTTATTAAAGCGTATACAATGTTTAAATCAGTTGGGAAAATATGCAGGAAGCCAAAGAAGATGCCACTTGTAATTATAAACAAATACTTATTTTTAATAATTTTACTGATACCCAATCTAAAGATGCCTTCTTCAACAATAGGAGTTGTAATACTAGTTGTTAAGAGCATTAAAATGGGAGCACTAGTTGTATATAAGTTAATTGCTTCTTGATTTTCACTCACGTTAACTTCATAACCACACATAACACATAAGATGGCCATTACAACACTACTAATTATTTTTATCCCCCAAAACATGCAGGAATATTTTATTATTTTTTTTATAAAATCTTTTTCTTTTGCTACATTCCTATCCTGAATTAAATCTTTACTATATAGAACAAATATTAATACTGCTAGAATAACTTCTGCTGCTGATGTAATAATTACAGCATCTTTGTAGTCAGTTATAGCAAAGCCCATGTGTTTTATTCCTAGCGCTAATATTGAACTAAGCGTTAAAAAAACGATTAAAGCTACTGCTATTTTTATAATATTAAGTAATCTTTCTTTCATATTAACCTCACATAATACTGCTATAGAGTACGCTTGCTAGAAGCATATAGATGCTATAAGTTACGATACTAGTTACAATGTTATTGTTTTTTCGATAGATAAGTGCTAAAAGCATAAATAATATAAATGTTAAACTTGAATTAACGATCATATAACCAATTGTTCCCTTGATTAAGTATGCATTATATAGAGCTGCTGCTAATCCGGAAGCAAAAATACTACCACTATAACTGAATAAGCGATTGACTCCTAAATCAAAGATGGTAACTTTTAAATAAGGAATTAAAATAATGTTTTTCAAGATTTCTATTATAAGATCTAAATTAAAAGGTTTATTAAATATATTATAGAAACTTATGCTGTTATAACTAATGTAAAAACTTTTAGCTATTACTGATAAGATATAATTTGATACTAACATTGTTACAAATATTATGAGAAATGCTACAAAGGCATAGACCATATTACTCATAAGTTTTCTTTTAAATTTTTTAAATTCACTTTTTAATTCTGGCTTGTAAATTAGATATATAAAAAACGAAATGATAATATATAAAATTATGCTTGTAAATGTTTTACTAATATTTATTTTGAACAGTGAAAGAAACTTATAAAAGTATTCTTCAGAGAATAATAATATTATAAAACTTAATAGTAATCTAATTAAATTAACTGCAAAATCTTTCATAACTTCTCCCTACTATATTATGATAAATCATTTGTTTTTTGCTCGCAATAGGTTACATTTAATTTACATGTTGATTGACGTAATTAGACACTTTTTAAATCAGTATATTTTATTAAGTAAATTTTTTTATTTTTGTAAAATGCGTAAAAGACATTATTAAGATCAGTGTCTTGTTTATTTAAATAGTTAAGAAGCCAGTACTTACTATGTTTGATTTCTTTAAGAGTTTTTGTCTGTATTACCCCATCAACAATAAGTGCTAGAGGATATGTTCCTTCTGTTTTAAAAATGTTGTATTTAAAAATACTTAACTTACCATTTGTTTCTAAGAAGGCATACTCGACGTCTTCTATGGATTTAATATTATTTTGTCTTAAACTTAATAAAAGGTCATCTAAACTATATCTTTGTTTAATCATTTCTTTATAGTTAAGTATGCCCTTGTTTATTATGATACTTGGTTTTCCATCTAAAAGATTTCTAAAGGTTCTATATTTAATTGATAAAAAGGCAAAAATGATCTCGATTAATACAAGTACGGATATAGGTGCTACAGTTAAAATTATTGGGTCATCTATATTTTCAATACTTATTGCTACTAATTCGGCAATTAATATAGATACAATTAAATCGATGACGCCTAACTGGCCTATTTCTCTTTTTCCCATTAAGCGATAACTAAGCATGATAAAGAAGTAGAAGAAAACTGTTCTAAAGATAGCAACAAATAATTTCATAATCTCACCAATATTATATTGATTATTTTTAGATTTTCTTATTCACTTTAGTTTTAATTTATGTTATTATTAATTTATGATAAAGATAGTATTTAAAGTAAATGGTAATTGTATAAATGCTTATAAGCTTTTAAAAGATACTCCTAAAGAAGATTTGAATAAGACAAATGTCATTGATACTAAAGAATTGGTATTTTCTGATGTTTATATTAAAAATAATCTTGAGTTGGTATCTTCGTTTTTAAATGTTATAATTATTAAACGTAAAATAAATACTGTGTGTATAAGAGATTTTGAACTTATTGCTATTATTTTAGATATTATTAATACTATTCCAAATATCACTAACTTAATTATTAAGCCTGATGAGTCAATTAATTATGATATATTTTTAAAACTATTAGATAATAATTATTTAGAAAACCTAGAGGTATATGATTTTCCTAGAATATTATTGGATAGATTAGATACTAATAAAAAGATTGTTGTTAAAACTAGGACAGAGATTTTATTTGTTAGTAATTTTATGAAAGTTAATAATCTTAATACTTATTCGGATATTTATTATAAGAAAAATATTGTTATTTCTGATTTTACTAGTGATGATAAAAATGATATAGTTACTTTTATTAAGATAAACAAGTATTTAAAGGAAATCAATTTTAAAAATTTTAGTGTAAGTGCTTTTGACTTTATGATGAATTTACTTATTCAAAATGCTAAGGAAGATATTAAAATAAGTTTTGAATATGATAACTTAAAAGATACAGATATTAATGTGATAAGTAAATATAAGAAAGTTAATGAAAGATTACTTTTGAATGCAAATATAACTTTTAAAATTAATTATAGTGAAGAATATAGAAGAAACAATTTATTTAAACAAATTAATATAAATTTTATTAAAGTTTCTCTTGGAGCAGTAATACTAGTAATTATTTTTATGATTGGTATTAATTATTATAAAAATTATGTCGATGAACAGCACTATCTTGGAATCGAAAATAATTTAAAAGAGATAATTAAAGTAAATCAAAAGAAAACTGAAGAGGAAAATCCACTTGATGTTATTGAACCTGGTGATGAAGATTTGACAACAACTACTACCACAACTACTACAGTCTATGATATTCAGTATGAAAAAGTATTTTCTACACTTCAGGAAATAAATAAAGATACTGTTGGTTGGTTAACTGTTAATAACACACGGATTGATTATCCAGTTGTTCAGGCTAAAGATAATGATTATTATTTAAGACGCGATTATTATCAAAATAAAAATCGTCATGGTTGGATATTTATGGATTATCGTAATAACCCAGATGAATTAAATGAAAATACAATAATATATGGACACAATTTAGCAAATCAAACAATGTTTGGAACATTAAGATATGCACTTAATTCTTACTGGTATAAAAAAAGTGCTAATCAAATTATTACTTTTAATACTCCTAATGAAAATATGAAATTTCAAATATTTTCAATTTATACTATTCCAACAACTAATGACTATTTAGATATTACATTTCCTACTACTGATGCTTATCAGACATATATTGATTTAGTAAAAGGCAGAAGTATTTATGATTTTAATATTGAGGTTACTACAGATGATAAGATACTTACTTTATCAACATGTGCTAATGGAAATGATAAAAGACTTGTAATTCATGCAAAACTAATAAAAGAAAGCTAATTAGGCTTTCTTTTGATTTTCTTTAATAACTTCTAAAATTGCTCTCATTTGACGATATTCTTCTAAAGTGAACATATCATTATCACTTTTCTTTTCGACAACAACGTATTCTACTTTTGGTTCATATACAACTTGTCTTCTTACTTCTTCAATTGTTTTTGGTAGTTCGGGTTCCTCATAAAAGTTTTCTTCTACTTTTGGTTTAGATAACATTTTGATTATTTTAATTAATATCAATATCACCATCCAAATAATAAAGATTCCTAAACTAATTTCAAATAATATCATTAAATGATCGTTTGTATATATACTTATCTTACTAGATAAATCAACTTTTGAGTTTTCAATTTCATCCAAGATAAGAAAGAAAATATAACTATTAGAAATAAATGCTAAGGCATTAAACATTTTGATATTTGAAGATATTTTTTTACTTACGAGTGAATATATTAAGATGATTAAACTAATAATTAGCATGATAATATATTCTAATACTGTTGGAAAATAAATTAATGATACAATATTTTTAGAGATACTATCCAAAAGCACCAATAATGAATCATAATACATTGATATGAGAATCCCAATTACGAGTAAACTTAATATTGAATAAATCTTTTTAGTTTTACCATCCTTTTTTGAAATGAATTTGATATCTATTATGATAAGTACAAGACCAAATAATAAGACTAAAAAAAGAGGTGACGAAAAAATTAGATTAAAAATAGTCCTAATCTTTTCTAGTAAAGTAAACTCTACCATATTATCACCTCTTTCCCCCTAAATTATTCTTATATGCGTTCACAGATATAAATTGTTTGTGTTGTTTTGTCTCCTTTAGTACAAGTTATAAGTGTAAGCGTTGTTTTACTTTTATCTCTTTTGATTGCAACATCACCGTCTTTTAAATCTGTATAAATATTAGTTATGACGTAAGTATAATTTTTATTGTTGTACGTTATATCAACTTTATCTCCTAAAGTTAATTTATACAAGTTTCTAAAATACGATATTGAACTAGTTCCTGAGTGAGAAGCAAGTATAAAATTGCCACCTTCTTTATCAGGATAATCAGATTCAGGAACAATGTAAATGTTGCGATTTACATTGTTATATTTAGAATCCTTACTAACAAAACCTCTTTTTAAATCTATTTTTGGTATAGATATATTTCCAACATAATACTTTGTGTAGTCGATACTTACTACCGGTTTTTTAGTAGTTGTTGGTACATTTTCTGGTTCTGTAACTTCCGCTGGCTTTTCTGTTTCATCTTCGATAACAGAAATTTCTTCATCATCTATTTCATCTAAGTCTTCTATTTCACTTGCAATTTGTTCATAGTATAACTCATTCATTTCATCAAAAACCTCATGTTTTTTTGTATTGAAGTAAGTACTACCTAAAATGCAAATACCTATAAATAGGACAAGTACTGATATAACAGTACTTATGTATTTTTTTCTAGTTTTGTTTTCCATTTCTGTATAACATTACAGCACCAACTGATACTACTAATGTACCAACAACATATGTAATTGTGCTTGATAGACCAGTTGTTGGAACTACGATGATTTCATCCTCTTCTTTTTGGTTATAAATAGTTATTTCTACGGCATCAACATATCCGTTAGAACCTTTAATTTTAATCTTACCTTCAGCGTCAACTGTGAAGTAAATTTTTGCATCAGTTTTTTCATAACCACTAGGAGCGGCTTCTTCGCTTAATACATATTCGCCTTCGTCAAGTGTAATATAACTTGCACTATCTGTTGTAGTAATAGTTGCTACTGTTTCCCCTTTATTATTTTTTATCATTAAAATTGCACCACTAACATATTTATTAGTTTTGCTATCTAATTTATTGATTTTAATTGCAGACTTATCAACAAGTTCGTTAATCATTTTGATATGGTCTACTTTTGTGTACTTGCCATCAACAAGTTCATATAGATTTAAATCTTCATCAACTTTGAAAGTAATAGTTGTACTACTTAATTTGTAACCCTTTGGTGCAGTAGTTTCTGTTAATGTATATACACCAGGATCTACAGTTACATAATGTGCTTCACTGGTACTTACCCATTTATCTACTACACTTCCAGATGAATCTTTAACGACTAGTGTTGCTCCTGGAATTTCTTTTGAACCAGTAACATCGGTTTTGCTTATTTTTACTTTCGTTGTTTTGATTTTTTCATCAATCATTTTGATAGTGAAACTTCCACTGGCACTATTAACAACTACTTTCTGCTTAGCTGCTACCTTATATCCGTTTGGTGCTTCAACTTCTACTAATGTGTATGTACCTACTGGGATATCAGTAAATACTTTTGCAGTAGTTCCACTTGTCCAAGTCTTATATAATTTGCTTGAAGAACATGTTTTATTAGTACAATCTTCACTATATAATGATAGTTTTGCACCCGAAACGTATTTACCATTTTCGTCAACTTTATTAATAGTTAATCTGTTCTCTTCAATTTCATAGTCAACCATCTTTATAGAAAAATTGCCATTATTTGAAGAAATATTAACATACATTTTATCTGCAATTTCATATCCAGATGGAGCAGATATTTCTACTAATGTATAAATACCTTTTGGAATGTTTTCAAATACTTTTGCAGAATTTGTAGTTGTCCATGTAGCGTATAAATTCCTTGAAGAGCATGTTTTATTAGTACAGTTTCCTTCATATAAAGCTAACTTAGCACCTTTTACATAGTCACCGTCTTCATCAACTTTATATACTTTGAAAATGTTTTCTTCTGGTTTAGTTACGCTTAAATTTAATGATGCAGATACGGGTTTATTTACTGTATCTAATTTTCCGTAAAGGACGTACTGATAATTAGCACCGTATTCATATTCATACGCCGTATTGATTGTGTAAGAACTACTAACTTTTACTTGGAAAGAAATAGTTTTGCCTTCTGGAACTGAACTTTTTGGAACAGATACTTTAAAAGTATTACCTGATCTATTTGTTATAGTTGTACCATAAGGAGCATTTACTAAATCGATGTTGTAGTTAGCAATTCCAAATTTTTTTACTGTAATAGTATCTGAAACATAGTAAGATCCTTGTTCAGTGAACTTATTATTTCCACTTATACTAATTGAACCGATAACTTCCGAATAATTTCTTGCACCTTCAACTAAGTTATAAATTTTAGCATAAGTTGTGTTAGAATTACGTCCATTAATAATAGTATTTTTTGCTGCCTGGCTTATATTACTAGTTCCAGACCAAATGTCTCTGTACCACCAAACTGCAGTTTGCATAATATAGTAGTCAGTATATGCATTACCTGTATTAGGCTTATTTTTTAAGATATAAACCATACCTTTAGGTGCCTCACCCCTTAATCTGATTGTCATATTTGCAGGGTATTTTTTTAATGCTTCTTCACAGTATAGATAAATTGAATTTGTTGTTTGTTTTACATATACTGTGGGAACTCCACTAATTAAATTAGAAGATTTTCCTAATGAAGTTGTTTTGATTGTAGCCGGTGCTGCATCAGCCTTTAAGCTAAAACCAAATATGCTTAATAGTAAAAATAATAATGATAGTATTTTCTTTTTCATACCAATTCCCTCTTTCTAAATATCTTTCCTTCTTTTTCGCCCATACTATACCACAATTTAATGTAAAATGCAAGTCTTTGTTCGCTACACTAAAAATTATATGAAAAAAACAAGTTATCTTGCATATCTATAACTTGTTCCTGCTTCTAAAGTGATACCTTTACTTTTAAATAATTCACCAACACTTACTGCTTGATACCCCTGTTCTTTTAAAAGAGGCATTAATTCTTTTACAGCGTCTCTCGTGCTTTCATATAAATCATGAAATAAGATAATATCGCCTTCTTTAATATTATTCATTACCATTTCTATAACTTTATCTTTATTTCGGCTTTCCCAGTCTCTAGTGTCTAAACTCCATGTCACAATAGGAACTCCGGCTTTTGCTTTAATTTTATCGTTGTAAGAACCATATGGTGGTCTTAGATATGGCATATCTTTTCCTGTAAGTTCTTTAAATAATGCATTATTATCATTAATTTTTGATAAATACTTAACTTCAGTTAATTTTGTTAGTTTTGAATGATCAGTTGTATGGTTAGCAATTTCAAAGCCTCTCTCTGACAACTCCTTAGTAATCTCGGGATGGGCCTTAATGTTATAACCTACTTCAAAGAAAGTAGCGCTAGCATTATATTCTTCTAAAATATTAGCAATATCTAAAGTGTATTTGCTAGGTCCATCATCAAATGTAAAAGCAACTAGTTTAGCTTCTTTTTGAATTGTGTGCTCTTTATGATAACTTTCATCCAAATTTAATGATATTTTTGCTGCCTCAGTTAGTTCATTGTTTACTATTTCTAAATTTTTTAATTTTTCATTTTCTCTAATATAAAAAGTTGTAGATTTATCATTAAACAAAATATTAATTTTTGAATAATCTATTTCTTCTTTATTTTCAGTGTTTTTCTTAGTTTCTATAACGGCTTTTAATTTGTCTAAATCAAATAATTCTTGTAAAGAAATTTTTTTGTTTTTATTAAATATTAGAGTTTCAACATTTTCTAAATTATCTTTATTATAAAATTTAAATAATACCGTAGTATAATCATTAGATTTACCTATCTCGTATTTAATGTTTGTAATATTTTTAGTGTTAACGTCTTTTAAATATCTCTTTATTACTACATCTTTGTTATTTTTAAATACAGGATAATCTATATCAATGTTAGTGCTTACTTTTTTATTTGAAACATGATAAAATATTAAACTTAATAATAGTAATATGATAATTGTTAATATGGTTGTTATAATACTTCTCTTATTCATATACTTCTCCTACATTTTTATTATACCCTTTTTAAAGAAAAAAACTAGACATTAGAAGCTATTTTACAATGTTTCTAAATAACTAGTCATATGTTTTGCCCATAAGAAATAGTAAAAACTTTTTGGGTGAACTCCATCGCTTGAATAAGGCTTATCCTTACCGGACAAAAATGGACTATTTTCTAGGAAAGTTATCCCGTAAGAATTTGCTAAATCTCTTAAGGCATTGTTAAATTCTGCTTGATAAGAAAACGCTGCATCACTATTTGTCTTTTTTATGCTAACAGGTAAAACTGAATTAATAACTAATGTTGTATTTGGAAGTTCTTCTTTAAGCATATTTAAAGTTTTAGTGTAGGCATTTATAAAGGAACTCGTTCTTCCGGTCCAGAGTTCTAAATCATTTGAGCCATATGCTAAAAATAAATAATTAGGGTTAAGTTCTTTAATTTTGTCTAAATCTTTATCCATATTATCTATTCTTCTGCCTCTATGCCATACAACATTATTATTAGATAGGACTCCATATGCAGTAAGTCCTTCAGCCATTGAGTCTCCACATACAACAGCTCCTTTTTCGGTAAATACTCTTTGAATATCAGCATCAATAATGTTATCTATACTATAATTATCATAGTTTTCTATATGATACGGAGCATAAATACTATCAGAAAGTTCTATTGCTTTAGTAGTTGTAGTGGTGGTACTTGTTGTAGTGGTGGTAACTGTGGTAGTGGTACTAAAAGTTATATCTATTTTAGTGGTTGTACTACCAGTACTTATTAGTTCATTTTCTTTATATGATAACTTTATTAAATATATTAAAAGTCCAAGAAGAATTATTAAAAGTATAATTAAGCCTTTTTGAATAACTTTCTTATACATATATACCTACTCTAAATTTAAAAAGTTATCTTTAATAGTTTGAGCTAATTCATCATCCATAACAAGCATTACAATGTCGCCTCTACTTACAACAAGAACATTTTCTTCTGCAACTTCTACGCATACCCATTTTCTTGGATCTACTTTTTCTTTAATTTCTTTCATGGCTTTATCAGCGTCTTTAGCATCTTCTAATCTAACTAATACTACTGAGTGAGCGATAGAACTCATTGTAGGTTCACTAGCCAAGGCTTCCTTATATTTAAAAGTAACATCGCCTAAATAATAACTAAAATTTTCACTAGTAACTTTATTATTTTCTAAATCTGGTAAGTCATCACTTGGAATACCTGCATAAACCTCTTTCATAATTTCACTTAATGAACCATCTAGTCCTTTTTTACTAGAACATCCAACTAAAAGTGCGCAAAGCACAACTAATAATATACTTATTTTTTTCATACTTTCCTCCTATTTTAATGAAAAACTATTATTTATAATATTAACACTATATATGAATAATATATCATCTGGGTTTGTTAAATCAATATCTAAATTTTGTAAATTAGCAAATTTGACATATCTTAAGTCTAATACGATAACTTCATGGTAATTTTCTGCTAAAAATGGAATAATTGAACTCCCGTATGAGTCCCTAAAAACAATTAATTTTTTATCAGCAACTTTATTATTTGTAATTTTAAGGACCGGAGTTGCTCCAGCTAAAAATATATCATAACTATCTATATTATGAAAATAATCTTCATTATAAACTTTTTCTTCTTTATCCTTTTCATAATTATACACACGCATATTTTCTATAGTTTCATTAGTTAAATATGTAATTTTGTCAGCTTTTACACTCGATACCTTCCTGCTATATAATGCCCCATAAAATGGATATAGCATCTTTTCTGTATAAGTTAAACCCTCTTCTAGATTCATAACGCTTTTAATTTTTGTAATTACTTTACCAAGTTTGCTATTTATCCAGTGAATGTCAGTTTTATAGTAATCTTTTAAAGATAATTCTTCGCTGATGTTGATTTGTTTTATATTGCTGTCTAAGTTTTTTAATTTATCATCTATAAGATTGTAATCTTTTTTTATTATATTATCTTCATAATACTCTTTGTCAGGAATTTTAACAAAATATGTATTTGCTTTAAAATTCTTATTTATTTCATTTATCTTATTAACAAAGTAATCTAATGAGTTTTCGCTAGTTTTTGTTATTTCAAAAAGGTAACCATCTTTTTCATACACGCCATTTTCCTCTTTTACATTTAGAAGATATTTGGAAGTGATTCCTTTTATTTTTCTAAATACATCACGTGCTGGCATTTGGTCAAGCGTATAGTCATCTAAATCTGTAAAATATGAGCCGTCAACGACTTTTTCATAATTTAGTACTGGCGCTTGTTTTAATTTACGCCGCTCAGTTTTACTAATTTCATTATCCTTTAAAAGAATGCCAAGCATACCAATTAGTACGGTATAAATGATTAAAATTTTTGTTACAATATTATTTTTCATAATCACCTCAAAATCTAAAATATAAAAATGGATTAAATGATGAATCAACAATATATGCAGTTGATAATATAAGTAGTGCTAAATAATAAATAAATTCTATATTTTGAAGTTTGCCTTTAAATATTTTGAATATGTTTAAAGATACCGCAATACTAATAATTAAAATTAAAATATAGTTTTTAATATAGAAAATAACTTCAGAATTTATTAATAATAAATTATTTAAGCCAAGCATCCCCTTAATTGTCAAAAAGGCACTAGGTAAATCTTTTGCATAAAAGAAAACAAAACCAATGATAACTAAAATATCTGTAATTATGCAAGATAAAATGTGATGTTTATTTACAAAATTTTTAAATATGAATTTTTCTAAAATTAGAATGATTCCGAAAAATAGTCCCCAAATAATGAATGTGTAACTTGCTCCATGCCATAATCCAGTTAAAAGCCAAACAATTAAAATGTTAATAATATTTCTTAAGTTTCTGCATCTATTGCCACCTAGTGGAATATAAATATAATCCTTAAACCATGATGTTAAAGAAATATGCCACTTACGCCAGAAGTCGCTCATTCCATTGTTAATAAATGGATAATTAAAGTTTTCTTTAAAATGAAACCCTAGCATACGGGCAAGACCTATTGACATATCACTATAAGCAGAAAAATCTAAATATAATCTTAAAATGTTTAATAAAGCCACCATCCATAAACTTACAACTGTATTATATCCGCTAACTGATGTTATAAAAAGTGCTAAGGTATCTGCAAGAATTACCTTTTTGGATAAACCAATAATAAAGCGTTTTGTTCCAATCTCTTTATCACTACTAGTAATAATCCTTTTGTCAAGTTCGTCCTCAATATCGGCATATCTTACAATTGGTCCTTCTATTTGATAAGTAAACAAAAATGTATATAAAATAACTTTCTTAAAAGTAATATCCTTTATCTTGTTATTATATGCATCAATCAAAAAACTAATCATTCTAAAGGTTGTAAAACTTATTCCGAGAGGTAATATTAAATCAAATAAGTCTATGTTAAAGCTAGTAATACTATTAATAATATCTATGATAAAGTTTGTATATTTAAAATAAAGTAATGGAAGTATGTTTAAAATAATACCTACTATTAAAACAGATTTATTTCTAATTTTTCTACTTAAAAAATAGTTAACTATTCCAGTAATTAATAGTAATGGTAAGAATTTGACATCTCCATATATATAAAAGAATAAACTAAAAATAATAAGAATGGTGTTCTGAAATTTTTCAGGTAAAATATAATATAAAATTAATAGTAATGGCAAGAAATAAAAAATAAACGTCGTACCAGAAAAAATCATATTAACCCTCCTACTTTGTTGCTAGTATTAGTATACACTATATTTTTAAAAAAAACTATTGTTTCATGTTTTTTTGACATTTCATTTAATTTTATTAAATTTTATTCAAATAGTTCTTGCACTAATATTTTTATTATGGTATATTATTTATTGTTAACGGAAGTTAATATGGATCTTTAGCTCAATTGGTTAGAGCATCCGGCTCATAACCGGGCGGTTGTAGGTTCGAGTCCTACAAGATCCACCAAACTTGCGGGTGTGGCGGAACTGGCAGACGCGCTAGACTTAGGATCTAGTGGATATATCCGTGCAGGTTCAAGTCCTGTCACCCGCACCAGTGACGAATCTGTTCGAACTATTCGAACTTTATATATAGAGAACTTGCAAAAAGTTCTTTTTTTATGTTATTATGTATTTAGAAAGAAAACTTGCATAAAATAAAAAAGAGGAACATTTAAAGTTGCAAGTGAATGTCGCCTCAATTAATTGAGTTGGACACTCTATCTAAGCAGATGAGTGTCTATTTTTTTATGACTAATACCAATAAGGTATGAAGTGATAAAATGATATAGATGAATCTTAGGAGTTTAATCACATAAACTCTTTTTTTCATCGATATTTACCTTCTTCCTTTTTCAAGACTGGAGGACGACACTCACATTAAATGTTCCTAATAAAATTATATCAAACATTTATTCGTAGCCAAATAGTTTTACTATATTTTTCTATTATATATAATAAACCATAGTATTTTGATATTAATGTCAAAATACCTAGGGGGTTAAATATTTTGTCAAAACAAAATAATATACAAAGATTAATTTACATAGTATAATATAATCATCTATTTAGTGTTAGGTGGTTTTATGATAAAAAGAATAATATTTGATATCGATGGTACTTTGATTACTGGCGTAGATTTTTCATCTTATGTAGCAAATACACTTAAAAAATATGGCATTGAAGACATAGAAAAGACAAAACAATTTTTGTTAAATATTAAAGAGTATGAAAAAACATATAATAACTATGATAGAAATCTATACTTAAAATTTTTTGGTGATAAATTAGGATGTGAATTAGATAATCATTTTTTAGAAATATTCTTTCAGGAATTAAGAAAAGCAATTCCTGAAAATGCTGAAAAAATTAAATCAATGCTAGCAGCAATGAATGAATATGAACTAGTATTATTATCTAATTATTTTGAAGAATCACAAAGAAATAGATTAACTGCTATGGGAATCAATGATTATTTTAGTGAATATTATGGTGAAAGTATTATAAAACCAAATGAATTAGCTTATAGACAGGCTCAAGGAATATACCAACCAAGTGAATGTGTAATAGTTGGTGATGATAAAAGATTGGATATTGATGTTCCTAAATCACTAGGTTTTAAGACAATATATGTTAACGAAAATGGTGATATAAAAAGAGTTGAGGAGTTATCTCCAAGATTAATAAAAAAGTTGTAGATATCTACGACACTCGCAACATTAAAGATTTACTCGAACTAGAAATAGTTCATTTATTCGAACCTAATAAAAAGAAGAACTGAGTAATAGTTCTTTTCCTTTTTAATTAATTATATGTTATAAGTTAAAGTTTTTATTTGAGGAACTGTGATTTCTTTTTGCTTCATGCTGTAAGTATTCAGCATTATCATGTATTGCTTTAACTATTCTTTTCTTTGTCCAAACATCTTCTTCTTTAACTTCAGCAGTTCCTGTTACCTTTATGCTTGCTAAAGGGACTTCCAAATTATCTAGTGTCATTATGATAAATTTTGTCATTTCTTTTGTATTCTCTTCTCTTACATAAAAATCGAATCCTAAAAACTCTGGCCCACCACAGCGAATATCAACTGGGTCATTGCTTACACAATCTACACTTATTTTTGAACATCTAATTAATATATTTTTCATAATAATCTCCTTTTTGTTTATTTATTTTATCACAAGTTAATTATAATTAAAATAAGTTTGATTAAGTTGTTATGGTTTTAGTTAAAGTATTTTTTTATAAATATTATATAATTAAAACTTTATATTTTTCATTATTTATATTATAATTTTATTGGTGATAAGATATGGAAACAAAGAAAACTAAAAAAGAAATTGTACAAATGCTTTTAAAGAAAGAACTTGATACTAAAGATGAAGAAGAATTAATGAATATGCTTCTTGATGAACCAATAAGCGTAGATGTCGATAAACAAAGTGATGAAAACAGAAGTTTTGGAGACAGGCTTGCGGATAAAATAACGGAAGTTGCTGGTAGTTGGACATTTATTATTTCAATGATTTTATTTTTAGTGCTATGGGTTGTTTTAAATGTATATATTTTGGAAGAAGCCGATCCTTATCCATTTATTTTGCTTAATTTGCTATTGTCCTGTATCGCTGCACTTCAAGCTCCTATTATTATGATGAGTCAAAATAGAGAGGCTAAAAAAGATAGATTAAGAAGTTCTAATGATTATAAGACTGATTTAAAGAGTGAACTTATATTAGAAGAGTTACATAATGAAATGAAAAAGATACTTGCTAACCAAAATAAAATATTAAAATATATTAATGAAGAAAAAGAAAAATAAGTCTCAACGAAGACTTATTTATTTTGTAGCATATTTAATAAATCAATCTTAAACATATCTTTTTCAGCATTATTTTTACTAATCATAACACCTTTATATGTTGTAAGTTCAGCCATATGACCTTCTAAAAGAATATCTGATGGTGTAATGGTATCTAACATTACAACCTTCTCTTTTTCGTAAACTATATAATGTAATTTGATATCACCATGTACTTGACTAAACATATGGTCACTTGGTAATTTTAACTCGTAAGTTTTAGTACCAGCTTTTTGATTTTTTGATACTAATTCACCGATGAACTCTCCATTTCTTAATGATGGATAATATTCAAAGTTTAATTTTTTGAATGCAAGCATATTATATTTTTTTAATGCTCTTTCTAACTTACGATATTCGTTTTCGTTAATATAGTCTAAAATAAATCCTTTCATATTTAAAACCCCCTATTACCCTTAAATACATTCCAATTATAGCATATTTAGGGCTTTTTGTCAAATTTGGTACTATTGGTACCTTTTTTTATTGGACCTTAATTATAGCAGATATAGGGGTATCTAGTCAAGTTTGAGTATAAAAAAAGGGCAAAAAGCCCCTATGCATGCAACTAGTAAATTACAAGTTTTACATGGTTATTTAATCCCATAAACCATTAGATTCGGTACTTACGCACTTACCTTCCCCTCTTTTTTCTCCTTCAACGTATGTTTCACCAACCAAAGGACAAGAGGCTTTAGTAATTGCATCTTTTAAATAACCACCTAGATATTTAATTAGCACTACTGCTAAAACGGTTATCAAGCTAATAATTAGAACGTATTCTACTAAGGCTTGACCGCGATTATTGTTCTTTTTCATCTAGGACTCACCTATATTAATAATATATTGTTTTGGCTTTTTTGTCAAATATATTATATAATATTTGTAGGTGAATATATGAAAATTATTACTGCTAAGACATATATGCAAAAACTTACCGGGTTAATGGGTAAGAAAAATATTAATTATGGGATGTTTTTTCCTGGGGTATCTTCTATTCATACTTTTTTTATGAAGGAAAGCATTGATGTAATTGGATTAAACGATGCAATGATAGTAACTTCTATTTATGAGAATGTTAAACCAAATAAAATACTTATTCTTAAGAATGCTAACCATACGTTAGAACTTCCCAAGGGTGAAAGTAAGCATTATCACATCGGTCAAAAGGTTAAATTTTAAGTTTAGCCTTTATTTTTTTATTATTTTCTGCTAAACTATAGGTGCTAAAGGGGAGAAGTTTTATGAAGTACGATAAATTACCTAATATAAAAATTCTTGACGAGTCTAACAAAGTTATCCATCAAAAATCAAGCGATGTAACGTTTCCTTTAAAAGAAGAAACAAAAAAGTTAATAAATGATGCTCTTGATTATTTGGAGATGAGTCAAATTGAAGAATATAGTGAGAAGTATGATTTAAGACCGGGAATGGGACTTTCTTTTGTACAGTTAGGTTTATTAGAGAGAATATTTGTTGTGAGTGAAGATTTAGGAGATAATAAATTTAATAGATATGTTGTTATTAATCCTAAAGTAGTTAGTCAAAGTGCGGAAATGATTTATGTTGGTGAGGGGGAAGGATGTCTAAGCGTTAATAGAGATGTTGAAGGTATTGTTCCTAGACACGCGAGAATTACTGTTGATGCATTTGACGAAAATGGTAAGGAGTTTACGATAAGAGTTCGTGAAGATATGGCTGTTGCGTTTCAACATGAATTAGACCACTTAGATGGCATTTTATTTGTAGATAAGATTGATAAGAAGAATCCTTATAAGAATTCAGATATTATGAGAGAAATATAAAAAGGCTTTCGTTTTGAAAGTCTTTTTTAGATCTTGTAATCATCTTCTAGTGAGAACTCAACATTTTCATTAATCCATTCTTTACGTGGCTCTACGACATCTCCCATAAGTACGCTTACTCTTTTTTCAGCAAGAACAGCGTCATTAATGCTTACTTTAATTAAGTTGCGTCTATCTGGGTCCATTGTTGTTTCCCAAAGTGGTTCAGGGTTCATTTCACCTAAACCTTTATATCTTTGAACTTTATAATTTTCTTTATTTTTGGTTGCCGCTTTTAGTTCTTCATTTGTCCAGCAGTAAATATGATTTTTGCCAAAGTCTACTTTATATAGAGGTGGCATTGCAATGTATAGGTGTCCCTCTTCAATTAGAGGTTTCATGAAACGATAAAAGAATGTTAGAAGCAAACACTGAATGTGTGCTCCATCGTCATCGGCATCGGTCATAATAATAACTTTATCGTAGTTAATATCTTTTATTTGGAAGTCACTTCCATAACCAGCACCTATACAGTGAATCATTGTATTTATTTCTTCATTTTTAAAGATGTCTGCACTTGTTGCTTTTTCAGTATTGATTATTTTACCTCTAAGTGGAAGGATTGCTTGGAATTTACGATCTCTACTTTTTTTAGCAGTTCCACCGGCTGAGTTTCCTTCTACGATGAATAATTCATTTATTTTGGGGTTTCTTGCTTGTGCTGGTGTAAGTTTACCGCTTAAGCTTCTTGCTTCGCTCTTTTTGCTTTTGCCATTACGAACATCTTCTCTAGCCTTTCTTGCTGCTTCTCTAGCACTTTTACTTTTTAACATTTTGTCTAGGATAGCAACAGCGCTTTCTTTAGTTTCTTCTAAGTAATATTTTAGAGAATCTGTTACGATAGCCTCTACTACACTTCGCGCTTCTGGAGTACCTAATTTACCTTTGGTTTGGCCTTCAAACTGTAATAGATTTTCAGGTATTTTCATATTTATTACGGCAGTTAAGCCTTCTCTTACGTCTGTGCCTTCTAAGTTATTGTCTTTGGCTTTTAGCATGCCATTATTACGAGCATAGTCATTAAATACTTTAGTTATAGCAGTTTTAAAACCCACTTCATGAGTTCCACCATCACCTGTTTTTACGTTATTAACAAATGAGATGATGTTTTCACTATATTCATCAGTGTATTGAAGAGCAATATCTACTTCCATACCACCCTTTTCTCCATGAATAGGAACAACTTTATGAAGTACTCCTTTTCCTTCATTAATGTACTCAACAAATGAGGTAATGCCATTTTCATAGTGATATGTAACTTTCTTTTCATCAGCAACATCTTCTACTTCACATGTTAAGTTTTTTAGTAAGAAAGCACTTTCCTGCATTCTTTCACAGATAGTTGTGTAACTGAAATTTAAATTTTTAAATATTTCATGATTAGGCATGAATGTTACAATAGTGCCTGTTTTATTTGTTGTACCAATCTTATGAAGTGGAATATCTACTTTTCCGCCATCTTTAAATCTTATTTGATGAATAGCACCATCTCTTAAGATAGTTACTTCCATCCACTCGGATAAAGCGTTTACTACACTTGCACCTACTCCGTGAAGTCCACCTGATACTTTATAGCCATTAGTTTCAAATTTACCACCAGCATGAAGTATTGTATAAATTACTTCTGGAGTGCTTTTACCACTTTTGTGCATACCAGTTGGTACACCACGGCCGTTATCTGCTACAGTTAAACTGTTATCTTTATTTATTTTTACAGTAATCTTATTACCAAAACCATTAATTATTTCATCTACGCAGTTATCGATAATTTCCCAAGCAAGATGATGTAATCCTCTTTTATCTGTACTACCAATATACATACCCGGTCTTTTTCTTACTGCTTCTAATCCTTCTAATATGGTTATTGAACTTTCATCATACTTATTATTCATCTTGTATCACCACAATAAATTATACCAAATCCCTTATAAAAAGACAAATAAAAACTCGGGTAGCCGTATGCAAGAACTACCCGAGATATTATATTATAATTAATTAACAACGTAAGGGTCTTCTGAGGTGCCAGTTCCTCTTGAAATTGTAGTTGTTGAAACTAAACTAATCGCTGGTCGCAAACCCATACCGGATCCAGAATAATCATAACTAAGTGTCCCGTTATTTACATCCCAAATAAAAACATAATATTCCGCAACACGTAAATACTCATCTCCTCTAAAGAAACCAGGAGACAAAGACCACCAACTAGTATCTGTAGCATTTTCTTGTAAATAAGTTGATGAGTTTTGCAAACCACTAGCGTATCCCGCTAATGCTAGTTCATCTGCTGTTAACAATCCAGCCATGTATGTTAAAGTTCCATTACCATTCGTTGTATCACTAACTGTAAACTTAGATAATTTACCGCCATTGTTATCATTGGGACATATTAAAGATGGTCCCACAGAAGAAGAGAATCTAGTATTCGTAGAATAAGTAGTTGATATAGTTCCATAACCTAAGTCGTCTTTTTCCGTACTCTTATCATTACACCATATTGTATCCGCCAATTTATCTTTATATGATGCCATATTATTTGTATACCAAGTTTCTAAATTAGTAAGAATTGTACTCTTATTAGTATTTGCATGTGCACTTGCATAATCACTTGCCCCAGCAGTACCATACATAAATCCTACATAAGTATTGTCATAATATTTTTCATTAAAATCACTTATATATGTTGTACTAGAGTACCTCGCAAATGCTGCACTTGTACTATTATTTGCTGATGAGCAAGGATTAACAGCTCCTGCTGTATTATCATTATGAAGAACCAGTTTTACAGAACCATCTCCTACTATTCTTACTATTCTCCAACACTTATTTGCGAACTGTACATAATTATTTTTTACAGCACCTCTAAAGTAATAAGATGTACCATAGTCATCTTTTGTACTCGCTAAAAGAGCTTCAGTTGCGTTTTTGGTTGAACTTAACGTTTTATATGTAAAACTATTTTGTGTAGTGCTTACTATATAATATACACTTTTTAAGTCAGTTGTATCCTTCATTGTTCCTGCTGTACTTGAACCATAACTATATTTACTAGAAGAAACTAAATATTTACCAACCAAACTAGAATATGAGTTAGCATATGTGTCTTTCGTTACTGCCGCTCCAGTCAAATTAAATTTTGTCCCATTTGCTTCCCAACCTGTACCATAAGTAACATAATATTTTTGATATGTCGAATCTACATGCTCTGTTACGGCTTCAACATCATCTAAAACATGTGCATTAACTTCTGCTCCTGGTGTTGTTAGTGGTGTTTTTAATTCATTATTATCTCTTAATGCAGCAAGTAGTGTTCCATTTGCAGCTTCAAACCATCCATCTGGTGTAGAATCTTTTTTAGTTTCAAAATTAGCATTGCACCTTACATTACCATTTGTTATTTTTGCGGTTAGTTCCCATTCTGTTCCACTCCACTCTATTCTTTCTTTTGCATCTATCTTTTTACCATTTCTAGTGCACTCTACGGATGCATTATATTTATTTGTTGTTGGAAATGTACTACTTTCAACTCCATCTATTAAAGCTGCCACATATAAGTCATCTTTTGGTCTTGTTTTAACAGTTCCTACTACTGATATTTTTACTTGATAGTCTTTTCCTTCAATATCTTCTTTAGTCCAAATATCTTTATTATTACTATCTAGCCACATTCTAAAGTTAAATGTTCTTGATTCATCTTTAGATATTCCATCTCCTCTTTTTAGGATATAGTTTTCAGTTATATTGTATTTAGATAAACTCTGAGGAGTAGATATAGATTCTAGAGTATTAATTACTGTTCCATTTAAATCATTATCCCCTAGTAGAGATACTTTTACATATTTAGAGTCTACTTTATTAGTTGTGCTAATTACGGATGCAATAACGTAATACTCGATGTAGTTATCACATTTATTTTTTATAGTAAAGGTGTATGGTGTTTGTTCTAAGGCTTCGCCTTCTGATATTGGGTAAGTATTAAGTAAATTAATTTCATTTTGTCCATTAAATTCTAAATCCATACATGATGCTGCTAGAGTGTTAGCATCTGTTTGACTTGAATAATTAGTAAATACTGCATAACTTACTCCAGTTATCATAAGTACTACTGCTAGCATTATACATAAAATTAACATTCTTTTTTTATATCTATAGAGTCTCTGGTTCATATTTTAACCTCTACTTTCTATAGATATTATATAACAACCCCCCCCCGTGTCTAGTTAATTTTTGTACTTTTATATTCTATGACACATTTTCTTAAATTTTTGCCAAGAAAAAAAGCCTTTCGGCTTATTTATGTCTTATATTATTTAGTCTATTTCTTAAATCATCTAGTGTTTGAGTTTGTTCTAATTTGGGTTCTTCTGGTTTTGGCTCTTCGATTGGAAGATCAGATATTGGAGCATCAGTTATTACTTCTGGTTCCTCATTACTATTAATTAATTTACTTATTTCGTCTTCACTAGTTTCAGTTATTTTAGGTAGTTCTATTTCTGGAAGTTCTTCAGTTACAGGAACTACTGGCTCTTCTTTAACTGTTTCAACCACAGGTTCAATAACTGGTTCTATTACAGGTTCTACTGTATTTTCAGTTTGAACTTCGGTAGGTGTTTCTTCTTGTTTAATGGTTACTTCAGATTTATATGCAGGTTCCTCCTCTTTTATTTCTTCTTTAATAGGTTCGGTAGTTGGTACTTCATTTATTACTGGTTCTGCTACTACTGGTTCTTCTTTTTTTACTTCAGTAGTTTCTAATTTTACTTCTGGAGTTTCTTCTGTTTTAGGAGTACCAGTTTCAACTACAACTTCATCACTTTTGTTTATTTTCTTTTGTGTTTTCTTGATTCTTATACTAGTTATAATAATAAGCAGGATAAGAATTGCTGCTAAAGCTCCTAGTGCTATGTAGAAGTAAATCATTGATTCTTGATTTGTGTATAGTTTATCAAGTACATTATTTAATTTGTCTAAAAATTTCATTTTATATCACCTTTTTATTCTATAAATATAATATAACAAAACTCTTCAAAAAATGCAAATTTTATTTAAAAAGTCTTAAGATATCTTGGAATGTTATGTAAAGCATTAGAAGCATTAGTAAGGCAAAGCCAATCATGTGAATGTATCCTTCAACTTTTTGGTCTATTTTCTTTCCTCTAATCCATTCAATTAAAATGAAGAATACTCTGCCACCATCAAACGCTGGGAATGGCAAGGCGTTAATTACTGCTAGGTTGATGCTTAAGTATGCAGTAAAGTATAGAACGTTTACTAATCCTACCTTCATAGTTTCACCTACTATAGAGTACATTCCAACTGGTCCTGCTAGGTTATTTAGTGATAGTTTACCAGTAAATAGTGATGCAAGTGTTAGCCACATACTTGATACGATTGAGCCTAGTTTAACAAATGAATATTTGATAGCGTTAAAGAAGCCTTTATGAACTTCGGAACTTGCTCCGATACCGAAGACTTTTGTTTCTGTTCCGTCTTCAGCTTTTACGGTTTTTGGTGTTATTTTGTATTCTTTAATATCGCCATTTTGTTTTTTTACAGTGAATGTGTATGTATCTTCTTTATGTTTTAGGTTTAGGACTATTGTAAGTTTATCCCAGGTATTTACTTTATATCCATTTACTTTAGTTACTACATCTCCTACTTCGATACCAGCTTCGCTTACTGGGTATCCTTCTGGAGCGTTACCTACAATTGATTTTTGTTCTGTGCTACCCCAAATTAGTCCTTGAAAGAATAAAATAATAAGAGCAAGGATGATATTATTTGTAACACCAGCAATAAGGATTAAGAATCTTTCCCATTTACTTCTATTGCACATGTACTGGTTCTTTTTAAGTTTTAAGTCGGTAGCGTCCTCTTCATTTTCACCGGCCATTGCACAGAAACCACCAATTGGAAGTAGTCTTACTGAATATAATGTTGGATCTTTTTTATTTTTTCTTTTGAATGAGAAAATTCTTGGCCCCATTCCGATCGCAAATTCGTGAACATATACACCAATCATTTTTGCTGCGATAAAGTGTCCTAGTTCATGAACAAATACAAGTATTCCTAAAATTAAAATTAATACGATTATTGTCATTTTTACCTATAACCTTTCTATAAATATCATAAATATAATAGCAACAAAGATTAGACTATCAAGTCTATCTAATACACCACCATGACCTGGAATTAGATTACTAAAGTCTTTGATGTTGTGTTTTCTTTTAATTGCACTAAAGAATAAATCACCTATTTGTCCAACAATTGTCATTAGGAAAATTATTAGAATTACTTGCAGAAGTTTGCCTTGTGGGTTTATGAAACTAAAGTAATACATGCTCATCATAAATGTTCCCATTAAAGATCCTACTATGTAACCTTCCCAGCTTTTGTTTGGACTTAGTTTTGTTACTTTGTGCTTACCAATAAGGCTTCCACCAACGTATGCAAATGTGTCAGTGATTATTGGGGTTAGTACCATTAGCATGAAGTATTTTAGGCTGTATGCCCTAATTAGAATAAAGTAGTTTAGACCTAAGCCAATTAGAAGAATAAATCCTAGCATTTTAAAAGCATCTTCTGTTGAGTATTTTCCTTTTATTTGGTAAAAAACAATTGGAGTTAGTACTAAAAGTATAACTATTCCGATGATGCTATAATTTAAACCTAGGAAGATATTGTTAGCATCAAAGTTACTATATACCAGCGTTATAAGGGCAAGAAAGCCAGTTATCTTTACTGGTAATGGGTAATCGTATAAATCACTCATTTCTTTAAAAGCCATAACACTTACTAATCCCACAAAGATTGCAAATGGTATTTTACCAATTATTACTAATGGTAAGATGATTGCTATCATAATAGCAGCACTAATTATTCTTTTTTTCATTTTAATTTCCTCCAAATCTTCTATTTCTATTATTATATATTTCTAGGGCTTTATCAAATTCTTTTTCATCAAAGTCGGGAAAGTATACTTTTGGAAAGTAAAATTCAGCATAACTTATTTGCCATAACATGAAGTTTGAGATTCGCTCTTCGCCACTAGTTCTGATAACGTAGTCTAAGTCTGGCAAGTCATTATATAAGTACTTACCAAAGGTTTCTTCTGTTATATTTACATTTGCTTCTTTTATTTTATTTACGGCATCAACTATTTCTCTTCTGCCACCATAGTTAAGGCATACATTTAGAACACCACCGGTGTTGTCTTTGGTTAAATCGACAACGTTGTCAATACATTTTAGGACTTCTTTGCTTAGGTTATCTCTTAAGCCAGACACGACTATTTTGATATTGTAGTCATGAAGTTCGTTTACTCTTTCATTAAAGAATTTTATTATTAAGCCCATTAGGTAGCTAACTTCTTCAGCACTTCGGTTAAAGTTTTCGGTTGAAAATGCATAAATGCTTAAGTATTTAACCCCTTTATCAAAGATGTATTTTGCTAGGCTGATGATTCTGTTTGCTCCTGCTAAATGTCCTTCGATTGTTTTTTTCTTTTTTTCTTTTGCCCATCTTCGGTTACCATCCATGATGATTCCGATATGATTGGGTACTATTATATTATTCATAAATCCACCCTAATATCAATTTTACTAAAATACTTGTTAAAAGTCTATAGTTTATCTTTTTCTATGCTATATTTTTATAATTTCTATTTTATTAATTATTATTTGATATCTATCTAGTCTTTTCTCGACGTGACCATAGATTTTTAAAAGGTCGCCAGTTTTGATTTGGTTAATATAGATAATTCTGTTTGGAAAGATGGTTGCAGATATAGTTCCTGTTTCATCAGTTAGATCTAAGAAGGCCATGGTGTCACCTTTTTTGGTTTTGATTGTTTTTATTTTTTCAAGGAGCCCTACTGTTTCAATGCTTTTATCAAAGTATTCTTTAATGTTATTAAACTTCACACAATTATATTTGCTTGCTGGATGATTGCTTACATAAAAGCCAAATAGTTCAATTTCTTTTTGCATTAGTTCATTTAGTGGTAGTTCTTCTGTTTTGATTAGTTCTGGTTTTGATACGAGAGCATCGCCTACTCCACTTACAAGTTCAGCGTAAATTAAAACGTTTTTAAGACTTGCTAAAAGTGTATTTCTAGTTTCACCCATTTCATCAAAGACCCCTGCATAAATTAGATTTTCGATTGTTTTAGTATTTATGCCTTTATTATAGATTCTTGATACGAAGTCTGTAAAGTCAGTGAACTCGCTTTTTTTTCTTTCTTCAGTTATTTCTTTGATAGCAACTGGGCCAATGTTTTTAATAATTGTTAAAGGCATTCTAATACCATCCTCTTCAAAGGTGTATGCATCAGTGCTTTTGTTTATGTCTGGCTTTAGGATTTTTAGGCCTAGTGTTTTGGCTTCATCAATATATTCTTTTGTTTTGGTTGTATTTATATTGATGGTTAGAAGAGATGCATAAAATTCTTTTGGATAATTTATTTTTAAGTACATCATTTGATAAGCAAGCATAGCATAAGCTACTGAGTGAGATTTGTTAAAGCCATAACTAGCAAACTTCATGATAAGATCATATATTTTTTCAGCCTTTTCTTTTTGATAGCCGTTGTTTATTGATCTGGTTATAAATTTTTCTTTTTCGTTTATGATGATATCTTCTTTTTTCTTGGAGATTGCTCTTCTTATGAGGTCGGCTTCAGCATAAGTGTATGATGCTAGTTTATTAAAGATTTGCATTATTTGTTCTTGATAGATGATGATGCCGTAAGTTTCTTTTAAGATGCTTTCTAAATCTTTTTCAATGTAGGTTACTTTTTCTTTACCATTTCTTCTATTTATAAATGAGTCAATGCTTTGCATAGGACCTGGTCTATATAGAGCTAGTGCTAGACTTAGGTCAGTAAAAGTGTTTGGTTTAAGTCTTCTTAAAAAGTTTTTCATGCCTTCACTTTCAAACTGGAAAATGCCAACTGTTTGAGCGTTACTAAAAGCGTTAAATACTTTTTCGTCATTTAAACTTATTTTATTAATATTTATTTTAGGGTTAATGCTTTCTAGGATGTTAGATATGGTAGTTAAATCTTTGATTGCTAGGAAGTCCATTTTAAGTAAACCTAAACTTTCAAGATAGTTCATGGTGTATCCGGTTAAGTAGTTATCACCACTTTTAATTATAGGGATTATTTCATCAAGTTGTTTACTAGAGATTACTACGCCTGCAGCATGGGTACTGATATGTTTTTTTAGGCCTTCTATTTTAGTTGCTTCGTAGTATACTTTTTTAAGTTCTTGATTGTTATTTAAAAGAGATATTACTTCTTTTGTTAGATTTTCTTTTAAAGTTTTTTTGGCATCTATTAAAGGTGAAAGCGTACTTATATCAATGTTTAGAATTTTAGATACAGATAGTAGTGCTTGTTTAGACGCAAATGTACCATATGTCATTATAGGCATAGCATTAGTTGCGCCATATCTTTCTTTAACGTAAGAAATCATTTCACCTCTTTTTTCAGCATCGAAATCGATATCAATATCTGGCATGGTGATTCTTCCTGGATTAAGGAAACGCTCGAAAAGAAGATCGTATTTGATTGGATCTATTTGGGTTATTCCTAGAGAATAAGTTACTAGAGAACCGGCTGCAGAACCTCTTCCTGGGCCAACTAGGATATTATGAGTAATTGCATATTTTACATAATCATATACGATAAGAAAGTAATCAGTGAAACCCATCTTTTTAATTACTGATAGTTCATAGATAAGTCTTTGCTTATAGTTATCTGGCACATTACCATTTAATCTTTTGGTTAGACCTTTAACAGATAACCCTTCTAGATATTTATAGCTGTCTTTAATATTTATGTCATAGTGAGGAATTAGATTTTCTTCTCCTTTTATTTCAATATTTATTAAATCTGTAAAGTGTTTGTTATCTGCTGGGATTAGATAATCATTTTTATAAAGTTCTAGATTTTCTTTAGAATCACCATCTATTTCTCTTAAGTAAGATAGATATTTAGTATCTTCCCTTTTTAGAGTGCGAGCAATATTAAAGATAACTTTGTTTTTAATTTCTTTAGCGTCATTTATATTTTTAACACCTAAAAATAAATTAGAAGTTATTTTCGAAAGTTCGTTGTAAAGATTAATGTCAGTCGTTACTAAATAAGCATTAGTAATGTATTTTTTTAAGATATCTAATGTTAGCTCGTTATCTAGTAAGTAAGTATTTAATTTAAATAAATCTTTTAGTCCTTGGTAGTTTTTAGCATAAATATAAATATGCTCATTAATTGTTACGTCTAAGGCGATTAAAGGCTTGATATTATTTTTATTACATTCTTCATAAAACTCAATAGATGATGATAAATTACTATCAATAATACCAAGAGTATCTATATTATTTGCTTTAGCATAAGTGATAAGGTCTTTTACTTTAATAAGGCTTTTTAGAACTTCATAGTCAGTTTTAGTACTTATTACATCCAACTCTATCACCTCTTTCTTTTTGATTATATCATTTTTATTTTAAAGTTACCATAAAGAGTTTGACAGAGTGCTTATTTTATGATAAAATCTAAAAGAATTCGAATTAAGGAGGAAATATAATGGCAAAGAAAATTTCTAATAAAAAACCTTTATCTGGAAACTTAGTATCTCATGCTGAAAATAGAACAAGAACTAAACAAAATCCTAATTTACAAACTTATAAAATTAATGGAGTTAAAGTTAGACTTACAGCAAGAGAAGCAAGAACTTTAAAGAAAGCAGCTTAAGTATCAATCTTTGATACTTTTTTTATGCAAGAAAAAACTGAGAAGATTCTCAGTTAAAACCATCTTGATGCGATATCGACACTTGTTGATTCTGGCATTGGGTTTGGTAAGTCTAGTTTAGATATTAATGGTATTTTAAAGGCTGTACCAAAGGTTATTGCTGTTCCAGGTGTTAAATTTTTTAATTTATCAATTGTTTCATCACTTACAGAACTAGTGATGTTTTTTATTATACTAATGTCTTCTGGGTGGAACATTCTAAAAGCGATAAAGTTAGAGCATTGTGATAATGCAGTATTTGATAACTCACTTGGTCTTTGAGTAATAAGCCCTAGAATAACACCATATTTTCTTCCTTCTTTAGTAATTCTATCAAAAATATTATAACCTAAAACATTTATGTCATTATCATTTTGAACGTATCTATGTGCTTCTTCTAAAATTATATGAATTGGATAACTAGCTCTTTCTTCTAGTTCGGTTGCAAAGTCAAAGAACATTTTAGCAAAGATTTTAGTTAGAGTTTTAGCAAAGCGTTCATCTATATAATTTAAGTTCATATTAATAATTTGGAATCTACCTTGATGATTATTAAAGAGATTTCTTATATAGGTATCTTTTGTTATTCTCGTCTCGCCTACTTCGAAGAATTTTTTGTTTTCACTATTAATTATTTGTTGTAGTCTTACTTTTAATTCGTTATATTCATCATATGCTTTATCACTTTTTAGAACTCCTTCACTTATTAGAGCAAACTCCAGAGCATAATAAAGGTCATCTAAACTATAAGCAATGTCTTTTGATACTTCTAGAGAGCTTAAATCTAGTTTTTGGTATTTTTCTAAGAAGTCTACTACTGACTGAACCGCATTCATTTTGCCTTGATTATCAATGTTTAGGCACTGACGGATTGTTCTTGAGTAACCAGGTTGATAGATTTCAGTATCAGCATTTAAGGCTTCTGTGTTGTATCTTGAAAGAATTGCTAAAACTTGATCACGTATCTGCGTACTATTACGACCACTTGATAGGATGTCTAGCAAGCATGATGCGATAATATCATTTTTATAAGAAATCATTTTTTCATCTTGGCTCTTGAAAATATATACTAGTTTAATGGCTTTTTCTAAGATTGGTAGTGATGAAGAATTTGTTACATGTAATAAAAGAGCTAAGTCATCTACTTCTAGGAAGTATGCTGGGATATTTATTATTTCACCGTCACTTAAGTCTAATTTAGATGTTAAGTTTTTATAACCCATTCCATCAATATCATTTAAGTGTGATAGAGCATGTTTATATTCTCCGTAAACATCAAATAATACAATATGTGAGTTTACTGGCATTGTTTCTTTATTTCCGTAAAGATTTTGAAGAATTCTTGCTACACCACATGATTTACCTGAGCCAGTGTTTCCAATAATTGCAAAGTGATTAGCAAAAAAAGCATTTAAATCAGCACAAATATTAAATCCCTCATACGTATTAGATTTACCAATATATACACATTTCTTTCCTTCCTGGCACCCTAAAAATAATTCTGCTTCATTTTTATATACTAATCTTGGAACTGATGAGAAGTGAGGCTTTTTAAGAACACCTGAAGTAAATACACCATTTCTAATTTCCCCAACTAAAAAGATCTTAATTTCATTTTCATCTATACCAACTATTTCACCTACTACTCCTCTATTTTTTTCTGGGAATACTACATGATAGTTTAAGTAGTTAACTTCTAATTTTTCACTAGTATTTTCAACCACAACATAATTAGCCTCAATAGACTTAATTTTTCCAAACATTATTACCACACCTATTCTACAAATAATTTTACTAAACTTATTAAAAAAAGTCCACTAAAAAAAGAGGCAAAGCTCTTTATTAGATGAAAACTGCTCCAAGGATTATTGCTAAAAGAATAAATAAGACTAAAACAATAAATGCTTCGCTTGCATATCCTTGGTTTTCATTATTTTTGCACATAGTAACCTCCTTTACTTAAATAACTGCGGCACCTACAATAATTACTAATAGAATAAATAATACTAAAATGAAAGCTGCTCCGCTTATTCCGTAATTGTTATTTCCACAACAACCGTTCATAGTCTCCCTCCTTTTCATTACTCACTTTATTGTACGCGAAAACTCTTAATTGTGTTCTTATTTTGAATTTAATTTTAAAGACCTAATTCTGTTGTATTTTAGTTTAAGGGCGTGTATAATAGATAACTAGGAGGATTTATGAAGAAGAAAATTATAATGGCTTTAGTAATACTTGGATTTGCTACTGGATGTGGTAAAGTTCCTGTAATGAAAGATGGCGACCAAGCAGTTGTTACTTTTGAAAAGGAAGGCTTAAATATTAGTGCTACAAATCTTTATGAGAAGATCAAAGTTAATTATGCTTTATCTAATTTAATTGATATGGTTGATACTAAGATATTTAGTGAAAAGTATGCCGATAAGACTAGTGAAGCTGAAAAGAGTGCAGAAAAACAACTAGAACAAATTAAAACTTACTATGTTGATGATAATGGTAAGTATGATGAAAGTGCTCTACTAAAAGCATTAAATACTTATTATGGAATTAGTTCTATAAAAGATTTTAAAGAAACGCTTAAACTAAGTTACTATCGTGATTTAGCAGTTGATGATTATGCTAAAGAAAGCATTACTGATAAAGAAATTGAAAAGTATTATAAAGAAAAGACAGTTGGAGATATTTCTTGTAGTCATATTTTAATTTCACCAAACACTACTGATAAAATGAGTGATGATGAAAAGAAGAAAGCTGAAGAAGAAGCATTAAATAAAGCTAAAGAAGTTATTAAGAAGCTTAATGACGGTGCTGATTTTGCTAAGCTTGCTAAAGAATACTCAAGTGATAGCTCAAATGCTAGCAAAGGTGGAGATCTTGGCTACTTCAATACTGGTGATATGGTTGAAGAATTTGAAACTGCTGCTTATAAGTTAAAACTTAATGAGTATACTAAAGAACCAGTTAAAACTAAGTTTGGTTATCATATCATTTTAAAAACTGGCGAAAAAGAAAAAGCTAGTTTAGAAGATTCAAAAAAATCTATCATTGAAAAGTTAGCTAAAGAAAAAATTGATAGTGATAAAACATTATCTATTAATGCTTTAGTTGAACTTCGTAAAAGTTATGGTATGATTATTGAAGATTCTGAACTTAAGAGTCAATATGAAAAGTATATTAGTAATCAATTACTAAATGCTACTACTAGTACTTCAACAAGTAGTAATGATTAATACGCTTATTAAAGCGTATTTTTTTATTGTCTTTTTGTTCGTTATCACATTTTTAGAAAGAAATTACATATAAAAAATCACATTTTTAGAAAGAACTTAGCATATTTTCTCTATTTTTATGTGATTTTATTTATTATTTTACTAATTCATTTATATAATTAGTGACTTCTTCAACTGTTTTATTAAAGTCTTGATAGTTTGTTTCAAACCATTTAATATCCATTTGATTATTAAACCAAGTATATTGTCTTTTAGCATAGTGTCTACTATTCTTCTTTATTAAACTAATTGCTTCTTCTAAAGATATTTCTTTATCAAAATATTTGTATAGTTCTTTATAACCAATACCAGTCATTATTGCTTTTGATCTGATGCCTTTATCATATAAGGCCTTTACTTCTTCTAATAAACCATCATGAAACATAACATCTACCCTATCATCAATTCTTTTATATAAATTATCCCTATCTGTTGTTAGACCAATAAAAATTGCTGGATAAAGAAGATTATTACCAGACTCATCATACTCACTTTCTTTATTCAAAACACGCACTAGTCTTTTACGATTATTTTCATGAATATCATTTTGAGGATATTTTTCATCTACTAATCTTTTTAGTTCTTCATTAGAATAATTATCATATGAATTATTATTTTTTTCTTCTTCAGTAAATTTATAATCATATAAACCAGCTTTAATATATAACCCAGTACCACCAACAATAATATAATTTTTGCTTTTATTATTATCTAAAATATTTCTTAAATCCTTTTGGTAATCATAAACTGTATATAATTCATCTGGATTTTTGATATCAAATAAATGATGAGGAACATTCTCTTTTTCTTTTTCAGTAACTTTAGCAGTACCAATATTTAGTTCTTTATATACTTGCATAGAATCGGCATTAATTACTTCAGCATTATACCTTTTAGCTAGTTCGACACTTAAACGAGTTTTACCAACCCCAGTTGGCCCCGCCACAACAATTATCATTTTAATACCTTTTCTATTTCAATAGCAATACAACCATATTTTTTAATTTCTTCTTTTGAGTAATATTCTTCCATATCTTCTGGCTTAGCATCATCTTCTTCATTATAACCCATAACAACTTTAGAATATTTTTCATAAATAGGTTCAAAACTATCAGCTTTGAACAAGTTAGTAACTAATACATCTATTTTTTCATTGTTAGCTCTATTAGTAAATATTATCTTATCTCCTACTCTTAAAGTTTTTCTTTTCTCGTCTAATAGTCTTAATTCAACTGTTTTAGTTCCTTCTTTAATTTTGTTAAATGGTTCGTTATTTAAACGCATTTCATGAATCATTATATCTCCTCCTTAATTCATTACTCTTTTAAACATTCTTTCAAGTTCATACCTTGTAAATGAAATAATCGTTGGTCTACCATGAGGGCAGTTATACGGATTATCACATTTTACTAAATCATTAAGTAAGTTCTCTGCCTGCTCAGTAGTAGTGGCTTCATTTCCTTTAACACTCATCTTACATGCCGCAGTTGCTGCTAAATGATCTTGAAATTTAGCTCTTTCAAATGTAGTTGGTGTACTTATTAAAAAATCAATTATTTTTCTTATTTGCTCTTCTTCATAACCAGTAATTAACCATGTTGGGTGAGACTTAACAATAATTGTATTAATACCAAACTCTTCAAAATTAAATCCTAATTCCTTAAAAATTTCTTCTTTTTCTTTAAATGCTAAATAATCACTTGGTGAAAGTTCTACACTTATTGGAAATAATAAATCAGTTATAGTTATTTTTTCTTCTCTTAAAGCCTTTAATACCTTTTCATAGTTAATTCTTTCTTGAGCTGCATGTTGGTCGATCAGATACATGTTTTCTTCATTTTGAGCGACTATATAAGTACCAAATACTAAGCCACAAGGATAAAGCTCTAAATGTTTTACCTCTTCATTTTTTTCATCTAATTTAAAGTCCATCTGTGTTTCTTCTATCTTAGGTTCATTGAAAGTTGTTACTAAATCGTTATTTACAAAAAGTTCTTCCGAGTATTCAATAGATGGATTTTCTTCTGTAGTAATTTCCTGATAATTTTGCATAGTTGCTTCAGCATTTTCTTCTGGTTTAGTTATTTCAATTTTTGGGATTAAAAGTGAATTATATAAAGCATTTTTAATTAATTTAGTCGTTAAATTAATAAGTGTATCTATTTTACTAAATTTAATATCTTGTTTTGTTGGATGAATATTAACATCTATTAAAGTGGGGTCTGTTTCTATTTTGATTACAACAACTGGATATCTTATGTCTGGTTTATATGTATGATATGCATCATTAATTGCTTTATTAAGTTCAGCATTTCTTACTACTCTACCATTAACAATAGTAGTCATATAATTACGATTACTTTTTAATACTACTGGTTTACAAATATAACCATAAATGTCATAATCATCACTTGTTCCTTTTATCTCAAGCATATTTTTGCTAACCATTTGTCCATAAAGTTCATGAATACACTTTAGAAGGTTTCCACTACCCGTTGTTTTAATTATAGTTGTATCATTATTTGTTAAAGTAAACGCAATCTCCGGATAAGACAAAGCTAACTTTTCCATATATTGAGTTGTATTAGATAACTCTGTCTGCTCACTTTTCAAATATTTTAATCTTGCTGGAGTATTATAAAATAAATCATTTACTTTAATAAGAGTTCCTTTTCTTGCAGCACATTTAGTGTTCTCGATGAGTTTTCCACCTTCAATTACTATCTTAGTGCCTACGTCTCCTTCACTGGTTTCTAAAGTTACTTTGGAAACACTTGCAATTGATGGTAGTGCTTCACCACGGAAACCTAAAGTGTTTATGAAAAATAAGTCTTCTGGTTTATATATTTTACTTGTAGCATGCCTCTTAAAAGCATTTAAGGCATCATTAGGATCCATACCTATTCCATTATCCATTACCTTGATTTCTTTGCTTCCTGCATTTTCTAGTGAAACAGATATTTCTGTACTTTGAGCATCAATACTGTTTTCAGTAAGTTCTTTAATAACATTAGCAATACGCTCAACAACTTCTCCGGCTGCTATTTTATTACTTAAGTCTTCACTCATTATTTTAATGCGATCCATAATGCACTTCCTTCCTATCTAAAAATACTTTGTCTAACTTCTATATACTTCTTATCAATATTAAATAAACTAACATCTGTTTCATTTTTAATATTCATAAAACCAGTCCCAATAATGATAAGATCACTGTTTGCTGGCACATGAATATCATAAGAAAATGCTTTCTGTTTATAATCCTTATGACTTTTAACATTATTTGGAATATATAATGTTACACTTGTCTCATTTTCAAAATTTATAAATCTATCATCTATTATATTTAAAGTTTCTCTTTTACGCATTTGGTATGTTCTAGGTTTTATGGCATATTTAAATGTATCTTTAGTGTTTTCACTTAAACTAATACTAGCAAATCCTGGTGAATCAATTACGAGTAAGTTATTAGTTAATTCTAGTCTTATAAAGTCTTTAGTAGTATTCGTCTTATAACTAGTTACTACTTCATTTAGTTTAGAATTCGTTTCTTTAATAAGGTTATTTACTAGGGTTGATTTACCACTACCACTGATACCTAGAAGGTATGTTTTATGAATATTGTTTTTTTCTAGATAATTAATTATTTTTTTAGCACTTCCAAGAGATTTGTTTATAAAGATAATGTCATCACTAATTTGATAGTATTCTTTAATAAATTCTCTGATATTTTCCCATTTAACTGATTTTGGTAAGATATCACATTTGCTTATTACTAGTGTTTTACTTCCTTTTATTTTTTTGTATATGTCTAGTGAATAGTTATTAATATTATAAAAGTCGGTTAAAAATAAGGTATGAGTAGCTTCTTTATTAATGGCATTTATTATAATATTTTCGTCTTTTGGTAAGTTATCATCTTTGTGCACACCATAATGCATTTGTCTAAAGCAGTTTTGACAGTATACACTTCCTTCTTTAGGGGTATACCCTGCCTTAGATGAGTCTTCCATTTGGAGTTTTACTCCACATCCATAACATATTTTATTCATAATATCTTCCTTTTTTTAGTAAATCTTGTTTTTTTAATTTATCATAAATTGATGTTTCAATAAATCTATTTAGTTTTGTTAAAGTAAAGTCGGTTTTACCAATTGGGTTTACAAGTATGCTAGTAAAGTCCATTCGGTTTGCTCCCCAAATATCTGTTAGTAACTGATCACCAATACAAGCAATTTCTTCTTTTTTGTAATTATAGGATTTTAAAATTTTATTATATTTTCTTTTAAGTGGTTTAAATGAAAAGTATGCTGAGTCAGTACATAAGTAATCTTTAAATGGAGCTACTCTTTTTTTAGGAGAGTTACTAGCAATTATTAGTTTAAAGCCTTTTCTTTTTAAATCCTCAAATAAGTCACTAACTTTTTTGGTTGGTTTTTTTACAGTAACAGGAACAAGTGTGTTGTCTAAATCAAATATTAGACACTTGATTCCTCGTTTTTTTAGAGTATCATAATTTATATCATAAATGCTTTTCTGATAGATATCAGGAACGAATTTTTCTAACACTTCAATCACCTAATTAATTATATCAAAATTTTTAGTTTTAATATATAGAGAAAAAGAAAAATGATAAGCTAGTTATCATTAATCTCTTACTTTAATATGTAGTTCTCTTAATTGTTTTTCTTCTAGTTCTATTGGTCCACCCATTAGTAAGTCAACACCAGATACGTTTGGTGGGAAGATTTGAACTTCTCTTAAGTTTTCTTCACCAGTTAGAAGCATTATAATACGGTCAATACCTGGAGCCATACCTGCATGAGGAGGAGCACCAAATTGGAATGCTGTATATAATGATCTAAATTTATTTTTGATAACTTCTTCATCATAACCAACAATGTCGAAGGCTTTTTTCATAATTTCAATATCATGATTACGAACAGCACCAGAACTCATTTCATAACCGTTACATACGAAGTCATACTGAATTGCAGTTATATTTAATGGATCTTCATTATTTAATGCTTCAAGTCCACCTTTTGGCATACTAAATGGATTGTGTCCAAAATCAATTGCCCCTGTTTCTTCATTTTCTTCATACATTGGAAAATCATTTATGATGCAGAACTCAAACTTATCTTTATTTATTAAATTTAATTCTTCACCTAAATAAGTTCTAAGAGCACCAGCTAGTTTAGGACACTTTTTAGGTTCATCTGCTAAAATAAATAAAGCATCTCCCTCTTTTAATTCATACTCATTTTTTAACTCAGTGCGAATTTCATCAGTCATAAATTTATCTAATGATGATTTAAATGTACCATCTTCAGTTATTTTAATAGTTGCTAAACCACTAGCACCTTTACCTTTAATAAACTCCTCTACTTGTTTATACCAAGAATTTGATTTATCCATATTCTCAGTTTTAATCACTCTAATCATTTTACCATTAAATGGTGCAAAGTCCATTTTGCTTAAAATATTAGTAGCATCTTTAATGATTAATGGATTTCTTAAATCTGGCTTATCTGATCCATAATTTAACATAGCATCTTTATAAGCAATTCTTCTAAAAGGATATGGAGATACTTCCTTATTACCAAATGTTTTAAATACATTATAAAAAACTTTTTCCCCTACTGCATATACATCTTCTTCAGTAGCAAAACTCATTTCTAAGTCTAATTGATAAAACTCTAATGTTCTATCTGCACGGCAGTCTTCATCTCTAAAGCATGGCGCTATTTGAAAGTATTTATTAAAACCACTAACCATAAGAAGCTGTTTATAAATTTGTGGTGCTTGTGGAAGCGCATAGAACTTTCCCTTATAATTACGTGATGGAATAACGAAGTCTCTTGCTCCTTCTGGACTACTAGTAGTAATAATTGGAGTTGCTATTTCTGTAAATCCCATTTCTTTCATAAGTGAACGAATATAATCGATTACTTTAGATCTAAATAATACTGTATTATGATGTTTTTCATTTCTTAAGTCTAAGTATCTATATTTTAGTCTTGTTTCTTCACTAGCATTTTCTGGATGATTAATTTCAAATGGAAGTGTTGCTGCACACTTACCTAAAATCTCAAATGATATAAGTTCAATTTCAATATCACCCGTTTTCATGTTAGGATTAACCATTTCTTTAGTTCTTTTAACAATTTTACCAGATAATGTAATAGTGCTTTCTCTAGTTACGCCATTAAATTTTTCAGGGTTATTACAGATAACTTGAACCGTACCAGTTTCATCTCTGATAAGTAAGAACATAAGGTTTGTTCCTAAATTTCTTATTTGTTCTATCCAACCAGCAATACGAATTTCTTTTCCTTCTAGCTCGCTAGATAATTCACCTATATATAGGTCTCTATAAATGTTTCCTTTCATATTTATTCCTTCTTTCTATAAAAAAACAGTGAACATCCTTACAAAGGACGAATCACTGTTAATCCGCGGTACCACCTTAATTACTTAATAGTCTCTCTTTAAGGATAACGGTCTATGGCCGGCTTAGTCTACTTAATTCTTTAAGCACTCATGGTGTCTAAAAGGTTAGCTCTATATTAACTTTCACCATACGTTAACTCTCTATAATATTACTAATCTTCCTTTTCCAATCAACGTTTATATCTATATTTATAATACTTTTTTAAAAGAAAATCAAGTCTTTTTTAAACTAAACTACTTTGTAAGCATTTTCACTGGTTCCTTCCCCGGTTACGTTGGTCGAAGATACAAGAGAAATGGCCGGGCGAACACCAAAGTCGTTGCGAACGTCGAGGAGCCCGTTGTACAAGTAGCCCGAGCCCACGAGCCAAACGTAAGCGTTGAATCCATTGAAGCCGCCAGGCGACAAGGACCACCAATAATTCGTCCCAGTATTCTCCTGTAAATATGTAGAAAGATTAAAATAACCATATGTAGACCCAGAAAATACTATCTCATCGGCTGTTAATAATCCGATTTTATAACTTAGGTTACCATTTCCATTTGTTGTATCATCAACAGTAAATTTAGATAATTTTCCACCATTATTATCATTTGGACATTTTAATGTTGGTTGTTTAGTGGAATTCAATCTATTACTTGCAGCATATCCCGTTGCATTAGTCCCATACCCAAATCCTCCACTTACTGTACTTTTATCATTACACCATATTGTATCAGCAAGTTTACTTTCATATGATGTCAAATTTTTCGTATACCATTTTTCCAAATTTTTAAGAATGTCACTTTTATTAGTATTTACATGTGTGCCTGCATAATTAGAAGCACCTGCAGCACCATACATAAATCCTACATATGCATTGTCATTATTGTTTGTATTAAATGCACTTTTGTATGTTGTTCCAGAGTATCTAGCAAATGCTGCATTAGTGCTATTATTAGCTGATGAGCAGGGATTAGCTACTTTTGTAGTATTATCATTATGAAGAACAAGTTTTACTGAACCGTCACCTACTATTCTTACTATTCTCCAGCACTTATTAGCAAACTGTACATAATTATTTTTTACTGCACCCCTAAAGTAGTAAGATGTTCCGTAATCATCAGAAGTACTAGCAAGTTCTGCTTCTGTTGTATTTTTACTTGATGTTATTTGTTTGTATGTAAAACTATCTTGTGTAGCACTTACTACATAATATACACTATCTAAATTAGTTGTAGTCTTCATAGTTCCTGCAGTGCTTGAACCAGCATAATATAAAGAACCATATGGTAAATATTTACCAACTAAACTAGAGTAAGATTTAGCATATGTATCACTTGTTACTGCTGCTCCAGTTAAATTAAATTTTGTTCCATTAGCTGTCCATCCAGTACCATAAGTTATATAATACGATTGTTCTTCTGATGATACACTTGCTGATTGACTTTCAGCATCATCTTTAGTATGAGCACTTACTTCTTTTCCTGGTGTTGTAAGTGGAGTCTTAACTTCATTATTTGCTAGTATTGCCTCTCTTAAATTCTTTGGAGGTTCTACATCAGCACTTACCCCTACTATAACCCTTCCTTGATACTTTTTACTAGCCCCTTCTTCTTTTGTCATACTTTCGTCAAACCATAGTCTTAAATCGTATGTTTTAGATGCTTTTGCACCTAGTCCATCAGTTAATAATTCATAAGCAGTACCACCATTTTGAGCTTCCATAGTTTTACCACTAGATAAAATAGAAGCACTTGTTGGTATCACTCCATTATTAACAATAACACCTTTAATTAGGTTTGATGGTATTTCACTTGTACTTAGTGTCTCTACCCCTATACTAAGTGTTAAATACTGATTACAATTATTAGTTACTTTAAATATATAAGGATTTCTTTCTAAACCCTCACTATCAGGTATAGGATAATCATTTGCCAAATTAATAGCATTATTAACCCCTTCAAATGTTACACTAAAGCAATTAGTCGCCCCTAGATTGTTTGTACTACTTTGTCTAGCATAATTTTGAAATATAGCAAAACTTGCTCCCATTATTAATAAAACTATAATTAACAATGAACTAAATATTTTTAATTTGTTCTTATCTTTAGATATGCTCTCCTGCATTTTTATATCACCTATTATTCTATAAAAATTATAAAACAAACATACTTTTTAAGTCAATTATTTTAATGTACTTTTTAAGTAATCTTTTATTTCACTTAACGCTCTACTACGGTAACTATCAAGTATTTTATGAGTTACTTCAATTGAAGTTTCTCTTTGAGAAGTATCTGTTGTATCAAAAACATATGCTTTGTTTTCAAATAATTTTAAAGTATTATCTAGAGATGTGTTGTATTCATTTACATTATCTTCATTTAAGAAGTTTCTTTTTTCTAGGGACAGATTAGCATTGTAATCTCTTTTTAATGATGTTATAGCATCTGTTTTTAAAGCAATTACAACATCTATTTTCTCATTTACTAGAGGAATGTATGTATTAAGATAGTCTTTATATTCATCTTCTTTCATGCCATTTTTGAGGTATAATCTATTAACCCAGATAATGCGATCAAATAGTGATCTATCAATAAGAATAACATCTAAATCTTTTTGCATTTCTTCTTCTAAATCTTTTAAAACATATTTAGGAATTTCAGTATTTACAACATTTTTATATTCGTTTTTTAGTTTTGGATATATTTGTTCTTTGTATCTTTTTGATGTAGTAAATTCTTCTAGGATTGATGTTTTAAATTTACCTTTTTTAAAGAAGTCGTATAGATTATTTATTAGAGTTGTTTTACCAGTTCGAGGGGTTCCGGTAAATTCAATTGTGTAAGGCTCTATATCAAATAGTCTTTTTAGTTTTGCTAGTTCCCATTTTTTAGCGTCTAGTTTTTTTACTTCGATGTATTCTTGTTCTTTATTTTTAAAGATGGTGTTTTTTAAAAATTCGTCTTCTTTGTTATTGAAGATTTCGTCAATTAAAGATTTTAATCTTTTAAAATATTCTTTATTTTCGTCTTCATTTAAGATAAGACTTTGATATAGATTTTCAAAATACCATTTTTGTTCTTTAAAGCCTTGATTAAATACTGAAAAGTCTTTTGTTCCTAGTTTATTAAAATATATTAGCATGTCTTCTAAGTTACTTATTTTATCTGCAATTATGATTGCTTTGTGTCTTAGGTCCAAGTTTTTAGCTTCGTTTATTGTGATAGTTTTTCTTTCTTTCCAAGATAGTGTTTTATCTTCTTCGGTATCTCCTAGGATGAGAGATAGAATGTCTTCATTAAAGTTATTTAAGATGTCTTCTTTTACCACTTTTGTATCTTCTAGAGTGTCATGAAGAAAACCAGCTGCAATGACATTTTCATCAAATTCGTATAGTTTTAAGATACTTGCAACATCAAAGAGATGGATTATCATTGGTTTGTCTTTTTCGGTTTTCCTAACTTGTCCTTTATGGGCTTTAATTGCAAACTCTTTTGCTTGCTCTACTACATTCATTTTATCACCAGTTTTATTATATAAAATATTTGGTAAATTAAAAAGACCTTGATGGCCTTTTTATGATTATTTCTTTTAGTAGGTATAGTCCTAAAAATAAGATAAGGGTTTCTAGATGAGTTAGACAATATAATAGATATTCTAAGATATTTTTATCTATGGTTAATAAGTTTAAATCCATAATCCAGAATACTAATGAGTAACTTGTTAAGATTACACCTATAAATATTTTTATCATGTTATATTTTATGTATGTTTTATTTTTTTAGTAGTTTAATCATTGTTCTAAGCATTTGGCATGTGTAACCTAATTCGTTATCATACCAAGCAATTATTTTAACTAGATGTTTATTTGAATCTAATACTTTAGTTGCTGAACCATCTACTAGGGAACCACATCTATTACCAATGACGTCACTTGATACTACTGGATCATCTGTATATTTTAGTACGACATTTGTGTTTGATTTAAATGCATTGTTAATCATTTCTTTAGTGACTTCCATTTTTAAATTTAATGTTAAGTCAACGCATGAACCATCTACTACAGGTACTCTAAATGCTAAGCCATCAAGTTTTCCATCTAAGTTAGGTAGTACTTTACCTACTGCAGATGCAGCACCAGTTGATGTTGGGATAATATTGTTTACTGCTGCTCTACCTCTTCTACTGGTAATGCCTTTTTTATGTGAACCATCTAGGATGTTTTGATCGTTTGTTAAAGCATGAATTGTTGACATAAAACCTGACTCAATACCGAAATAGTGATCAATTACTCTTAGAACTGGTGTTAGACAATTTGTTGTGCATGATGCTGCTGAGATTATTTCTTCGTCTCCAGTTAATTCGTTATCATTTACACCGAAGACAATAGTTTTCATATCTCCTTTACCTGGTGCTGAGATAACAACATGTTTTGCTCCTGCTTTGATATGTTTGTAGGCATCTTCGTATTTAGTGAATGCTCCAGTACATTCTAGGACACAGTCTACGTCCAATTCTTTCCAAGGACATTCTTCTGGATTATCAAATTGATATGTTTTAATTAATTCATCTTCAAAAATGATGCCTTCTTCAGTGAATGAAACTGATGATTCTTCAAATCCTCCTTGGGCTGAATCATATTTAAGAAGATAAGCCATCTCTTCACTGGTACCTCTTCCATTAATTCCAACTACTTTATATTCTTTACTTCCAATAAGTTCTCTAAATGCTAAGCGGCCTATACGACCGAATCCATTAATTACTATTTTTTTCATATTATCTACCTTTCTAAATTTTTCTAAATACTTCTTTTTGACTAATACCTGTGAGCATAAATATACCTAATATAAGTGATATTCCTAAAATTAAATAATTGTTTTCTATACCAGTTTTAGGATTTGTTTCTTCATCAGTTGTACTTTTAATTTCTTTATTTACATTATCTGATGTGTTACCATCTTTAGTGTCTGAATCTTTATCTGACGTGTCGGTGTCTGGTGTGTCGGAGATTTTATCTGCAAAGCCAACAAGTTTAGAAAAGTCAGCATTTGGGTTAATAGTTAGTTCACCTATTATATAAAATTCATCTTCTTTTTGAATAAGACCTGGTATTTTACTTAAATCGTTACTATAACCATAGGAGTAAGAATTAATCATACCTTCTTGATTGTCTTTCAGTACTTGTTTATTAAATGAATCAGCATATTGTTTTTTGGCTAAATCAAGAGAATATTGACCGAATTCGCTTTCTTTAATGACTTGCACGCCTTCGTCTGCCGTAGTTTCTTGATCATCTGGAACAACTATAAATGATGGTTTTGATGAGCCGGTGCCAGTTGAAGGACCTAAGGCAAATTGTAAAATGCTAAGTCCATAATAGACCATTGAATCTTTTATTTTGACTTTATTTATTTGCGATATGATGCCATATTCTATCATTCCCATGACTAGACCTATATCAGCATTTTTGTACTCTTCATATGTCATTCCTTTATAAAATCTTCCTGATGTAGTAAATGTAATGGTGTTATTATCATTTATTTTGTAATATGATTTTAAAGTTTCGTCATCAGTAGTAATAATCAATTGTTTATTTGTTTTGTCTAGAGTGATTATGTTGTCACCGTAATCTTGCTCTTCACTATTATTTTTTAAATCTTCTGTAAGACTTTTTATTCCTTGTTCTAGTAAATCTTCTGTTAGTGTTATTTCAGCATTAACGATTACTGGAAATAATGCTAGAATTACTAATACTATTTTTACAACGTTTTTCATATGGCTTACCTTTCTTCAAAATAACTTCCACCAATAAATTCTCTTAGTACATTAGTGTCAGTAATGTATTCACTTGGAATTGGGAAGAACATCTGTAGTTCGTTGATAAGTCTTTTTGCTTCTCTGTAGAATTTTGAATTCATTGGAACACTGTATAAGAGTGGCTCTATATATACACGTAAAACACCAAGTTCATATATGTATGCCGTATTAATAATCATATCTGCGTCTTTGGTAAATGGGAAGATGTACTTAGTTTCCCCAGTTCTTACGCTTTCCCAGGCTTCTAGCGTTTTAGTAATATCATAACCTCTTGTTCGGTTATCTCTTACTATTCTTCTAATAAGTCTCATATCTACTGTTGATAGATGGTTATGTCTATCAATATTTAATGGTATAAAAGGACTTAAGTAGATTTTCATTTTATCCTTACTATCTATATTACTAGTAAGGTTCTCGTTTAAGCAGTGTAAGCCTTCAATAAGTAGGATGTCATTTTCTCTCATTGTTACTTCTTTACCTTTATATTCTTTAGTTCCAGTGATGAAGTTAAATGTTGGGATGTTTACAGTTTTACCTTCAAGTAGTTCATTTATTTGAGTGTTAAATAATTCTAAGTCGATTGCTTCTAAGCATTCAAAGTTGTATGTACCATCTGGGTTTTTAGGATTGTCTTTACGTTCTACAAAGTAATCATCTAAACTTAGGTATATTGGGTTAAGTCCTAGTGCTGATAAGTATAGTGATAATTTTCTAGTAGTAGTCGTTTTACCGCTTGATGATGGACCACCTAGAAGGATAAGTTTTTTTCCTTCATGTTTGATTACGCTTGCTGCTTCACTTAAAGTACTATCCATTATAATATCATTCTTTTTAATAAATGATTTAATCTCACTTTTAGAGATTATGTTATTTAAATCTGCTACATATTTTATATTTTGTTTATTCATCCAAGAAGTATACTCGTCAAAACTTTTAATAATAAGATTTTGCGGTATGTATTCTGGGATGAAATCTGTGTCATCTACTGGTGTTGATAAGACTATCATATTATTTCCAAGATATGTTATTCTATAATTTTTAAGTTCACCAGTAGTTTGAGGCATGTCACTCATGAAGTAATTGTAGTACCCATTTAGTTCATATAAAGTTACAGTTTTCGTGTTCAAGTTTTGGATATTGCCAGCCTTTTCATATAAGCCTTTTTTTAGATAATATGTATAGGCATCACTTTTAGTTACAACTTTTTTAGTTATCTTTAAGTCTTTATTTATAAGTTCGTTTATATATACTTTGATTTTTTCGATATCTTCATTGTTTAAAGTTCTTGGTGCGATTATTTTTGAGTACAGTCCTTTATCGATGCTATGAAGGTAGTTAATATCCTCATAACCTAAATGTCTTACCGCAACGTATAAAAGAAATTTCATACCAGATTGATATTTTTTTTGTAATGCTCTATCTAGTAACATTTAAATCACTCCTCGTTATTCTATAGTTAAGTATATCAAAATTTGTCTTAAAAAAAAACTATTTTTAATGTATATTTTGCTTTTATTTTATTTAAAATAGTATTAGGTGAAAAAATAATGGTCTTAATTCCAAATATTATTGAGAAAAGTATTAGTGGTGAGAAGATTTATGATATTTATACGAAGTTACTTAGTAGTCGTATTATTTTTTTAAATGGAGAAATTGATGATAATATGGCAGGTTTAATTATTTCAGAACTTCTTTATTTAGATTCACTTAATCATGAAGATATTTTTATTTATATTAGTAGTCCAGGAGGTTCTGTTACTAGTGGAATGAGTATTTTTGATACGATGAATTATGTTAAAAGTGATGTTTCAACAGTAGCTTGTGGAATGTGTGCGAGTATGGCGGCAATTATTCTTGCTAATGGTGCTAAGGGTAAAAGGCTAATCTTGCCTAATTCTGAGGTGATGATTCATCAAGTTTTAGGTGGAACTCAGGGACAGGCTACGGAGATTAAGATACAGGCTGAAAGAATTCTTAATTTAAGGAAAAAACTTAATGGTATTTTAGCTAATCTTACTGGTCAGAGTATAAAAAAAATAGATAATGATACAGAAAGAGATCATTATCTAAGTAGTTCTGAAGCACTCGAATACGGAATTGTAGATAAAGTGCTTAATTAACCCAGTTTAAGTCAATTGCTTTACTTCTTGACGTATTACCAGAAGCATCTTTAGACCAAATATAGTAAGTTCCTTTTTTAGTAATTTGATAATTTAGTTTATCAAATTTTTTTGTATTTTCAATTATTATCCAACTTGTTGGTTTAGATATGGTTTTGGTTACAGCATACGCTACTACACCCGATTCTTCATCGGTTATTTCACCTTTAATTATTTTGTTTTCTTCGTCAAATTCACCAATTTTTATTTCTGGTGCAGTGTTATCGAGGTTTGTAATATTAATTTCTTTTTTAGTCATGTTACCAGATAGGTCCTTAACGCAAATATACCATTTACCGTTTTCGTTAATTTCACCTTCTATTTTGTTACTAGTAATGTTTTGATAGTTTTTGCAAGTTTTAGAGATACTATATGAAGCAAGGCCTGAGTCTTCATCAGAAACTGTGGCACTTATAGTTATACTGCTTTCATATTTTTCTTTATTATAAGTTATGTCAGTTATTAGAGGGGCTTTGTCATCTACGACAATTACATTTGTTTTATATTCTTTTTCTTTAAAGATGTAGGTTATTTCATAAAGACCAATTTCATTTAGATTATATTCTTCTTTTAACTTTATGTTTTCTGATGTTAGATAGTTATCTATTATTTTTCCATCATAGACAAAAGATAGTGATGTTGTGTTTAGAATGTCTTTTAAACTTAGTTCTTTGTTGCTTAGGTTTTTGATGATGTTTTTTGTGAAAAGACCACTATCGTATTTTGATGGGTATATTACAGAGATGTTTTCATATTCATCTAGGGTTATGCCAATTTTATCATTTAAAGCCGACTTTTTAGTTTTAGGATTTTTAATATCATTGTTTAGATATGAATCTTTTACTAAATCTTCCACTTTTAAATTGATATAGGCATAATCTTTTTTTAGTTTCTCTACAATATCTTTATGGTTATCTAAATATTTATATGTACTTTCTGTTATTAACATTTCATAGTCACTATATTTTCTAATTTTTTCTTTTTTGAAGTAGTTAGTTATGATTAAGGTTATACTTACAATTATAAGTAGTGCAGTTATAATTACTGCAATATATTCGATGTATGAATGGTCTTTATTTTTCATTATTACTCTCCTTTTTCTTTACAAAACGTAATATTTTTTTCTTCTTTTGTTAGGCATAGCGATGAGTCAATTGGCTCTTTAGTTATAGGGTCAATTGCTTCATCTAGGTATCCTTTATCATATAAGTCTTTTAGGGTGATTTCACCTTCACATTCGTCTTTTTGATAGCATACTTTAGCAGCTTCCTTTATTTTATTATAGACAACTGCGTACTGTCTATCATGATGATCTTTAACTGTTTTACTAATACCAAGAATTAAGAATACACTTAAAGCAATTAATAAAATACTTAAAATTAAATTATTTTTTTTCTCCATAGTAGTTCTTGATAAACTCCTCTCTATATTCTAAAAGAGTATCATTTTTGATGGCTTCTCTTAGTTCTTTAGTTAAGTTTATGAGATAGTTTATGTTATGAATTGAAAGAAGCCTTGCTCCAAATGTTTCATCACAGTTAATTAAATGTTTAATATAGGCTTTGGTATAATGCTTGCAAGCATAGCAATCACATTCATTGCTTATTGGCGTAAAGTCTTCTTTATATTTAGCATTTTTTAAATTTATCTTACCATATTTTGTTAAAGCATGACCATGGCGAGCGAGTCTTGTTGGAGATACGCAGTCGAAGATATCAATACCACGAATAACGTTTTCGACGATGTCAATCGGATCTCCTACTCCCATTAGGTATCTTACTTTGTTTTCTGGTAAGTATTTAGTAGCATAACTCACCATTTTATACATGGTCGGTTTATCTTCACCGACACTTGTGCCTCCTACTGAGTAACCATCAAAGTCCATTTCGACTAGTTTAAGAGCACATTCTTTTCTTAAGTCTTCATATTCTCCACCTTGAACGATACCAAATAGGCTTTGTCTTGGATTATTAAAAACGTCTTTACCTCTTTTAGCCCATCTTAGAGTTCTTTCCATAGAGTTTTTGCAGTATTCATAAGATGCTGGCCAGCCGATACATTCATCGAAACTCATAGCAATGTCACTATCTAGTTTGTTTTGGATTTCAATACTTTTTTCAGGTGTTAAAAATAAAACGTCTCCATTATATTGATTTTTAAATTTTACGCCTTCTTCAGAAATGTCTTTTGGTTTTGCTAGACTGAACACTTGAAAACCACCACTATCTGTTAAAATTGGACCATCCCAGTTCATAAACTTATGTAAACCGCCAGCCTTTGCTACTACATCTTCTCCAGGTCTAAGCCATAAGTGATAAGTGTTTGCTAGGATTATTCCAGCATCGCAAGCCTTTAGTTCTTCTGGTGATAAAGTTTTTACAGTTGCTTGAGTTCCTACTGGCATAAACATTGGTGTATCAAATGTTCCATAGTTGGTTTTGATTTTTCCAAGTCTTGCTCCGGTATTTTTTTCTTTTTTAATTAGTGTGTATTCTATTTTCATAAGTCACTTCCTTTATTTTATTAACATAGCATCGCCAAAACTAAAGAAACGATATTTCATTTTAACGGCCTCGTTATAAGCATTTAAGATATTGTCTTTACTTGAGAAGGCAGATACTAACATTACTAATGTACTTTTTGGTAAGTGAAAGTTAGTAATAAGCCCATCGATTCCTTTGAACTTAAATCCAGGATAGATAAAGATGCTTGTATCTCCACTTGCTGGAACAAATTTATCATTAGTTTGCATGATTGTTTCTAGAGTTCTTACGCTGGTTGTACCAACAGCATAAATCTTGCCACCTTTTTCTCTAATTTCGTTAAGAGTGTCTGCTGCTTCTTTAGTCATTATGTAATGTTCTTTGTGCATAACATGTTTAGTTACATCTTCAACGTTTACTGGTCTAAATGTACCAAGTCCAACATGTAAAGTAATATGCACTATCTTGATGCCCTTTTCTTCTATTTTTTTAAGTAATTCTGGAGTAAAATGTAAACCAGCTGTTGGTGCTGCAGCAGAGCCATATTCTTTGGCATACACAGTTTGGTACATATCTTTGTTTTCTAGTTTTTCATGAATATATGGTGGTAGTGGCATGGTTCCTAGTTTTTCTAAAATTTCCATTAGGATGCCATTATAAATTAGTTCTACTTCTGTTATACCTTCTTCTTTAATCTTTATTACTTTAGCTTTTAAAGAACCATCACCAAAGGTTATGATTGTTCCTTCTTTTAGTCTTTTTTGAGGTTTTGCTAGGCACTTCCAAATATCTTTCTCTTCAGGATTTAAAAGCAGTAACTCAATAACTGCACCAGTTTCCTCTTTAATACCAATAATTCTTGCGGGGATTACTTTAGTATCATTTATTACTAGGGCATCTCCTTTATTAAGATAATCTATTACATCATAAAAGTGTTTATGAGTAAGATCTCCGGTTACCCTATCCATTACAAGAAGTCTACTTTCATCTCTCTTTTCTAATGGAGTTTGAGCAATAAGTTCTTTTGGTAAATAATAATCAAATTCTTCTGTTTTCATTTTTAACTACGCTTCTTTCTGTTAATAAGTTTGTGATTGTTTCATAATCCGGATAGTCTTCTACATTTACTCCCATAAGGGTTTCAGTTAGTCTTATTAGTTTTTCTATAGGTGCCTTTAATATATCTGCTCCATAATAATCACATGCATAAATGATTGATAGGATTGCATCTTTTTGGTCTTTCTTGCTTTTAACTATTTGCAAGATATAATCTATATGGTCACGAAGTCTATTTAACTGACGATAACTTAAACTAGATAAACTATTTATAGAAGCCATTTTTATTATATCTTCAGTATTATCTGGTACTATCCAACTGATTCTTCTTTTGATTGGAATTACACGATCTATTTCTTTTGGCATATAGATCCCTCCTTAATTTATTATAAAACAAAAAGGCCTTGTTTTAAAGCCTTTTCGTGTATTTCATAAATGTAAAGTCAACACCATCTTCAGTGCACTTTTTGATTATTTCAGCGTCATATTCAGTTTTATCAAACTCTGGAAAGAAAGTGTCTGCTTCTTTTTCTAAATCTACTAAAGTTAGGTAAAGATATTTACAATAAGGTAGAAATTCTTTATATATTTTAGCACCACCAATAATAAAACATTCCTCATCTGTTTTTTTTATGTAATCTATGATTTCTTCTTTAGTATGCATTATGGTAGCACCATCTACTTTGTAAGATTTATTTGATGATAAGATAATATGCTTTCTACCTTTTAAAAGTCCAGGAAGTGATTCAAAGGTTTTTCTTCCCATAATTATGGTTTTATTTGCAGTTGTTTCTCTAAAAAATTTCATGTCTTCTTTTAAATGCCATAATAAGTGGTTGTCAATTCCAAGTTCGTTATTTTTGCCGATAGCAGCAATTAATGATAAATTATCCATAACACTACTGAGCTATTGGGAATTTAATAGGTCCCATATGTTCATATCCTACTACTTTAATATCTTTTAAATCTTTACTATTATCAAATTTGAAGAAATCATTTACCTCAGGATTAATCCATAATGTTGGAGCTTTAATATCATTGTTTGTTTTTGATCTTTCAATCTGTTCTTTAATACCATCTATTTGATTTACATAAATGTGAGCATCTTTAATACTCCAATCAATTGTTCCTGGTTTTAGTCCAGTTACATGAGCAATTAGCGATAGTAAAACAGCATACTGAGTTACGTTAAATGGTAGACCTAGTGGAACGTCACAACTTCTTTGGTGAACCCATAGATTTAATTTTCCATCTGTTACATCCCATTCACTAGACCATACGCATGATGGTAAAACTGCTGTTTCTAAGTAATCATTTTGCCATAAACTCATTACCATACGGCGATCAGTAGGATTATTTTTAATTGTATCAATTAAATTTTGAGTTAGTTTAAACTTATTTGTAATATAACCATATGCTGTACCAATTGTATGAGCATATTCTTTAGGAAATTTTCTTATTACTTCTTTTTTTACATACTTGCCATTTTCAATAACATTTTGAGTTGCTTTCCATAAACCTTCATCATCAATCTCCCATTCATCCCAGATATGAACATTACGTTCTTGAAGCCATCTAACATCATTAGACTGTGCTTGGTAAATCCATAACATTTCAATTATTGCTTGTCTAAAGAAAAGTTGCTTAGTAGCAAGAACAGGAAATTCTTCACTTAAATCAAAATGCAAATGATATGACGGTATTTTAATCGTATCTATCCCCGTTCTATTTTGAACTCTTACTCCTTCATCCAATATTTTAGAACATAATTTAATATACTCTTTATCCCATTTAGTCATGTTATACTCCCTTTCTATATAGTGGATGGCTACTTGTTAATCTTAATACTTGTTTTCTTAAATTATCTAAAACTTCTTCATTATCTTTATTTCTTAAAGCCTCAATTATTATGATACCAACTTCCTCAAAGTCCTCATTGGTAAATCCTCTCGTAGTCATTGCTGGAGTCCCAATTCTTAACCCTGATGTTTTAAATGGACTTTCAGTATCATTTGGTATGGTATTTTTATTAGTTGTAATATTGATCTTATCTAAAATAGTTTCAGCTTCCTTACCAGTTATTCCAAAAGAAGATTTCACATCAATAAGCATTAAGTGATTATCGGTACCACCAGAAATAACTTTAACCCCATTATTAATAAATGTTTTACTTAATGCTTTAGCATTTTTAATTATATTTGTAGTATAGTCTTTAAAACTAGGTTCCATTGCTTCATAGAAACATTGTGCTTTAGCAGCAATAACATGCATAAGTGGTCCACCTTGTATTCCTGGAAAGATTGTTTTATTAATCTTAGTTATAATCTCCTCATCATTAGTTAAGATTAGTCCACCTCTAGGCCCTCTTAAAGTCTTATGAGTAGTAGTTGTTATAACATCAGCATATGGTACTGGTGATGGATGAAGACCAGTAGCTACTAGCCCAGCAATATGTGCCATATCTACCATTAAATAAGCCCCTACTTCATTAGCTATCTCTCTAAACTTAGCAAAATCAATCATTCTTGAATAAGCACTTGCTCCAGCAATAATCATTTTTGGTTTAGTTTCTAAAGCGATATTTCTTAATTCATTATAATCAATAATACCACTTTCTTTATCAACTGTATAAGAAACAATATTATATTCCTTACCACTAAAATTCATCGGATGACCATGAGTTAGATGACCACCATTTGATTGGTCCATACCTAAAACAGTATCACCTATATTAAGCAAAGCCTTATATACAGCCATATTTGCCGATGATCCTGAGTGTGGTTGAACGTTAGCATATCTTACATGAAATAACCTGCAAGCATAATCAATTGCTAAGTTCTCTATTTCATCAATATAAGTACATCCTCCATAATACTTTTTACCAGGATAACCTTCAGCATATTTATTTGTTAAGATGCTTCCTTGTAGTTTCAAGATATCTTTTGATACATAGTTTTCACTTGCAATAAGTTCAATATTCTCTTCTTGTCTTTGTGTTTCCTTTCTTAGTAAACTTGATATTTTTCGATCCATTATAATAATCCTCCTTTAATGTGATTGTAACTTTTATCAGTAGCCATCCTTCCCCTAGGTGTCCTTTTTAAGAATCCTTCTTGCATAAGGTATGGCTCCACTACATCTTCCAATGTAGAAACCTCTTCACCAATTGATGAAGCAATAGTTTCAACACCAACTGGTCCCCCGTTAAATTTATAAATTAAACTCTCTAAATACTCAATATCAATTTGATCTAAACCATAATTATCCACTTTTAATCTATCTAAAGCTTCCATAGTTGTTTCTAAATCAATTTCTTCTAAGCCTTTTACCTGAGCAAAGTCTCTTACTCTTTTAAATAGTCTATTAGCAATTCTTGGAGTTTTACGACTTCTTTTAGAAAGCTCAGCGGCTGCTTCTTTATTTATTTTCATGTTTAAAACGCGACTAGTTCTTTCAATTATTTTTTGAAGTTCTTCGTCTGTGTAATAGTTTAGTTTTGAAACGATACCAAATCTATCTCTTAAAGGAGCAGAGATATCACCTGCTCTAGTTGTGGCACCAACTAAGGTAAATGGTGGAAGGTCTATTTTGATGCTCCTGCTACTTCCTTCACTGCCAACAACTATATCTAATTCAAAATCTTCCATTGCCGGATAAAGGATTTCTTCAATAAATTTAGGTATGCGGTGTATTTCATCTATAAATAAGACGTCTCCTGGTTCCAGTGTGCTTAAAACTGCTGCTAAGTCGCCGCTTTTTTCTAGAGATGGACCTGTAGTTGTTTTAATATTAGTACCAAGTTCGTTTGCAATGATGTGTGCTAAAGTTGTTTTACCTAGTCCTGGAGGACCATAAAGTAAGACGTGATCCAAGGCTTCATCTCTCATTTTAGCAGCCTCAACAAAGACACGAATATTTTCTTTTACTTCATTTTGGCCAATATATTCATCTAAGGCTTGGGGTCTTAATGTTTCTTCTAGATTATTATCACTAGGTAGTTCTTCGTTTGTTATTACTCTTTCTTCCATTTAATTACTTCTTTCTATTATGTAGTTTGCTATATCTAGCCAGTTACTAAAAATTAAATGTTTACTTTCTTTCTTTTCGTTTGTATACCAAATAGTTTGAATGCCATATTCTTTTACTTCGTCCAAAACTTTTTCTTTATCGTCAATGAAGTATGATACATTTAATTCTTTAGCAATTTTCCCCTTTTTATTTTGTTTATAATAGATTTCATCGTACGGTAAATCATATTTTTTTAGCATATCTATACTGGCTTTTTCATATTCATAGTCTAAATCATAACCACGAGCTGTAATAATTATAATCTTAAAACCATGTTCTTTAAACATGTCAAAAGCTTCTTTTACAAATGGTTTTAATGTTAAATTACTTTGAATATTGTAAGCGTGTTTTTCTAAAAATGCTTTAACGTCTTTATTTTTAATATCATCGCAGTAGTCATTAAATTTCAAGTTTGGTGCATATTTTTTTACATATTTATATGCCTCGTCATGCGTATTTGTTATTGTTTCGTCTATATCTATACCAATTACCATGAGCTACCTCAACATTAATTTTAATGCTTCCTTTATTTGATTTTCGATGCTTAATTCAGAATCTACTTTAGGTAAGACTTTCTTAATATCAGCACTTTTATATCCAAGGTTAAGTAAAACCTCAACAAGTTCTTCGTTACTACTTGTACTTGTAACCTCAATATTAATTTTACCTTTTAGATCTAATATAATTTGTCTTGCTAATTTATCACCAACTTTAGGAAATTTTGTTAAATAAAGAATATTTTCTCTATCTATTGCATCAATAATTCCACTAACTGAACCAGATGCAAACATAGGTAACGCAGTCTTTGGCCCTAGTCCTTTTACTGCAATTAGTCTTAAAAACAACTCTTTTTCGTCCATACTTTTAAACCCATATAATGAATTTTCGTTTTCCGTTATATTTTGATAAGTATATACAGTGTATTCTTTACCTATCTCGTATGAGTATGGGTTTGCAACATAGATAATATAACCAATGCCATTATTTTCTAAAATTATATGATTACTTGTTAAATATTTTACGCTTCCTATTATGTATCCAAACATTGTTTATCACCACTCCAATTATAACATGATGCGTATCTTTAACCAAGAATATTTGGAAAGTTTTAAAAATTTATTAACAACTTTGATTAGTTTTGAGTAAACTATAGTAGATACAAAGGAGGTATTAACATGTATTATTACGGATACAATGGTGGTTATAATGGAATGAATACTCCATATAACCCTTGTTACAATACTGGTTATGTTGGAAACACTAATGGTGGATACGGACTAGGTGCTGCTTTATGGATCGTATTATTTATTCTTTTAGTAATTATTATTGGTGCTGGATGGTCTTGGGGAAACAACAATAACGGAAACATCTAAAAAAGGAAGCCTTCGTGGTTTCCTTTTTATATTTTATCTGGAACATCTATTGCTAGGATGTCTAGTAAGTATTTGTTTGTTTCATAAACTAATTTTGTTAAAACTAGTAAGCTTTCTTTAGTTTCAGCATCTTTTTCAGTTAGTACTTCACAATTAGAGTATAGAGCATTAAATGAACTTGTTAGCCTATATAAATACTCACAAATTTCATTTAATGAGCGTGATGCAAATGATTTTTCTAAAGTATTTCTTAAGTTTATAATATTCATAATAATATTTCTTTCATAAGTAGAAGATATCTTATGATATTTTTTATATTCTATCTCACATTTATTTAGTAGTGATTTCATTCTTACCGTACTATAAAGTAGATATGTACCTGTTTTACCATTAATATCACTAAACTTCACAGGATCAAAAACATAATCACTCGTTCTATTAGGAAGAAGATCTGCATATTTAATAGCAGCAATTGCTAATTTATAAGCAAGCTCATCTTTATCTTCTTCTTTAATATTATCCTTAATTACTTTTCTAGTTTCATCTTTAACTAAGTCTATTAGTTTTCTTAGAGGCATTACTCCACCATCTCTAGTTTTAAATGGCTTTCCATCTGGCCCATTCATAGTTCCAAACCCAAACCATTCTAAACTTATATCTTTTGATACTAGATTAGTTTTATATGCTGCTCTAAACGCTTGAACAAAATGTAATTCTTGACGAATATCAGTTAAATAGAAATACTTTTGTGCATCAAATCTTTTAATTCTTGAGTAAAGAGTTGCTAATTCTGTAGTATCGTATAATACTCCACCATTACTTTTAATAAGAATAACTGGTGGCATTTCTTTTTTATCAGTCTCTTCCTTAACATCAATGATAGTAGCTCCATCACTAATTTGTGTATAATTTCCTTTTTTAAAGTAATCTAAAAGTTCTGGAATATACTCATCAGCATCCCTCTCACCTTCATATAAATCAAACGTAGCATTAAGCATATGATAGATATCCTTTATATCATCTATTGCAATGCTCGTAAATGCTTCATATAATTCATAGATCCCTTTTTCTTTATTTTGTAATTTTCTAGTAAACTCACGAGCTTCTTCCATATAAGATTCATCCTCTTTAGCTTTAGTACTTGCTAATGGATAAATATCGTATAAATCTTCTAAACTTACTGGGCTTTCTTTTGGGTAACTTTCTAAATTTGGATTAAAGAAGTCTAAATCTGGGTATCTATGCTTAATTTCACATATGATAAGTCCCATAGGTCTACCCCAGTCTCCAAAGTGAACATCACTAATAGTCTTATATCCTACTGCTTCACATAATCTTTTTAAAGCCTCACCAATATTTGGACTACGCAAGTGACCGGCATGAAGTGCTTTTGCAACATTTGCTCCACCATAATCCAAAAAGATAGTTTCATCAGTATCTATTTTATATGTATTTATATCAAAATTATTATTTACTTCATTCATGTAATTAACAAGAAATTCATCACTTAAAGTTAAGTTTACAAAGCCATTTGCATTAGTTACATTCTTAAAATTTTTATTATCTTTTAATTTTTCAACTATTTCATCAGCAATCATTACTGGACTTTTATGATATACCCGTGCTAAATTGAAAGCTCCATTAAACTGATAATCGCCCAAATCAGGTCTATTACTTACAGTCACCTTAGCGTTTTCATATCCTAAATCACTAAGGATTTTTTCAATCTCTAAAATTATATTCATAAAAATCCCTTCCTTTAAGATATAATATCATACTTTTATTATAAATCAAACCAAAAGTGCACTTATTTATAAAAAAATGCAGATTTTAAAAGTCTGCAAACCAGCATAAATAAAGGACTTGCACTAGTTTGATGATTATGCTATTATACCTTCTTGAAGAGTACTATGTTAGGCTTCTCCCTCTTAAAAAAGAAGGGAGTGATGTATATGAAACAGTTAAAATCTATTTTAGATAAACTTATTATCATATTAGTCCTTTTATTTATTTTAAAAATAGCATTTACTATATTTAGATAAAAAAAGAAGCTACTAACATTACCTGTTAAGTAGCTTCAACAGAAAAACTGGAGAAGCCTAACTTTCAGGGGTTAGTGCTCTTCCTCAAATTAATTATACTACAAAATGCTTTAACTATTCAAGTTCTTTTGTTTTCTTATCTTCATCCATGTCTTTCAAATAAGTCATAAGTTTATTAGTTACATCAGGTGGCAAAATTTTATTTAATTCCTCAGTGCTAGCTTCTTTTATTTTTTTAACACTACCAAAAGTTTTAATAAGTTCTTTTCTTCTCTTTTCCCCTATTCCAGGAATATTATCAAGTATGCTTTGAATCGAACCTTTTGATCTTATTTGTCTGTGATAATTAATCGTATATCTATGAACTTCATCTTGCATACGTGTTAGATAATGAAATAAATTACTAGTTCTATCAACATCATAAATTTCTAGGGTGTCACCATCTAACAAATCATTAGTTCGATGCTTATCATTTTTTACTAGTCCACATACTTTGATATTTAAATTTAATTCTTCTAAGATTTCTTTAGCAGCTCTAATTTGAGTTATACCACCATCAACTAAGATAAGATCTGGTAAATCTTTTTCTAGAAGAGCCCTGTAATATCTACGATATATGACTTCTTTCATAGTATGATAATCATCATTTTTATCTACTATTACTTTGTATTTACGATATTTATTTTTGTCTGGAGAGCCATCAACAAAGACAACCATTCCCGATACGGCAAATGAACCAAAAAGGTTTGAGTTATCAAAGATATCAATTCTTTTGATTTTCATTCCAAGTAAGTGTTCTAATTCTTCATTAGCTCCCTCAGTTTTACTTATTTGATTTTCAATTCTTTTAAAATTATTTTCTAAATTAATAATAGCATTTTCTTTAGCCATCTTTAATAATTTGTATTTAGAACCTTTAGTTACCTTAATAAACTTTGTATCTATTATTTCTTTAAGAACTGTTTCATCTATCTCATCTGGGATAAGTATTTGTTTAGGTATTTCTCTTTTGTTATAAAATAAAGCAATAAGATATTCTATTTCATTTAGATAATCATCCGTTACCGGTTCAATTTCTGTATAATTACCAACTAATTTACCAGCTCTTATATACAGAAATTCTAATGATATAAAACCATTTATAAAAGCATAGTTAATGACATCTAAATCTTCCTTAGCAGTAAGCTCTACCTTTTGTTTCTCTAAAACAATATTCATATAATCTAGTTCTTTTTTTAGTTCTAAAGCCATCTCATAGTTCATATTTTCTGAATAATAATTTATTTTTTCTTTTAGTTTATTTTTAATAATATCTTCGTTACCTCTTAAAAATGAGATTATTTCATTTTCCATATTTATAATATCTTCTGAATTTACGTGTTTAGTGCAGTACCCTAAACATTCATGAATGTGATAATAAAGACAAACTTCTTTAGGCATACCTTCACATTTTTTAAGGGGATATAACCTATTAATAAGGTTTACAATTCTTCTTGCTGCATAAACATTTACATATGGACCAAATAAAATCTTATCTTTACTTTTCTTAACTTTAAGGTATCTTACTACTTTTAAAGATGGGAATGGTTTTCTAGTATACTCAATATAAGGATAACTTTTATCATCTTTAAGCAAAATATTATACTTAGGATTATATTTTTTAATAAGATTTATCTCTAAAATAAATGACTCTAGCTCAGTATTAGTAACAATATATTTAAAGTATGCTATGTTACTAATCATTTTAGCTGTTTTGCCAGTATGAGTTCCACGAAAATAAGAACTTAAACGTTTCTTTAAGTTTTTAGCCTTACCTACATAGATGACCGTATCACTTTCATCATACATCTGATAAGATCCAGGTTTATTCGGTACTAATTTAAGTTCTTCTTTAAACATATTAATCACACTACTATTATTACACATTTTCGTTTTATTTAAAAGAAAAAAACTCATATATATGAGTTAGCATTTTATACCAGCATTACCTTTATATGTTTTGCCGGTTTTAGTTAAAGTATACTTGTTGTCTTTTAAAGTAACTTTGATTTCATCGCCTTGGTTAAATTCTTTACTATCACAATCATTGTTAATGTAGAACAAGGCATTATCTTCAACTTTATATCCATTATATGGAACGTTGTCATACCCAGACATAAGAGTCATCGATAAATCTAAAACATCTTGATAATTCTTTTTATCTTTTGTTGAAACTATTTTTAATGTTTGATAGTCATCTTCTGGATCAATAAATACTGCATAATATTCGTTGCCTGCTGAATCTGTTGTTATTAGTTTTCTTGTTTCTTTATTAGATTCTTTTTTATTGGTAGTAGTGGTAGAAGAAGAATTATTATTCTTTGAATCACTACCCTTTTTATTAGTAACTAATATGTATATTAACAAACAGCTAAGAAGAACAATTATGATTACTAAAGCAAATATAAGAAGATTTTGTTTTTTATTATTATTCATACGCATTTCCTTTCTATTTTTGATTATAGCATATTTTTGACAAATAAAATATCTTATAATATACTTTTGATGTGATATTTATGAAATTATTAAATGAATCTTTAATTATAGAAAAGAAGTCTAAATTTATTGGAATGCTTTATGAAATAGATAATAAGGAAGATGTTTTATCTATTTTAGATAGTGTTAAAACTAATAACAAAGGATACAGACATATTCCATATGCTTATTATCTTAAGAATACCGCATCAAAAAGTGATGATAAAGAACCAGGTGGCATTGGAATGAGCTTTCTAAATATTCTAGAACGAAATAAACTAGATAATCATCTACTATTAGTAGTTAGGTACTACGGCGGTACAAAGTTAGGTGCTTCTAATTTACTTAGAACATATAGTAGGGCTGCAAATAATTGCATTAATAAAGATTAGTAACATATACTTTACTAGGTGATTTATTTGACTATTTTAAAATATTTAAAGAGTATGATTGTTCCCCTTGGAATTGTATTAGTATTACCCCTTCTACTAGGAATAATAAACTTACTTGGAGTTCAAACTAATAAAGTAGTTATTCTAATTATTATGGCGATTGGTACATTTATTAGTGGCTTTTATTTAGGAAGAAACTCATTAAAGAAAGGATACTTACAAGGAGCATTACTTGGAATTATATTATCCTTAATATTATTCTTATTTAGTTTATTATTTAAAAACACATATACAGCATCTTCCTTAATATATTATATAATTATAGTTATATCTTCAATGATTGGAGCAAGCTTAGGTATACAGAAAAAACTGGATTAATTTCCAGTTTTATTTATTTTTACTATCAATAATGATTGTTATTGGGCCATCATTTGTAATACTTACTTTCATTTCAGCACCAAATACCCCAGGGTATGTTTTAACTTTTTCATTTAATTTTTTATTATATTCTTCATATAGCTTTACAGCTTCTTCACCCTTCATCGCATTTATATAACTTGGCCTATTGCCGTCTTTAGTTGATGCTTGAAGAGTAAACTGACTTATTGATAAAATCTCTCCACCTACATCTAGAATGCTTTTATTCATTACTCCGTTTTCGTCATCGAAGATACGTAGGTTTAAAGTCTTTCTTACTAAATAATTAACATCTTCAGATGTATCTTCTACGTTTACGCCAACTAAAATTACCATACCTTTTTCAATTTTATTTATTAATTTATTATCAACTTCAACGCTAGATGCAAGCGCCCTTTGAATTACTACTTTCATTTTGTTACCTCGATTACAAAGTTATTTTTTTCAATCTCTAGAATAAATAATTCTAATTGTTCTTTGCCTTTAACCTTAATATTTATTTGATAATCTAACATAGACCCATTTTCGTATTCTTTAACACTATTTATTGATACACCTTTTAAAGATGCTGCAGTTACTATTTCTAATAAATGGTTTTGCATACTGTTTGTTTTAATAGTAAGTGAAGTATTAAACAGTCTATCTTCATCATTATTCCACTCTACTTCAATTAGTCTTTCAGTCTTATCACCTATATTTGGGCAATTTTTTTTATGAACTGATACACCTTCACCTTTTGTTATGAAACCGATTATTTCGTCTCCTGGAACTGGATTACAACAGTGTGCTATTGTTACTAAGATGTTATCAGAGCCAGCAACGGTGATATCATTTTTATGATTCCTTCTTTTGTTAGATGAATTACGATTAACTCTTTCAAGCATGATATCTTCAATATTCTTCTTATCTCCATAAATTAAATTAATAATATACGCTGGCGTATATCTTAAAGAGCCAACACTTAATAAAAGTTCATCATAATCTTTAAGATGAAGATCATTCAAAATCTTTTCAATGTTATCATCTTTTAAAACTTCAGTAATTGACAATTTCTGTTTTCTAATTTCTTTTTCAAGTAAGTCCTTGCCAATTTCAATATAATTTTCACGATCCTTTTTAGAGAAGTATGCTTTTATTTTATTCTTAGCTTGAGTAGTTTTAACAAAGTTTAACCACTCTTTATTAGGTTTTGCAGAGTTTAACGTATTTATTTTTATAATATCCCCATCTTGTAGTTCATAGTCTAGTGGGACTATTTGATCGTTTACGATAGCTCCAACTGTTTTATCACCTACTCCTGAGTGAATACGATAAGCAAAATCAATTGGTGTTGCTCCTTGAGGAAGCTCCATAACATCACCTTTTGGGGTAAATACATATATAAGAGAATTTAATATCTCATCATAGGCATTTTTTTGAAAGCTCTCATCCGTATCATTACTAGCCATTTTGATGGTATTTCTGAAGATTTCCAGTTTTTGTTCCATAATGTTTTGAACGTTTTTAGTATGCTCTTTGTATGACCAGTGACTTGCAATGCCATGCTCAGCTAGTTCATCCATTTCTGGAGTTCTAACCTGTACTTCATAAATGTTATCATCACTACCAAATACTGATGTATGAAGTGATTGATACATATTCTCTTTTGGCATAGCTATATAATCTTTAAATCTTTTTGGTACCGGTCTATACTTAGCATGAATTAAACCAATTGCTAAGTAGCAGTCTTCTTCAGTAGGCACAATAAGTCTCATTGCTAGGATGTCATATATTTCATTCCACTTATGTCCGGTTGTTAGTTTATGATAAATACTATAAATACTTTTTACCCTGGCTTTTATTTCAAATTTAATTCCATGCTCGGTTAGAATGTCACTGATGCTTTCCTTCATTTCATTTAGACTTTTTGCGAGTTCTTCAGTGCTGCCATTTAGTTTGTGTTCGATTTCTTCATACATATCTGGTTTAGTGTATTTTAAGCATAAGTTTTCTAGTTCACTTTTAATTGAGTTAATACCAAGTCTATGAACTACAGGAACGTAAACTTCCATAGTGGCAGTTGCTTTTTGTTTTTGTTCTTCTGGTGATAAGATGTAAGCATGTCTCATTACATCTAATCTGTCTGCTAGTTTAATAATTAAAACTCTTACATCTTCAGATAAACCTACAAGTAATTTTTTTAGGTTATTACTACCACTTACACTATAGTCAGTTAATTTTAAGTGGCTTATTTTTTCTAAGTTATCAATAATATTTGCAATGTCATCACCATATTTTTCACGTACTAGTTCAATGTCTTCTTTGCTGGTAAAACCATGAAGAAGTGCTGCTATTATGGATGTTGAGTCAGCATTTAGGTCGGCAATTATACCAGCAACATTTAAATAGTGCATGCTTCCTTTAGCTTCATACTCTGTACTTTCGCCAAATTTATCCGTCATCAGATGATAACTTTCCATTATTTGATCTAATTCTTCGGTTTTAAATTCGTTTTCTCTGCATTTAGATATTATGTCATTTATTTTATACATTTGGTTTATTCTCCTTTATTAATGTTATGATATTTTATTAGTTCATCATCTGGAGTGCTTAGGATGTCATCAACCATTTCTCCTAGAGTGATTCTATTTTTGTTACACCAATAGTTGTATCTTAGATAATCCCATATTTCTTTTTCAGTTAAATTAATTTTGGAGTTTCTTTCTAAGTCATCGCTTTTAGTTTTTAATGCTGGAAGTAGTCTGTTATAAAGTTCGGTTATTGTATTAAATTTAATTTCGTCCATAAGTTCTCCTTATATTATTTAGGTTTCTTTCATATATTATTATATAACAATTTTGCTAGAAAGAAAACTGATGATTATGAGCAAGTTTATTAAAAGTACACTTATTTTAGTTATTGGCGGAATTATTACGAAGTTATTTAGTTTTGTTATTAGGATTTATTTTACAAGAGTTATTGGAACTGAGGGCATTGGAATATATTCTCTTGTTATGCCAACTTATAGTTTGCTTATTACGATTACTTCACTTGGATTTCCAATAGCAATATCGGCGTTAGTCTCAAGAGGTAATATTAGAGGTAAGAAAATTGTTTTTAGTACGTTACCAGTTTCTTTGATATTAAATTTTTTATTAGTTATTTTTGTTATTTTTGCAAGTAAGTTTATAAGTATTAATTTGCTTCATAATGAGGATACTTATTATCCTTTAATGGCGTTATCTTTAGTCTTACCTTTTATTTCGATTGGTAGCATATTAAGAGGGTATTTTTTTGGTAAGCAACAAATGTTGCCCCACTCTTTATCTAATGTTATTGAGCAGATATTTAAATTGTTAATTGTGTTACTTGTACTTCCTCATTTATGTAAGTATGGTCTTATAGTTACTATTTGTGGTTATATTTTAATTAGTATATTATCTGAGACAATGAGTATTATTATTTTTCTTTTGTTTTTACCTAAAAATTTTAAGATAGAAACTAAAGACTTAAAACCAGATCTCGGAACTATTAAAGATGTTATGAAAATTGGTATTCCTAGCGTAAGCTCACGAATTATTGGAAATATTGGTTATTTTTTTGAGCCAATTATTCTTAGTACAGTAATGCTTAGTAAGGGTTTTAGTTCATTATTTATTACTAATATGTATGGTATTTATAATACTTATGTTTTGGGGCTTTTATTAGTACCAACATATCTGCAGATGGCAATAAGTACTTCCCTGCTTCCAGAAATAAGTAAGAATTATCAAAATCTTGATAAAGTTAAAAGAATTTTTAATAAGACACTTATTTTCTCTCTTATTCTAGGAATATGTGCTAACGCATTTTTATATTTGTTTTGTGATGAAATTTTGTGGATTGTTTTTAGAACGCATGAGGGAGTTACTTATGTTAGATTTATGGCTTTCTTCTTTAGTGTATTTTATATGGAGGCTCCAATTAATAGTACACTTCAAGCGCTTGGTAAGAATGCCTTTTTAATGAGAACGACTTTATATGGCACGATTATTAGGCTTTTATGTTTATTTGTATTTGCTTACTTAAGACTTGGAATGTTTGCCTTAATCTTAGCAGAAATTATAAATGTGTTTGTATGCGTGCTCATTAATTATACTAAACTTATGTATATTCTTAAAAAAAGACCTTGTTAGGTCTAGTTTTCTTTAATAATATCGATTGCTTTACGCATCTTTAGATCGGCTTTAATTACTTCTTCTCCACCAATCATGTTAATAACGTCATCTTCAGTTACGCCATACATTTCACTAATACGTTTAATTTCAGTTTTAACTTCTTCATCAGTTACTTCGATGTTTTCTTTCTTGCTGATTTCTTCTAATAAGTATCTTACTTTTATTCTGTATTCTGCTTCTGGAGTGATTTGTTTCTTTAGATCTTCAATATTAGATTTTGTATATGCTAGATATTGTTCTAAAGATAAACCTTGCATTTGAAGACGATTTCTATATTCATCTACCATACGGTTAAGTTCTGATTCAGTTATTTCTGGATTGATTTCTACTTCTAAAGATTCAACTGCTTTCTTAAGTAATTCATCAATGTATTTGTTTTCAGCATCAGCTTTTTTATGTTCTAAAAGATGTTTCTTAATTTCTTCTTTTAGTTCTTCTTCTGTTTTAACATTTTCATAACCTAAGTCTTTATAGAATTCTTCATTCATTTCTGGTAATACACGTTTTTTTAGTCCAGTTACTTTAACAGTAAACTCAACATCTTTACATTTTAAGTTTTCAACATAATCTTCTGGAAATTTTAATTTAAGTACTTTCTCTTCACCAATACTCATTCCAACTAAACCTTCTTCAAATCCTGGAATGAATGTATGAGAACCGATCTCTAGTGGATAGTTTTCTCCACTTCCACCATCTAATTCTTTACCATCTACTACGCCTTTAAAGTTAATTACAGCAGTAAAACCTTCTTCTACTTTTCCTTCAGTTAGTTCCACTACATCAGCGTATTCTTCTTTTAAGTGTCCAAGTTCATGATTAACTTCTTCATCACTTACTTCAACTTTTTCCTCTTTAACGCCTAGTTTTTTATATTTTCCTAATTTTACTTCTGGGCGTTCAATAACAGTAAATGCAAACTCTACTTCATCCTTATTAATATTTTTAATATCAACTTTTGGTTCACATACTGGATTTAGTTTGTTATCATCAATAATCTTATGATATGCATCATTGATACACTCATCAACAGCATCCATGAATAATACTTCAATACCAAATTTCTTGATATAAACATCTTTTGGAACTGCTCCTTTTCTAAAGCCATCAACCTTAATATCTTTTTTCTTCTTGTTAAATGCTCTATCTAAAGCGTTAGACCAAGCTTCGCCTTCAATTTTAGTTGTAAATTCTTTTACGTTTTTCATTCTTCTTCTCTCCTTAATTTCTTAATTATTATACTTTACTCTTAGAATTTATGCAAGTGTAAGCGTCCTTTTATATGTAAAAAAGCTGGCTAAATTAGTCAACTTTTTCGATTTTAATCTTATAACTACCTGTAGGTGATGCTACTTCGATTTCTTCACCTTGTTTTTTACCAATAATAGCTTTTCCTAAAGGTGACTCATTTGAAATTTTGTTTTCAAATGGATCTGCTTCCATTGACCCAACAATACTATAAACTTCTGTATCATCATCATCTACATATGAAATAGTTACTGTACTTCCTAAGCCAACTACATGTCCACTTTCTTTTTGAATTATTTTGGCATTTTCTAACATATATTCTAGTTCTTTAATACGTCCTTCAACTTCAGCTTGTTCTGCTCTTGCTGCGTCGTAGTCAGCATTTTCAGATAAATCACCTTGGCTTCTAGCGTCTTTAATTGCTTCAATTACTTTTGGTCTTCTAACGTTTTTTAGTTCGTTTAGTTCTGTTTCTAAATCTAAGAAACCTTCACTAGTTAATAAAAATTCTTTTTTTGCCATTTAAAATATCTCCTTTGCATAATTTAAACTTTTATAAGTCTACTACAAATCATCACAAATGTCAAATACTTTTAGACGAATCATGTCACCCTTTTGTACAGGTAAATTGTCTTTGATTTTAACAATCATTTGAGCGTGATTTGCTTCTTCTATTATATTCATATCCTCATCAAATATTTCATTAATTTGATAATCGAAAGTTTTATTATATGGACTTATTATTTGACACATAGTCCCTTTTTTAAAGTAATTACGTTCTTCGATAGTAATTATACCATCTTGATTATCTAAGACTAATCCTAAGAAGTCTTGATTAGAGTATTCGTTTCTAATTCCTGGATAATACTGCTCTTTTTCAGTTGGTAGTTCATTAAAGAACTGTGGCGTACTTTCTCTGTTAGCACATCTATTTAGAACGCTAAGATAGTAATTACTTATTTCTGGGGTTAATGTATTATTTAGAATATGCTCAATGATTCTTCTATATGATAGTATAACAGTTGCTAGGTAGTAGATACCGCGCATTCTTCCTTCAATTTTAAATGAGTTAATACCAACATCAATCATTTCTTTAATATTGGGAATCATATTTAAGTCTTTAGGGCATATTTGAATATCACTTGTTTCACTATTTTGAAAGCACCATCTACATATTTGAGCGCAGCCTCCCCTGTTAGCATCTCTATTAGTTACATAGTTACTCATTATGCATCTACCACTAATACTTGTACACATTGCTCCATGAATGAAGGCTTCTAGTTCTAATCCAGTATATTCTTTTATTTCTTTAATGTTATCTTTTAAGGCTTCTCTTGCTAGAACAACTCTGGTTGCTCCTAGATTTTTATAAAATAAGGCAGTTTCTTTATTAAGAGTACTTGCCTGTGTTGATACATGAAGTTCCATTTTAAGGTTTAGTTTTTTCCATAAATTCATTACGGAAATATCACTTACAATAATGGCATCTACTCCAGCACCATCTAAGTATTTTAGATATTCTTCTAATCCTTCAAAATCTTCATCATGGAAAATAATATTAACAGTAACATATACTTTTTTATTAAGACCATGAGCTAGGATAACCGCATTTTTAATTTCTTCATTATTAAAGTTTTTAGCGTTTGCCCGTAAACTATAGTTTTGACCGCCAAAGTAGACTGCATCAGCACCATAGTTAAAGGCTACACGCATTTTTTCTTCGTCACCTGCAGGTGATAATAGTTCAATCATTTTTTGGCCTCCAATTTATATATTGTTTTATGTTCTAGAAAGCGATTGTCACATGATACTTCTTTGCCATTTAGGATTTTAAACATTTCTTCTGGAGTAATATCAGCTAAATCAAAATAATATAGTTTTATCTTGGCATCGTTTATATCTTTTAAAATATTTATATAGTTAAATGGTGTATCCGCAAAGAAGACAGTACCATAAGAGTTTTCTACTTCTTTAAAGGTTATTTTATTATCTGGAGTTAGGTTATGATCATTTAAAGTGATGCCTTTATGTTTTTGATAGTTAGAGATAAGACTTCTTCTAGAGTACATTGCCATATTCTTGCCATAGATAGGAAGCACTATTTCTTTATTTACATTATTTATTATGTTTATAATTTCTTCTTTTGTTAGTTCATTTGAAAGACAAGCACTATCTACTAGGCTAAGCCAGTAGTTAATACTATTTGTGTTTATTACAGCATGTGAAGTGTTCCAGATAAGAGGGATATTTTTAGTAGTCATATAGACGGCAATATCTTCAAAGAAAATACCCTTAACAAAAGTTAACTTTTCTTTAATGTTATTCCAATTATTTAAAGTGTCATTATCAAATACGCGATTTACTAATAAGTAGATATTAACATCTAAACCCTTTATTTCATCTATTTTGAATGTGTTATAACCAATACTAAACCCATCTAAAGGAAAAAGGAAATTATTTATTCCCTTTTCTTTTAAATAGCTTAATTCATTAATATTATTTATTCTTACTAATAGTTTATTTAACATTTGCTCTTCTAAAGCTTACTGATAAGCCGTCTCCTATATCATAATATTTTGTGATGAAGTCTTCATTTTGATTTAGAAACTCAACATATTTTTCAATTTTATCAACAATTCCTTTTAGGTTTTTGCTTTTTACTAGATTTTTATTGCTAACTAGGCCATGAAATTTTAAATTATCAGTTATAATTACTCCACCTGGATTTAAATAGTTACAGAATTTTTCAAAGTATTTGATATAACCACCTTTAGCAGCATCTATAAAAATAAGATCATATGAATGCCCAGCAAGGTTTACTTCTAGTGCATCATTATAAACACACTCGATTCTTCTATCTAGACCACACTTGTTAACGTTTTTAACTGCTTCACGATATCTTTTTTCATCTTTTTCAATGGTTGTTATTTCAACAGTGCTTGTAGCGTTTGCCATAAGAATAGCTGAGTAACCTATTGCAGTACCAAGTTCTAATACACTTTTTACATTATTTAGTTTAATGTATTTCATTATAAATTTAATACTATCTACTTCAATTATTGGTATATTGTTTTCTTCAGCATACCGTTCCATTTCTAGTATTGTTTCTTTCATTTTTTATCACTTCCTAATATTCGTACCAAAGTCCTTCTCTTTTTAATTTAGAAACAACTTCAGCGTGTTCTTTGTATGTTTTCATGAAGTACGTCTTTTTGTTTTTATCAGCAACGAAGTAATAGTAATCACTTTCGGTAGGTTCAAATACTGCGGCTAAACTTGCTAGTGATGGACTATCAATTGGCCCAACTGGTAAGCCAGTAAATGCACATTTACTTTCACTTCTAGTATTATAACCATTACAACTTTGTAAGTCTTTTAGAGATAAATCTCTTTCAAACCCTTTACCTACTGCATAGTATGTTGTAGCATCACTTCCTAAAGTCCAGTTATCTTTTAATCTATTATAGAAAACGCCAGCAACACCTGCTCTATCTGAGCTACTCGTTCCTTCTAATTCAATGATTGATGCAAGAGTAATAAGTTCATGAATGCTATATTTTGATAATTCAATATCCTTTTTATATACATCTAGTTTTGTTCCTAGAGTTTTAATCATTTTTTCTAGAATTTCTTCGATAGTAGCATTCTTTTTAAAGTTGTATGTATCTGGGAATAGATAACCTTCTAATGGATAATATATTTTATCATTTAGAATATCCTCAGTTACAAACCAATAGTTTTTAATTAATTTATTTAAGAATTCTTTATCTTTGCTAACTTCAATGATTTCTTCTTCGGTATATGGAAAGTTTTCACTGATTTTTTTTGCATAGTCAGCAAGACGTTTGCCTTCAATAAATTGAACAGTAATTGCTTCGTTCTCTAGAGATTTACCTTTGTTTAGAGTATCAATTATTTCATCAACACTCATGCTTTTGGAAATGTTGTATGTTCCAGCATAAAGTTCTTTATTTGAATTAAATTTAACATAAAACTTAAAGAATAAAGCATTTTTAATTAGGCCGGCTTTTTCTAGTTCGTCAGCAATTTGATTCTTTCCCATACCGGTAGGAACGTTAAATTCAATAACTTCTTCGCTTTTTTTATCTACAGGTGCTAAAAAATTTATTGATAGTATGACAAAAATTAAAAGAGTAAGCGCAACCAGCGAACTTATTATGATAAGGATTTTACTAATTGTCTTCTTCTTTAACTTCATTATTTGCTCCTAACTTTTCTTGTAAAGATGCTAATAAGTTTTCAATAACTTTCCACTCTTCATCATTTTCAATTACACCAAGGTTAATATCTTCACCACTTGGATCATAAGTATTCGCATATACTTTAATATTGCCATTATCATCTAGCGTGCCATCCGTAAACACAATATAACTTTTCTTAAATTCATCAGAATCAAAAGTAAATAATACTTCACACTCTAATTCTTTTCCTTCTTCATTTGTAATTGTAAATTTTCCTTTATTATCCATATTCTAACCAACTTTCCTTAGATAAGTATCCAGTATTATACATGCTGATAACTCATCAATAACATTTTTTCTTTTTGCTCTAGAGTAATTGTTTTCAATAAGTATGCTTTCGGCTTCTACCGTGCTTAGACGTTCATCTACTAAGTTTACGGGAAGACTGCATTTTTCTTCTAATAGTTTTTTGAAGTTTAGACTTCTTTCAGATGCAAAGCCCATAGAGTTATCCATATTTTTAGGTAGACCTAAGACTAGACAAGTAATTTTTTCTTTTTCAATTATTTTAATTACTTCGTCTCTTGCTTCTTCATATGTTTTAAAACTAATTAGTTTATAGGGAGTTGTTAGGACTCCACTTGTGCTTATTGCTAGACCTAGTCTTTTAGTTCCAAGGTCCATTGCTAAATATTTCATTTTTCTAGGTAGCCTTCTAAGATGCACATTAAAACTTTAGTGCGGTCAAATTTTGTTATTTTGTCTCTTGCTTCTTTATATGAAGATATGTAACCAGGATCCCCACTTATAAGGTATCCAAGTATTTGATTAATTGGATTGTATCCTCTTTCTTTTAGGGCGTCATATACTTCGAAGAGCATATCACTTATTTTAGCGTTTTCGATCATTTTTGTGTTATAAGTAACAGTTTTATCTAACAATTTTACCACCTCTAGACGTAATCATTTTAACATATAAAGGGTTAGATAAGCAAGGCTAATAGATATATTTTATTCTATCGAGGTATTCTTTTTTTAATGTAGGAATGTGTTTGTTTATTCCATATAAGACTACTTCAATGTTTTGGTTTGTATAAAATTCGTATATTTTATCAGTTATAAGGTCAGATAAAATCATAATGAAGTCTAAGTTTTTATAATCGATATTAGTGTTGAAAACATAATTTAGAACGCCTCTTTTGTAGTTTCCTTTTGGTAAGTCTTTAATATTATTATAGTTAAATGATGTTATGTAGTAAGTGTTATTGTTATTTAAGTGCTTAGTTACATCTATTTTATCTTTTAGTTCTAAGAAGATTATTTGATTCTGATATTTATTTGTTATGTCTTCTAGGGTAGTTATATCTTTAAATTTTTTCTTTAACTTACTATATTCCATATTTTTTACAAGTCCAAAAGAGTCAGAGACTCTTGAAATAATTGGGTCATGCATAAGGACAATTTTGCCATCTTTAGTTTCTCTTAAATCTGTTTCAAAACCATCGAATCCATTTTGAAGTGCTTTATCGAATGCTTTAATAGTGTTTTCTTTTATTTTCTTATTATCATAAAGTCCGCGGTGTGCGATTAGCATAAAAAAATCACCTAATAAATTTTATTAAGTGATTTTGTTTATTATTCGTCTTTCATATCATCAGTTAACTCTAATCTTTTAGTTACCATTAAGTCTCTTAACGCATCATCAATTGACGGAGCGTCATCTACTCCTTCATTGTTTTCGATAATATTTAATTCATCTTCTAGTTCGTTATCATTGATTTCTGTGTCATCTAGTCTTTCATCTTCGCTTTTTCTTAGTATAGGCATATCATCAGCAAGTTCCGGAGTGCCACCGTTATTGTCTTTGTTATTTTTGTTTTTATCTTTTGGTTTTCTGAAGATAAAGTATGCAGATGCTCCAATAATAGCAGCACCAATAACTGAAATTATTACTATAAGTAAAACATTACTATTACTTTTTTTCTTAATATCAGGCGCTAAAATAGCTTTAGTTGTTGTTGAAGAAGATGCTTCAAAATCTTTTCTTGTAACAGTAATATTATAAATTTTAATTTCTTTAGTTTCACTTGATGTAACAGTGATTGTAATTACATTTTCACCTATTTTTAGGTTTTCATTACCCTTAATTTCAACTTTAGCATTTTCATCTTCTGGGGTTGCAATGATGTTTAATGTTTCGTGTTCATAATCCGTTGTTGCTGTATAGTCTAATGTATTTTTATCAAACTTTTCGTTAATAGCAAAGCCTTCAATCGCTAGACTTTTTAAGTATGGTGAACCATCTGTTGTTGGGCCTCTATAAACTAGGAATTTGTATTCAGTAGTGTTTTTTCCGTCTTCACTAATATTTTTTACGACTACTTCATTTTTGCCAACAACTAGATATACGGAGTTACCATCTACTGTGCAGCCATTTGTTGTACAAGATACTTCAGTGTTGCATCCTTCTTCTTCACAAGCGAATCTTTGGAATGTTAGTTTACGAATTTTATCGTTATCATTTTTGATTTTGTATTCAAATACATTACTTTTAAATGTTGGTGTCATGTCAACTATATCACCATATTTAAAGGTTATTGCTGATAGTTTACTACTGGTATTTTTTGCTCTTGTTGTAGTAGTTGTTGTGTATTTTAAGACAAAATCTCTTGTAACATCTGTTCCAGTTTTATCATCAAATTTAATTTCTTTGATTGATAAAGCTGTGTTTGCTTGCTCTGGTCTTACATTTTTAACATTAATAGTTGATATAACTCCATCTTTAATTGCAGATAAAGAAGTTATCGTAATCTTCTTCCCCTCTGGCTTACGAACTAATCCATAAACATTATCAGTCAAAGATACATTTATAAAGTTAGTATCATAACTTAGAACAAACTCAATTTTCTTTACTTCTTCGCCCTCACTATTTAGTTTAATATCAACTGTACCAGTCCCATTATAACTGATACTACGATCGCCATCGAATTCTAGTTTTGCAGCATTAACATTTAGCATGCCAAATGCACCAACCAAGAACCCAATAATATATTTTTTTATTTTCATTATTTAACCTCTTTACTATTATATAATTTGATTTTATCACAATAAGCACTTATAATGCAAGGCTTATTAAATTATATTCTAAACGAGTTTTAATAGAATTTCATTCATGACATAAATTTTATTTGGATTGATAAAGAGATAACCGTCTTTATAGATTAGTTCTTTACTTTTAAGAAGTGGTTTTACTGGAAAAACATCTTGAATATTTACCCCATATTTATCAAAGAAGGTTTGTAAGTTAATGCCTTTAAGCATTCTAAGTCCTAGGATGACTTCGTACTCCATGATTTCTTCATTAGATAATAAGCTTTCTTCTTTATGATATTCTCCTTCTAAGTAGTCATTTAGGTTATGAGTATTTTCGTATCTAAAACCATTAATGTAGCCAGATGCTCCTAGGCCAAATCCGTAATATTCTTCATTTAACCAGTATGCCATATTGTGTTTAGATTCAAAACCTTCTTTAGCAAAGTTAGATACTTCATAATGTGTATAATTCTTCTTTAATTTACTACAAATATAATCATACATTTTAGCGTCTAATTCTTCATCGATATAACTTGTATTATTTAGTTTTAATTTAGTATCTTCTTCAATGATAAGTGAGTATGTGCTGATATGTTCTGGGTTTAATTTTAGAAGTTTTTTGACATCTTTTTTTAAGGTATCTAGAGACTCATTTGGAAGTGCATAAATAAGATCTAGATTGATATTATTAATACCTTTTGCTCTTATCATGTTTAGTTTTTCTTCAAGATCTTTGTAGTCCATTTTTCTTTCCATGAATTCTAGGTTTTCTTTATTAAAAGATTCGACGCCTATACTTAAGCGGTTTATACCATTTTTAATTAAATATGTTATAAGTTCTTCAGTAATATCTTCGGGATTACATTCAAAGGTAAATTCACAATCAGTACTTTTTTTAAAGATACTTACGATATTAAATAGTTTATCTAATTCTTCATTTGTAAGGCATGATGGAGTTCCACCACCAATGTATATTGTGCTTATTAATTCATCCATATAACTGTCTTCTACTTCTTTTTTTAATGCTTCAAAATAATTTTCGGTAAATTTTGGTAAGTGATACATTTTACAGAAGTCACAGTATGAGCAAATGTTCTTACAAAAAGGAATATGTATATATACGTGTTTCATTTTACCACCATAACAAGTATATCAGCGTTATCTTTCTTTGTAAACGAAAAAAGTACCACGTGGTACTTAAAGTTCTATGTGATCAATGTCGTCAACTAAATCTAATTGATTTTCTAGAATGGTTTTTAATCTTCGTTTAAAGGTGATAATATTACGGCGAAGTTGCTCGGTTTCTCTTTGAGTCTTTTCTGCTTCTAGTAAAGCATTATTGACAATTCTTGAAGCGTTTTTCTTAGCATCATCAATTAATCTACTAGATTCATCTCTAGCCATTCTTTTAATTTGATTAGATGCGTCTTCAGCAACTAGGATTGCTTTATTAAAGGTTGCTTCCATATTTTTATATTGTACTAAGTCATGTTTTAAAGTCTCAATCTCAAGATCTTTTTGTTTTAACTGATTAAGCATGTTATCAACTTTTACAATACAATCATCAACAAATTTATTAACTTCTTCTTTATTATAGCCACGCAATGACGTGCTAAATTTTTCCATAATATCACCTTCTATGGTTTACTAAAACTCTATTTCATCCATTTTCTTTTCTGGTTTGTCTGTGCCTTCAGTCATTTTACCCTGAACTGTTACATTTTTAGGCGTACATAGATAAATACCATTACCAAGTTTTTGAAGATCACCACCAATAGCATAAATGCAACCTGTTAAAAAGTCAATGATACGCTTTGCTTGATCTGATGTTACTCTTTTTAAGTTTACGACTACACTATTACGTTTTTTTAGATGATCAGCAATTGTTTGACTTTCTGAGTAAGCACGAGGCTCAACTAGAATCATTTTATTACCATTATCATCGTCATCTTTTATATCTTTACCACTAACCATATAAAATTCTTCTTCTACGTTAGATGATAAATTATCTTCTTCATCTCCAAATATTGCTTTTTTTAAATTAAATGCCATAAGCATTCCTCCTTATGTTATTCTAAATCTATTCTAACATACTTTTTTTATATTTTAAAGATGAAAAAAGCACGAATTGTACTTATTTAGTTTTTTATTTGTTTAGGTTCGTCTGTGTACTTGTAATTTAAAGCATTTTGATTAGTTACTATAGGGGCACCTAATTTAGATTCTAAGTCTTTCCTAGTGTTATTAGCAACTTCACCACCATCTTTCGCAACTTTTCTATTCTGACTTAGTCCTTGTGGTTTATGTTTTTTAGCAAGTTCTCTTGTAGCAGTTTCACCAATATCTGCAAGTAAAATCTCTAAATCGGTCATATTATCTCTTAAATTTTCTTTTCTAAGACCTTTATATTTTTTATATTCACCAGCGGTTTTACCAGACCACGCTTTGTAGATATCATTTGTTAAAATTGCAAATTCTGTTTCTGTATAAACACCATTTTCTTTCCATACATCAGTAAGCTTTTTCCTGTCCTGTAAAGCCTTAATTCTTTTAATAATCCAATCTTCATCATACCCTTTAGCACGGTATAAATCTATTGAACGCTGAATTGCTATAGAAGGGTCAAATGTTTCATCAATTCTTTCACTACCTAAGCGTGCTAACCACTGTTTTATTGGTTCTGCATTCTTACTAGGTATTGATTCAATTATTCTAAACATGCCTTCAATATCAACGACATCAGTCAAACGATATTTACCATCTTGAGCCTTCAATTTCAACTGGTGACAATTTGTCACCGTTTCATTTCCTTCTTCATTAAGTCTCTGCTTTAATTTATTCCAATATTTACGTCCATCACTACTTTCTGTAATAGCACTAACTATATCAACAACACTGATATAGTATTTTTCTTCTTCAGCATCCCATACTGTCCTTATTGTTTCATTATTAAATATCTTATTTATTAAATGCATTTTATCTTGTTTCATTTTCGCCATCTCCATTCTTTCAATTAATTTAATAACCTATTTGCAGATAATTTTATTATTAACATTCTTTTCTTTTTCTAATTGTTTTAAAGATTTTTTTGGTGTTGGTAAATTTTCAGGCATAGTTCCGCCATTTTTTTTGATTGCTTCTCTTACATTTTTCCCGACAATATAATGAGCATCATTTGCATTACTTTCACCAGTTATATTTTCTCTTTTTAGTTTTGCTTCTGCTTGAGTAATGCGGAAAAGATTAGCCGCTAGTTCTTCACTACCCATATTATCTAAGATATCTTCTCTATATCCCAGTTTCTTTCTTTTAGCAATATCACCTGCTGTTTCACCATTGTATAATCCTTTATAACCAGCATTGTGAAATTTATCAAAATTTTTAATTCCTGCATTTTTAGCAGCAATATTTAAGGAGTAATTACCCTTTCTTGTTAGGCTTCTTTGATAAAATCTTTTCTCATCTTCAGTAAGTGAGCTATATTCTTTTTCAGTTAATTCTTGTTTTCTTGTTTGCACAGCAAAATATGTTTGTCCTAAAGCAACAACTTGTTTTTTAGGGTCAGAATTCTGTACTATCAAATAACAAGCATATCTTGAAAGTTCATAATCAACCTGTTTTCTTTTAGCGCCAGAACCTATTTCCACCATTTTTCCCAGTTGGGAAAAATGGTCTAATACATCATAGTCGCTCTTCTCACAAGCAATCTTAGCGTTTTCAATTACCTTGCAAAACTTATCCCAGCGCTTATAGTCAAGAGCCACTTGCAATTCTCGTGCATACCAATATTCATCGCCGTATTCATCAATATGTTTTATGTTTTCAAAAACATTTTCATTATAATTACTTATCTCGTTCATTTTACCTCCCATTCATTTCTTCTTTTGTGTCTAAATAAATCTTTAGAATAGAGATGAATAAATCTTCTTTTTGCATATTTGTGAGTTCTTTACTTCCAAATAATATTCTTGCTTTTTCGATTAAATCTAAACACTCATCAGTATTTTCAGATAGCATAAAATAAGTGATATCCACTTTAAAATACTCGCAAAGTTTTTCTAATTGCTTTAAAGTTACATTTCTTCTTCCTGCTTCTAAATTAGAAATTTGTGCTCTACTTAAATTTAGCACTGATGCAATGTCATCCTGTTTAAGCTTTTTTCTTGTTCTTAATATTTTTATTTTTTCACCAAAATTATTCATATTTCAACCCTCCAAGTGGATTATAACTTATGCATTTCATCTTGTAAACTAGGTAACCATAATGTTTCAAAAATGTTTCAAAAAAAAGCACATCTCAGTGTGCTTAGAATTTAATTTTATTATTAATATAATCTTTTACTTCATCAAGTTTTAATGTAATTTGTTCCATTGTATCTCTATCTCTTAAAGTAACTGTACCATTATTAATAGTTTCATCATCAATAGTAATGCAATATGGAGTACCAATCGCATCACTTCTACGATATCTCTTGCCAATAGAACCGGCTTCATCTAATTGACAAGTAAATTCACTACTTAACTCTGCATAGATTTCTTTTGCTTTTTCACTATGTAATTTTTTAATTAGTGGTAAGATTGTTAATTTAACTGGTGCAAGATATGGATGAATTTTTAATACTTCTCTTTCATCATCCCCTACTTTTTCTTTAGTGTATGAGTTACATAGAATTGCAAGTAATAGTCTATCTAAACCTACACTAGGCTCAATTACATATGGTAAATATTTTTCATTTGTTTCTGGATCAACTGTTCTTAAGTCTTCTTTACTATGTTCCATATGAACGCTTAAATCATAATCTGTTCTATCAGCAATTCCCCAAAGTTCTCCCCATCCAAATGGGAATAGGAATTCAATGTCAGTTGTTGCCTTACTATAGAATGATAATTCTTCTTTAGCATGATCTCTATATCTTAAATTTTCTTCTTTAATTCCTAGATTTTCTAAAAACATTAAACAGTAATCTTTCCAGTACTTAAACCATTCTAAATCTGTGTTTGGCTTGCAGAAAAATTCTAGTTCCATTTGTTCAAACTCTCTAGTTCTAAAAATAAAGTTTCCTGGAGTAATTTCATTTCTAAAAGCTTTACCAGTTTGAGCGATACCAAAAGGTACCTTTAATCTCATTGCTCTTTCAACATTTTTAAAATTAACAAAAATTCCTTGTGCTGTTTCTCCTCTTAAATATACAACATTTTTAGTATCCTCAGTTACACCCATAGAAGTTTCAAATAAAAGATTAAACTTACGAATTGGCGTAAACTCAGTGCTTCCACATGTAGGACATTTAATACCATGCTCTTTAATGTAGCTTTCTAACTTTTCATTAGCCCAACCATCACCAGTTTCTTCTCCTTTAGTAAAGTCTTCGATTAATTTGTCTGCTCTATGACGTGCTTTACATCTCTTACAATCAATAAGTGGGTCTGCAAATGAAGCAACATGACCTGAAGCCACCCAAACATTAGGGTTCATTAAGATAGCAGCATCTAACCCATGATTATAAGGATTTTCCTGTATAAACTTCTTTTTCCAGGCACTTCTAATATTTTCTTTTAGTAGTGTTCCTAAAGGACCATAATCCCAAGAGTTTGCTAAACCTCCATATATTTCACTACCTTGAAATACAAATCCATAATTCTTAGCATAATTAACAATTTCATCCATATTATTTTTCATAAATTCCTCCTTAAATTAAAAAATGAGAACAAAGTCGTATGGGCGAAGGTACTCGCTGTTCCACCATACTTTGTTCTCATTAATGTTTATAGCTGATAGGATTCCATCCCCGTCTTTGCTTGATAAATGTATTATACAATCTAATTATATTTATTGCAAGTTATTTTACAATGTAAGGATCTTCTGATGTACCAGTTCCGCCAGAAATTTCAATATTTGATACAAGAGAAATGGCAGGCCGCACGCCGTAGTAGTCCTCGCTCACGCCATGAGGACTCAAGACACCAAGGCTTCCACCGCCGCACCAACCGTAAGCGTAGCCATAATTGAAGGAATTAGGAGACAAGGACCACCAGGAAGCACCTGTTGCATTTTCCTGTAAATAATTAACAGAATTGTATGAACTATTAGCATATCCAGCAAATGCAATTTCATCTGCCATTAATAATCCAATCTTATATGCTAAATTACCATTACCATTTGCTGTATCACTTACTGTGAACTTTGATAATTTACCACCATTATTATCATTTGAACATATTAGGCTTGGGCTTACATACGTTGTAACACCATCACCATAAATTCTGTTATCTGCTCCATATCCAGTTACATTAGTTCCATATCCTAAACCTGTTCCATATGTAGAACCACTTGTATAAGTAGTGAATGTACTTTTATCATTACACCATATTGTATCTGCTAGTTTACTTTCATATGATGCCAAATTATTTGTGTACCAAGTTTCTAAATTTGTAAGTATTGTACTTTTATTAGTATTTGCATGTGTACTTGCATAATCGGAAGCACCTGTTGTTCCATACATCAGTCCAATATAAGCATTATCATTGTCGCTTGAATTAAATGCACTTCTATATCTAGTACCAGAATATCTTGCAAATGCTGCAGTTGTACTATTATTTGCAGAAGAGCATGGATTAGATGAACTGCTTATATTATCATTATGAAGTACTAATTTAACTGAACCATCGCCAGTTATTCTTACGATTCGCCAGCATTTATTTGCAAACTGTACATAATTGTTTTTAACGGCTCCTCTAAAGTAATAGGTCGTTCCATAATCATCATCTGTACTTGCGAGTAATGCTTCAGTTGTATTTTTATTTGAAGTGATTTGCTTATAAACAAAACTACTTGATGTAGCACTTACTACATAATACACACTACTTAAATTTGTTGTAGTTACCATTGTTCCAACTGTACTTGAACCAGCACGATATAAAAAACTATCTGGCAAATATTTTCCAACTAAACTAGAATATGAATTAGCATATGTATCACTTGTTACTGCTGTTCCAGTCAAATTAAAGTTTGAACCATTAGCTGTCCAGCCTGTACCATAAGTTATATAATATGCTTGATATGTTGATGATACACTTGTAGTTTGACTTTCAACATCATCTAAAACATGTGCACTTACTTCTTTACCAGGAATAGTTAGCGGAGTTTGCACTTTATTATTATCTCTTAACAATGCAAGTAGTGTTCCTTTTTTAGCTTCTAGCCAGCCTTCTGGTGCAGGAATTGTGCTTGCTTCTATCCCTATAGTATAAGAAAATGATTTGCCTAAATCCGGGGTTTGATCTTTATCTAAGTTTACATACTTTGCAGTGATGGTGTATGTATGTGTTGCTCCTTCTGCTATCGTGATTGATGGTGAAATTGTTCTTGTTGTCGTTCCTACTGCCTGTTCAGCCACACTCGTTCCACCATCAGCACTTGCTATAGAAAATGTTAGCCCACCTTCTACAAATTCGTTTGTTATGTTTGATATGTTTAATTTGTAGTATGTGTCTGCCTCTCCATTGTTTGTTACAGTAAATGTTTTAGTAGCACTCCATCCTGGCATGATGTTTGATGATGTTATAACGCTTTTGCCATCTGTGTATACTAGACTTAGGTTTGCTCCTGTCCCTTCGATTGATGGGTCTGTTTCACCATTTTTAATAAATGCACTAAAGAAGGCATATGATAGTCCTACTACTGCTAATACTAAAAGAACTATTGCTCCTATGATTGCTATTATGTTTGGTTTTTTATCTTGGTTTTCCACTATTATCACCTATTGTTAATTTTACTAAATTTTTTTAAATATAACAAGGGTTATTATCGATTTCGATGTTTACTTTGGTGTTTGTTTTATATATTGTATCTAGCTGAGTTAATGCTTCTTTTATTTTGTCAAAGTTTTTGTATTTTAAAATTATTTGAAATCTGTAGATGTTTTTTACTTTAAACATTCTGGCAGTTGTTGGTCCGAGGATGTACGTATTTTCTAAGTTTTTTCTTAAGTATGTGCAGGCTTTAGTTGCTTCTTTACTTGCTTCATCATAGTCTTTTGATGCGATTTTAATTGTTGTAATATAAAAATATGGCGGGTATTTAAGTTCTCTTCTAATGTTCATTTCGTATGTATATAAACCTTTATAGTTGTTTTGTTTTACTAAATTTAGAGTTTCGTTATCTTTGTTAAATGTTTGTAAAATTACTTTACCATCGCCATTTTTTCTACCTGCTCTACCAGATACTTGTGATAGCAAACTATAAGTATATTCTCCACTTCTAAAGTCTGGAATGTTTAGTGACTCATCAGCATTTATTACACCAACTACAGTTACATTGGGAAAGTCTAGTCCTTTACTAATCATTTGAGTTCCAACAATGATATTTACTTCACCGTTTTCAATCATTTGGATATATTTTTCGTGACTACCTTTTCTTGTTGTTGTGTCGGCATCCATTCTTAAGACTTTGGCTTCAGGATATTTTATTTTAATTTCTTCTTCTAGTTTTTCAGTTCCTAATCCTAGTGATGTTAAGGCTTTTTCTTTGCATTCAGGGCAAATGCCATTATAAAGAAGTGTGTAGCCGCAATAATGGCATCTTAAGTTATTACTTGTTTTATGGTACGTTAGAGTTATATCACAGTTAGGACATTTATATGTATAACCGCAGTTACGACAGGTTACGAATGTGTTAAAGCCTCTTCTATTTAGGAATAGCATTACTTGTTTATTATTGTTTAAGGCTTCTTTGATTTCTTTATCTAAGGTTTCACTTATGGTGCTGTTTCCTTTTTGATATTCTTCTTTCATATCAACGATTGTTATTTCGGGAAGTTTTGCTTTACCAATACGGTTTTGAAGTGTTAAGAGTGTAAAGACACCTTTTTGGGCTCTAGCCATAGATTCAAGAGATGGAGTTGCACTACCAAGTACAACCGGGCATGAGTGGTATTTACTACGCCATAAGGCTACATCTTTAGCATTGTATCTAGGGTTATTTTCTTGTTTATAATTTGATGAGTGTTCTTCGTCAATAATGATAACACCAATGTTTTCTAGAGGCGTGAAGATCGCACTTCTAGTCCCTACTACTACGCTTACTTTTTTATCCATTATTTTATGATATTCATCATACTTTTCACCATCAGATAAAGCTGAATGAAATACGGCAACACTACTTCCAAAGTGGTTATAAAATCTTTTAATTATTTGAGTTGTAAGGCTTATTTCTGGTACTAATAGAAGCGCAGTTTTTCCTTCTTTAATTATGTTATCAATGATGTTTAGATAGACTTCAGTTTTGCCTGATCCAGTTATGCCATATAAGAGGAAGGTTTCTGATTTTCCTTTAGAGTTTATTACTTTATTCGCCACTTCTTGTTGTTCTTCAGTTAAAGTTACGTTATGTTCGTTTTTTTCAGCGTTAATTCTGTATTTTGGCTTTTTGATTATTTTTACTAGGCCTTCGTTTTCAAGGATCCTAGCGATTGCTGATGAGACTTCTGTTTTAGGTATAAGGTCTCTTTTTTGAAGGTCTGTTAGCAGTTCTATTTGTTTTCTTGCGGTTTTGTGTTTTTCAATATAATCTTTAGGATCTGTGTTTAATGATACATACTCATCATATTGCTGATAATTAGTATTAATAGTTTTAACTTTCATGCTCGCTGGAAGCATTGCTTGGTATGCACTTATTTGAGTACATAAGCATGTTTCTTTTAGGTAGACGCCTAAACTCATTAGTTCGTCATTTAAAGTAAAGGCTTCGTCTGTTATGTTTATGATTTCTTTAAGGTTATCCACAGAGCATTCATCTTTAATGTTTGTCACAAAGCCATTTATTTTGGTTTGTCCAAAAGGGATTAGTACCTTCATACCTTTTTTTAGTTTACCAAGTAAGCGCTCTGGTACTTTATAAGTGAATGTTTGATCTATTGCTTTAGCACTATATTCTGTTAAGACATCTGCGTACATATTAAGCCTTCTTTCTTTTTATATTATACCCTATTTTTATTTTTAAGAAAAGTATTTTATAAAATATTTGTTCGCACTATTACCAATTATTACCAGTTGAATTCTTAATACAATTGTTCTATAATTTAGGTGGAGGTGCAAAGATGAATGATTTATATGTTAAGAGAAATATTATTGCGATTGATTTAAAGAGTTTTTTTGCATCTTGTGAGTGTATTGATAGAGGATTAGACCCTTTTACTACTCCTCTTGTGGTGTGTAATCCTAAGCAAAAAGGAGCGATTACTTTAGCAGTTACGCCTTATTTAAAACAGTTTGGGGTTCCTGGTAGATGTCGTATTTATGATATTAATAAGTATAAGTTTCCTAGAGGAACAGTTATTATGAAGGCGCCTCCTAGAATGAGTTTATATGTAGAAAAAAGTAAGGAAGTTATTGAGACTTACTTAGAATTTGTATCTAAGGAAGATATGCATATATATTCAATTGATGAGGTATTACTTGATGTTACGTCTTATTTAAAGATGTATAAGCTTACTGATTATGAACTTGCGTTAAAGATTCTTAAGAGAATTAAGGAAAAAACTGGACTTACTGCTACTGCAGGAATTGGGCCTAATTTAATGATGGCTAAGGTTGCGATGGATATTGATGCTAAACATGTTAAAAATAATATTGCAAAATGGACTTATGATGATGTTAAGACTAAACTTTGGGAGATTACTCCCCTATCTAAGATGTGGGGTATTGGTTCTAGAATGGAAAGTAATTTAAATAAACTTGGGCTTAAAAAAATTGGCGACATTGCCAAATATGATAGATATAAACTTAAAGAGAAGTTCGGCGTCATTGGTGAAGAATTATGGTATCATGCAAATGGAATTGATTTATCTAAGATAAGTGATTTTAATTATGCACCTAAAGATAAGTCAATTAGTCATAGTCAGGTTCTTTTTAAGGATTATAATGGAGATAATGTTATTCTGATTATAAAGGAAATGTGTGATGTGTTAACCAAAAGATTACGTGCAATGAATAAGTGCACTAAGGTTATTAGTTTTGGTATTGGATATTCTAGAAGTGTTGGTGGTGGATTTTATCATTCTTTTAAGAGAGATGTACCAACTAGCGATACGAAAGAAATTTGTAATGATTGTTTAAGGATATTTGATAAGTATTATGAAGATTTACCAATTAGAAAAGTGTCTATTGCTTTAGGTGGCCTATCTGATGATACGGGGATGCAACTTAATTTATTTGAAAGTATTGAAGAGAAAGTACATAATAAAAGTAAAGATAAAGTTGTTGATAGTATTAAAGATAAGTTTGGGGCTAATAGTATTATAAAGGCTTCTAGTCTTTTGCCCGACTCTACTGCTATTGAAAGAAACAAGAAAATTGGTGGTCATAGTGCGTGATCGTGGTGAAATTAAATGGGCTCCTTTTAATTCAGTAATCAATGGTAAATATATAGTTTCAGAGATCGAAAAAAAGAAGAAAAGAATAAATAAACCCATGCTTTCTGATGAACAAGTTAGTTATATTGAAAAAGCAATCTTGGAAGCGATGACTGATGGCGTTATGGTTGATTTAACTTTTTATAAGGAAGGTTTTTTGTATCATGATAAAGCCACTATTTTAAGAGTTGATAGTGCTCTTAAAAAGATTTATTTAAGTAATATGCATGTTTTATATTTTTGGGATATTATTAATATTAGAACTATTGCTTATTGATATAATGTGTTATACTAGAACTCATGGGTGGTTTTATGAGAAAATTCTTTTTAGATGATGTTTATATAGGGGTTAAGGAAAAACTTGGGGAAACTGATTTTAATTTTGATGGAACTGAAACAGAAAGGTATTCTTTTGGTTTTTATGAATATGTTGGAAAGTTTTATGATAAAAAGTTTGCTAGAGATTTAACTTGTTATCTTGAAGTTAGTACTGGAAAACCTATATATGTAGATAAGTATGGGAATACTTGTCCTTTTGCCGGAACAACTCCTAGTATAAGATCTTTTAGATATTTAAAAAGACTTCCCGATTTGATTATGGTAGGTTTTGATGAATCACTTAAATGCCCGAATAATTATTCTTTTGAGCAAATGGATTTACTTAGAAGATGTGCATCTGTTGTTTCACATTATGATAGGCTTAGTGATACTGATGAACATGTAAGTAAATTAGCGTCATTTTTTATAAATGTATATTTAAAAACTTATGGAAATCCGCTTAAAACAGAAACATTTATGATAGAAGAAAATGCTAGAAAGGCCCGTGAAAAGTTTGTTGTCATTAAATAAATTGTGATTTTTGATAGTTTTGGTTTAATTTTACTTGATTTTAGAGTTTGGTTATGCTAGAATTATCTTGTTGCTTGGGGAATTAGCTCAGTTGGTAGAGCATCACGCTTGCACCGTGAGGGTCAGGAGTTCGAGTCTCCTATTCTCCACCAAGATTGAATATGAGAAACTTGAAAAAGTTTCTTTTTTTTGCTATAATGTATTTGTCAAGGAAACTTGCATATAATAAAAAAGAGGAACATTTGATTTTGCAAGTGAATGTCGCCTCATATAGTTGAGTTAGACACTCTATCAATGCTGAAGAGTGTCTATTTTTTTATCGCTAGTACCAACAAGGTAGAAAGTAATAAAATGATAGCGATGAGCCTTAGAACTTTTAAAATAAAAGTTTTGTTTTTCATCTTTATCTACCTCCTTTCTTTTTCAAGATTGGAGGCTGACACTCACATCAAATGTTCCTAGCAAAATTATATTATACTTAAGTTAAGAAAACAAGAGAAAGAAGGAAAATTCTTATTACCGCCTTATAAAATTATAAGACATAAAATATTGATTGTATTTTAAGTATTTTTTAGAAAATTATGATTATATATTTGTCAGTTATTTTTATATTTGTTATAATGAACTTATCAAGAGTTTTTTAATAATAAAAAAGGGAAATACTTAACTTTGCTGTGTTGAGTTTTTCCCTAAGTAAATTATATTTATTTAAGTCTGTAATATAATATTGTTTTAATACTTCTTTTATTTTATATATTTTTATCTTTATTAACACTACTATTTAGTTTACTTCCCTCATATTCTTTTTCAGTAGCGTCATCATCTACTACTAAAAGAACATCACCATAAGTAAAATCAATGTTGTTTTTTATAGCTAATTTCACAAAATTTATAATTGCTCTGTCTCTTAACTCTCTTAATAAATCTGCATCTAGTCCATATTTTTTGTTAAAATCGCTTTCTTCTAGACTCATAGGAATTACTTTTTGGGGATCAATTCTTAAAGAAATGCCGTCTTTTGAAGTTTTTCTTATTAGTTCATCATATTTTTTACTCATAATATTCCTCTTTTCTAAAATTTCAAAAAAAGAATTGTCATCAGACAATTACTTTAAAGCTTCTAATAGTTCTGCTTTTTTCATTGAAGTATAACCTTCAATATTCTTTTCACTAGCTAATTTTTTAAGTTCAGCTACTGTTAATTTAGATAAATCTGTAGTTTCTTCTTTAACAGTTTCTACCTTCTTTTCAGCTTTTTCTGCTTTTGGTGCTACACCATTATTAGCATTTTCAGCCATTTTAACTAGTTCAGCAAAATATTTAGGATTATCGATAGCTACTTCAGATAGCATTTTACGATTGATTACGATTCCTGCTTTTTCTAAACCACCAATGAATTTAGAGTATGAAATGTTATTTTCACGACATGCAGCATTGATTCTTGTAATCCATAGTTTTCTGAAATTTCTCTTATTTTGTTTACGATCTCTAAAAGCATATGCTCCACTATGGAAAGTTTGCTCTTGTGCTGTCTTATATAAACGATGTTTACTTCCAAAGTAACCTTTAGCTGCTTTTAAAACTTTTCTTCTTCTATTTTTAGATACGTTTCCGCCTTTAACTCTTGCCATTTATACCACCTAGATAACAGATTTTAATCTGCTAGCTTCTCCTTTCGCTAATACTCCCTTACTTCTTCTTTGTCTGATTGCTTTACTAGTATCTTTACCAGTCTTATGATTGCCACCAGAAACTTTATATGTTAGGGTTCCGTTTTTCTTTTTCTTTAATACTTTGCTTGTTGCCTTATGTGTTTTTTGTTTTGGCATAATAATTCCTCCTTATTTTTTTGGTGCTAGTATCATTGTCATTGTTCTACCTTCAAGTTTAGGTGCTGATTCTATTTGAGCTACTTCTTCTAGTTCAGTAGCAAGTTTCATAAGTACATCCTTACCTAACTCAGTATGAGCCATTTGACGTCCTTTGAAACGTAGGGTTGCTTTAATCTTATGACCCTTCTTTAAATATTCTTCAGCATTTTTCTTACGGGTATTGAAATCTCCAATATCAATGGTAACTGAGAATTGGTATTCTTTCATATCACGGTTGTTTGCTCTTTGATTTTTAAGAGCCTCTTTTTGTTTCTTTTGTTTTTCATAGCGATATTTGTTGTAGTCCATAATTTTACCGACTGCACGCTCACTATTACCACTCATAAGAACTAAGTCTAAACCAGCATAATTCGCTAATGTTAGGGCATCTTGTAATTTTTTAGTTCCCATTTGTTCTCCGTTTGGTCCAATTACCATTAATTCGCTTACTCTAATGTTTCCATTAATTGGTAAGTCATCTTTTTTGACATTTGCTATACTAATACACCTCCACACTTATGCATCAAAAAAGTGAATACAATAGTATCCACCATAAAAACCAGTTTGCGGCTTTTGACCTACTCGCCTATTTGCAAGTCAGGTGGACGTGGATACATCGCTTTCCTTTTAGACACGAATATTATACCATTTTTACACTTGTTGTCAAGTAATATTATGGCTTTTTTATTTGTTTTATGCATCTTTTAGGATGTTTTCTAGTTTTTCTTTAGTAAGTTCTTCTTTATTTCCATATTTATCATAGATTACCTCTTCTTCTGGTTCAGTGATTAAACCCAAGTTTAAAGTTATGCTAGAATCTCTAAAGATAAGTATTCCTGTATGTTTTTTAATTATATCTTCTAAGTTTAGTTTTTCTAGTATTTGAGGATTATCTATTACTAAAATGTTTGCTTTATTTATCATGCTTATTGCTATAAAACTTTTTGTTTCTTCATTTATATCTTTACCGATTGATAAGCCACTTACCTCATCTTTTGTAATAATAAGTTTTTCATAATTATAAAGGTTTCCTACATTAAAGAAGTCACCAAAGTTATAGTCATTAAATGTTTTGTTTGTATTGTTTACTTTTACTCCCATAAAATCACCAGTTATATTATAAATAATTTTAAGGAAAAGTGCCATACTATTTTTAGTGATATTATGAATGTTTTCAAATATATTAATGATACTTTTAAGGATACGCCTGATTTAGTCGAAAGAAAGATTAAGTATTCTTTTTCATGTGTTCATATTTATTATATCGAGACAATTTGTTCTTCAGAGCAAATTAATAATTTTGTATTAAAGAATTTAACTAATCCAAATGGTCCGCGAAGATTTAAAGATATTCTTGCTGGGCCTAATTTTAAAGAAATAGATTTAGGGAGGCTAGAGTTTTATTTATATAATGGTTTTACGGCTTTAGTTTATAAGGGTAAAATTTATGTTATTGAGACAAAGGCTAGTTTGGATAGATCGGTTAGTTTTCCAGAGATGGAGCAAGATTTATATGGTGCTAAGGATGCTCTTTTAGAGAATTATCAAAAGAATATTGGGCTTATTAAGAGACGTCTAAAGTCATCACATTTAAAAACTAAGGAGTATAAGCTTGGTAGGTTTACGCAGACTGCTACAGGAGTCTTGTATGTAGATAATATTACGGATATGTCTCTTGTTAAAAGGATTGATGCATTACTTAATAAAATAGATACAGATTCAGTTATAGATGTTGGAGAATTAAAACAGTTTCTAACTATGGATAAAGGTAATGTTTTTCCACCTACTAAACTTACGGAAAGACCTGATGTGATTGTTAAGGCTTTACTAGATGGCAAGGTTGTTATTGTAATGGATACATCACCCTTTGCAATAATTTTACCAGCTGTACTAGCAGACTTTATTAACCCAATTAGTGATAAATATTTATATCAAAGGAATGCGAATAATTTAAAAATTTTAAGAATGATATGTTTCTTCCTGACAATATTTACCCCAGCATTTTATATAGCAATTATTACATATAACCAAGAAACAATACCAGCTTCGCTTCTTACTAATTTCATTACACAAAATGAAGGCATTCCTTTTCCAGCCACGATTGAAACATTTTTTATGATTTTTATTTGTGAAATGCTTAGAGAAAGTGATATAAGGTTCCCCAATAATTTTAGTTCTTCAATCAGCATATTAGGAGCACTTATTTTAGGAGATGCAGCAGTATCTGCTAATATTGTTAGCCCAATTATGATTATTATTACAGCACTTACCTTTATTTCCAGCATGATTTTTAGTAACGTTGAACTTAGTGGTGCGATTAGGATATGGCGTTTTATAGCAATGATTATATCTTCTTTTTATGGTCTTTATGGAGTAGCCCTAGCGTTTATATTCTTTATTGTAAGTTTATCTAGTTATAGTTCGTTTGGTCTACCTTATACGTTTCCAGTTGTGCCATTTAGTCTTCCTTATTTAAAAGAAACTCTTTATGAAAGTGATATTCATGATAATAAAAAAAGAAGTCCTTATTTAACTAAAAATATTAGAAAGCAGAGATAATATGAAAAAACTACTAATTATAATATTTTGTTTACTCATTAGTGGATGTAATAATTATAGAGAACTTAATAACATAGCAGTGGTCTCTGCCTTAGGAATAGATTATAAAGACAATATGTATAATGTAAGCGTACTTGTTAAAGATAATGCTAAAAATGACGAAAATAAGACAAGTATTTACACCTATGAAGGTAAAAGTTTAGATGAAGCAATTAAAAAAATTGGCCTTCTTACATCCAAAACTTTGTATTTTATAGATTTAGATGTATTAGTAATTAGTAAAAACGCAACTAGTAAACTTCAAAACATAATGGACTATCTTTCTAGAGACAACAACGTTGGCGTAAACTTTTACATACTTTGTGATAACAATTTTGAAGATAGTTTTAAACTAATGCAGAACAAAGATAATGTCTATGGTGACTACGTTAAAGGAATCCTACAAGACAATTATAATAATATAGTTAGAATGAAATATATTCCATTCCTACAAAAATTCTTAAGTCCATATTACGACGTTATTATCCCAGTAGGTTATATCTATAATGATAATTATTTAATAGATAAAGCAATAATCTTTAACAATAAAGAAGTTACTAGCACCATAGATTTTGAAAATATCCAAATATACAATATATTAAATAATAGTAATATGACCTATTTATTTAATTCATCCATTAATGATAAAGAATTTACATTTAAAGGAGTGAAAGTTAAAAGTAATATTAGTTATGATAATAAATTTATAATTGAAATAGATGCAAATGGTATATTAGATGAAATGAGTGATATTGATCTAAATAACAAAAAAAACATACAAGAAATAACTGACAACATTAATAAAGAAATTAGTGATAAAACTAAAGAGTTTACTGATAAACTTATTTTAAACAATAGTGATATACTAGGATTTAAGAAAATTTATTATAACAAAAAAAGAAGTAAACTTAAAAGTATAAACAATATTAAATATGAAGTTAAAGTTAAAGTTAGTTTAAATCGTAAAGGCCTTATATTTTATTCATTAGGGGGTGAATATGAAAAATCAAGATAATTATGGAGCACTCCAATTTATACTTAGTCTAGCTTTATTTATGGGAGCAGGAATATCTAATTTACTCACAATTAGTAAAAGTGATGTTTGGATATGTATAATACTAGGAACCATTCTCGGATTTATAATTCTTAAAATTTTTAGTAAATTAAATAGCAAAGGGCTTAAAATAACCTCTTATATTAGTAATATAGTAATACTATTTTTTGGTCTCTTTGGTACAACTAAATTAATATCTTCTATTTATTTATCTAGCACTCCTAGTTATATTATTATGATACCTAACATACTACTTATTATATACACAGTAAAACAAGGTTTTAGCTCTTTTTTAAGAAGTACTAACACTTTATCTATCTTTCTTTTAACACTTATATTATCTACTGCTTTCATGCTTCTTCCAGGTATAGAAATAGATTACTTTAAACCAGTAATGACTAGTAAAATTAATAACATCCTCTTAGGAAGTCTAAGCTTTGCTATCACTATGACTCTCCCTATAGTATTAATCCCTAACTTTAAAAAATACTATAAACCTAAATTTTATTTATACTCAGCAATTATATTATTCATCATAATAATATGTACATTTGGTAATTTAGGAGTAGAAATGAGTGCTTTATATAGATACCCTGAATATATAGTTTTAAAAAGAATATCTGCCCTTAACTTTATTGATAACGTAGAAAACATTCTTTTTATAATATGGATTATTATAGGGTTTACATCTTCTACTATGAGCTCACTTAATATCAAAAGACTTTATGGAAATAAAGTGTTTTATATATCAATAATTAGTCTTTATTTATTAATTAGCTTTTGGCTCATTGATAGTTATAAAGTAATAGAATTTCTAGCTAAATACTATTTAGCAATACTTACATCCATTATGATAGTACTTTTATTAAGTAAAATAAAAAAGAACTAGTTAAAAGTTATTCTAGTTCCATTTTTTCCTTCTAGGGCATTTGCTGCTTCATCTAAACTTGTAATAATTGCTATCTTATTCGGACTATCTACAAACTTTAGACAGGCTTCTACTTTAGGAAGCATACTTCCTTTTGCAAACTCACCAGCATCTATATATTTTTGGGCTTCTTCAATTGTCATAGTACTAATTTCTTCTTCGTTTTCTTTCTTATAGTTTATTAGCACTTTTGGGACAGTGGTTAAAATTAGAAGCACGCTTGCATCAATATTTCGCGCTAGAAGAGATGATGTCATGTCTTTATCAATTACAGCATCTATTCCAGTATATCCACCTTTTTGAAGCACTACAGGAATACCGCCACCACCACAAGCAATTACAACAACATTTTGATGCATTAGTTTTTTGATGGCATTTAGTTCGATGATTTTAATTGGCTGCGGAGAAGGTACTACTCTTCTGTAGCCTCTTTTAGCATCTTCGACCATGGTGTATCCTTTTTCTTTATTTATTTTTTCGGCTTCTTCTTTTGTGTAGAATGGGCCAATTGGTTTTGTTGGATTATTAAAGGCTTCATCATTTTTATCTACTTCTACTTCGGTTATGATGCAGGCACAATCTTTTTTTATTTTGTTAATATGAAGTTCTTTAGAAATGGCTTTTCCTAAGTGATAGCCGATGTAACCTTCACTCATAGCACCACATTCGGCAAATGGCATTTCTGGTAAGTTATCAGTAATACTTCCAGCATTCATTGCTAGGGATATCATACCAACTTGTGGTCCATTACCATGGCTTATTACGACGTCATAGCCTTTTTTAATTATTTTAACGATGCTTTTAGCAGTTATTTTACAGTTATTAATTTGTTCTTCTGGAGAGTTTCCTAAAGCGTTGCCACCTAGAGCAATTACTATTTTATTATTCATATATTTCCTTTCTAAGAGAAAAAGCACATATGTGCTTATAGTTCTATATCAATTTTACCTTGGAATGTTTTACCTTGGTCTTCATTTTGGGCTGTACCAGTTCCTTGAAGTTTAAAGGTCATTGTATATTTGTGAGTTACTCTTGGAGCAATTATAATGTCAGTTGCGATATATTCTGTACCTTTAGGAACTGTTTGATATTCTAGATTTACTCCACCATTAGTGCCTTCTAACTTGTATTTAAGATTACTTGTTGTGAATGTATTTTCATCTACTTGAATCTTAAGAGTGTATTTAATAGCAACTGCACTTAAATTTTCTACATAGAAGACTTTTGTTGGATATAATGGAGGCATTCCGGGTTGATCATCTGGATATAGATTATCAATTTCTAATTTTCCACCATCAACGAAGTTAAGCATTAGAGTTGGAGTTGATGCATCAGTGTCACCATTACCAGTTTGATCTTTATTTGGTTTTCCTGGATTGATATTACCATCATCGTCGATTACGCCATCGTCTGGTTTAATACAGCTAACGTCGCATTTGTTATCGCCATCTGTATCACACATAAGGTCACATTTACCATCACCATCAATATCTAAGTTTAAGTCTGGAATACCATCGTTATCGGTATCGATGTTTGTATCAGGTACACCATCTCCGTCTAAATCAATGTTTATTTCAGGCCATCCATCTCCATCAGTATCACAGTTTATGCGGCACTCTTTAGGATTCTCAGTTGCATCATTTACTAGGTTAAAGTCTGCAAATCCATCGTTATCGGTGTCAATGTTAAATGTTGATTTTAGATTGTGTCTATAGTCAATGTTAAGTTCTGGTTTATCATCACCATTTGTATCAATGTTAATGTCTGCTTTTCCATCTTTATCTAGATCGATATTAATATCTGCAATACCATCTCCATCAATATCTTTATTTAATCCCATTAAACTTACATATTTTACACCATAATAAGTTGCTCCAATAAGGGCAAAACAGAATAACCAGATTAGGAAAATTAATAATCCTAGCGGTATTGGTTTCTTTTTAACAACTTCGAATGATAAATTTAATTTGTCCTTAGTTACTTTTAGATTATATGGCAAGTATGTAAAATCATCTTTAGGATTCCATGTGAGTCTTAAAACCTTCATTATATATTTGCGATCGATTTTGAGACTGTCACCATATGCATCTTCGAGTAATTTTTGAATTTGTTCTTTTTGCTCTTTATCAGTTTGCTCATTAAATTTAACTAAATCAATTTCTTGTCTTCTAAAGTTTATTAATGGATTAGTTTTTTCTTTTTTACTCATAAGAGCCTCCTATCTAAGTATAGAAATAGCTTTGTCAAAATGGGATTTATTTGATTCTAAGAATGCTTTATAGATTCCTTTGATGTTTATTATTTGCTCTTCTTTATATTTTGTTGCTAATTTTATTTCTTTTTCAATTTCTTTCTTTAGGTTAATTTCATTTACATTAAATTTTCTTGCATACTTTCTTACTGATGAAATAATATCTGTACCAAATGATAATTTATCTTCACCATCATTTTTAGTAGTATCTTCAAGCAAATTATAATTAAGATAGTAAGAAACCCCTAAATTTTGTTTTAAATTCTTATAATTTAAATCAGTTTCTTCTTCTTCCCTTTTTACAGGTTTTTCAATTTGATATTTTTCAAGGAATTCCCATAAAGCAAGAGCTTTTATAAAATTCTGCTCTTTTAAAATGACATTAGTTTTTCTAATTGGACTTCTAACCGGTGTAGCATTTGCCATAGTTTTCATAAACTTACTAGCCATGAAACCCTCAAGAACATCCTTAATATTTTTAATCTTTTCTTTTCTTTCAGCTATCAGTTTAGGATCTTCTTTAGAAACATCATCTTTATTAGCTGAAATACACATTGAGAAATTAACATCTTCACCATTCATTTTAGTTTTAGCTTCATATGTTATTTTCTTCTCTTCCTTATTCTCTTGCTCCTCTTCTTCATATGTTAATTGATTTCTCAAGAAAACATATAAATTTGTAACAAGAGAATAGATGAAACGGTTTTCGTATAGGTCAATTGTTTCTTCTTTAAAGATGTTTAATAGTTTTAAGGGTTTAACCGTTCCATCTTCATCAACTTCTTGAATTAACTGAGTATGAGTTGCTAAATGTTTAATAGATTCTTCAGACACTTTTTTAGTTTTTTCAATTGGAATAACATCCTCTTCTTGAGCAATAAATCTTCTCGGATTACGAATAATATTATCTAAGTATGGAATAGATTCATTTAAAACATCTACCCACCCATAATCAATTGCTATCTTATTTATGCTTTTTTTAGCAGTTAAAGTACTATCAGTTTTTTTTAGAAAAAGTTCTAAATCATCTTTTGGAATATCTTTTACAAGTAAACTGAAATCCATATTAACAACTCCTTACTTTATATTATATTGTCTTTTTAAGTCTTTCTAAGAACGCCTTACATTCAACCATTTTATTTTCACCAAATAATTCATCTAAGTAAGCTTCAAAACCATCTATTTCATTACGAATATATGCTAGGTTTAATTGGTCAAATTTTCTTAATATTTTGTTAGCGATTAGATAATCTACTGCAACTATTTCTTCTCCACCACAAGCAATGTATGCTGGAACGAAATCTTTTAATTGTTTTACGATACGATTACCAAATGCTAGGCGGAAATGTTCGATTACATAGTCATCCATTTTAGCAATTTTATCCATTGTTGCATCACTTACAGGATGTTCTTGTCTTGCCTTATCAAATAATGATAAGAAGTATTTAGATGTAATATCTATTGCATCTGTCGCAGGCGCATCGAACGCTACTCCTTTTGTATCAATATTAATTGGCATAGCACGATCGTATACTTTATCTGTAATCATGAATGTTGAGTCATCGTTGTTGATTGTACCGATGTACCACATGTTATCTGGAATTTGTAAGCGGCCATTGTCGATTAATTTAGGGTCATTATCCCAAGCATTAGGAACAAGTTCTAATACCCATTCATCTGTACTAGGTAATTCTAGAATAGATAGCATTTGAGCAAAGTAATACTCAACACGTGAGATGTTCATTTCATCTAGTAATGTAATAAATATTTTTGGATTGTATTTTGCTTCATACATTTTTGTTAAAACTTCGGTTTCATTGAAACGTTTTGTAAATTCATTGAAGTAACCAAATAGTTCTGTACTATCTCTCCATGATGGTTGAACACTGGCGATTACTGCTTCGTTTTTGATGAAGTTACCGAAAGCATATGCTAGTGATGTTTTACCTGTACCAGAGATACCTTGTAAAATGATAAGTCTGTTTGAAGCAAATGATGCAATATATAGTCTAATTAAATCTATTGAATAATATAGTTTCATTTGACTTGCTGAATAATTTCTAAATGTTTCGCATAATTTATCAAGTGTGATTGTTTCATGTAAATCAGGTGCTACATAGTCTTTGTATTTTTCATCAATTTGAGTAAGTTTGAAGAATCTGCTTTCTCCTTCACTTAGTTTATTTGTAATATTACCATTTTCGTCATACTCTACGCCAGAATCTGGATTCGCCATTTCTAGATATTTTTGATTTTCATTTCTTAAACGAACTACATCATTATTTAAGCTTTCTATTTCTTCAACCATTTTTTCATGATGTGCTACGTTATGACGCCATTTAATAATTCTTCTTACTAATAAGAATATTAATAAAGCGATTACAGCAAATAGAATAATTAGTGAAAGTACTGCTAAGATGATGATTATTGTACTACTTCCCTTTGCTTTATATTCTTTGATAATATCAAAGTATGTTGCAATATTAAATATTTTTACAATAGCAGCACCTATTGCTTTAAAAAATGCTACTAGTCCGCCAAAGAATGGCTCTAAAAATTTTAGAAAAAACTCTCCGTTAATTCCCATGTTCTATTCTTCCCTTCTAATCTATGAGTAAGCGTGAATCTGTGACAATTCCATCAAACTCTTCTTTTATTATATTAATACCTAAGTTTTTCCATTTAGATATAATATTCTTGTTATTATCATAAAACTCTTTGCTAACTAAATAGTTATTAGCATTTTCAATTATTTTGCCAGATGTTGCAGCACTATTACGGCTACAATATAAATAGAAATCTAATTTATTTTTGTTTAGTAGATTTACTATTTCTTTGCTTGCTTCACTATAGTTGATTAAGACTTTTATATATTTATGTAATTTATTGTTTTTGTATAGTTGTTTAAGTTCTTTAATATTTTTGTCATTGTCAAAGAAACTTTTTCTAAGTGGCAAGAAAATTGTTTTTAGCGGTCTTCTTACCGAGATTAGTTTAAGTTCGCTTGATACAACTAAGTTTGCACTTATAAGAGCAAATGCATCATCAACATCTAGGTTATCGTATATATCTTTTACAGCATATTCGTCATATTTGTTTAGGTTAGGTATGCGGTAGTTGTACTGTGCTAGATAGTAGATATTTTCTTTAGATATATCTATGTATTTGTTAAATGAACTGATGCTAGTTAGGCTTTCAAAGAACTTTCTTTCTCTTTTAACATTTTCTTTTACTTTTATTAGTAGTTTATTAGTTTCTTTTTTGCCATTATCAATTAGACTTATATATTTTATTTTGTTTGCTTCATTAATAGCATTTATGCAAAGTGTACTATAGTTGTTTTGGTTTTTGGTAAATGGACTAGTTAAAATGTCAATAGTGTTTGCTATTTTTAGGATAAAACTAGCTAAGACTATACTCTCTTTATATTTCATTATATCTAAAACCATACTTTTTTTAATAAGATAGTTAATCACACTCATTACTTCATTTTCTAGTTCGTAGTTTTGAATTTCTTTTTCATTTAAAAAACCTTTTACTAAGTATTTGTTTAATGGAATGCCTTCTATGTATCTATTTAAGTAATCTTTAATCACAAAAGGCCAGAAGTCATTACGAAGTTTTTGATTATTAAATAGTTTATTTTCTTTTATTCCAATAATTTTACTTAGAGTTAAGGTGTATTCGTTTAATGTTCGTACTTTATAATCGTAGTAAGAACTATATAAATCGCATATCATCTAACCTACCTCTATTCTAATAAAAATTATAACAAACTTGATATTCTTTTGCAATATAATAATCATAAAAAAACTAGTTATTCTGATAAAATAACTAGTCCTAGTTTTAAAGAATGGTTCAATATAATATTATCAGTATTATATATCCCACTTATCTTTAGGAGTGTTCTTTCTCCCTAACAATTGTTATGTCTATCGCAGATAAGGCTTTCTCAAGCTTCTATGCTATTTTGTACATTTCAAATTAATACAATTTTTATATCAATTAGTTTAATGTAATATTTTAATTTTGGTAAAAATATTACTTTTTTTATTAAATTGATATAAAGTCATTTTATATATATTTCTTTAAAATATACACAAAATCATTAATTATATATGTACCCTTTACTATTAGACAATATAAGCATACATTATTTTCTTTGCCTTGTCAATAAAATTTTTGAATTTTTTTTAAAATGTGACCACTTTAGGTGATCACATTCCGCTAGTAAATAGCATTAAGATAGAAATAATTAATAAAACCATTACACCTACTCCGGTAGAAATAAGCATAACCATTGTTTTACTTTCCATTTTTTCAAGACGTTCTTTATATCTTGTTTCACGCGCTTTTTGTTGTAAGTTAGAAATGTTTCTTGAAAATGTTAGTAATTGTTCTTGTTTTCTTTCTTGGCTACCTAAACTAAGTCTGTAAAGTAAACGCATCATACGCATTGAATCTCTTACCGGGAAGTCTCTAGCAAAATCCATGTATGGATTGATTGTTGAATCACCGGCATTGATTTTAGCGATAAGGTCGTTAAGCCCACCTCTGAATATTTCTGGGGCTTCATCAATTGATTTACCTAAAGCCACGGGTACTGTGTAGTGCTGAACTAAGATTTCTAAGTTTTTTAGGTAATATGGAAGCATAATATCTATTTCATGTAAGTGAGTTTTATAGTATTTTCTTAGTTTTAAGTAATTTAATTTATAAACACCATATCCGACGATTACTGAAAATATGCAGTTGATATAACTAAGTTTAGATATAAAAGTAAAGATAAGTAAGAATATTACGATAAGACCATTTTTTAGTCTGGCATTAAATAAAGCTTCTACATCAATTGAATCGCCATATCTTGCTTTTGCATAAAAATCATAGTCTTTTTCTTTTAATTTTTTAAAGATATCTTGGTTATCTATAATAAATTTATTGGTACTGATGCTGCCATTATATTCAAGTATTACATATAGAAGGATACCAAGTATCATAACTTCGATCATCATCGCTACTCACCTCCTGTATTTTCATTGTAGTATTTTTCACCATCAACTAAGAAGTATGTATTTATCAAAATAATTGCATGAAGTAATAATACTACGTACCATCTATCAAGCATTGAAATGTAGCTTTCAGTTCCAAGAAGAAACTGAGTAAGCATTACTAGTAAATATAAGGCAAAACCAAAGGTTAAGAATTTTTTATGATATTGTTCTCTATCCATTTTATCACGATATACACCTTCAACTAACATATCTATATCTAGTAGCATGTTATCAAGTGACTCACCTGAATCTTTGGCACCTTCTCTAGTGATTTGTAAGAATAATTGGTGCATATTTTTAACCATATAATATGGATATTTTTGATTGAAATAGTTTATTGATTCTTCGATTGTACCATTTTGGTAACTTAAATCTATCATTAGTTTTACATCATCTAAGATTGGATTTTCTAAAACGCCAGAATCTCTTACACCTTCTAAGGCTTTTACGAATGATTGAGTTGTATTAAATTCCATAATAACATTTGTTGTGTAAACTTGGATTTGTTCAAAAAGGAATTCACTATAAATTCTTTTACATCTAAGGAATGCTAGGTATGGAATAAATGCGATAGCGGCAATACCATAAACTATAGCCCAAATGATACTATAGAAATATAGATATGCAATACCAGCACCTGTTGCACCAAAGATTATAACTTGAGTAATATATTGTTTAGTAGTGTATTCTTCACCTAGTTCTATAGATTTTTCTCTTACTGTTTTGAAACTATATGGAGCATATTTATCATATAAACCAGTTACTTCTTTAGCAATAAATTTATATACGCTTTCACCATCATTTTTTCTATATGATATGACAAATAAAGCGATGAGTAGTAATAGAACTAACTCCATAGTTCACCTCCTTAGGCTGCAGCTTTCGGTAGTTCAAGGTCGCTTAAGTCAACTTTGTTATCATTGCTGCCATTATTTACATTTCCTAATCTAAACGTATCTGCAGGAAGTTCTACTCCCTGAATTGATAAGTAATCTAGTAAGTATTTTGTTGGATTTTTCATTGCAAATGAGCCGTCAATACTTTTTTTATAAATTATGTTTGTGCATGGTTTGTTATTTTCGTCTACATAGAACTCAGTTACTTCCATGATTTCACGTTGGAATCTTCCAAGGGCTTTGCTCATGTAACCTTTTACATAAACACCGATTTGAACGTATCTATGAATTGTAGATAGGAACTGACTTACGTCTTGATTTGTTTCTAGTAGTGAGTACATACGCATTGGGATACTTGCGGCTTTATCAGCATGGATTGTTGATAGAATGTTGTGTCCTGATGAAATTGAGTTACGAACAGCCATAACTGCTTCAGCACTACGAACCTCTGATAGTAAAATCCACTTAGGGTTTTGACGCATACAAGTTACTAGCACGTCTGAGTATGACGCAATGTTATTTGTTTTCATTGCTACGATATCTCTTGTTGGAAAAATTCTATCTAAGTGAAGTTCTAATGTATCTTCAATTGTTATTATTTTTTCATTTTCTTTTGTATGACTTGCTAAATATTTAACAAGTTCTGTTTTACCTGAACCAGTTTCTCCGGATACAATGATATTGCAGTGACCTTCAACACATTTCATTAAAAAATCGTGTATTTGAAGTGTACAATATTTTTCGTTTAGAAGTTTATCTTTGTTTAGACGTATCTTTGCTGGTGTTTTACGGATAACACAAGCGATGCCGTTAGTTGCAATACTATCATGAACAAAGTTAAGACGAAGTTCTGCGCTTTCAGCATCTAGGAATGGATGGGCCATGTTAAATGTTTTACCCATTACGTTTGAACATTGGAATGCTAGCTTTTCCATAAGAGCATTATTAATTTCTGGCCTTACTACTTGATAGACACCTTTATCTAATGTTTTTAACCAAACCTGACCACCATTACTATAGGATACGTCGGTTATATTATCATCTTCTAAAAATTCTTTTAAAGGTCCAAAATCTATTTCTGAGAAAATTGCATCTGTCATTTTGTCACCTTCTTATTCACCAGTATCGCTTGAGTTGTTGTTTGTATCAGTGTTCGTTGTACTTTCTGGAATATAAGCTGATTTTGATAGAATAAAATCTGTTATAACTTCACTTGCAACTTGAGTAGCATTTGGATTTTCTGTATAGTTTGCATTTCTTGGAACAGGAACGATAGCGATTGAGTTACTACGAATGTAGTCTGCTTTTTTCAAAAGTAAGAACATATCGTTTGGTACAGCGAAAACTAATTCGGCTGGTTGAGCATCCTTTGATTCTGATGAGAAAACACTTTTACCTTTTGAATCCTTTACAGCAATTACTTTAATACTTTCAATCATTTTGGCAAACATTACTTTGTTGTCATCGTCAACGGCTTTAAAGTATAAGTCAATATAATCGTTTGGCATAATACTGTTTGCGTATGTTAAGTGTGAGTTTACTTCTAAACTATATACTGTATATCCCTCTGGAATGTTACGAACGATATAGTTTGGTAGTTGTTCTTCTGTCATTAATTGGCTTTTATAAAATAAACTTCCTTCGGGAATAGTTGTATCATATGACACATATTTACCAACTACTTGATTGTTAGCAGTTACTAAATTAGTTGTTGAGTCAACCATACTTTTACTTACTTTAACACTACCTATCATGTCTGTTGTTATAAGGGTATTTGCTGCTATTTCTTGTTTAGCATAAGGTACACTCTTTGGCTCTATTGCTTGTTTAACACGCCAGTTATAACCAATGTAAAGAACGACAATACCTGCTAAAACACCAATGATGGTTACTGTATTTTTGTTTCCTAAGAATCTCTTGATTCCAACTAGTAAATTATTCATATTAAATCCTCCATTTTATTCTTCTCTATGATAAGTTAATTATAGCAATATTTTATTTTTTATTCAAGCACTCAAAAAGAAAAAACTTGCATTTAAGCAAGTTTAATATTATTATGATTTATCAACAAGTATAAAGAATATTTCGTTTTCATCAAGTTCCAAGTCAATTCTTTTGTTTTCTGCATCAACATTCACTGGATCAGATGTTTTCATTTCGTATGTTTCTGGATTAAAGCTAAGTATTTTATACTTATTATATGCTGGATCCATTCTTACGACATTCATGCTGAATACATATTTTCCATTTTCGTTTCTTAGGGCTTGGGCATGATCTTCAATAGTAAAAATGTATGGTTCGGTTATTGCTTCTAGACCATTTAATTTGCTAGTAAGTTCATTATAATTTGTAATAATTTCTTCGTCATCGGTATTATTTTCTGCCCAATTAATTAATGTATCAATGTATGTGAAATCGCCACTATACAAGTGATATACTCCTAATGTCGGAATTTTGCATTCTTGTGGAATATATTTTTTAAATGTATTCTCATTTAAGTAAACAAAGTTATATATATTCTTGTACTTAGAATCCAATCCATCACATTTACTTATTTCTTTTGACGATGTACAGTCAGTATAATAGATATTAATAATATCGTCTTTTACAATTGCTCTGCTTAGTTTTTTAGTAAAGTAATATCCGAACGTATTGAATTTGCTATCTCGCCATTCTTGAAGCGTAGATCCTTCAGTTGCCTGATACAAAGAATTCGCAAACTTAAATGATATTACTTCATTTGTTTCTGCTTTTACTGATGCAATCTCTACATGTGCACTAAATGTTGCTCCTTGATTTGAATTTTGACTAGTTGTTTTCTTTGGATAATATATCTTTAATTGATATGTATGTTTAGCATTATTTGCTTTTACAAAGTTACCACTGCCTAATTCAATTGAACTTTCTGTTATATTTGTTTTTGATATTGCAGATATAATATTTCCGTTAGTACTTGTATTTGTACTTGTTAATTCATATTGTAATGGGTCTGATGTACTAAATGTGTTAGAATCTACTACTAAAGTTAACTTATAATACATATCGGCTTCAGTTGTATTGTTACCAGTTACTGTTATTGTTTTAGTTGCCCATACTGCATCTCTTGGATATATTCCTGATAAGTTTATGTTATTTCCACCAGCGTAAGTTATTTTCATTGTTCCTGCATCTGCTCTTACTGTTGTTGTAGTTTCTGATGACATTCCTGCTGTGAAGAATGCATAAGATGCACCGACTGCTAATACTATGCATAGCAACATTGCATAAATCATAACTTGTTTTTGTTTTTTCTGTATATCTTCTTGGTTCATATTTTACCTCACTTATTCTATAGAATAGTATATAACAACCCCCCCCGTGTCAAGTTAATTTTTCTCCGATTTTATTCTATGGCTGTAAAATTTATATTTTTGTACTGGTATACTTAAAGTAGACACCCGTGAGTGGGATGTAGACAATCCATTATTTTATTTAACACTTTATTTATTTTATTATGTCTCAACAAAAAAAGATAACGTTGCGTTACCTTTTTGTCTGTTTTATCTTAACTTATTCCGATATATTCTACTACGCTTGAGTTTACTACATCCCATGATTCTTTACGGTTTCCTCTACCATTATAGCCATCGTAGAATAGGAATGTATTTGTTTTGGCATCATAACCGTAGATTACTACGTAATGACCGCCTCCTGTACTTTCAAATCCAGTACCTTTTTTGTTATATCCAGCAGGAAGTGCAACCATAACGAGTGAACCATTTTTTAATTGTTCGTAAATTTTATCGGCAAATCCAGTTGAGCCTCTATTTAAGCCACCGCCTTTACCAGTTATTGATAAACCTGAATTTGTTACAATAGAACTAAATTCTGAACTAGTTGTATAATTTCCATTAGAACCACACCAAGTACTACCTCTTTGAGCATTACCATTTGTTGGACCATTAAGACCTGAATTACTCATTTTACTAAATGTTAATGCTGCCATTTTTTGACTTTGTGAGCCACTACCACTTAATTTATTATGTGTATAGCCTGAATTTGAAAGGTACTCATATAATTTATTTGATTTACCTTTAGATTCAATAATTGATGTTAAAGACAATGGGCCACAAGCACAACTCATTTTTACGTCTTTTCCGTTATATGAAAATACTTGATTAGGATTTTGAGTTATACCACTGAAGTTCAATGTAATACTCTCTTTTTTATCGTCGGTATTAGATTCAGATGGTTTTTGAGTTTTTGAAGGCGTACTAGAAGCTACTTTATTGCCTTTATAATATTTAGGAAATTCATTGTTTTCTGGGGTGTTAGGTGTTTTTAGGTCTTCTAGTATGGCATCTAGTTTGTTTACTACCGCATAAGAATCTGTTGTTCCTTCAATTGTTATATCTCCGGTAGTTGTTGCTACTTTAACGCTAACTTTTGGTGGTGCTTCATATATATCATAGAAAGATATTTTATAATTTTTATTAATGTTTATTGTTTCAGAGAATCTTCTAATAAAGTTTTCAACAAATTTTTCTTTAATAATTCTAATTTCACCATATTTTCTGTAATGGGCTAAATCTAATGAATCACCCATTGCAGCGTCGGTAATTTCTTTTATTAGGTAAACATCTTGTTCATTAGTTGTGGTGTAGTTTTGTAAAAGAAGCATAACACTGAGAATGAAAATACCAAGTATAATTAACCAATATCCCCAAAGACTTTCTTTCATTTTCTACACCTCCCTTATGGACATAACCTGTCTGGACAATCTTCTAATTCTGGATATGTACCTCCAAGAAGTGAATCCATTGTTCCTACTTTAAATGTTCCATTTACATAATATTTGTATTTATTACGACCTTCTGTGTAAGATGCATATTCATTGATAAATGTGCTTTCACATTCTTTGCCATAATCGTTGCATTTTAATCCAAAATCATAATAATTTGTCGATTTGTTTGATTTTTTAATTTCTTGCATTACTTTTGTTGATAGATTAAACTCATACTCTAAGTTTTCTTTTGTATGATCGTCATATATAGAGTCGGCTTTTCCGAGACTATTGATTCGGTTCTCTGCTGCTTCTCCTTTTGGATTTGACCAGTTGTTTCCTAAATCACCAGAATCTCCACGATTATTAGGGTCGATGTCTGATGGATTAACTGTTCTATATATATAATTTGGTTTGAAGTTTTCATCGTCTTCGCATGTAATACAATCTCTTTCATAAATTACTTCTCTGTTACAATAAATACATTTACTTGAGAAGGCTTTTGAAGCGTCAATATCGTTTGCTTGATCAGTAAATTCAGATGCGTGTTCTTCTAAATACTGATTAATTCTATATTGAATGTTACTTTCGTTTTTCTTATCGTTGGTTGGTTCAATTTCAAGGTGACCATTATTTTTAATTGTAAACCATGTTTCGTATTCACCTTGATAATTGGTTATTTGAACGTTAAATACATATCCAATATCTAAAGCGTCTTGTGCTGATGTAATATCAACATTTGTTATATATAAACCTGTAGGTATTAAACTGTAGTATGCTTTATCTGGTCTGTAGTAAAGTTTTATATCTTCGAAATCTCTCGTGTAATTGTGATGTTCATTATCGGTTTTATCAACGTTTTCGTATGGTTCTTCAACACGAGGACCTAAGTGATTGCTTCCACCATATAATGCTCCTTCATATTCAGCACCATCGGCTTGATTGAAGTCAACGCCATTCCAGCCACCGCTTGTTGCTGTCGGATTAGTTACTCTTGTACTTACATTTGGGAAGTATTTTTCTGCTTGGTCGCTAATTACCATATCAATATCTGTTGTTAAGAATTTTGATTGTCCGCTTACTGAATCATAATATTTTTGATTATAATGGAATGTTAAATCTGGTTCTAAAATATATTTCCAGCTTTCAACATATTTCTTGGATGCATCTTGACATTCTGTTTTTTGTCTTTCTAGTTCTTTACGTGCTGCTTTTGCTGCTTGATATGCTGCACCAGCACCTGCATTATAAGTTGGTGCTTGCCCGTTTCCTGAACCACAACTATGTCCAGTATCCCATTGGTTAGTGTATTTAGCCTGAGTCGTTCCAGGATAATCACCATTGTAATATGTATCTTCAGCTTTTATTTTGTGTGTTGTGTAATTACATGTACAATAGTCTGGAACTGAATTTCCCTTTGAATCTGTATGAGAACCACAAACGTACTGATGTGAATGAGATTCAGTTGTTTCATGAGATAAAGCATCTTTAATATTTTCAGCATATTGCCATGCTGTATAAGCACTCTTTTCAGTTTTAATGGCTTTTATATAATCTTTTTGCCATAATTCAAATGCAGTATGGAAGGTTGAATAAATTTTGCCATCAACATATGGTTGTAGATATTGTCCATCCTCGCCTTTTCCAAATACGAAGAATCTTCCACTTGTTGCTGTTGTTGTTGTTGGATAATACATATGATTTTCTTCGCTCGTATATATTTTACAGTATGGGTTACTTTCTAATTCACTTGCAAATTCATCGTCTCTCCAATATTTTAGATTTTCTTTAGTTTGTTGTGCATAAGTTGCTGTATTAACAGACGCTGAATTTTCCCATTTATATACTTTATCCATTGTGCCTTTCATACTTACTTGTTTTACGTATGAATCGACATTCTTAGCTGGAAGAGTACCATTGTTGCCTTCACATGAGCCGGCACCACATTCTTGTTTTAAATCTACAATATCTTCTCCGCCGCAATTCGCTTCAAAAACTTCTAGTTCTGCTTCTGAAAGCTGGCTTGTATCGACATCCGTACAACATCCTTCATTTATGTAATCACTTATAGAAACTTCTTCTGTTCCTAATTTATATGTTTTGTTTCCTTGGTCATCGGTTTCTGCCTTACAATATGGAGGTAGTTCTAAGTCGATTTCTAGTTCAACTTTTTGAGGTGTCGTAGGCATAAGTGCTACCATTCTTTGATAACAAATTGAATGCATAGATTTGCCTGGTAAATATTCAGATAAACCTTGGGCTTGGGTAGCATAACCTCTTAAAATTGCTAGGTTATCAGTGTCTAAAACATGATATTTATCTATTTTTACTGTTAAAGTACCCTTTTTCTTGTCTTTTAACATTTTTGAGTTACCAGTTACTTTAACGTAGAAAGTAATCTTATCTTCGTTAAATTTTTCAACTAGATTATCCTTTAGATTAAATCCTGATTTTTCTGTATCGATTTCACATGTTAATCCTTCTGAACATTCTAGTTCAGTTATTTGAACTTTAGGGTTTGTTTTTTTCCAAGTTTCATAATCATATTTAAAGTTTTCTAAGCCTGTTAAATCAATTGGAATGATTTTAGTGAATGTGTCACCGTTTTCTTCAGTTACTATTTCTTCGTCACGATTTAATTCGGCTTCTATTTTAAACGATTGTCCGCTATAACCAGAAGCACTACTTGCAGTTTGATACCAATTCTTGATTATATTATATTGTCCATCTTCTTTTAAAGCCGTTCCTGTGTATGACTTTCCTTCTAACTGTCTAACAACGTTTTGATATGCTCCAGTTCCAAGAGTTACACATCCCCATGAGTCCTTTGGTTGGATATTATATCCTTGTTTTGTTACTAATGCTCTCATTAAAACGTTTGCAGCTTGTAAGTATTTATTAAAACAATCGTCTAGATTAGAACACGCACCATTGTTAAAATCATATACAGCTGAATTTACTAGTGATACGTACATTCTTGCTAACATACCATCTAATGTAAATCTGTCTGGGTCTAATGCTCTTGCATAACTATATGATGAGCCACTAGGTGAGGTTAAATTTGAGTCAATACAATATAAATGTTCTGTTTTTCCATTTATACCACCACGATAGTTATACTGTGCTGCTGGATGTCCATTTGTTAAGTTATTTACTGAAGGATTAAAAGCAACACCGCTGATTGATACACCACTTTCTAATGTACAATAGCCTTCTCCAGTTACTTCTTTTCCAGCACATATACCATGATCTGAGTCTGCACTAACGTTTAATGCTAGGGTAAATATGCTTATTAATAATACCAAAACCTTTTTCATAATACTCTCTTCTTTCTATATATAAAGTAAGCTCCTGTGCCTGCGCCAATTACTACAACTCCTACTATGATATAGATGTAGTTGTTTTTTAAGAATTTTAAAAATCCGTTTTCATTAGTTGTACCGCCACCATTATTTGTTTTATCAATGTCTTTTAAAACTTCTTCTAGTTTTGCTTCGGTAAATTCAAATTCTTTTGTAGTAAATTCTTCACAATATTGAACGCTTTCATGGCCTTTGCAAATATCGTAACCAGCGTATGGGTTAACTCTAGGTTTTTTAAAGGTCATTGTTCTAATTGTTTTTCCTGCGCATCCACCACTTAAGGCACTTGCTTTAATCGTGTAATCTATAATATCACCTAAGTTGTCGCTTGTAAATGTGTATACGCCATTTTCAGTATCAGCGTATGTGACTACCTTGTTTGAACCTGCTTTATTACCGATTCTTTCGTTGATGTTTAATGATAAGTTTTCAGCGATATTATATATTTTTATTTTAAATGTTGTAATGGTTCTTGTTGTTTCTGTAGTTCCCAATCCGTCTGGATCTTCGAAAGTATATGGTTCTTGTTCTTTGATGACCTCATAGTTTGCTTCGATTAGTGCTGCTTCTTTGTTTAAATTAGCTTGTTCTTTATATGAACATTCATCTGCGTAAACATTTAAGGCAATTAAAAAAGGTAAAACCAATAAAGATTTTAAATATTTCATTTTATCACCTATCCTGTGTCTAGTATAGCATATAGAGATATCATTTTCAAACAATTTTTCTTTTTTTATGATAAAATATTAAGTGGTGATATCTTATGCAAAAATTTAAATCGATTAAAATTTTATTTATATTTTTGGCATTTAATGTTTTCCTTGCAAAGTATCCACTTTGGAATAGTCTTGGAGCACTTATAACTATTTATTTACTTAATTTTGAAGGGATTAATGATGATTTAAAAAATTTTAAAATTAGTAATTATAAGTATTTTTTTGTGAGTATTCCATTAATTTTAATAAATTACGGCTTACTATTTTTAATATCTAAGGTGAGTTCTTTACCAGAAAATGAAGTCCTTCTTAGAAGTTTGGTTCGGGTTAGTCCTTTATATTATCTTTTGATATTTGGAGTTTTATCTCCTATTTGTGAAGAGTTAACTTTTAGATATGGATTTAATGGTATTAAAAATAAGTATATATATATAATTTTTACTTCAATTTTATATGCGGTTATGCATTTGTCTAGTTTTAGTGAAATCTTATATGCTATTCCTTATTTTATATTAGGTTTAACATTTGCTTATGCTTATAAAAAAACTGATAGTTTGATATATCCGGTAAGTATTCACATTGTTAATAATTTAGTTAGTTTATTATTTATTATATTTTAGGAGATCTTATGAAAAAGAAAGATAAAGTTAAGGGGCATGGTTTTTTAAAGTTTATTTTGGTATTAATCATTATCTGTGCTGGTACCTATTATTATGCGAGATATGTTGGAACTACAGGTCTTGTTATTAAAGAGTACTCAGTTATAAATGAAAAAATCCCGGAAAGTTTCCATGGTTTTAAGATTGTACAGTTTAGTGATACACATTATGGAATGACGACATTTAATGATGAACTTAAAAATATGGTTAGTAAGATAAATATTCTTAATCCGGATATTGTTGTTTTTACTGGGGACTTAGTTGATTATCATTATAATTTAAATGATGATGAAAAGAATGATATTATAAATATTTTAAGTGAGATTGATGCTTCTTTAGGAGTATATGCGGTTACTGGTAATCACGATCAAAATGTGAGTTATGAAGGTATATTAAGTGGTTCTAATATTAACCTTCTTAAAAATAAGTATGAGTATATTTATAATGGAACCAGTGAGAAGATAATGCTTATTGGTCTTGATGATTATTTGGAAGGCACACTTGATTTAGATGCTGCATTTAGTTATGAAGATGATACTAGTTATAAGATTCTTTTAGCGCATGAGCCTGATGTTTATGATAAACTAACTAAGGTGCCTGATTTAATGCTTGCAGGTCATTCACATAATGGTCAAGTTAGAATACCGCTTGCTGGTGCTATTTATAAGACTGTTGGGGCTAAGAAGTATTACGATCCAGAGTATTCTTTGGGTGATACTAAGATGTATATATCTGGTGGTGTTGGTACTAGTAAGTATAAAGTTAGACTATTTGATAGGCCTTCAATAAGTTTATATCGCCTATATTCTAAGTAAACTCTTTTCATATAATACCATGAAAGGAGTTTTTATATGTATTATAATAATTATGGTTATAATAATGCTGGTGATAGACAGTTTTGGTTTCCTTTTTTACTTGGTGGGTTAGGTGGTGCTGCTGTAGTTTCTGCTGCTAGGCCAAGACCTGTTTATGCAGTTAATAGTGCACCTTATCAGGCTGCTCCATATCAAGTTTATGGTCAATATCCACCTGCTGGTTATAATTATTATGGAGGTTATAACTACTATCCGCCATATTATAGATAAGTATCGTTTGATACTTTTTTTAGTGCTAGAGTAATTAGAATGATGTATGATAAAAGGCTACTTCCGCCATAGGAAAGGAATGGTAATGTTATACCAATTATAGGAAAAAGGCCAATATTCATTAAAACATTTATAATTAACTGAAATGTAATTATAGTGATAAGCGGCGTTATTATGTATTTATCTGTTTTTATACTTTTAAGATTAATAATTAGTAAAGCATAAATAATAAGAAAAATAATACTAGGAATTATTCCTATTTGAGATACGAGAAAGGTAAAAGCAAAATCAGTGGCACTTTCGGGAAAATAAATTAGTTCTCCCCTACCAAATAATTTAGAGGCTTTTAGGGATGCTAATGCCTGGTTTCTTTGATATCCATCTTGGTTTAAAAAGTTTGTTATGCGGTCTATTCTGTAAAATAAAGACGAACCAAATAGTTTTATAAAGAAGTTTCTTTGAAATAAATATAGATAAGTAAATGTTAAAATAATACCAATTATTATAATGGCACTCGTTATGTAAAACCATTTATTATATTTTCTCATAAAGATAAAAGTTATAAATATTAAAAGATAGATTATGACTGCTCCTGTGTCTGGTTCCATAAATACGAGTACTGAGGGAATTATGGTTATAATAAGAGCATATATAAAATATTTTGTATTTGAGTAATTTTTTAAAGATATGCTTCTTAGCGAAATAATTAGAGGTATTTTCATGAATTCACTAGGTTGAATACTTACTGGGCCTAGTTTTAACCAGCTAGTACTTCCGTTGATATTGATACCGAAGAAGTGTGTGATAATAAGTAGGAATATTCCTAAAGCATAGATGTATTTTGAATTTTTAAAAATAATATCTAGATTTAATTTAGAACTTATTATGATAATTAGAAAACCTAAAGCAAACCAGATTAGTTCTTTTATGTAGTAAGTGCTATAACTTTTAAGCATTACTTTGGCGCTGTAAAGATTATAAACACTAAATAACATGATAAGGATTAAAAAAATGATTGTTAAATATTTTTTCTTCATATTTTTATTTTGGCTATATTAATGTTTTTTAGACATATATTTAATTAGGAGGGCTTATGGATTTACCTAAGTTATATAAAAATACTTTTGACGAGGATGAGCAAGTTGTAAGAAGTTCTTTAAATAAGAGTGTTAAGAAAACTACTTTTCCCTGCAGAGTTCATATGAAAATCAAAAATTTTGATACTGAGAAGATTGTTATTGGTGAGACTGATAATTATTATGTTACTAGTTATAAGGAAGTAATTAATAAAAAGGATGTTAGTGAGTTTGAGGTATTATAAAAGTTATTCTACTATACTGGAATAACTTTTAGATTGCTTTAATTACTTTGTTCTTCCTTTTGCTAAGGTATATCTACTTTTATCAAACATCTGCCATGGTGAAAACTGTTTTCCTTCAGTATGTCCAGAAATAGCAAAGTTAGTAAATCCATAACTCATTAATATATCTTCGTTTTTTTCTAATTGTTTTAGAAGATTTTTAATTACACTTAACCATATTAAGTCTGGTATTGCTTGATATTTTTCGGGAATGTAAGAAGAAAATATTTCTGGGTTTAAACCAACAGATTTTAAAAATTCTATTCTTTCATTTCTTGTTTTTTGATATTCTTCATTATCAATTTGGAATGTTTGACATTTTTTAAAATTACCAATGTTAATTTTTCTTAGGTCATACCATGGTATAAAATATCTTTCGTGAGTACAAATACTTTTTGATACTTCTCTTCCATCAAATCCTTTGGAAACTGCGTCTATTATAACGTCTTGACCTAAATCAACTCCAACTGATATTCCCGCCCATCTTTCATATAAAAGTTTAAAAAAAAGAACCTAATGGTCCGAATAATTTATTTCTGGTGCTGAATGACTGAATTGAACAGTCCTCTGAAGCTTACCATGCTTCTGTTCTACCACTAAACTAAATCAGCATATTTAGATTATATCACAAAAATTTATGCTTGACAAACATTAGAATGTCATATGTTTTTAGATAATTAAAGATATTTTAAAAGGCTGACGAAAGTGTCAGCCTGCTTATATTTTTTGGAAATGTAAAATAGTATTATATCAAATTAAAATTTTTAAACGTATTTAATAATTGTTTTTTATCTTATTATTTATCACCTTTTCCTTTCATGATTTAATGATATTATAGAATTGTGAAAAATGTGTGATTTTTTTAAGATATTTGTATGAAATTATTTTCCAGTGTAAAGTCGTTTGATTTTTTGCTCACCTGGAGTGTATCTTTCTTTGCTTATGCAGATTACTTCATTTGGTTTATCTTCAAACATGGATTTACCGGTGGTTCTTTCCACAACAAGAACTCCTTTTTGAATTAATGGATCAATCATAGTTTCATATAATTCTTTAGGTCTTTTATGAGTATTATAAAAGTTAAATAGTGATGTAAACGATAGAACGTTTGCTTCTCCTTTCATTTCAAGAAAGTATGCTAGGGTTTGATAGTCTAAAACGCTTAGTTTAGGCGAACTTTCAGCAATTTGGTGAATTAGGTATTCTTTTTCTAGTTCTCTTTTGGTTCGTGCTAGCATGTATCTTATGAAATAACTTATGTCTTTAGATTTTTTAGTGTCAACAAGCATTCTTTCATATGCAGTTTTATCTAGAGTTATTCCTCTATTAAAGATAATGAATGGATAACAAGCATTTTTCATAAGGTACCATAGAGCAACAGTTCTAGTAGTTCTACTGTTTACATCAAAGTATGGATGAATGTATTCTAGATAAAAATGCATAATACACGATTTTATAAAGTAGTCTGTCATACATTCTTCGTTAAATGGTTCATTTATAAAGTTAAGGTAACTTTGAACTAATTCTTCAATTAGAGATGGGGCTACTCCTTTATCCATTGTGTTATCCATTCTCCCGTTAAACAATATATATACATCATCTTCACGGTAGTACTTACCCATTCTACTTAAATCTCTTGGAGATAGTAATCCATTACTTAAAATTCGATAGAGTTCATTTAGAGATTCTTCCGTTATGTCATTATGACTTAGTACATATTTGTATCCTTCATATAAGTTGATGATTTGTCTTCTTTGTTTTTCGTCTTTGACTTTTGAGGCGTCGTTTATAACGCTTTGAATTAGGGTAATATCATCTCTTATTCCTTCAAGGGTATTGTTCGCTTTTATTTCATGAGTTAGCATTACTTTTCTGGCAAATTCGTGAGAGTTTAAGAATTCTTCTCCTTTAAGAAATTCTTCTGTTTCTTCTTTTAGGGCTGCATATACATCTTTAGTTATGCCAAAATATCCCCCGCTCTCATGTGGTAGTTTTAATTTTATCATGTTGTGTCCCCCTTAGCGGGTAGTATTATACCACATAAGAAAAAAAAGACAACTATTGTTATCTTTCTTGCATTTTGCAAGCTTCTAATAGGTTGTTAGCAAGCATAGCAATGGTTAGAGGACCTACTCCACCGGGAACTGGGGTTATGTAAGAGGTGATATCTTTGATGTTTTCGTAGTCAGCATTTCCATAGAGTTTGCCATTTTCACGAATGATACCAACATCTATTAGAATACTTCCTTTTTTAACCATATCACTTGTAACAAGATGTTTTTTATTTGTTGCACAAACTAGGATGTCTGCTGATAAACATATTTCTTTTAGATTTTCAGTGTGTGAGTGACATATTGTAACTGTTGCATTTTTATTTAATAGTAAGTTATAGAGTGGCTTACCAATAAGATTACTTCTACCGATAATTACTGCATGTTTTCCTTCAATTTCTGCATTTATTTCTTCTAGAATCTTCATTACTCCTAGGGCAGTACATGGAATTATAGTATGCTCGCCTTTTACCAGTTTAATAATATTTTCATCTGTTAAACCATCAACGTCTTTTTCACTTTTAATTGTATTAATTATTTTGTCTTTATTAAATTTTGGTGGTAATGGAAGTTGAACTAAAATGCCTGTTGTTTCGTCTTTATTTAACTTATTTATTAAATTTATAATTTCTTCTTCACTTGTTGTTTCGTCAAATGTATAGTGATTAAAGTTTGCACCTATTTGGGCACACATTTTTTCTTTTTGTTTAACATAAACAGAACTTGCTTCATCATTACCTACTTGAATTACGGCGAGAGTTATTTTTTTACCAGTTATTTCTTCTTTTATTTTGTTTAAGTATTTTTCTTTAATCTGTTTACCATCTATAATCATTTTAATAGTCCTTTACTTTTTAATATTAAATCTTTAATACTTGATGATAGTTTTTCATTTGCTTCTTCTAAGTTATCATTTTCTTCTACTTTAAATGGGGTACCAAATTCGACAGTTAGATTGTTTTTTAGAATATGATATTTACCACTTATAGCATAAGGTACAATGGTACTTCCTGTTTTTTGAGCAATTGATACAGTACCGAATTTTATTGGTAGTAAGAGATTGTCTCTATATTCTTCGTATGTTATTTCACCTTTTTGAAGTAAGTTTATTAAATAGTTATCTAAATCTAGGATTGCGAATGTAGCATCGTTAGATGTTATTCTTTTACTCTCAACTAATTTTTTTAAAAATTCATATTGACTAACTAAAGTCATATTTTTTTTCATTAATTTTTTATACTTTTTTAGAGTCATTATGTCCTTTACTAGTTCATAACTTTCTTCTAGTTTTTCGTCTTTGCAAGCCAAACTGTTTCTGGTACCTTCTGGATATATTCCTAGAGCCCAACCTTTGTTAAGAACACTTACGGCAATTTCTTTAGATGATCCACCGTGATGCTCTCTATCAACTGATATGCAACCAGAAGCTTTAAAGAACCAAGCAAATGGTCCATCGAAGTATTCTTTTTTAGCCATGTAATGAAGCATTCTTTTTGTTGATAAAATTGGTAAGCACTGGTCTAATAAATGAATATGATTACCGCAAACAATTATTGGTCCTTCTTTAGGAATTACTTCTTTATTTTTATATGTTGGCCTTAAAAGAATGGTGAAGATTGCTCCTAGAACGCCTTTAAATATTCTAAAACCATGAATGTGTTTTTCTTTTTCCATCTTATTTCACCTTACTATATTTTTTAGTGCATTCTTCTTCTAACTTACGATAGTTTACTTTACCGATTAAGGTTTTGGGAATGCTTTTAATGTATTCATATCGATATGGCATTGAGTATTTAGCAATTGATTTTGCACAATATTCTTTGATATCGTTTGTTAGTTCTTCACTTGGTGTGAAGTTACTTCTTAAGACGATACACGCTACAGGTACTTGTTTTTTGTATGGGTGTGGTATGCCAACTACTACGCAAGATAGAACTGCTGGATGAGAGTCAACTATTTTTTCAACGAATGATGGATAGATGTTGTAACCGCTAGAGATAATCATTCTTTTTAGTCTTGATGTGAAGAAGATTAAGCCTTCTTCGTCTTTATACCCCACATCACCAGTGTGTAAGTATGTGTTACCATCTGGATGAACTTTTAAGGTGTTTGCAGTTTCTTCCGGTTCGTTTAGATAACCTAACATTACGGTTGGACCACAAATACATATTTCGCCTTCTTTGCCCGTTCTAACTTCTTTAGTAGTTCCTGGTTTAATTATTTTAATCTGCATATCTGGAAATGGTAAACCTAGAGCTCCTTCTTTGAAGTAATGCTTTGGTGTTAGGATAGTGGCTGCCACTGATTCGGTTAGACCATAACCTACTCTTATTTGAGCGTTTGATCCATGGGCTAATAAGTATTCGTTAACTCTGTTTCTTAGTTCTGGTTTTAAGGTGTCACCACCACAAATACAATTAGTTACACATTTTAGATATTTGGAATTATCTTGATTGTTAATTAGTCCTTCATACATTGTTGGAACACCAATTAGGAATGCTGGATGATATAATTTAATTAATCTAGCAAATTCGTTTACTTTAAATGCAGGAATTAGAATACATTTCATGCCGGAGATAAGTTCTGTATGAACGCTTACACCTAGTCCGAATCCGTGAAAGATTGGCATTACAGTTAGAACGGCTTCACCTACTTTGGCACCAGTCATTTTAAATGCTTGCATACCTTCAGCGTTGAAGTTTTTGTTTGATAGAACTACTCCTTTTGGTTTACCAGTTGTTCCACCACTATAAAGGATTACGGCTTCTTTAGATGCTCTGTTGGTTACCTTGTACTTTCCATCATAGCCATATCCTGTGTCAAAGAAGTTTTTAAATGGTACAACTATGTCATTGTATTCTATTTTAGATGTTTTATTTTCTTTGAAGAGGTTTGTTACAAATGTGTATGCGCTTATTGTTTTTTGCATTACTTTAAACATACCATCAGTTACATCAGCAATAATTATTTTTTTGGCATTTACTCTGCTGGCTGCTTTGATTACTTTTTCGGCAAAGATGTTTATGGTTAGGATGTATTTACTGTTTGCTGCGTCCATATAAAACTCAATTTCGTTTTCACTTGATAGAGGGTGAATCATACTTGCTACTGCTCCAGCCATATTAATTGCGTAGAACATAATAATTGCTTCTGGGGTGTTCGGCATACAGATAGTTACACGTTCTCCTTCTTCTACACCGTTTGCTTTTAAGGCTTTAGCACATGTTTCAATTTTTTCATAAAGTTTTTTATATGATAAGGTTTTGCCATAGTACTGAAGGGCTCCATTATGAGGATATTTCATAACAGTTTCGTAAACCATTTCATGCATCATTTTATCTGGGTAATCTAAATGAGCAGGCATTTCTCCATATAAATCGTAGTATGGTTTTTCTAATTCTTTTGTATTAAATATTCTTTTTATAAAATTCATTTTATTCACATTCCTTTATTAGTTTAATTACTTTTTGTTCTAGTAATTTTGTTTCTTTTTCGATGTCGTTAGTTTCAGGAAAATAAGCATCCCCAAATTTAATCTTTAATTTTCCTCTTTTATATTTTCCATTAATAGCAAATGGCAAGATTTTACAGTTATTTTCTAAAGACATTCTGACTGCACCTTTTTTAAATGGCATAATTATGTCATCTGTACGATTGATGGTGCCTTCAGGAAATATACCAACCATTCCACCTTCACTTAAAATTTTATTTACGGCAGGCATTACAGTAGCGTCGTGAATTTTTCTATCGACAGGGATAATGCCCGACATTCTAAACAAGAAACCAAATGGTGGTTTTAGAAGTTCTCTTTTTGCAACAAATCTAATATCTCTTCTAGTGCAGCATCCTGCTAGTAAGCAACAATCCTTCATATTAGTATGCGTCCCAGCAATAATAATCTTTCCCTCTTTAGGAATACTTTCTTTATTAATAATCACAGGTTTATAAATCAACTTCATATACACACCAACTATAGGTGCACATATACGGTACAATAACGTATCAAACATATTCTTACCATCTTTCCAAAATATATTTTAACATATCTTATAGCAAAAAAAAAGTAAACTACTTTATTTTGTAGTTTAATTATTCAGCAAATATTATTACTAAAATAATAGTAAATATTATAAGAAAAATTATTGTGTTTATTATTGCAGCAAGTAAATTTTTGATAATGTTCTTTCTTGCTTTTTTCTTATCTGTTATTGCTTCTTCATCTAAATAAGATTTTATGAATGGGCTTACAATAATTCCTTGCTTTTCAAGTTTTGTAAAGTAAGCGTATTTGTTTGGCATATCTATTTCTTTTACGATTTTAAGTTCACTTATACTATTTTCTTTAGATAAAGCGTTGTACTTGTGATAAATATCGATTACTTTTTGCATGTTTTCTTCTTCGTTAGAAGGCACTTTCTTTTTTTCTGTATTTATAACTACCCATGTACCTGCAATTGTAAAAATTAATGAATAGATATAATCGCTTGTTAAACCAGACATAAAATCAGAACTATTAAGTAAAGATTTTAATTTTATATCTTGCGTTATGCTTATTAAATATGGGAATAATCCCAGACAGATTATGGTTACTGTGACTATTGATATAAGCCAAATAATATATTTTTTATTTAGAATATCTGTACCACCAGACTTTTTATAAAATAGTACTGCTCCATAGGCAAGAAGCATAAAAAAGGCACTTGAAAGATAACCAATCATATAAAGGATAATTGCTGGGATGCTGAAAATAATAGCGCCAAGAAATGCATTAATAAAATTTTTAATATTATTTTTCATTTTTTAGTAAATCTCTAATTTCTTCTAGTAATAATACTTCATCACTTTTTTTAGGTTCTTCCTTTACTTCTTCTTTAGGCTCTTCTTTTTTATGGTTTAGTTTATTTATTAGTTTAACAAATGTGAAAATGCAAGCTGCGACAATTAGGAAATCTAAAATGTTTTGAATGAATACTCCATAACTTACTGTGGCATCTTTAATTTTAAATGTTAGGTTAGTAAAGTCAATTCCACCAATTATGATTCCGATTAAAGGCATAATGATATCATTTACTAGTGATGATACTATTTTACTAAAGGCACCACCGATAATAACACCTACTGCTAAGTCAATTACATTACCTTTAGATATAAACTCTTTAAATTCTTTAAATGTTTTATTACTTTTTTCTTTTATTTCTTTAGTTAATTCTTTATTACTTTTCTTTCCCATATTACTTCCTTCTTTCTAGAGTATTATATCATAAACAAAAAAGAAGAACAATTTATGTTCTTACTCAAATGATACTGATTTTGCCCATGTTTTAAATGTGCTTTCAAATTTTTCTTGATCGCTACTATCACATGCAAAATTAAATAACCAGAAGGCATCATTACTTTTATACATTGTAGCGATATAGAAATATGTTTTTCCATTTACATCACTTGTATAAGTAAAGTATGTTAGGCCATCTTCGGTTTTGATTTCGCTATCCTTTTGATTGTTAGTAGTTACTGCTTTAGCATAATCTTCAACTGTACTATCTTTTGTTAAGCCTGCTGCTTCTAATGTACTGAATTCTTCTTTTAAACCAGTTACAATTGCATCCATACTTTCAAAATAGACGGTTGCAGATACTAAATCTTTTTCAGTAAATTCATCTGTTAGGGTTATAGACATACCTTTGTCTTTAAATGTTTTTTCTTCTGGTTCTAGTAAAGCACAACCAGTAACTGCTACTATAATTAATAATAATAGATATAATACTTTTTTCTTCATTTTTATTCCTCTTTCATTTTAATTTCTATTGAACCTACTCCGCCATCTATTTTAACTAGTGATGAGCCAGTTCCTACTTTTTCTTCGTCTTTTAAATCTTTACCATCTAAAGATATTGAGCCAATTCCTTTTGAGATATCTAAGGTGTAATCATTTTGAGAACCAATAAGGTTTAGTTCTAATTTACCAACACCTGTGTCGATTTCATTTTCACCGGTAAGAATACTGGTAATGGTTGTTTTGCCAATACCTAAATCCATATCTAAGTTATAGATACTGCCATTATTTATAATGATATTGCCTGCTCCACCATCGATATCACAGTTTTTAGTTACTACTAAGTTGTTTATTTGAACGCTTCCTGCACCTATATCTAGGCTAAAGTTTTCGGCTTTAAGATTTTCAATATTTACTTTGCCAGCACCTGTATCAATTATGGCATCATTTAAAATCATATCTCTAGGGATGGTGATTATTACTTCGCTTTTTTTACTTTTAAAGTGTCCTTTTTCTTTAATAATAATTTTATTATTGTCTTTTTCAGCAGTAATTTCTTTATTATTTATAATGTAATCAAAAGTATCTCCTTCTTTAATAGTTAAACTACTAGTTGCTAAGTTGACAACTAAGTACGCTTCACTTTCAGGCATTTTAATTTTTTTATCTTCGTATTTAAAGCCATCACCTACTAGACCAATGATGTTTGCTAAGATTAGAAATATTTCACATAATAAATAAATAGCAAAAGCAATAGCAGCATACTTAATTATTGTTTGTCCTTTATTCATTTAACATCAACTCCACCAAATAAGCATGTTGCGTTCACATAAATAGTTTTGCCTGGCTTATCCATTTTACTTTTACCATCTACCCCACCAAAGATACTTGTTGAAGTGATTTTAACGTTTACGTCTTTAGGTACTAGAATAGTTATTCCACCAAAGATAGCACTTGCTTCGATTACAACGTCGTCATTAATGATAGCATTTCTTAAATCACATTTGATACCACCAAAGACTGCATCTAATTTTGTTCCCGTAAATTCTTCTTTAGAAAAGTCTAGATTTTGTCCACTAAATGTAGCACTGTAATTAGTTCCACCTATGGCTTTTACATTTTCAATGTTTTTTGTTTTGATTTTACCTTTAAAGATAAATGATAAACCCGTAACAATTAGAACGCATGGAACAATTAGTTTTAATACGATATCAAAGTTTAAGACATCTTGACATGATAGTAAGAGAAGTACACCAACAAATAAGCCAATTAATGAGCCAGTTCTACCATCTTCATCAAATAAACCAAGAAAACTTGGAATAATGATAAATAGTGTCCACCAACCATCAAATAGCAGGTTTACTTTTACTACTCCAGTCGCGTATAAGCCAAACCATACGCCTACAAGTACTAGGATAATACCTAATATAATATTCTTGCAATTCTTCATACATTTCCTCCTCTATCATAAGTTTAACATAATCATCTAAAATAGCAATATCTAACGCGAAAAAAAGATGTGAAATTAATCACATCAATTATTCTACATATGCACACGGTTCACCAGCATTATGTACTACAAAACCTTCCGCAACAAAATTATGATAACCATCGATGGTTAAATTATAAACATTATTTTGAATATTCCCTCTGTTGTTAATATGTATTATTTTTGAATTACCATTTATTCCAATAATAACGTCCCCTACAGATAATTTACCAGTTTCCTCTTTAACATTCAGTACCATTAATTTTGATTTATTATAAGACTTCCATCCTTTAGTAGTAAGAAGCGGGTGTCCAGATGTCATACTTAGTTTAATACCATTTGAAAAATATACATCTATCATTTCAATAAATACGTCATTTTTATGGGTGATTAAAACTTCTCTTGGAATATATTTACCTGTTTTTTCATTTAATGCCATTACGTATTCGCCAACTTTTATATTTTCTATATTTTTATATTCACCACTAGCCATAAGTACCCTTGTCCCAGCTTCAAAACATACCATTTTTTTATAATAAGCTTGCTCATTTATTTTTTCTTTATAATAAATGAGGTTTGAATCGGCACTGGTGTAAATTTGGTCATTACTTCTAGAAAGCCACAGAGATGTTGAGTTCTCATATATATGGCCATCAGAACCACCACCAACGTATATTTTGAAACCCCCTGTATTATAATTACTATTAACCCACTCTTCCCAAGTCATTCCTTCTTCTCCTTGATATGGTGTTCCGTCGATGGTAAAATTTATCATTGCAGCCGCTTTAAATATTGCATTACATCTTACATTACCATCTGTTATAGACGCTGTTAAAGCCCATTTTGTTCCGTTCCATTTTATACTTTCATTTGCGTCTATCTTTTTACCATTTCTAGTGCACTCTACAGATGCTGTATAACCACCTGTCGTTGGAAAACTTGTACTTTCTTTTCCATCAATAAGTGCCGCAATAAATAGATCGTCCTTTGGTCTTGTTTTAACAGTTCCTACTACTGATATTTTTACTTGATAGTCTTTTCCTTCAATATCTTCTTTAGTCCAAATATCTTTATTATTACTATCTAGCCACATTCTAAAGTTAAATGTTCTTGATTCATCTTTAGATATTCCATCTCCTCTTTTTAGGATATAGTTTTCAGTTATATTGTATTTAGATAAACTCTGAGGAGTAGATATAGATTCTAGAGTATTAATTACTGTTCCATTTAAATCATTATCCCCTAGTAAAGATACTTTTACATATTTAGAGTCTATTTTGTTAGTTGTACTAATTACGGATGCGATAACATAATACTCAATGTAGTTATCACATTTGTTTTTTATTGTAAATGTGTATGGTGTTTGTTCTAGGGCTTCACCGTCTTTGACTGGGTATGTGTTTGTTAATTTAATTTCATTTTGACCGTTAAAGTCTAAATCCATGCATGATTCTGCTAGAGTGTTAGCGTCCGTTTGACTAGCATAGTTTGTAAATATAGCGTAACTTACACCAGAAAGAAGTACTATTACTAGTAGCATGATACTTAGAGTTAACATTCTTTTTTTATATTTTTGCATACTTGATTGCATACTATATGCACCTCTATTTTCTATTAATATTCTATAATATGTATTAGTTTTAGTCAAGAAAAAAAGAGTAATTTGCTTACTCCTTAAACTTCTTGAATTACAGCGATAATCATTGGTTTACATTCTGTTTCAACATAGAAGTATTTGCTTAGTTTTTCTCTTATTTCTGTCTTAATGTTATTGTAGTCTACATAACCATTGTTGATGTTTGCTGTTATAACTTCTAAAGATATTCTTTTGATTTCGTCAATCATTTCTTTAGAGTCTTTAACATATATAAAACCTCTGGTTGTTACTTCTGGACCTACGAGAATAGTTTTATCTTTTTTAGATAATGTTGCACTTACTAGAACAATACCATTTTCAGATAGCATTTCTCTATCTTTGATTACTAGGTCACCTACATCGTCTGAACTTGTTCCATCAATTAGAACGTCATCAATAAATATGTGTTCAAAGTTATCTTCTAGTTTTTTATTATTGATAACAACAATGTCTCCATTTTGTTTTAGTAAGATATTTTCTTTTTTATAACCTAAGTCACTTGCTAGATTTGCGGCACCTACCATATAACGATACTCGCCTTTTACTGGCATAAAGTATTTTGGTTTAAGTAAATTAATCATAAGCATTAAGTCTTCTGAGGAAGCGTGTAGTGATATTCCTTTATCCTTAGGAATGCTTATAGTATCAATTCCTTTATATGCTAGTTCGTTTTCAATTTTAACGATTATTTTTTCATTTTCGTCATATTTTGGTTCTGCAAAACAGAAAGTATCTGTTTCTTTTAGATGAATAAATTTGTCATTACCATTAACAATTTTTTCAATTGAACTATATGGATGAGCACGATCATCACTTACTAAAAGAATAGCGTTGGAGTCATCTAGATTTGATAAGTCGCCAATTAGTTTTTCATCTATATTCATGTATTTTTCTTTGATAGCCATGTTTATAATGTTTTGAAGTTTTTTACCCATTATAATGATTTTGCGATGAGAGTTCTTTGCTGCAGTAAAAATCCCTTCAATTGTGTATAAGTGAATTGGTAGTACACTGAAGATTACTCTTCCTTGGGCTTTATTTATAATATTTTTGAAAAATGAACTCATGTGGTGATTTGGACTTGTGTGACCCTTGTTTTCAGAAAATGATGATTCACATAGAAGTGCAAGAACTCCTTGTTTACCTACATACGCTATTTTTCCTAAATCCATATAGTAAGAACCCATCATTGATGGATCAATGATAAAGTCGCCTGTATAAACTACTGCACCATCTTTAGTATTTAATACATACATAACAGAATCTGGTACTGAGTGATTTACATTAATAGCAAATACACTTGTTTCTTTATCTATTACTATTTTTTTGTGAGCAGTAATAAGGTTTAGATTTTTCTCATTAATACCATCAAGTTTCATTTGATTTATAGCATATTTTGTAGCATATATTTTTATGTCTTTAATATCTTTAATTAAATCTCTTACTCCACCATAACTTTCTGGATGAGCGTGTGTTATAAAGACACCTACTATACGGTTTTTATTTTTTTCTAAATAATCATAGTCTGGAATAATGTAATCGATTCCATACATAGTATCATTTGCATATTTTAATCCGGCATCAAAGACAAATATTTTGTCATCTACTTCAACGATATAGGTGTTTTTACCGTTTTCATTAAGTCCACCCATACCAAAAATTTTTATTTTACTCATAATAAATGTTCACTCTTTCTATAAAAAATTACAAGTTTTCTAATTGCTTATTTATTATAGCAGAGTTTTGGGATTTTATCAAATTTTTTCACTGATTAGGGTACTTAAATAGATTATTTTTAGATCTTGTCTTTCGATTTCCGATATGATTAGTTTAAGATTTACTAATTTCATAGTTTTAGGAATATAGATAATACTGCCACTAGATATTTTATTTATTATTTCGTTTACTAGTAGGTCTTCATTAGTTAATAAGACAATGTAATGTTCTTTTTTTAAACAGTAATCATAATCATTGTGCATTGTTGTACATATATGTGAATTAATTTTATGTTTTTTTAAAATTGTTTCTAGGGCATCATAGTTTTCTTTGTCTTTATAACTATTTAAGTATTCTCTTTCTTTTGTAAAATCGGTATCTAAAGAAGATAGTATGTCGTATTTTATATTATAATTTTCTAAGTACTCTTCTTTTTCTTTATCTTGTTCTAAGATAAGAGAAACACTTCTTTTTTTAGAGTTACCTTTAATGATTATTTTATCTTTATTGTCTTCTAAGGATATTTCTGGGGTGATATCATTAAATTTTAAAAAATGTTCATTAAAGGCATTAAAGTCTTCCATTTTAACTAGAGATTTTTTATAATCGATTTCTTTACCATTAAGTCCTGGTATAATTGTATTGTTTTCAATGACTGAATTAACTGGAGCAGTCTCATATTTTGATGCATTTAATTTTATTTCTTTCATCAATGGTTTTTGTTCATCAATAAAGATGAGCACTTTATCAGTTATATAAAATGATAATGCTGATAATGTTAATAATAAGATATACTTTGTTTTTTTCATATGTCACCAATAAAGTATATGATTATTCTGATTCAATATTAATTTCTTTTTCTTTGTTTGTTACTAAAAAATTTAATCTATCAACGATTACTTCAGTGATGTATTTCTTTTCTTTTTTGTCATCTTCGTATGACTCAGTTCTTAATTGCCCGCGTACAGCGATTAAGTCTCCCTTATGGCAATATTCGCATGTTCTTTCCGCTATACCATCCCATAGTTTACATCTAATAAAGTCAGCTTCATATATTCCATCTGGGTTTTTAAAGTTTCTTTGAACTGCTAAACGAATTGTGAGAACTTTTTTACCAGTTTCGGTTTTAACTAGTTCTGGTTCGTTAACTAAGCGGCCAATTAGTAGTACTAAATTATGCATAATTTCCTCCTTTCAGATGTGTTATAACATATCTTTTTAGAGGTATGCAAAGCGATAATTTTTAAAAATAGTTAACAGATTTTAAAGGATTGTTCTGACAAAATTAAAAATCTGTGTAAATTTAAATACAGATTTTTTATTTTATATATCTTTTTATACGGTTTTTAATAATCTATTAAGTTCGATAGCATATTCTACTGGTAATTCTTTTTTAAAGTCAGATACAAAGCCCATAATAATAAGTTCTTTTGCTTCGTTTTCAGATAGACCTTTGCTCATTAGATAGAAGAGTTTTTCAGCACTTACTTTTGATACAGTTGCTTCATGTTCAATTGTGCTTGTGTCATTTAATACGATATTTTTAGGGAATGTATCACTTTTACTTTGGTCGTCTAAGATAATTGTATCACATTTTATAAAACTTTCTGAGTTAGTAGCATTAGCACTTATTTTAACTAAACCACGATAGTTACTTTCTCCACCATTAGATGCAATGCTTTTAGAGATGATTGTACTTTTAGTATTTTTGCCTAAGTGAATCATTTTTGCTCCAGCGTCTAATTTTTGATTTTCTTTTGCATAAGCGATGCTTATTGATGAAGCACTTGCATAATCACCTTTTAAAATACATGATGGATATTTCATGGTTACTTTGCTACCAATATTTCCATCTATCCACTGCATGAAACCGCCTTCATCTACAATACATCTTTTAGTAACTAGGTTATAGACATCAGTACTCCAGTTTTGGATTGTACTATATTTACATTTAGCGTTCTTTTTAACATAAATTTCAACTACACCAGCGTGAAGAGAGTTTTCTGAGTATGATGCAGCAGTACATCCTTCAATGTATGAAAGTTCCGCTCCTTCATCAACGATAATGATTGTTCTTTCAAACTGACCCATTGTTATAGTATCTATTCTAAAATAACTTTGAAGAGGTCTATCTAGTTTAACACCTTTAGGAATGTATATAAATGATCCACCACTCCAGATTGCTCCGTTAAGGGCTGTATATTTATTTTCATCATATTTTACTAGGTTATTAAAATATTCTTTAAAAAGTTCTGGATATTCTTTTAAGGCTTCATCTGTACTTAAAAAGATTACACCGTTTTCTTCTTTCATGTTGTGATAGATAACTTCACTTTCAATCTGGTTTGATACCCCACATAGGTATTTATTTTCAGCATCAATTACTCCTAGAGTTTTAAATGTTTGCTTTACTTTTTCCTCGACGTTGTCCCAGTTGTTAGTTAAATCACCTATTTTTTTATAATAATTTATTTTATTTAAATCTAATTCTATTTTTGGACCAAATGTTGGATTATCTAATTCTTTAAATTTATCAAATGATTTTAATCTAAAGTTTAGCATCCATTCTGGTTCATTTTTTAATTTAGATACTTTTTTAATATATTCTTTTGTTAATTCCATATAAATCGCCAGTCATATTATATCAAATTCTGAAAATCTTTGCAGTATATTTTTAGGTCAAGTAAAGAAAAAAAAGAAACCTATTTGGCTTCTATGATAAGTTTGATAGCAGTTTTTTCAGCTCCGTCAATTGTGATGTCAGAAAATGCAGGAATGATGACAAGATTTTTACCACTTGGTGCGACAAAACCTCTTGCAATAGCCACTGCTTTAATTGCTTGGTTTAGGCTTCCCGCGCCGATTGTTTGAATTTCTGCTACTCCTTGTTCTCTAAATACATTGGCAATAGCTCCTGCTACTTTGCTAGGATTACTTTTGCTTGATACTTTTAAAATTTCCATTTGTGCCTCCAATAAAATTTATGAGGCAAATATTATTTTATGATACCATATTTATATTCTTCAGCGGTTGCTAGGTATTCTGGTACTTGTTCTAAGGTGATTATTTTATCAACAAAGTTGTCTATAGATTCTGGGTCAAGGTCTGATACTAAGCAAAAAACGTTGTTTTTATATTTTGTTTGTCCGGTAAATAGTTCTGACCAGTGGCAATTTACGCACACAATTATGGGAATTAGTTCTAGTTTTCCATTGACATTTTTTACTGTAAATGCATTTACTCCATCACTTGGTAAGAAGTTGCCGACAATTGGTAGTAAGTATGTTTTTGGTGATACTCTAACCTTTGTGCCAAAGTTATCTACAACGTATTCACTTCCCTTTTCTATTTTAATTTTTTTTCCTAGGAGTTCTTTTGGTGATACTGACATGTCTTCATATTCTTCTTGTAAGTTTTCTGGTAGGTCAGTTAGTTTATAGAATAGTGTGTTATGATCTAAGCTACGCATTCTAAGAAGAAGTGGCATTACTTCTTTAAATACGCCATTATTATTCATATATATTTTTATTCCAGGAATGTTACCTGTGTATCTTTTACTAATATATTTATCTTCCATTTTTTTCCCACCTTACTGTTATTCCACAAGGAAGTTTTAAGCCGTTATTTGCTTCGATTCCGAGTTCTGTGCTTATAAAATTTCCTTTTTTGTTTATTGTTAGCTTTAAGATATTTTCAATTACGGTCATTGATAAACCGGTTGTGTATGTATTTACTATAAATAGCAAAGCATCATCTGATAATAGAGTGCTTGCATCTTTGATTAGATTGTATAGGTCTTTTTCAACTTGCCATACTTCATTTTTAGCACCACGGCCAAATGATGGCGGATCCATGATGATGATGTCGTATTTGTTTCCTCTACGCATTTCTCTTTTAACAAGTTTTTTAACATCGTCAACGTAGAATTTGATATTTTCATTTTGTAGATTATTTGATATTACGTTTTCTTTAGCCCAGTCAATCATACCTTTTGAAGCATCTACATGAACTACTTCAGCGTGTTCTTTTAAGGCAGCGATACTAGCAGCACCAGTGTATGCGAAGAGGTTTAGAACTTTTACTTTACGACCGGCATTTTTGATAGTTTCTCTTATAATGTTCCAGTTATAGGCTTGTTCTGGGAATAAGCCTGTATGTTTAAATCCCATTAGTTTTAAGTTAAAAATCATGTCTTCGTATCTTATTTGCCAGCTTTCTTTCATGTTTGATAGGACGTTCCATGAGCCTCCACCAGTGTTACTTCTCGTATATTCGGCATCTACTTTGATATTTTCATTTCCTGGCCAAATTATTTCTGGATCTGGTCTTTTAAGGTAATATTTACCCCACTTTTCATATTTATAACCGTTACTCATACTGATTATTTCATAGTCTTTAAAGTTATTTACTGTTTCCATATTATTTATTTAAGTATAAATACTTATCCTTTCTAAATAGTCTTCTTACTTGTCTATAGACCATTCTTATAAATGCGTATGTGTAGGTTATGGTGTATAGGTCTTTTAGAGACTCTTCTTCAATTGTAAAGTAGTTGTGCGAAGAAACAACCCTATTTTTGAGACTTAGTAGTTTAAGAAGTTTTAAGTCTTTTTTGGTTTTGAGATTATATTTTTTAGTTATTTCGCTGCAGTTAAATAGTTTGCATGCAATATTTTTTGATGGGCATCCGTTTAATGTTACGTATTCGCAGTATCTACAGCAGCCACATTTTTGCTTGCTTTTGTTTTGTCTTTGAACGATACACTTGCCATCAATAAACCCGCAGGCGTCATTTGGAAAGTCATTATCTAGATATTCGCAGCATTTATCAAATACATATTTAATACGAGCTCGTCTATTTTTGATGTTTAAACCAGTTACTAGGTCATTACTTTCTTTATAACCACTAATAATTTTAAATTTTGTATTTTTGTAAAGAGGGCTTTTATATAAAAATAAATGTTTGTTTAACTGTTTTTCTGTTACTACTTTTTCTTTCATAGAAGCCTCTTTCAAGGTTATTGTAGCACAAAGTGATTGATTTACCAAATATTTGACTATTTTTTGGGTGTAAAGTGAAAGAAAAACATCACTTATTGTGATGCTTAGTGAATGTCTTTAATCTTTAAGTCTTTACCGGTTACAAGGATTCTTATGCCATTTTCTGATAGTGATAGTAAACCATTACATACAAAGAAAAATGCTAGCATTAGGGTTTCAACTGTTGCATTAAAGTATAGATTGATGCTTGTTAAAAGACCTAAAAGTAAGAATAAAGAAAATGATACTAAATTAACATAGAACATACCATTTTTACGGTCATGATAGTAGTCTAGTTTGATTAGTTTAATTACTGACATAATACCTACCCATGATACTAGTGTAAGACTTAGGACCATTGGAGATGAGTATGAATGAAATTTAAAGCCACTTATTGATGCTAGGGTGCAAGCTATTGCTGTATATAGATTTTCTCTATCTGTACCATTTCTAGTTAGGATGTATTCGATTAGTTTTACACCAGCATAGATTGCAAACAGTAAGTATAATAAGTTATTTGGTTCTTCAATATTGAACCATGGGAATATAAATAGTAATACACCCAGTAGTAAGATAACTCCTGATGAAATTAAGTTTATTTTATTTTTAAATCTTCTTTCTTTTGATTTGAACATTTCTTTTACCTCTCTTCTATCTTAAGTAAATTATAATTTAATTTAGGTTTTTTTGCAATCTTTTAATTATTATAATATAATTAATTTAGAAGGGAGAATTTATGGATACTTTTATAATTATTGTTTTAGTGGTTGTTGCAGTTATTTTACTACGCTCTATTAGACAGGTTGATGAATATGAACGCGGTGTTAAGTTTAGATTCGGTAAATACAAGAAGATTGTTGAACCAGGTTGGAGACTTGTTTTACCAATTATTGAAAGCATGAAGAAGATTGATGTTCGTACTAAAGCAGTTGATGTTCCAGAGCAAGATGCTATTACAAAGGATAATGTTTCTATTAGAATTAATGCAGTTTTGTACTATAGTATATTTGATGCAGCTAAGGTTATTATTTCAGTAGAAAATTATAAGTTTGCTGTTGGTCAGCTTGCTCAAACAACTATGAGAAATGCTGTTGGTGCTGTTACTTTAGATGAGTTATTAGCACAGAGAGATAGAATTTCTGAAGAGATTTGTAAGATAATTGATGAAGCTACTGATCCTTGGGGTATTAAGGTTGAAAATGTTGAACTTAAAGATATTTCACTTCCTGAGGAAATGAAGAGAGTTTTAGCAATTGCTGCTGAAGCTGAAAGAGAAAAAGCCGCTGTTATTACTAAGGCTGAGGGTGAAGCTATGGCTGCTGAGAATTTAGCTAAGGCTGCTGAAACTATGACTTCTACTCCGGGTGCATTACATTTAAGAACTTTATCAACTTTAAGTGATATTTCAGCAGATAAGTCTAATACGATAGTAGTTGCTTTACCTATTGAAGTACTTGAAGCTATTAAAGGAAAAGATAAAGATAAAAAGTAATAAGAAAAAATACAATAGATTTTATTCTACTGTATTTTTTTATTTACTTTCAAAAAAACAATTTAATTGGTAGTTAATCTTATTTTAAATACGATCACGAATGATATTTTGAATTTATTTAACATTTAGTTTACTAAAAATGACCATTTATATTATGGTCTGTTTTATTTATTTTATATATTCATTATTTTTTGAACTAGTTCATTGTTATTATAAATTATAAGAGCATCTTCAATCATTTCGATTTCGATATTTTTAGAAATTGTTATTTCTCCGTCTATATTTACAATTAGATTATTTTCGGATGTTATTGTGATATTTTTACCAGTGTATTTTCGTACTTCATTATATTTTTCGTGTTCACTTTTTAAGAGAGCTAATAATATTTTTATTAACTTGAATTTACTTGCTTTGCTTACTAGGTAGATGTCGAACTGGTTATCGTCAAATGAAGCTACTGGGGCTATTTTAAAGCCACCACCATAATATTTTCCGTTGCAGATTGCAGCAATTATGTAGTCACCAGCATAAACATTTTTGTCTATTTTTAATTTTAAAGATTTACTTTTGAATGTTAAGAATGTGTGGATAAGTGCTAGATAGTATGATGAATGCAACTTGATTTTGCTTTTTATTTTGTTTGCATTATTGCATGTTTCAGCATCCATTCCTACACTTGCTATGTTTATAAAATATCTACCATTTACTTTTCCTAAGTCTAATCTAACATTTTCAGTTTGTGCTTCTTTTAGAGTTCTGTAGAAATCATTTCCTGAACCTGTGGGAATTATTCCTAATTTGCATTTGCCTTTAGCGATTCCATTAACAACTTCATTGAGAGTACCATCACCGCCAACTGAGTAGACAATTGTGTTTTCTTCATTTTTAAATCTTGATGCTATTTCAGTTGCTTCTTTTGGAGCCTTAGTTTCATAGATTTCATAATTTTCATTTTCTAAGGTTTTCATAATATTTTGTTTAATTTTATCATAGTCAGTTTTTCCACTTGCAGGATTTATTATAAATACATACTTCATACTATCTCCTACTTTGTTTTAGTAAATTTGTTTGATTCTTTATCGTAAATATATTTGGTTCTCTTTGCGGTTTCTTCGTTGATAATCTGTAATGTTTCATCTTCATATTTTTCGATTATTTCATTCTTGTTTAAAACCAGTTTTTCGCTTATGATATTTCCTTGTTCATCAATTAGATAGATAGAATTATTTTCTCTTACAATGTTGTTTTGAGTTAATGGAATTAGTTCGTCATATCCAGTTTTAATTGTTTTACGATTGTCCTTACCAATTAGATACCATTTACTATTTTCTTTTGCGATTATTTTATTGTTTTTTATAGTAATGTTTTCATATTGGAAGTCGATTACTCCTTTACCATTTGATAAAGATATTAATCCATATTTGTTATCACTTAAAGCAGTGATATAGTCTTCTTTAACGTTTAAATTCGTAACATTTACGCCGTCTATTTTACCTAATTCTTTATAGTTTAGATTTACGGTAACAGAACCAGACATATTGATAATTCCATAGTACTGACCATTTTTTACTAGTAAGTAGTTTACTTTGTCGTTTTCGTCTTTTATAAAATAAACATTTTCGTAGTCAGATGATAGTTTACTACCTTTTACTAGATCATATAAATATATTTTATTATTTTCTTGTAAAAGAATTTTACCATTGTCAAAGTAATTTTCGTATACAGTACATTCGTTATCACAGTTGTAAAAGTTTACTATTTTGCCGTTTGCTAAAAGGGTTAAAGAATTGTTTTTTAGTTCATAGTAATAAATTTTATTTTCAATTTTTTGATTTTTTTTGATTATATAATAAATAGGATAAATGCTTCCTAATATGATTAATAGTATAATAATTATTATTAACTTCTTGTTTTTCATTTCTACCTCACTTTAAAAGTATATCATGAATGAATATTAATGTAAAATCTAAAGTATATGGGATGTAAAGAGATTTTATAAGTGCTTGACATTATCTGTTATGCTTATACTGATATCATTTAATAGTTTGTTTTCGCTTGTTAGCCTGCCAGCAACTTCTAATGATAAGTATGAGTCGATTTCATATGGGTAGGCAGTAATATTTAAGTTATTATATTGTTCTGATAATCTCAGAAATGTTCTTAAGAATTTTTCTGTTAGATTTGCTTGGATTCTTTCCTGTTCTTTAATTAATTTTTCAGTTTCTTCATTTGTCAAATTTTTATATTTTGCTTTTTTAGAAATTGCTATTCTTTTTGCGTTCCATCTTTCAATAAGGATGCTTGATATTTTTATTTTGTTGATATTTTTTGCTTGCATAAATGAAAGCAAGATTGCACTTACAATGAGAAAACTAGCGGTGGTGTCCTTTAAGTCTGCTGTGCTTTCATCTGTAAAGCCATCATTAACTTTGTAAAGTGCTCTATTTATTTTCTTTGTATAGTTTGTCTTTTCTTGTGGAATATTTTGAATTGCGTATATGTAAAGTGAGTCATCCATAATGCCAAATTTTACTTCTGGAAGTTTAAATACTCCATCTTCAGATCTAAGTGCTGCATTTAAATAATAAGGTGATTCGTTATATATTTTATCTTTAGATATAGATGCGTTTAGTGAACTATTAAATGATGAAATAAATGTACTTTTCAGTGTTTCTTCTTTGGAGTTTTCAAAAAAAGCTATTCTGCGATTTAAGAAATCTATAGGATGTGCAAAGTCATCAAATGTGGCGTTAGCAAATAGTGATACGATAATCATTTTTATTTTCTCTTTTTCATTTCCTTCAAATGATGATAAGTCATAGAATTCTAGTGACTTTTTTATATAAATTTCAAGTAATTTAGTAAAGTTACTTAAATTTTTGATAGTAAGACAAGGGATAATTGTTCCTTCTTTAACTTCTGATGTGGTTACTTTTTTAGTGCCAATGATAGTTTCAAAAATGATGTTGTATGTGAAGTAAGCGTCTATTTCACCGCGAGATGCTTCAATTATAAATTCTTTAAGTATATTTGTGATGTCCATTGTTTCACTCTTTTCTGTGTTTATTATAGCAGATGTAAGGCAAAATAAAAACCTCTTTAGAGGCTTTATTTATTACATGGGTTGCAGTCGTATACGTGAGTGATTTCGTTTTCTTCACAGCATGTATAGCATGGAGTGTATGTGTGATGATATACATGATGATTGATTATTCTAGTGTTTACTGGTTGCATATGAGGTACTACATGATTGATTTCTCTATGACAAACTCTTTCACATGGACATTCATAAATTGGTTCACATGCCTCTTTTGGAAATGTTGCTGTCATAGTAGGTCCTTCTTCTACACAGCGATTTGATCTATACATAAAAAATACACTATCCTTTCTAGTGTATTTTATGTAATTTTAGGTTTTTGGTTATGTTCTTTGCCTACTTGTTACCTTTTAGTGAGGTTACCATATCTATTTTTTCAACCTTTTTAGCTAGGATATTTGATACGATGTATGTTATTAGATTTGGCCGATAGCGGTGATGATGTAGGATAAGATGCCAATGTTATAGATAATTATGATTTGATTTTGAGGTTCTTTGTTCGTCCAAACTATTGTTGAGGTGGAGTATTTATCTGTACATTGTAATCTTCAAGTGATGGTGTTTCCTACTTTTAGATTTTCATTGATACCTAGTTTGTTTGAGTTAACTAAATTTATATATAGATTGAAAGATATTTAAGTGATATTTGGTGAGTTTATGTGGGTTATGTTATAATTTGGCAGTCGGTGATGGACATAATCCAGTGCATTTGAAAGAACGAGTGTATATTGCAACTTCTGTGGGTGAAAATTTCTGTCATGAAGTTGTTTATCATAAACATGAAGAAATTGATTATAATGTAATGAAAGAAGAAGTTATTAAGTTAATTACTGATTTGCTTAGGTAATTAAGTTGACTTCTTCTTTTGTTTTATAGTAAAATTTTAGAGTAAGGATGTGAAAATATGAGACTTGTTGGTACAACAGTTAGAGGGATAAGAACCCCAATTATAAAAGAAAATGATGATTTAGCTAGTATTGTAGTTGATAGTGTTATTAATGCTAGTGAAAGTGAAGGATTTAATTTTAAGGATAAAGATATTATTGCAATTACGGAAGCAGTAGTTGGAATTAGTGAAGGAAATTATGTTACAGTTGATAATATAGTTAGTGATTTAAATGCTAAGTTTCCTAGTAAGGAAATTGGTATTGTCTACCCTATTTTATCTAGAAATAGATTTTCAATGATTTTAAAGGCAATTGCTAGAGCTATTGATAAAGTTACAATACTTTTGTCTTTTCCAAGTGATGAAGTTGGTAATGGTATAATGGATGAAAACTTACTTAGTGCTTCTCCATTTAATTTAGGTAGTTTGATAAGTGAAGAAGATTATGAGAAATATTTTGGAACATTTATTCACCCTTTTACGGGTATTAACATGGTTGATTATTATAGAGACTTAGTTAAAAGTGAAAATTGTAATGTTGAGTTTGTTTTTTCAAATAATCCAAGTGATATTTTAAAGTATACTAATAATGTTTTAACTTGTGATATTCATAGTAGGTTTAAAACTAAGAAAGTGTTAAGTGAACAAGGTGCATTTGTGCTTAGTTTAAGTGATATTTTGAATGAAAGTGTTGGAGGCTCTGGGTTTAATCCAGATTATGGACTTCTTGGAAGTAATAAATCAACTGATGAAAGATTAAAGTTATTTCCTAAAGATGGTGCTAGTTTAGTTTTAAAGATTAAAGATGAGATGTTTAAGAGAACTGGTAAAAACTTTGAGGTAATGGTTTATGGTGATGGTGCCTTTAAAGATCCAGTTGGGGGAATTTGGGAGCTTGCCGATCCAGTTGTTAGTCCATTTTATACAGAAGGTCTTAAAGGTACTCCTAATGAGATTAAATTAAAGTATGTTTCTGATAATATGTTTGCTGATTTAAGAGGTGATGAACTTAAAGATGCGATTAAAGAAGAAATTAAGAAAAAAGATAATGATTTGAAAGGACAAAATGTTAGTTTAGGTACAACGCCTAGAAGAATTACTGATTTAGTTGGATCTCTTTGTGATTTAACTAGTGGTTCTGGTGATAAAGGTACTCCAGTTGTACTTGTTCAAGGATATTTTGATAATTTAGCTGATGAGTAGTATTTTAGATTTAATTAATAATTTAGATAGAAGTAAAAGGATTTTAGTTATTGGGCATAAGAAACCTGATACTGATACAATCTTTTCTTCTTATTTAATGAGTAAGGTGTTACAGTCTTTGGGTTATGATGCTCTGTATGCAGTTCTTGATGGTGAAAAGATAAGTGAAGACTGCACAAAACAAGTTATGGATAATTTTGATTACTCCCCTTTTATATTAGATAAGAAAGATATTTTTAAATATAATTATTTTTTAACTGATCATAATGATGTTAATCAAAGTATTGGAGACGCTTCTTTGGTACTAGGCGCTATTGATCATCACCCTGATGCTGGTATGGTAAATGTTATTGTAACTAGTTATGTTAGTACGTGCCTTGCTATATATGATATGTGTTCTAGTTTTTATGATTTTAGTGATTATGAGAAGAATTTAGTTTATATAGCTTCAATGGATGATAGTACTTATGGGCTTAATGCTAGATATAAAGATAGTGATAAAGCACTTATTAAGAAAATGGGTTTTGATGAGACATTTGATGGAATGCTTGAGAAATATTTTATAGCTACTGATATGAGCGATAAGTTAAAAGCATATAATGAAAATGGTTTTAAAGCTTATGATTTTAATGGGATAAAGTTTGTTAGCACTTATCTTAAACTTCTTAATTTAGATTATTTAGAGGATTATAGGAAGTTTATTTATGAAAGTACTGAAAATATTTTGGGATTATATATAGATATGAAAAATTTGAAGACTTATACTTTTTTAAGATATAATGAGCATTATTTAGAGAGAAGTTATGATTTTATTGCACCTAGATCAACAGTTGTTCTTAATAATACGCTTGCTTATTTAAGGAGTGTTTATGAACAAGATATTTAAAGATAGAAGTATATTATTATTTATTATTTGTTTAGTAGAGATTGCTTTTTGTTTCTGGGTGCTTATTTATTTTAATCATTTAGATCATCTGACTTATCAACAGTCAGGGACTACTGATACGGCATCTTTGGCATTACTTGTTCAGAATATGTTTACGAGCACTTGGTGGGGACTTATTATTTTAACCTTTGCTTTGATATGTATATTTAGTTTAACTGCTTTTATTTATAGAGATTTAAAATTTCAGTTTTTAAGTATTTGCTTATATGTTGTTCTATTTATGTTATCTCTTAATTTTGAAGATACTTTTATGAATAATTTTAGTAATTTCTTAATTTTTGTACCTCTTGTCGTAGTTAATATAGTTGCATATTTTAAGCAGAAAAAAATAAGCCATGCGGCTTAGATATATTCTTCAATTTTATTAAATTCACTACTTGATAGTAGTGTTTTTATTTTCTCTTTGTTGTGATATAGTTTTAGTTTTTCTTCGTAATAGTCTAGTTTTTCTTTAACTTCTTTTAAGGTTTTACTTACAGCATTTTTGGATACTTTATAGTTTTCAGCAATTTCTTCTTGGGTTAGGTTGTTAAAATAGTAATCAATAAAGTAGTCTTTCTTTGTTTTTGTAAATAAATCTTTGTAGTAATCAAATAAACAAGTATAGTATAATAAGTCTTCCATTACATCATATCCTTAAATAGGCCATAGATATATTCTTCTATATCGAATGGTTTTAGATCATTTATCTGCTCGCCAAGGCCAATGTATTTTACTGGAAGAGATGTTTCTTCTTTGATTGCAAGAACGATTCCACCTTTGGCTGTGCCATCCATTTTGGTTAAAACTATACCAGTTATGTTAGTGATTTCTTTAAAGCTTTTGGCTTGACTGATTCCGTTTTGACCTGTTGTAGCGTCAATTATTAGAAGTGTTTCATGAGGAGCACCAGGAATAAGTTTACCAATTACTTTATTTATTTTTTCTAGTTCTTTCATTAAACCTATTTTATTTTGAAGTCTACCAGCAGTATCTATAAGGATAATGTCAGCATTTTCTTCTTTGGCTTTTTCTAGTCCATCATAGATGACACTTGCTGGGTCAGCGTTTTCTTTACCAACGAATAGTGAGTCTGTTCTATCTGCCCATTCTTTTAACTGCTCTACAGCACCTGCTCTAAAGGTATCTGCTGCAACTAGTAAGACTTTTTTATTTTGTTTGTTAAAGAGGTTTGCAAGTTTACCAATTGTAGTAGTTTTACCCACTCCATTAACACCAACCATTAGAATTACAGTTGGGCCTTCAGTTTGAATATTTATTTTATCTGTTAGGAAGTCTTCTTTAACGTAAATCATGAATAGTTCATCAACGATGACTTCTTTTAGTTCTTCAGTACTTGTGATATTTTCACTTTTAACACGTTTTTTTAGTTTGTCAGTAAATTCCATGACTGTTTTAATGCCGATGTCTGCTTTGATTAAAATATTTTCTAGTTCGTCAAAATATTCGTCTGTTACTTTAGTGTATTTGTGTCCAAGAATAGATAAACTGCTTATAAATTCAGTTCTACTTTTTTCTAGACCTTTATCGTATGTTTCACGATTATCGTTAGTTTCTTTTCCTTTAAAGATTTCTTTAAATTTGTTAAATAATCCCATGTTATCACCTACATTCTATATTGCTTCCATCTGCTTCGGGATTGGCGTTATTTATTTTTAGGGTTACTGTACCAGAGCACTGCTCATCGTAGTCAGTTAAGTAGTTGTATTTTTTTAGAACGTCTATTGATACTTCGATGCCACCTTTTAAGGCATTTCTTGTACTTAGACAGTAAGATTCACCTTGAGTTTCAGTTAAAATGTTTTCGGTTTTTAAGATGTTTAGAGCTTCACTATCACATGTGTTTAAGTCTGTTATAAGTAGTAAAGCACTTTCTTCAGCGTTTTTGATATTTATTTTTCTTAGGGCATCTTTGGAATTTGATAGTTGTTTAGTTACTGCTGGTATTACTATAACCATGATGATCCCTAAAACAGCGATTACAGAGATGAGTTCTACTAAGGTAAATCCTTTTTGTTTCATACGTTCCTCCTTACTATATATACAGCCACAATAGTCTTGTCTATATAGATTATATTTTTTAGATAGTTCAATGCTTCTTTTATAGCCTTCTTCTTTTTTGAAGTCTGCTGGCAAAAAGTTAATACCTTCTTTTTCGGCTTCTTTAAAACCAATTTTGTTGATAAGTTCACTGTTTTTATGAGGACTTACAGTTATTGTTGTACCGAAGTAATCAAAGTTATTTTCTTTAGCAAGTTTGGCGGTTTTAGATAATCTTAGCATAAAGCATAGGGTACATCTTGCCCCACCTTCTTTTTCTTCCTCGGTTCCTTTGATTTTTTCGTGATAGATATCATTATCATAATCACAGTCCATGTATTTAATATTTAACTCTTTAAGAAGTCTTATTTGTTCGGATTTTCTTTTTTCATATTCTTCTTTTGGCTCGATGTTTGGATTATAATATAGGACAGTTATATCAAAATATGATTTTAATCTTTCAATAACACTTGATGAGCATGGTCCACAGCAACTATGCAAGAGGATTGTTTTTTTGTTATCAAATGTTTTTATTATTTTTTTCATTTCTTCATTGTAGTTCATATTTACTCCTCATAAAGTGTTAATACGTATCTTTCATAGTTACCACTATCTAGGTTTAGGACACCTTTTTTATCTTTAAGACTTGCATATATTTGGTTATAATAAGATAAAACATTACATTTTTTGACGTTTATGTAGACAGTATTTCCGTCTTTCATTTTTAGTTTGAATCTGGTACTATCTATTGTTTCGCCTGTTTCATTTTTACTTGGTGAATATTCGATTTCACTGATGTCAGCGATAATATCTTCGTCTAGTTTGCCCAATTCTTCGGCAAAGTTTTTTAAAACGTCTTCTGGGGTGTAATTATTTAACTGTGGCACTCCTAGAAAGTTCTTATCATTTATATAGGTTCCATTTGATAGAAGATAACTTTGATTGGTTAAGTTATATGCGACTACTTTTTCTTCAGTAACATTGATTGTTATTTGAAATTTGAAATTTTTCTTAATTTGTACATCTTTTATAAACGGATTTTGTTTTAAGGTTTTAGTAATTTTTGATTTGTTGATGCTTATAAATGATGGATAGTTTTTAAGGTTTGCTGCTTCGATTATTTCGTAGTCTTTTACTTCTTTGTTTCCAGTTATGATTATATTTTTAACTGGTCTTTTTAAAAGGTAATATGTTCCATTTATGACTAGATAAACTAGTAAAATGAGAATTAAAAATTTTTTAAAATTAAATTTTCTTTTAACTACCTTTTTAGTTTTCATGTTTTCTCCTTTTATTCTTTAATTAATTCTTTGATTTTTTCATATATTAGAGTACTACTGTTATCAATACTCATTTTTTTTGCGTTTTCGCTTATTTCTTTGTATAGTTTTTCGTTTGTTAGAAGTTTATTTATTTCTTCTTTTAGTTTGTCTTTTGTTAAATCTTTTTCTTCAATCATGATACCGGCATTTGCATCACTTAAACTTTTAGCATTGTAATATTGGTGATTATTTGCGACATATGGGCTTGGAATAAGAATGCTTGGTTTACCTAAAGCCATTATTTCGCTTATAACGCTTGCACCTGCTCTAGTTACTAGAATGTCGATGTCTTTAATTAAAGCACTCATATTATCGATGTATGGCACTATGTGAATATTTTTAGAGAAATCTTTAGGAAATGCATCAAAGTAACTTTTACCAGTAACGTATATAACGTCGTAGTTTTCTTCTTTAATACTTCTTAAGTATTCTTCCATTTTTTTGTTTATAATACCACTACCTAGGCTACCTTGAACGATTAGAACGCATTTATGGTTTAGAGGTACACCAAATTCTTTTTTACTCATTGGTTTTCTGTCAATAGCCATTTCACCACAAGGGTTTCCAGATAGGAAGGCATTATTACCAAAATATTTTAGGGTGTCTTTAAATGATACACCAATAAGGTCTACTTTTTTACTTAATACTTTGTTGCTTTTTCCTGGAATGCTATTTTGTTCGTGGATAAATGTTTTGATTTTTAGTTTTCTAGCGGCTCTTAGAACAGGAAATGTTACATAGCCACCTACTCCGATGACAATGTCTGGTTTAAATTCTTTCATTATTTTCAAACATTTCTTTTCAGCTTTTAAAATTAGACCAATATTTTGAATGTCTCTTTTAATCATCGTTTTACTGAAACCGTAAATTTCGATACTTTCATATTTGATATTTTCTTTTGGCACAATATCTTTTTCCATACGGTTGTGAGTACCAATGTAAAGAATATCACTGTTTGGTTCTTTTTCTTTTATTTTTTTTACGATAGCTAGGGCAGGATAAATATGACCGCCTGTACCACCAGCACTAATTATTACTTTCATGTGATCACCTATTTCTATTATATAATAAATACCTCTTTTTTTTAATTATTTTGTAAGAGTTTATTGTAAAGAGTCTCTAATTCTTCGTTTTTGATAAGGGAAAATGGTTTATTTAAGATAGTTTCATCGATATTAAGACTATTTACAATTTCTTTGGCTTCTTTTTGAGTGAGATTATCTCGAATTATTAAGCTTTCAATAATGGCATTTTTGCATTTTTTATGATCTAAGTTATAGATTTTTTGAAATAGTTCCTCTGTTTTTGTTAGTTCTTTTTTGGGTGTTAATCTAACTAGGCATGATGTTACCCTAGGTGATGGATTAAAGGCTTCTTTAGGAACGTCAATTATTTTTTCAATATTAAAGAAGACGTTAGTCATTAAACTTAGATAAGTGATTTTTTTATCAATGGCATTCATGCAATAGTTTTTACCTATCATCATAATTAGTTCATCAAAGTTCTCTTTGGTTAGTTTTTTTATGAAGGGCTCAATTATACTGTATGGGATACTAGTGATGATTTTATTAACTTTAGGCCAAGGTTCTTTGATAGCATCGCCAATAATGATGTTTATATTTGGTATTTCTTTTAAGTATTCTTCTAAACGTTCGTCTTTTTCGATTACTGTAAGTTTTTTTACTTTGGGTGCGATAATTTTTGTTAGAATGCCTTTGCCGGGACCTATTTCTAAGCAGATATCATTTTTTGTAAGATTAGACGCTTCAATAAATTTATTTATAACTGTTTCACTTACTAGAAAATGTTGATCCAAATTATCAGTGTTATTTTTAAAGTTCATTGTTAATCCTTTCTAGTTCTTCTTTGGCTTTAGTTATGCCGTTATTAAGAGCAATTTTTAAGTACTCTACCCCTTTATTTTTATCTTCTTTGACAATTTCATTTGGCGTTAGATAGAAGTATTTTGCAAGATTATAGTAGCCATAATAGTATTTTTCCAGAACTGGGGCTTCAATTGATTTTTGATAGTAGAAGAAAGCTTTTTGGTAGTCTCCTTTTTTCCTTGATATTTCACCTAATTTGTTTAGAGCCCAGCTTTCATTGTTATCTGCTGATAGTTTATAATAGTTTAAGGCTTTTTCTTCATCGATGTTTTCGTAGTATCTACCAAGATTGTTATAGGCATATACATAACCTAGTTCTGCTGCTTTAGTGTAGCACTCTAGGGCTTTATCAATGTCTTTTTTGTTATCTAGAGTAAAGCCATTATAGTAAAAGTTTCCTAAAGTGTTTATAGCGGCAATGCTTCCTAGTTTGATGGCTTTATTAATGTATTCATAAGCAAACTCTGTGGTATATCCAGATATCTTTTTATAATAGATAAGGTTAGCTACCATCCATGATGCTTTAGGGTGATTTTTCTTTGCAGCTTTAAGATAATAATTAAAGCACGATTCATAGTTTACTTTACCAGTGATTAAGCCGGAGTATTCTAGAGAGCCAAGTTCAGCTAGTGCATACATATTATTTCTTTTAGCTAGTATTTTAAGTGAATTTATGTAACTTACTCCTTCTTGCAAGTTTATTTGTAAGTATTCGGCAAGTTCTTTACTTTTGATATCTATTTTAGTTTCATAGTTTGCAAGTGGTTGCTCGTTTTCTAGGATAGCATAGAAAAGAATTAGAACAAATGCATTGTATAAGTCATTTTTTTCATAGTAATAAATAATTTTATTTAGGTATTCCTCTTTTATTGATGTATCTGTTTTGGCAATGCTTATCAGGTTATCAATTACTTTTGATAGTCTTTTATTTGAGTTTATTATTTTAAGTGCATCATCTTCTTCTGTATAGATTATTTCATCTAAGATGCTTACGATACTTAATACAATTTTAGTTAAGGAATTTTCATTTTCTTCATATAATTTTTGATAGTCGTAGTAAATTTTTTTATAGTCCATGCTGATTGCTCTGTATCCAATGCAGTAGTTATTTACGGTTTTAGAACTAATGTCATTTATATTAAAAAGTGAACAAAATATTTCGGTTTGAATGCTTGTCAATTTGTTTGTGGAGTTTTTTTTGATTGAATTAAAGAGATTACCTAGTGATAGATAGTCTTTACCTTCATTCATTTTAATAAATGCTTTTTTCATGTGTCCTCCTTTGCACATATATTTTACCATAATTTTCCTAATTTTGTTAGGGGTGTGGAATTTGCGTGGAATACCTTTATTTATATAAATGAAGTCTTTTTAATATAATTTTATTGGAAAGGAAAAATTATGAAGAAGATAATTAAAAATTATAAACAATCTATTATATTGATAGGTTCACTTATTATAGGTACAATCGTTGGATTAATATTTAAGGAGAAAGCTACTGTTTTGGAGCCACTAGGTACGTTATTTATTAATATGTTACTTGTTGTTGTAGTACCACTTATTTTCTTATCTATTACAACGTCAATTGGTAAGATTGATAAACCTAAGAGAGTTGGTAAGATATTAAGGAGTATTATTATAGCATTTGTATTTACTTCACTTGTTAGTGTTGTTATTGGACTTACTTCACTTAAGATAAGACTTGTTGATAGTGGGGATGCTAAGAAGATTACGGCTTTACTTGATGAGTCTACAGAGGTAAGTGATGATGCTTCTGTACTTGATAAGTTAGTTAATTCAGTAAGTACTAATGATTTTGTAAACTTACTTAGTAAGAATAATATTCTAGCTCTTATTGTTATTTCTATTTTAAGTGGTCTTGCAATTAATAAGAGTGGTGAGAAAGGAAAGAGTTTTCTTAAAGTATTAGATAGTGCTTATGAGGTATTACAGAATCTTATAAAGATACTTATGTATTATGCACCAATTGGACTTGGATGTTATTTTGCATCATTTACGGGTACGTTTGGAGCAAGTGTTACACAAGGATTTGTTAAGATGCTTGTAATATATACGATACTAGTTCTATTTGTATATTTTGTTATTTATAGTTTATATGCTTATATGGCAGCTGGTAAGATTGGAGTTAAGAAATACTGGGCTAATATTATTCCTGCTAGTGTTACTGCCCTATCTACATGTAGTTCGGCTGCATCTATACCAGTTAATACTGAGTGTGCTAAGAAAATTGGAGTTAGTGAAGATATTGCTAGTCCAACTATTACACTTGGAACATCATTTCATAAGGATGGTTCTATTATAGGTAGTGTATTTAAGATTATGTTCTTAGTTTATTTATTTGATATGCCGGTTAGTGGAATTAAAGTTTTAGGTGTATCATTACTTGCTACTATTTTAGTTACTGCTGTACCTATTGGTGGTGGTACTATATCAGAGATGCTTATTTTAAAACTTATGGGATTTCCAGTAGCAGCACTACCAATTCTTACTATTATTGCTACGATTATTGATGCGCCAGCTACTCTTTTAAATGTTACTGGTGACTGTGCTAGTTCTATGTTAGTATCTAGAATGGTTGATGGTAAAGACTCATTAAAAAAGAACTTGAATAAAAAAAGCATTTTGTAGTATAATTAATTTAAGGAAGAGCACTAACCCCTGAAAGTTAGGCTTCTCCACTATTGTGTTTTGAAGCTACTTAACAGGTTAGTTAGTAGCTTCTTTTTTTTAATATTTTATAGTGATTATAAAAATTATCAAAAAGATTACTAAGATGCATAACAATTGAAGTATTTCTTTAATTTGTTTCATCTTTTCATCACCCCTTTCACACTTAAAATGTAAAAGGAGAAGCCTAACATAGTACCCTTCAATGAGGTATAATAGCATAATTATTAAACTAGTGCAAGCCCTTTATTTATGCGGGTTTGCAGACTTTTAAAATCTGTAATTTTGACATAAAAAAACGTCATTTTTGACGCTTTTAAATTGTTTTTTCATCACTTATATTTAATGTTTTTAAGTAGTTTTCTACTTCTTCTTTATCACTGAAGTGATGTTTTTGTTTACCAATAATTTGGTAGTCTTCATGACCTTTTCCTAGTATTAAGAGAGTGTCTCCTGGTTTAATCATGTTAAGGCCAGAGATGATAGCTTTTCTTCTGTCTGGTTCTACTATGTAGTTTTCTTCAGTTACTCCTTTTAAGATGTCTTTTAGGATATCTAGTTCATTTTCTTCTCTTGGATTATCATCTGTGAAGATAACGAAGTCTGATAAGTTAGATGCTATGTTTCCCATTATAGGTCTTTTAAGTGGATCACGGTTACCACCACATCCAACTATTGTTATGATTTTTCCATTAGTAACTTCTCTATTTGAAGTGATTATTTTTTCAACAGCATCTGGTGTATGCGCATAGTCAATGATTGCTCTAGCACCATTTACTCCTATTATTTCATTTCTTCCTTTAGGTGGTTTTAATTTAGAAGCACAACTTATAACTTTTGTTGGATCAAATCCCATTGATGTTACTAGTCCTAGAGAGGTTAAATAGTTGTAAATATTAAACTCACATAACATGTTTGTTCTTACACCGAATTGTCTGTCAAAATATTTAAACCATATTTTTGTACCAGTAGCATCTGGTTCATAATCCATAAAAGCAATATCACCAGTTTTACCGATTTTAACTGTGTTTTCTGTTTCAAAATCTTTGGCGTGAGGATCATCATTATTTACAATCATCTTTGCTTCTGGTTTTAGGTGTGTAAGAATTTTTTGTTTTGCTTTTAGATATTCCTCCATAGTTTTATGATAATCTAGATGATCTTCAGTTAGATTTGTAAATGCTGCCGCATCGAAGTTAATACCATCTATTCTTCCTAAGGATAAAGCGTGACTACTTACTTCCATTACAATATATTTTACACCTTGTTCTTTAGCTTCATAAATCAAGTTATAAAGAGTTAGAATGTCAGGTGTTGTGTTTGGTAGTTCTCTTACTAGTTCTCCGTTTATATAAAAACCGATTGTACCAATGTATGCAGATGACTCGCCTAGTTCATTTAAGGTTTCACTTGTTAATAATGCAGTTGTTGTTTTTCCATTAGTTCCAGTAATACCAATAAATTTTAGATCTTTAAAATCTTTAGAATAATCTTTACTTAAAGTTTCTCTTAGATATTCTGTAGTATCTTTGACAATTAATGTTGGTACTTCGTATTCTCCGTGTTCAGCGACGATGAATCTGGCACCTTTATTAATTGCTTCTTCTATATATTGATGTCCATCAACTGTGTTTCCTTTTATTGCAACAAATGTGTCACCTGGTTCTACTAATTTTGAATTTGTTTTAATTTTTAACATATTTTTTGCCTCCATAATAATTATACGTCTTTTAATAATGGTTTTGCTTTTAGTTATTCCACATGTGGAAAAAAGAGTTAGTCGGTAACCCTTGTAACATTGTATCCGTATGCTTCAAGAATTGCGGTAACTCTTTTACTTTTTACTCCCTTGGCACAGTAGATGTAATATTTCTTCTTTTTATCAAAATATTTTTGATGATTTAGTATTAAATTTTCGTATGCACCTTGATATTTTTCTAGATTAATTAGTGTGCCACCTTTAGGAATATCTTTTATATTAATGGTTTTCATATTGTATTGTATGATTATTATTTTTAGGTGTATAAAAAAAGAGCCTAGTTAACTAGCTCATTATTACCATGGTGTGTTGCAAAGTGGATAGTATAAATTATCACTTTTTACTTGTTCGATTTTTCCATCTTTAAATGTATATTTATTCTCAGTAACAATCTCTGATTTACTTATGTCTTTAGGTAATACTAATTCTGATAGATAATCATCAACAACATCAATAGTTTTCCTATCTAAACACTGCATATTTTCAGTTTGCTTTTGGGAGGTTTCATAAGTTACTACACCGTAATCTTGATTAAATCCTAAATCTTTAAGATTCTTAAATTCTTTAGTTGTTTTATTTTCACTTATTGCAAGATTATTTAAATATGGTACATTAAATAGGTAATAATTGTAATTATTATCAGAAGTTATCTTTTTAATATTAAATATATCTCGATGATTATTATCTTCGATGTCATATATATAAACTTCACATTCTTTCCAAGTATTTATTGGGAATACGTCAATTCCTCCAACCCTATCTTTATACAAATCTAAATTATATGTATATATTGATTTATTATTTACAAGGTAATCAATTTTATTATTTTTTTTGCCATCTTCTACTTTATAAATTGCTATTTTATATTCATTATTATCCAAAGTTTTTGATGTTGTGCATAGTTTAGTTTCTTTTACATCTTTTTGAGTGTTGTTATCTGTATTATTAACTTTATTATTTTTATTGAAACTAATTACGTCTGTTACACATAAAATGCTAAATATACAAGCACATACTATGAGTGTAATGATTGCTCCAAATATAGTATTTTTCATTGATACACTTCCTTCTTTCTGACATTATTCTAGCACAGTTTTTTATTTTACTTTTTATTAATTTTATTTAAATGAATTTATTATACATTTTTTTACAAAAAAGGGGACCTAGTTAATAGGTCTCTTAATCATTAAAGAAATCGTCATAATATTGATCATCTGTCGTTTCATCACTTACAACGATACTATCATTGTCGATATTAACAACCGGTTCTTCCTTTTCTGAAGTATCATATGTTGTTCCTAAATCAAAGCGTTCTATTTCTGGTTCTTCTTTCTTTGGTTCAGTTTGTTGCTCAATAGTTGGTTGTTTAATACTTTCTTCTTTTTGTGTGGACTTTTGAGCCTCTTCTTCTTTTTCTAATTCCGCTATTTTAGCATCTATTCTCTTTACTAGGTCATCAACATCAAATTTAGGTGTCGCTGGCTTTTCTTCTGGCTTGGATAAGTTTTCTTCAAATGATGGATATTTGCTGAAATCAAAAGTTGAATTATTTTCTTTTACTGGTTTTTCCTCAACTGCTGGTTCTTCCTTAGGTTTTTCCACTTCGTTTTCAATAAATGATTTTTCAAATTTTGAATTTGAGGTTTTAATATCTTTGGGAGTAGTTTCTGCTGTATTAAATGGATTGAACCCTTTACTTGCGAATTTGTTTTCTTCTTTGATTTCTTCTTTTTCTTTTTCGAGTTCAGGAACTGGTGTTGGAGTTGTTGGAGCTTTTTTATCAAGCGCATCAAATAATTTATTACGTTTTTTTACTTTAACAAATTCTTTGATATCAAATAAATCAATTGGTCTTTTCTCTCTTTCGACAAGTACTCCGTTACCATAGTTTGCTGATCCCCAGTCGATTTCGAAACTTGGTGTAAGTTTAGTTCTGAATGGATTTAATCTTGACCTTAAGATGATAACTTCAAATAGTTTTAATTTTTGAAGATCACTTACTGTAATAAGTGGTGTTGACGCAGTTTTTTCTTTATCTTTTGATTTTACTTCACCGCATAGTTTGCTTATTTCTTCTAATGCTGCTAATTCGGTTGTAATTAGATAGATAATATTACCACAGTTACTTCTAATTGTTTCTGCCTGCTCTTTTCCATATACGTCATTTAATTGAGCAAAGTTTTGAATGATAAATGTGAAACGGATTGCTCTACTACGAGCTGCAGTTACCATTGTTGTTACATCTTTTAGTGGCGGCATGTTAGCAAATTCATCTAGAATAAAGTTTGTACGATGTGGTAGTTTTCCTTTTGGACTATTTTGAGCTACATCAATTAATGTTTCATATGCTTGTTTTAGGAAGATTGTAGCTAGAGCATGGTATGTTGTTTTTTCGTCATGAATAATCATGAATACTGCTGTTTTTTGCTTACCAATGTCTTCCATGTTGAAGTCACTATACGAAAGCATTTCACTTAATTGTTCACGTGAAGCGAATAGTCTTATTTTTTGTCTGAATACAGATAAAATACTTCCTTTTGTTTCGTTTGGTGCATTTATTGTGTTAGATGCAAATACGTATGGACTTGAGTCTTCGCCTTTTAAAAGAAAATATTCTTTTGTATAGTTACTTGTGGCAAAGTTTTCTTCGCCTACTGTGGACATATAATTTATTGAGTTTAAGTTGATTTGTGATTCTTTAGCGTCTTCGAATAGGCCTAGAGCTAGACCTGAGAAGAAGTCTGCAGCACTTTTTTCCCAGAATGGGTCATTTTTATTTTCAGGATCATAAAGAATATTTAAAGCAACATCATCTAGTAATTCGGTTGCTTTATCAGTGTTTCCTTCTTGATATAATTTATAAGGAAGTGTAAGTGGATTCCACGCGTTACCCATGTTCGGATTACGGAAGTTAAGAACGATTATTTTGTAACCTCTTTGTCTTAACATTTCTGAGTGATCTCTGTAAAGTTCACCTTTAGGGTCAGTTAGAATCATACTCTCGCCTTTACGAGCAAGGCTTTGAACTTGTGGGTCAACCAAGCATTTAGTTTTACCTGAACCGGTTGCTCCGATTACTAAATTGTGGTAGTCTCCATTATCTACCCACATATTTTTACCATCATTTATTAATGGTATACCGGCGGCTTTTGCTTCTTGTTCCTTAATTACAATTTTTTCAACGCCAGCGTCTTTTTTTATTTCGCTTGCTTTGGCCCATCTACTATATCCTTTTTCATCTTTTTCGCCTATTTTTAAGCCAATTCCCTTACCTTTTTCTCTTTCAAAAATATAAGATGATACACTATAGAAGATAGACACAAGTACAGCGGCAAAGACAATTAAAGTTGCTGCTATATAATCTTTGGTAAATCCCATAAAAAAATTTAAGCCATAAAATTCAGTTGAAGTAAGTAAACTTGTTACATTAAGCACTGCTAAAGATGATAGAATTAGTAATGCTATGCAGAATATTATAAATATAATTAAATCTTTTGCAGATACTCTAAATCTCATTTAAGTCACTCCTCATTTTTTATTATATCTTAATTTTGAATTATTTTCCAGATTATTTACCAGTATTTTTTGCCTTTATTGCAATATAGGTAGTAAAGCTTATTATAATGATACCAATGATAATAAATATTATGTTATAATTAAATTTTTCTTCTTCAGTTTCGCTGTGTTTTTCGTTTTTGTTATAGTTAAGATATATTTCTTTTTTATTATAGTTATCTTTAGTTAAATTCCAAGTGTATATATTATTATTAACGCCATCAGCATTATGTTTGGTTACTTTATTGTTTATAGTTATATTTATAGTTAGTTTATCTAAATCTGGATAGTTATCAAATATGTTTTCCTTTTTGCCTAGATTTAGGCTTATTATATTGCCAGTCTCATTTAGTTTAAAGTTAGGAAAGTGTTCTTTGACTAGTGTTGATGTTAGATATTCTTCTTTAGTGAGATTGGCTTTATAACGAGCCCCTAATTCGTTATCTGTGTCTATTTTTGATATCTGATAATATTTTAAATTATTTTGCTTGAAATTAACTTCTGGCTTGTAGTAGTTATCATCTACTGGTATTTTTGATTTTAAGGCAACATTTACTGTTTTTTGTGATTTACTACTTTTATCGTTAGTTGTTAGGACAAGTTCTTCAGTGAATGTATTATTATTTATGTCTAGATTATAGACGGCTTCACATCCAGTTAGTGATATCATTAGAATTAATAATATTAGTATTTTTTTCATATTATCCTCCACAGTGATTTGCGTAGTATGCACTCATTGAAACGCCAGTATAGTATGCTGATTGGTCATATCCATAGGTTCTATATTGAACTCCGCCACCAGTGGATTCGGCAGTTTTAAGTTGTGAACCTGTATTTTCTAGTACTAGGATGACATGGCCAGAGTTTGCGATAACATCTCCTGGAGATAGTTTGCTGAATGGAATGTGATCTCCAAGTGATAGGAATCCGGCAGCGGTATATGTTCCAGTTATATTTGCGGCATGCATTGCCCATGAAACGAAACCAGAGCAATCTAGTCCTTTGTAGTAGTCATAACTACCGTTAGGTTTTTGAATACTTGCACCAATATTTGCACCCCACTGTCTATCAACAATAGGATTTTTTGCTACATGTCCTCCGCCATAGTAATATGGTAGGTGAAAACCTTTAGCATGAAGGCCATCGATAAGAGCAATTGCGGCTCTAGCCACTGATGCTCCACTACATCCACTACCAACTGCTGAACGAATTTTGTTTTCGAGTTCAATTACGCCTGCTTCACCTATTGCTTCAACAAGGCTAGTACCTTTTAGCTCAGTACTATCAGTATTAGGTGGATATCCATAATCTGATGAAGCACCTGGTATTGTGTTTTTACTTAGTATATAGTTTATAACAATTTCGTGGATTTTTTTGTAAGTTTCTGCATTGTAATGAAGGCCATCTACTGTTTCGAAATTATCTTTTATTTGTGAGTAAACGTCGATAAAGTTTTCGCCAAAGCCATTTTTCATAACTGTATTAAAGCCTTCAATATTTGCATTAGTTACTGAGTATCCATTTTCTGTTTCTTTTGCTTCATCAACGGGATTGACACTCATTACATAGACACTTACTTCAGAATATTTATTTTTTAATTCTTGATATTTTGCAAGGTAGTTTGAACTATTTGACAAATCATTAACGCCAAATGCAAGAACGATAAATTTTTTACCTTCTATTTTAGTTTCTAACTCTGGTATCGCACTATCTACAAACCATGAATATCCAGCACCGTTTTGGGCGATACTAGTGATGCTTTTGTTAGTAATACTGCTCATCATACCTACTATACGAGAGTCACCCATGTATATAAGAAGGTTTTCGGCTTCTGCTGCTGTGTATACTGAAGCATTATAGTTTGTATCTGAGTTGTATCCGACATCTCCTCCTTTACTTGTTAAATCAAGCATTGCTCCTGAGTTTGGCCCCATTATAATTAATAATATCATTACAAAGAAAAAGAAAAGACAAGCAGAGGCTATACCGATAATTAAAAATTTGTTTTTGAGTTTCTTTTTGGAAAATAGTGAAGTTGTTCCACTTCCTTTTGCGTTGTTGGAACCATTGTTATTGTTTGTGGCTTTTTCAGCGGCTGATACTGCTTTTTGAGCTTGTTCTGTTTTATCTATTGAGGTGGCTGCTCCAACGGCATCACTTACACCACTTTCATTTATTCGATTTGAAGCTTCTTGGATTTTATTTCCTAGGGGAATTCTTTTGTTAATGTCATTTAGTGCTTTACCTACAATTTGACTAGATTTTCCACCAGTAAGTTTGTCGGCGCCTTTAACGATTGCTCCAGCTGCTACGGCATGGGGAATTTTAGTTTTCATTGCAACATTGGCAGCATTACGAAGATTATTAGCATTATTTTCAATGTTTCTGGCATCTTCATTCTGCTCTATTTGCTTATTATCTTCTGGACTTGAATCATTTTGTGTTTGTGCATTATCTTCCGGCATTAAACCATTAGACTTTGCTTTGTAAGTTTCATCATCCATAAAGGCACCTTCCTTTCTTTTTTATTTTTCGATTGTGTAACTATCTAAGTATACGGTATAATTCATAATACTTTTTTCTTTAAATATGAATGTATTGTTATCGCCATCTATAATATAAAATAGTTTATAATTTGTTTTATCTACTACTGTGTATGAAACAACCTTTGCACTTAAAAATTTAGTTGAGTAAATGTTTTTTAAGGCATTTTCAAAGTCAGTATATGTTTGAAGTTTTTGTGATTTGTAGTAATCATCTATCTTGGCGTATGCTGCTTCTTTGTCATTTATTGTTAAATTTACAAAATCTGCAAGGTATTTTTTTGCCATATCTTGTTCAGTTACGTATGTGTATGTTACTTCATTGACTTCGTAGTTGTGAAGATATTGATAGTTGTCTATAGTATTATCTTCTTGTTCTTTTTTATTATATATAACGGAGAAAATAATAGCTCCTATAACTATTATAACGCATATTATTATTGATATTTTATCTGAATCTAGTTTTCTCATAGTTATTCCTCCTTAAAGATCTTTCCATCGTATGGAGTTATATCAAATAATTTTTGAGAGTTATCAATTGTAACAATTAGGTAGTAATCTCCTGCTTTAGAACTTCCATCAATTGAATCTTCATATAATACACCTTTTATGTAATATTTATTTACTTTTTTACTTAACTTTTCTTCATACATTTTAGTTGCACTAAATGTTAAATTTTTCCCAGAAAAGTTATCCAATTTTGTTAGAATATTTTCTTCAGTAATTTTATTTTTACTTGTGTATGATTCATTAAGTACTTTAATAAGGGCTTCTTTGTTTTCGCTCGTTAAGTAGTTAATGTATTTTGTAGCGCATCCGTTTGCAGTAAAGAAATCGGAGTAGTTTTCTACTAAATTAATAGATGATGAATTCGGGTTATCGTTAGAAGAATCGTTTTTTAATACTTTATTTATAATTACAGCACCAAGAATTGTAACTACTCCTATTATAATTATTATATATGTTTTCTTATCCATTAATAATCTCCTTACTAATATCCATGAACGAATATTTTACATTCTTTTTGACGTCTATTTCTTAGTCCTTGCTCAAATTGAGTTCCAGGCATGACAGCTGTTTCATTCCACCAATTTGTACATAACGCGTCAGTTGATCCATACGATGCATAGGCTTCGAAGAAACCATTTATATTTCCATGATTATATTTTAGAGATGTTAAGGCGTCTAATTGATTATCATTTAAAGTTAATCCATTACTTGCACATAGTGCTTTTACTGATTCTCTATCTTGGTTAAGCCGGTCAGCAAAGATTTGATCAACAACTGATTTATTCATAGTTGTTCCACAGTAATTCATATAATTATTTGTAGTTGTTAGGTTAATACCATATCTTTGAAATAAAGCTACATTATTTGCTAGAGTGATACCATGACCTACTGTTGGAATATCACCAGAGTTACAGTAGACTGTATAAGTATCTCCTGAGCCTACGCTTCCTTCTAACATTTCGATAAGTTCTACTAAGTTTGATGATGCAGATGAGGCTGGTCTAGGATTTTTTTGATCTACATAGTTTAAGGGATCTACTCTTGTTGATATATCAGTTCTTACTTCAAAATGTAAGTGTGTTCCTGTAGAACGACCTGATGAACCTACTTTAGCGATTACTTGTCCTTGACGTACTGAATCATTTACTTTTACATTTATTGTTCCTTCATGAAGGTGGGCATATAGTGTGTACATTCCATCAGAGTGACTTATCATAATGTAGTTTCCGTAACCTCCACCGCAATCTTTATCACCAAATGATACGCAGTTATTGATTACTTTGGTTACAATACCATCTTTAGAAGCAATGACGTTTACTACGCCAGCACTTCCTCCTGGAGCAATGTCGATTCCTGTATGTCCGCTGTTTGCTGCTCCAGTTATCGGGTCTACTCTAAGCCCAAACATACTTGTTATTGTAGTTGGTACAGGTTCCCCTGTAGCATATGTTATTCCGCCTTCTTCAGTTGTTTCTGCTGATCCAATTGGCCACCAAAATGCATTTGGATTTCCTGCACTAGTGTAATTTACAATATTATCTTCTTGTCCATAATTATTTAGTAAGTCTTTAATCATTTCAACTATTTTTTTTCTAGCTTCGGTGATATCATCGATATTGGCTTCTTTTTCAGCTTCGGTAAGTTCAGTATTTCTTTTTTTACCTGTTTTTTCTAATATTTTTGTGTAGTAGTTGCTTAAGTGAGGCTTTTTATCAAAGTAGTTTCCTTTTATTAAAAACTCCCAATATTTACTTTCAGCTACTTCTTGAGCGTTGTTAACTTTATAGTCGTAACCTGAGTAACCTCCGCTTGCGGCTTCATTTTTACATTCATCTTCAGCCTCAGATTTTATTCCAAAGAATGATAATACACCACTATTTGCAAGAACTTTTTCCCAGAAACCAACGAAATCTTGTTTAATAAGGTCTTTGCATACACCATTTTCTAGAATAGCCATGCTACCTACGCATTCGGTAGTTGTTGTACCATCTTCATTTTGGATTGTTGTTGGCGCATATGTTCCATAACATTGTGAACGATATCCTAACATTGATTTTATTAAAAGTTTAATGCTATCAGATTCGTTTTCCCAATATGATGCATCATATTCTTTGTCAATATCATAATCAGTATCTGATTCATCTCCTGTATAAGGATTACTTGATGATCCAGTTACTTCCTTATAATATTCTCCTGAATCAGCAAATAAGTCTGGATCTAGTTCAAAAAATGCAGTCATGATAATTATTTTATCATCAATAAACAATCCTCTTGCTTGATATTTTGCGAGTAATTTATATAGCCTTGTGTAGAAAACTCTTTGACTTGCAATTATTCTTTCTTTACATTTATCTATTTCCGGTTGATTGTCATAGTCTTCACTACATAAAAATGTCCAATAGCCTAAATTTTCTTCTGCAAATTTGTCAAAATCAAAATCTGCATATTTGAAACTTGCTGCTTTCGTTATGTTTGGACTAAGGAAAAAAACTATTAAAAAGAAAGGTATTAGTAAAATACCTATTTTTAATAGTTTATTAGTTAAATGTTTAAAATTAAACATATTATCACCGCCTAATTATTATAGTCCTCCACCTGAACCAAATGAATCTAGTTCATCTTGAGTTAGAACTACATTTATTCTCATACGTCTGTTACCGCAGACAAATAAAGCCTCACCTTGACTATATGTCTTAATGCTTTCTTTCTCATTGTCGTTTAAGTCAATTAATCTTGATAAGTCTTCAACTGCTTGTTTTTTTAATCCCATTACTAAGTAATATGCGGCATTATCAAAGATTGCTTTACCATGAACAAAAATATTTTCAGCAGCAAAGTCTGTTGGTTGCTGTGTAATGATAATTGTTCCAGTATTGTATTTACGACTACGTCTTTGAATTTGTGCAAGGAACTCGGCACCTAATTCATTTTTGCTTGATAATAGAACATGAGCTTCATCTACAAACATAACTGTATTTGTAGATTTATCTAAACATAATCCCCATGCATATTTTAGGATATTGAAGAACAAAGCATTTCGAATATTTTCATCACTATTCATTAGTTCTTTAATATTAAATACGATGAAATCACTCTTAGTTTCAATTGTAGTGTGACCGTTAAAATAGAACCTTAATTCTTTTACGAATGGTCTAATTCTTAGTTCTAGACGCTCCATGACATCTTTTTCTCTAGTTGCTTCTGGCATTGATAAAAGTTTACCTTTTATGGTTGCATAGACATCATCAAAGATTGGAAAGTCTTTAGATGTAAATTTACTAAAATCTGTATTAAAGTCAATGCCAAATCTTTTATAAGTATCTTGAACTACTTCACTAAACATTGCTAGAACGTCTTCTTCAATAGATGGATAGTAGTATTTCATGAAGGCTTTTAGTGATTGTAAGGTTCTTGTTAGAACTGTATATCCTAATCCTTCTTTAATCTCATCTTCATCAGCATCAAAGATTACTTCCAGTGGGTTTACCATACCAAATGCTCCACCACGGCCTAAGTCAATGAAGTCTCCACCAAAATTGTGAGTCATTTCACTTAATTCACCTTCTGGGTCGATTGCTACTATTTTACATCCGTTTCTGATGTGAGTTCTAAGCATTAATTTAGCAGCTGTAGATTTACCACTACCTGATGTACCCAAAATAATCATGTTAGCATTATTTCGATTAAATTCTTTTTTTGTTTGATATAAAAATTGGTTAAATAAAACTACACCGCCAGAGAAATCAACACCTAATAATGTGCTTGATCCCGGATCTTTAATGCTATCAAATACGAATGGATACATTGCTGCTATTGTTGGACTTGGTATAGGGATACCTACTCTTTGCTCAACATCTTGTTTTGGGAATATTGGAATCATAGATTTTAAGACTTTTTCTTGTTCAAACATCATTGGGATTCCTCTCATACCCATCGCGTCAAGATAATTTCTAACTTGCATCTTTTTATTTTCTAATTCTTCTTTAGTATCAGCAGTTAACATGATATGCATTTGAAAGTCGAATATTTTTGATTGAGTTGCTGCTAGCATTTGGACAAATGATTCTAAAGATTCATAGTCTTGACGAATTCTTTCTTGAAGAGTTCTTTCATTTTCGTGTTGATAACGTTCTTTTAAGTCAGCAATTTCTTTATTAATCATACGACTCATTGTTGAAAAGTCGATTGGAATATGTTTAATTACTACTTTTACTCCTGGTAAGTTAGTAACGTTTGCTAGAAATCCTGGACCGATTATTTTAGGATAACTTATGATAGTTAGTATTGTTGCATATTTATCGCTAATCATAAATTCGTTTACGTCGAATTTCATACCTTTAGGAGCTATTTCACTTTTAAATGTATTAGACATTACTCATCACCGTCCCATACTCATTTTTTGCTCCCCCATTAAGGAAGTTCTGAAGCAAAAATTTTAAGTCTTCATCACTTGCTTGTCTTGAATTTAGTCCACAACCGGCTAAGTTTGCAATCATGGTTTGAATTCTTTTTTGAACTACTTCTAATTTTTTATCTCTGAACAAGAAGAAATATTCCGTATCAACTGCATTAACACTGCTGCCACCAAACATCTCAGCTTTTTGAATATCTTGATTAATTAATTTTCTTACGGCTTGATTTTGCGCATTGTCATATTGAAGTTGTAGTTGTGATAAATATAGTTTTATATCTACTGGTCTATCTGCAACTACTAGCCAGAATTCGTAGTCAAGTGTGTTATAAAAGTTCCTTAAGTTAAAGATAATATTATTTTGTGTTTGATAATCCAATATGAAGATATTTTTGGGTTCAACTTTAATTCCTGTTACATAATAATTATTATTTAAGATAATCATTCCGTTTTGAATTGCTTTAACAGGTACCCAATCTTCAGAAAATTTACTTGTCTTCTGTTTTGACATAGCTATTACACCAACCTTTCCAATAATAAACTCGATTATTTGTATAATATGTGAATACGTTTTTGATAAATGTTCTAACGTTATGCTGATTTGGCAAAGGAACTATTAGAAATGTACATATAAGTGCTGGAGTTAATATTAAGAATGCCGTTTTCATATCATTAGTTTGAATTGATAGCATAAGTACAAAACTTACTACTACTCCAGTTATGAAGATTATCAAATCCGTTGTATTGAATAGTCCTAATATCAGCATAGATTTTTTTGAGTTTGCTGGTATCAAGTAATTATTGTTTCCCACTTTTTATTCCTCCTTTATTTAATTCCAAATGAACCTAGAAGTGCTTTGCATCTATCAAGTGCTTTTCCTGAAAATAGATAATTTACAAAGTATTCAGTATTTGTATATCTGTCATCCTGATGTACTATTAGTCCTGCTTTTTTAGAAAATGAAGAATTAGTTCTAAGTGTTTTGTTAAGTTCTTTAACACATGCTCTGTATAAACTGGGATTTTCTTTCATAACTCTGTCTAAAAGACCTACCATCTGTGTATAATAATATGTATCAATTTCTTTTAATGTTTTAAATCTTCTAAAGTTTCCAGAGTAAAATTCTTCCTTTTCATTTTCCCAAGCACTTTTTATTATGCTTTCTTCTCCTGATTGCGTGCTTAGTAATAATTCATATTGGGTACGATATTCTGTACATAATTTGCTTATAATTTTTGCATCAATTTTGTCTATCATTATTTACCATCCTTCTTTGCTTGTTCTGATGCTAAACTAGATTGACTCTTCGCAATTGAGTTATTAAGTGCCGTTTCTAAATCCTCATATTGTTTTGCAAATTGTGCATAATTAATGTTTTCGGACTTAGCTTGAGTTACTAAGTCATTTACCATGCCAGAAAGTTTATCTCTTTGTTCTGGGTCATCTATTGTAAATGCAACCTGTTCAAATTGTTTTGAAAGTGTTTGTGCATAATTGATGCATCCATCTTGTCCAAGTTTTTCTAAACTCTTTGCTTGTTCTGCTGATAATAAATCTTTGTAAACGGCCTTAATTGTTTTTTCTCTATCGTTTGCTGTACCAAAATCGTATGTCTTGTCACCTACTGTAATTGAGTTTCCACTTTGTACTACACGTTTTCCAGAGACACTTGCTAGTCTGCTTGCTAATTCAGCACTAGTTAGTTTACCTTGATATGAATCAGTAATAAGGTCATCTCTACCTTTTTTGATGTTATTATATGAGCCTTTATTAGCAACGTTTTTCAAGAATGAACCAACTGTATTTTTTAGTTTTGTTTGATTATCTACAGAACGTTGTAATACTGAATTGCTTCCATCAGTAAGGTAGTCTGCAAATGTTGAAGCTGCATCCGCGATATTATCTGTCATACGGTCAAATACTGTAGAGTATTCTTTTGCTTTTTCTGCAACTGCTTTTTTAATTTGCTCTTCACTCCACTCTGGATGTAATGTACGTAAAGTGTTTGTGTATTCTTCACCATGTTCCTCAATCCACTTATTTTCAAGTTGTCTATTATGTGCTTCTCTATCATCTCTATGCTCATCAGCGGTTGAACGCGCTCCGACAATTGTATCTTTTACTTTGGTAATATCATTAAGGCCTCTACTTTGAACCCATCCTTGACGACCACCACCAATAAGTCCACCAAAACCAGTTTTAATAACTTGACCAACGCTTTTTCCAGCACCAATTCCTTTTATTACATTTCCAACTGCTGTTGTTCCTGCAGCACCTAACACAGATGCACCACGTAATGCGTATTCATTGTCATTAATTTTCTTCTTGATAGACATTTGTGGTATTTTAACACTGAAGATATCTTCAATAAGTTTTGGGGCGTCTTTGGCAAATTTTAAGATTCCTAGAATTACTACTACTGTAGCAATAACATTAATAAAAAGTCCTCCACCACTTGCAAAGATATTTATATCTGACACAAACGATATTAATAACATTGCAAAGTTTATTATGACTATTCTTTCAAAAACCTGGAGATATGTTTTAGTAAATTCACTTAACCATTTATCAAATTGACCACCTTTAGGCTTCGTTATTCTTAAAAATATTGGAATTGGAGCGATTAACTTTAAAGCGCCTAGTTTTGCTGCTCTAACGCCCAAATCAAGTGAAAATGATAAGAATAAATAAGCTGCAACTACTCCGGCAATCGTGCTTAATGGGAATAAATATTCCATATCATCATCATATATTCCATCTTTTAGGTCTTCATCATGCATGAAGTTCCAAAGACCACCTATACCATTTTTAGCATTATCGGCCATTTCTTTGTATCTTGAACATAACTTGACGGATGAGCTCTCACATTCGGTTAGCGTAACCGGCTCTTTGTTCTCATCTATCGGATGGTAAAATGCCGTAAAGATTGTTACCGAAACATTTAGAGCACCTTTCGTTTGTCCATTTTCACCAGAATCACTTGCGGTTGAACCCATGATAAGATTACCAATTGTGTTGTTTTCTATTATATGATTTTGAAATATTTGCATGTATTCACATATTAATGGAAATAAGGTAACTAAAACAATTGAAATTATTGTATTTTGAACAATATTTTTTACTGATTTTTCTCCTTTGCTCAATGAGTCAGGGTCAACGATTGCCAAGATTATATTATATGCAAAAACGAATAGCATGACTATTCCGATTATTGTATAAATCCTTCTGGATATTACACCAACATTTTCTGTTGAAAATACTTCTACTTTACTTACTACTTCAAATAGTTGATAACATATGTTAATTGCTAAATAGATTACATAGTCAATTGTAAGAAGAATTCCATAAAAGGCATTTGATACCCAATTTCCAATTATACTTCCTGTGAGTGTTCCCATTGTTTTTCCTCCTACTCTATGCAAGTTGTGTATGAATCATTGATGAAGCTTAATAAAAGATTTAATATTATTGGCAAGAAAAATAATACTACTACTAAAATTAGCCTTGTAATAAGTTTTTTATTAACTTTTTTATATTCTTCTGGGTCTTTGTTCACTAGAGCAACTATATAGTCATAAGTTGAATAAGCAATTACCAGTATTGGTCCTAAAATTTTCATATATTTGAAAATATTTGATAAATCTTCCATTGTTGATTCACCTAATAGTCCTGAACATGTTTCTTCTGATAATGCATAAACATTATTATTTATAGTTAAAATTAAACCTAGTATTATAAGCCAAGCCTTTTTTTTCATATTAATCAAACCTCTATATATACAACATAATTTTAATATAAAATCAATCATATTGCAAGGAAAATGCTTTAATTATTTTTATATGCATTTTCATTTTGATTTTTGGGTTCGTAAATATCAGTTATTCGAATAAATAATGCTTGGCGTCCCATTGAGTCATAGCTTTTATTGAATTTTTTTCTTGGAACTTTGATTTCTTTTTCGTCTTTTAATGGGTCATTTATATAATAATTATTTTTATCCATACCAATTACTACAACAACATGTGCATTTTTTGGATATGTATAGGTTTTAGATTTATCGTAACTAAACCATTCATAAACTTCTTTAGCTTCAGTATAATCGGTTGTTGTCCACACTAGGACAGGCTCCCCACTTTGAACATATTCTTCTAGTGGCCTTTTGTCATTTGAGGTAAAAACGTGACCGGCAGTATCTTCGGGAAGCATTTCTTTAAATATAGAATATATAGAATTTTTTATAACTGGTAAGAATGTTCCCCAGCCTCTTTTAGGATCGCTTGGGTCTCCAGCATAATATTCACTAGGGTCTGGCCCGTAACGAACACCATTTTTTTCATAAACGTCTTCTTTTGGAAGAAATGTATCAACATATGTTGCCATATCAATATCAATGCCAGCATAATTAAGTAACATTGTAGCACTGGCTACTTCACATCCATTTGGATAATCTGGATTTTGCTTTACTAGTGGAAAGTTTTTAGTAATGAAACTATATTGTAGGTTACTATAGTATTTATCTAATAAGTCTTCATACTCATATATACTATAATTATTTCCTCCTTTTGAGAGTATTAGTTGGTTTGTAAAGTAGTCATCTTTTAATGATGGAATTATTGCATGCTTTAATTTTTCTTTTTCACTAGTAAAAAGTTTATACCATATAAAATTGCTAGATATGATTGTTATTATTAATAAAATTATTATAAGTTTGTATTCTTTTTTCATATATATCACGATTTAATTATAACAGATTGTAATAGTAAAAGTATTTTTATAGTAAATATTTTACATTTTATTAGTTATTTTTACAAAGAAAAAAATCTCAGTAATCTGAGATTTTCGATTAGTCACAATTCCAAGGACTTAAAATGCAGTCTTGACATTTTTTGAAGTTATCAACTGGCATATCTTTGTATCCATTGATAGTTCCAAATAGCCACATTACTACTGTTGGTACGAAGAAAATTAGCACACCAGCAATTGCACGATACATTAAACGCTTACTAGCAACTTTAATATCATCATCTTTACTTCCAACTACTGCTTTTCCTAAATCGAACATACCATATCCAATAATTAATAATGGAATAGCTATTTTAAATACTGTTAGGATCCAACCAATAAATCCTAATACGTCTGACGCTTGATCACAAAATCCGGTAACGTTCATAATTCACATCTCCCTTACATAATTAAATTTTATCTAAATTTTTAGATATTGTCAACAAATTATTTGAAAAGGCCGAAAAAACTTGTACTTCCTTGTTTTCCAAACCCTAGTTTTAGTAATAATTTGTCAACTACTAATAGTCTGTCTGCTCGGTCGTTTATTACCGGCATATTATAATAAACTTTAAATTTTGTTTCATATTCAAAGTTTGATAATTCTTCATCCTTAATTGCACTTTGGTTTAGTATTATTTTTCCATCTGCAATTTTTTCTTTAATGTTAATGTCTTTTTTTAGTGCTTTATTTAAACTTATTATGCCTGGATTTACTAAGTATAAAATATCATGGCACAGATTTCTTTCTGATAAACCATTTAGGTCTATAAGAATTATTTCTGTATCTTTTAAAGTGTTTATTTTATATTTTAAATCTTCTACTGATGTACAAAATGAAATGTCACTATCTTTTAAATATATTGAATCTTGTTTAAACATTTCAAATGCTTTAACTTTATAGTTTATTCTTAGTTGTTTTAGTATCATGTACATAAGGGTAGTTGCACCAGCATGCTCAGTTACATTTTGAATACCTATAATTCTTGCACCTGTTTTAATAGATTCTTCGGCTCTTACATATCCTGGGTTGTAGTCATCATTTATATAAGAATTACTTGTATAAGGATTACTTTGGAATGTTTGATTTCCAAATGTGTTTGGTCCCATTCTATTTAATTCTATACTTTGATTTTGTGCTTGACTTAAACTATTAATATATTTAGTAACATCATTTAATGTGTTTGGGTGTGTTAATAAATAGTTTATGCCAGCAGCGTTTCTCGTAAAATTGTAATAGCCGTTTTGTACTAAAAGTGTTAGATAACTACTGCTATTTACTAGTTCACTATTATTTAATAGAAGAACTGTTTTATTTGGCCCAAAGAAACTTAAGAATCTTAATACTTCTTTTATATCAAAGAAGTTTTTGATAGCGGTTATATCTATTACAGCTTTGCTATATAATAGATTTCCAAGTTCGGCTTCAATAGTTTCTCTAGTAAACTCTCCAGTTATGGTTTTAATTGAGTTAATGTCAACACTATCAATAACTTTACTATTTTGATTTTTAATTATAATGTTTATATTCATAGAATCACCAATTAGAAGACGTCATTTTTAGGGAAATATATTGGTTTTGTTTCACCTGTTACAGGGAATGTAAATATTTCACCCATTATTGGTAAGTCAACTCTAAAAAAGACAGTTACCTTGTAGTAAGTCTTTTTTATATTTCCATTAGTATCTTCTGTTTTAGCAATGCAATATTTGAATTTTCTTGAGTTTGTATTACTTGCTTCAAAACCGTGCGCACCTTCACTAGATTGTGATGATACATAATCAGGGCAACTACTATATACAAGGTAACCAACATTATTTAAATAGTCTGAAATTTCAGCAACTGTTGAGTCACTTACTCCTTCTTTTTTTTCAATAATATTTATAATACCATTTTTTACTTTGAAGGCTTTTGAGTAGTTTACAGATATAGCTAAAAAACTTGTAAAAAGTACTATAAAGACAATAACGATAGAAAAAATCCAGGTTCCACCTATCGCTTCTCTCATAATTTACCTATTAATTACCTGCTGCTTCGCTATTAGGACATTTAACGTCTACTGTAGTTTCACATGCTTCGTCTTCACAATAATAACAATCACATATTTCAGTAGTACAGTTTGGACAAGTGGCTGCTGAGCAATGAAGTTTAGATAAAATGTTTGATTTCATTGATGGCCAGATAAGTGTAGTAAACACTACTCCTATTGCAGCGATAGCAACTACTGCTACTGCAGTCATACTTAATTCACCTGAAGCTTCTTTCATTATTTATTCCTCCTTATCTTAAATTAATTATATAATAAAAAGAATTGTAAATCAATTCTTTTTTAGCAATTGTTTGGATGGAATAGACACTCTGTACATGTTTCATATTCGCCTTGATAATTTGTCCAATCATTAACTGTTGATAGTGCTACGTCAATGATTGTTGGGAGTAACATAATGATTACTCCAGTTAAAATTCTTTTTCCTAATGTTTGAGCACTTTTCTTAAGTTCATCCTCTTTTCCGGCTTTTACGCTATTGTAGAAGATGAATATGCCTTGGCCAATTATTATCAATGGAACAAATAGTTTTACAAACATAATTATATATCCAACAAACTTCATTACATTTTGGATTTCTTCTCTTGCACACATGTTTTCACCTACTGCTTCAGCATGTACAGTAAGTGGTAATATTAATAGAACTAATAATAAATATTTGTAGTATTTTTTATTCGTAGTCATAACCGTCGTCCTCTTTCTGTTCTGGCATTTTTGTTACTAATTTATAGATTACGTAGCCACATATTCCAAGTAATATTAAGATTAGAAGTACTAAACCAAAGTTGCTTGATTTTTTGATAGTTATTGTATAGTCTTTAGTGTCGCCGTTTTCAGCGGTTACAGTTACTACTACTTTACTTTTATTTTTTAAGTTAGAATTGTTTTTTATTTCATATGTTGATGAATCGCTTTCGGTTTCAACAATCATGTCTAACTTTTTATCACTTCTACTTATTTTTAATTTATATTCAGTTACATCTGTTTTAAATTCTAAGTTGTATCCTTGAATCTCAATTTTTGAAAGGTTTGTGTTACTATCTAATTCATCTTCATATGAAAGAATTATTCTGTATACACGGCTTGTATCATCTTCTGCTGTTACAGTTACTAATATTGGTTTATCAATATCAATATTTTCATTGTTTTCAATTTTAACTGTGGCTTTATCACTTTCTGGTTTAGCAGTAACTTCAATACTTGTTATATCTTTAGAGATTTTTAGATTGTATATTTCAACTTCTCTACTAAAAATAAAGTCAGTATCTTTTAAATCTAGTTCTCTTAAATAATTGTTACTATCTTTTAAAGTTGTTGTTGTAGTCGTGGTAGTTGTTTGTGAGGTAGTTGTATTTGGTTTAGTATTGTTTGGACGATTTGGTTTTTTTGTTGTAGTCGTTGTTGTGGTAGTAGTTGTTTTCTTAGTAGTTGTTTGATAAGTTAGACCATTACTTGTTCTAGAGCAATCATATGATGCTAGTATTGCGCAATATTTTGGATAAGCATCACTTCTACAAGCACCACTATAAGCAGTACAAGAACTTTTAGCAACAAAATATAATGGGTCTTGATTACCATTTGAACATTTTACTAGACCTTCTGTATAAAATTGTGTTTGCCAAGTTCCACTATAGCATGTTGCTTTGATGCAGTGACCGAAATATCCTTGATTAAAGTTTGCTTGCCCGTAACTTGCTTGAAAGTCTAGACATGTTTGATAGTCTTTTACATAACCGATATCTAGGGCAGCATTAGCTTTTAATGGAACTAAAATTGATAACATAGCCATTAATATATACTTTTTCATATTACCTCCAAAAAAAGATACCGACTTGTTTAACCAAATTCAGGTATCTTCAAATCTATATTAATAATATCATAAAATTATTAATATTTAAATCTTTTTGAATACATTTTTCTTATTTAAAATAAATAGTCCGCCAATTAGCACTGCTGATGAGATAGATAATGCTAGATAATAATCTTCTACTCCAGTGTTTGGGCTTTCTTCGTTGTTGTTTGGAGTATTTGTGTTATTACTATTATTATTGTTGTTATCATTGCCGCTTGATTTTGTTGTAGTTGTTGTATAATCTGAGCCACCTGTGTTTTGTGAGCAATTATAGAATGTTTTTTGAGTAAAGTATACATAAGCACCTGTATCTGTACAAGAGGCTCCTTCTTTAATTTCACTTGCAGGAGCTCCTGCATCAATTATAGCATTTGGTTTAGAGTTACCATTTGCACAACTTACTGAATAAGTGTTTAATTTCTTATGAACGTTTTTGTTATTTGTACAAGATACTTCGATACATTCTAGATAATAACCAGCGGTGGCATTAGATATGCTAGTGCCACCGTTTTGATTGGTTGCTGCAGTACATTTTGATTTAGCATCTGCTTCATCTTTAACATTCCAGATGGTTGTTGTTGTATTTTGATCAACTTTTGCAAATACACCTATAGGCATTATAAGTAATAGACTAATAAGTAATTTTTTCATATTATTCCTACTTTCCTAAATATTCTTTCATTTTTTTATTTTTCTTACGAACTACTATTATTATACCCGTTCCTAAAATAATTACACTTCCAATGATTACGGCTGTTATTTCAAGGACTTTGTTGTAACTATCTTTTTGAATATCAATTGAGTAAATATTTGTAGCTCCGTTTTCAGCAACAACTTTAATCCTTACTGTACTAAATCCTGTTAATGAATTATTTCCATACATATATACTTCAGATCTGTTACTTGTTGGAGTTGCTGTAATAATTAAACTCTTTTCTCTTTTAATCTTGATTGTATAGTCTAATTTTTCTGGAGAGAAGTCAATTCCATAACCCTTAACAGTTAATGATGAAAGAGTAACGTCATTAGATATTTCTAATCCTGCTTCTTTTCTAATAACTGTTATAGTATAAGTTTTGGTTAGTTTACCATTTTTTACAGTTATTTTTAGGTTATTAGCACCAACTTTTAGTCCTCTATCACCTTCTACTTCAGCAAATGCATTATCACTTTCTGGGAAGGCATATACGTTAACTGATGAATATTCGTATGGTACTGTTACTGAGTATTCATAGATTTCCTTGTTAAAGTCAATTGCAGTTCCTTCGATTGTTAATGTATCTAGATAAGCACTAGTGCTTGTTTCTTCTTCAGCACCTTTTTTAATAAATGTTAGAACATAACTTCTTGTTATATCAGATTCGCTTATTACTTCAAGTACTGCTGTTGTGATATCTTCAGTAAGTTCTATTTCACGAGGTTCATTTCCTTCTACAAATGATGAAGTATCACTTGCTAATGTACCATTTATGCTTACTTTCTTAGTATTCTTAGGTACTTCGATATCATAATCAGTTACATATGGATCGAATTCAATTTTCCCTTTACTTACAGTTAGGTCTGTTAGAAGGTTATTTGAAACTCTGTCATCAGTTCTAATAGCAATAATTGTGTAAGTTCTTACTTTTCCTTCTTTATTTTTAATTTTAATTAAAATTTTATTTTCACCATAATCTAAGTTAACTGTTCTTGGTTCGTATCCTTCAACGTATGAAGCATCGCTGCTTGTTAAGGTTGCAAATACGCTTATTTTATCGCTATTAACTTCTATTTTATATCCCATTGATAATGAATCAAAGCCTGCTAGAGTTTTATCATTTTTAAGTCTATTTGATAATAGTGAATAATCACTTGGCATTACGTCTAAGTAAGCGTTTTCACCTTCAATACTATTTAAAGTTACTGCTACGTCATTTGCATCTTTTACGCTTAGTGTTTGAAGAGTGTTTGTAATATCAGCATCATGAACGACAGCAAACATTGGTCTACTTAAGATTCCTTTTTCATCTTTTACCCATGCATAGTATAAACCAGCCTCTTTTTGTTCGTATGCTACTTTATTTGAATCGGCAAAGTCTTTCCATAAACTATCTACTGTTGGATTAGATGAATCATCTAAGTAATAACTTGTTACTTCATTAGATATTTTTCTTCCTTTAATAGTAATTGTACCCAATCCTTGATTTAGTAGGGATGCTGTTATTTCTAACGCTGGTCTTGTTCCGTTTGAACATGATACTAAGTATGTTTTATGGCATGTTCCATTTTTTACTGTATCGCATGTGTTTTCTGTTTGCTCAACTGGATTTTGAGTATAATCTTTTGCACATGAGAACATATCCATGATGTCTGTTGTTTCTGTTATTTTATTGTTTTTCTTTTCATAACATACTTTTACTTGTTTTTTAGTTTCTTTAACTTCTGTTTGTTTATTGCTTGTTTTACAATTTTTTTCACCATCACCATTTAATGCATTACAATCGTCTTCTGTAGTTGCTGATGCATCGATAGTATATTTATCTGATAGGTCTTCTTCTGACCAAATATATTTGTCATTAGTTTCATCATAATAGCAACTTGCTTCTACTTCTTTTGGGCAAGTTGCAGGATCAACTTGAGATGAACTTAAGTCATAACGATAGACATATCCTTCACTGCCATTATAAGTTACTTTACAATATTTATTACTTGAATAAGTACATGCTTCAGATAAACTTCCATTAATTGTAACTTCTTCAGCACATGGAATGCTGTTATCAGTTTTTGAGCCAATTTTAGATGTTGAGGTATAAAATGAAGTTTCTTTTATAGTGTATTGTTTAGTTTCACTACTACAATTTTCTGGTAGAGCACTTCTAGACATTACTAATTGATTTCTATATACTCTTGTTGTTGTATTAACTGATACGCCATTTATTTTTGTAACTATACATGTTGGATTTGTACTTGATGTAAGCGTTTCACATGTTGTTACGTAAACTTCATCTCCACAGTTTACTTGTTTACCACCTGCGGATGCGTTGTTTTTAGCATATCTTATACCATTAATTGGTTCTGTTGTAGGATTTGGTGTTGGAACTGGAGTTATAGGGGGCGGAGTATTTCCACCACCACCGCCACCGTTACATGCCGATGGTTTTGTTGGATTGTAATATTTGCTATTTAAACCTGAATAATTCTTTCCATTATAAGTAAATGAACATATTGCGCCTTGTGAATTTCCGTTACATGTTGTTACATATATTTGTGAACATTTCTTTATTTTTTCATTGCTTCCTGAACTGTTTTTTACTGATGTGTCTTGAGTTATCCATGCTGTTTTGTTTACTTGATATCCGCTACCTGTGTTACAATCAGATGGTTTTGTAGTGTTATAATATTTACTATTTAGGCTTAAATATGTTTTACCATTATAAGTGAATGAACATATTGCACCTTGTGAGTTCCCGTTACATGTTGTTACATAGATTTGCGAACATTTCTTTATTTTTTCGTTGCTTCCTGAACTGTTTTTTACTGTAGTATCTTGTGTTATCCATGCTGTTTTGTTTACAGTATAACCATTATTTGAACTATTGCCAGTTACTGTTATATTAGCATATATTGTTTTGTTTCCTATTCCAACCAGTGGATAGTATAATTCAACTTTAGCATTTCCAGTTTTTACTCCTTTAGCATAAGTTGTTGCACCACTTGTTGCGGAGTTATTTGTTATCGTGATATTTTCACTTCCTGATAATATTTTATATGAGCCCGCGGTAGCTGCTGGGTCTGTTGAAAAATTACATTTTTTAATTATTGCTTTTCTTAATTCAACCTGCTCTCCCACTTTAACAGTAAAGTTGTATGTTTCGCCACCTTTACAGGTACCCCCTCCTGGGTTTGATGATGAAGTTTTCTTCCAGCAAGCATAATATTTTTTGTTGTTTGTATTAAAAATTGCGGTTGATTTGCTTCCTGATGTGCAAGAAGCAGTTTCTCCCCATCCTTCAAATGAATATCCATCACGCTTGGCACTATATTTTCCTAATTCAGCTTGGTAACCATATACACCATTAAGTGTTAGTGACGATGCATTACCTGAACTTATATAACTAACCTTTCCACCATTACCATCTAGAATATATTTATTAATTTTATTAGCTGTTTTCGTATCTTTATCAACCTCATAATTTTTATAAGTTGTATTAATCATTTTTATTGTACAATTATATCCACCGCCGGCCCAAGATGATACGTTAAGTGTTCCACACTGATTATCCCAAAATGGAGCTTTTTTGCTTATTACAGTTAATTCTCCAGAGTTAAAATTTGTTCTGCTATTTCTGCATGTTATAGTAACTTTTGTTACTTGTCTTATTTTATTGTCGTGATTAGCACTCCATGGATTTGCACATACCTTTAGGGTCGTATCTGTAAATGTTATTGTTGATGTTGAACCTAGTGCTATTTCTTCACTATTCTCTGTTTTGTTTGTGTTTTTATTAATACTATTTTTTAAATTTATTTTACTTACGCTAAAAAAGACTATCGGTAAAATAAGTAGTAATAATAAATATAGATATTTTTTCTTTTTCATTTTTACACTCTCCTACTTTCTATATATTATTGTAAAGCAAGGAATGTAAAAAAGCAACAAAAAACAGAAGGTTATTTTCTTCTGTTATCACTTATTAATTCAAGGTTTTCAGTTAATTGGTTTATTCTTTCCATTATTCTGCCTGATTTAATTTGTTCTTCTGCTGATTTAGATGTGCTAAAGTGAGATGCTAGTTCTTCTTGGTTTAAATTTGATGTGAAGAATGTTGCTTTTTTTTCTTCCATTCTATACTGAAGGATTGTTCCTAGGACTTCGTCTCTATTCCATCCGGTTACAGTTTCTGCACCAATGTCATCTAGAAGTAAAAGGTCTGCTTCTTTTAGTTCTTTGATTCTTGTGTAATAGTCGTCATTTGTAAATGATTCTTTAAGGCTTCTTAGTAGTTCTGGGTAGTAGATTATTAGTGCTGTGTAGCCTTCTTTTGATAGTTCATTTAGAAGAGCACTAATTAGATATGTTTTACCACTACCAAAGGATCCATGTAAGTATAAGCCTTTTTCTGTTTTTCCTTCTTTGAAGTTATCATAGAATTTTTTTAACCATTTGATTATTTTTACTCTTTTAGCATCAGTGATGTCGATGTTAGACATTTTTGCAGTTTTAATTTCATATGGCATTTCAAAGAACTCTGATTTTATTTCGGCTTTTTCTTTAAGGATTGCTTTTTTATATTTGCAAGCAACATAGTTAAATGTTACGGAGTCTTCTTCAACGGTTGGATAGTATACTGCACCTTCAACTTTATTTTTGCACATGTGAATGCTTTTGCAGTTTTTACAGTTTTCTAGTTCTTGCATTGTTCTTTCAATTTTAGATGTGTATTTGTAAGCAATGCTATCTTTTATTTTTAGTTTTTTGACTGTTTTTTTGAATTCTTCGTTTGTTAGAGCATGGGCATAATCTTTTTTTAGAGCATCATCTAAGTTAGATTTTTGATATTTTTTTAGTTCTTCCATGTTATCTAAACTCCTTTAATAGGTTTTCCATTTCTTTTTGTTCTTCTTCACTTATTTCTTCTTTTGTTTGGTCTTTACCGAACCATACTGGAAGTTTGCTCACGTTTTTGACTTCTTTTTTTGGTTTCTTTTTGTATTCTTTTTCAGCTTCTTTCATGGCTTCACGTGCGGTTTTGATTCCAAGGCGAGCCCACTGACCAGCGATTGTTTCAATAAATGCTTTAGTTAGTTTGTTATTGTTTATTTTTAGGACATAGTCAATTAGGACATTTATTACTGCAGGAGTCATGTTTAGTTCAACCGCTAGATATTCTAAAATTTTTAAGTCTGATGCAGTTGGCGTGCCAATTTTATATTTACTTCTTAGAAAGTCATATGGCGTGGTGTTTTCAAAGATGTAGATCATTTTACCTCTGCTTGATGTGTCCCCATCTGGGGTTTTTAAGTGTTCTGGCTGGGTTCTATAGATGAGTGTTGGTAGTGCTCCAGTATTGTTGTATTCATAATATTTTCTAACTTCTTTTTGAAGGATATCTCTGTTAAGCATTCCTTGTTCATCTAAGCATATACGAATGATTTCGCTCATTTTTAAGGTGTCTAGGTTATAGATGAAAGCTAGTGAATTTATTAGTTCTTTGTTTTTCTTGTTTAAGGTTTTTTCATTTAGAATGTTGTTAGGTATGCTTGATGATAGAAGGTCAAAATCAATTAGATTGGTTACTTCTGGTTTGTTTGTTTCTTTTTCTTTGATTGATGATCCAGCTAGCATAGATGCGGGTACTGATGAGAATGTTGTATTTATTTTTTCACTTATTTCTTCAAAACCTGTATAGTTAAAAGTTTTCTTTTTATAGTTTTTGATAAGTTCTTCGTATTCATCTTTACCTATGTTATTATATAAGACGATATTTAGAATTGGATGATTAAAGAATTCTGATGCAGATAGTGGTGCGTATAGTTCATATATGTAACTGTTTAGTTCTTCACCATCTTTGTAGTATGTTCTAAGAAGTCCAGTTGCTTCTAAGGCTTTTCTTGCTTCTTTAATATCATCTAATTTAGTTTTTAGAATGGTCATTAGGTGATGATGAGTGTGAGTTATGCTAGATGTTTCACTTTTGTCTAGGTCACTCCATAAAGATAAGTATAAACTTACGGGAAGAGCACCAATAATAGGTTCGTATAGGCTTATTAAGTTTTTCTTGTCATATTCAGTTAATAAAGTTTTGTTTATTACTGTGTAAAGATCAGCTGGTAGTAGGCTTATATATTTCATGGAATCACCTTCTTCTTTTTTATATTCTACATATTTTTTTATTTATTTACAAGTTAAAAAAAGAAAGTTTTTAGGCTTTCTTAGAATTTTTTAAATACGTTATGTTTTTTACTTAAAATGAATAATGTTACTGTTATAAATAAGCATGATAGAAGAACTGCAGTTAGATTGCTGATTCCAGTTTTTGGGTTTTCAGTACTGCTTTGATTTTGGTTATTATCTTTGTTATTTATGATTGTTTCTCCATTACCTTCTTCTTTATTAATATCAATTATTTTAATGGTTTTAGTTGCTTTAATGCCGCTTCCATCTTTTGCTGATGCAGTAACAACTACCTCGCCCTCTTTGATACCAGTTAAGATACCACTTTGGTTAATTGTAGCTACTCGGACATTGTTGACACTCCAGTATATATTTTTGTTTGTGGCATTTGTTGGTGTTATTTCTACTGATAAATTAAGGGTACCAGCAACGCTTATTTCATCTTTACCAACTATGTTAATATTTGTTACTAAAACATCTTTTTTGTCTTCTATGGTAAATGTTGTTTTTGTACTTGCATTTGCTGATGATATTGTTACTTCATAAGTTCCAGCAGTTACTTTATCCGTTAAGGTTATTTTAAAACCATTTGTATCTTTTGTAATAGTAAACAGCTTTGTTACGTCAGTATTATTTTTAGTAATTTTTAAAGATAAGTCATTTATATTTACGTTTGTTAAGTTTAAAGCGATATAAACATACCCACCATTTTGAATGTTAAGGTCAGTTGGATTTTTAGTAGTGTTTTTGATTTCAATGTTTTCTGTTTCATTTTTAGTAAATGTTGATATTACTGGATAAAATTGTAATGAATTATTTGTTGTTGTATCTATCCATGATGTTGAGTCTATGCTATAGTAACTTACTCCACTAGGTTTATTTGCTACATAGTACCATTTGTCTTCAGCAGTACTTGATGAAGCAAAAGTTTCTACTGGGAAAACGTAGTAAGTTTTACCATTATCTACTTCTTTATATGCAGTAGTGTATTTAAGGTATATATAAAATTTTTCGCTAGTGATGCTAATATTTTTAGATGTGTTTATTGCTGTATATCCTTCTTTTGTGGCCGTTCCTTCACCTATTTTTACCGCTTTAGAATAGTCATCAACGTCTGAATAGTAGATTTCATATTTATCGCCTGGATAGCCAGTAAAAATATTTACTTTAGAAAGTTTTTCTGAAGCATTATTTTGTTTTGTGTAGATATTTTTAAAAATAATAGATGATGCGTCAGTTGTTTCAATATTTCCGCTAAAGCCATGAATGTTATTTGTGTATTTATTATCAAATGATGCTGCTTCAACTTTATAAGCACTCATTAAACTTGCACAGATATTAGTATCATAATAACTTACATAATGATATCCTGCTGGAATAGTACCATTTCCAGTAAATATTGTAGGATAAGTATCTTTAGTAAGCCATGCACCATTTCCTTTTGGTGTTGTTTTAAAGTTTGAAGCGCTATAGTCATCATCCCAGCCAATAATTGTTAAAGCGTGGTTAATTGATTTTGATCCATTGTAGTAGTATGCAAGTTTATCATCGGATACGTATGTTGGACTTTCTGCGTAAATTACAGCACCCATTGCGCCATATTCAGTTAAATTCTTTTTGATTGCTAAGATAGTATTTGCATCACATGACTTGCTTGATATATAGTCAATTTCATTTACATAGTAATCACTTTTTTGATTAAGGGTATTAGATTTTGAACTTGATGAGGTACTCCATGGTAATTTTGTTTCTAAAATTGGACCACGTCCAGCAGATAGATAGGCACCTGATAAATAATAGTTGCCACCAACATCTTTAGTTTTACTATAGTAACCGAATGGATTTTTTGTGCCATCATCTAGTGTATAAATTGTACTATAGTCAATATGTTTTTCTGATAAGTCAACTTCTTTATTTTGCTCTATTAATAGAGATGATTCGATTGTAGAAGTAGTCGCAAAAGTCCAGCACATATTCGTTTTTTCTTGGTCATGTGCTTTACTTACTTTTCCATAGTCTAATAAAGAAAATTTTCTTAATGTTTTATAATTTACATTAAAAGTATTACCTACAGATGCGCTTAAGTCTTTATTTGTTGTGTAAAACTCTTCACATTTTACTGGCATGATGGTATTTTGTCTTTCAGTTGGTGATAGTAATTTCCATTTTTTATAATTTTCCGTTTCTGTACATAAATTATTTTCTGCTTTAATATATGATAAGGCTTGTACATTAGAGGTTATACTTAGAAGTGCAATCATTAATACTATTTTCTTTTTCATTTTCTACTCCTATTATCTAATAAAATTATAAGTTATTAACCTTTTATTGTCAATTAGAAAAAGTCTATGCTTGATAGACTTAATAAGAATTGTTTTTTTATTATATTGAATCTGTACTGGTATACTTAAAGTAGACAACTGAGATGTGAATATAAAAAAATGCCTCGAGGGCATTTTAGTTATTGCATATGTTATCTACAAAGCAGTCGTTTAAACATCTAATAGCGCAGCAGCAGTTTAGGTTCATTGTGAAGAAACTGTTTGTTGATAGATATGGCTCTGTAGTGCTATCTGCATTTGCTACTAGAACTCTAAATGTTGCACAGTTGTTATCTACCTTTTCTACTCTAAATACTGTACTACAGTTTGTGGCTCCAGTTGCAGTACAGTCTGTTGTAGCGTCTTTAGTTGTTGGCATAGAAAATGGTGTTCCATTACCAGCACATGTATAAAGCATTATTGGTCTAGTGTTACAAACTATGCAGTTTGGAGAACCACCTAGCATTGGTCTATCGCATGAATCTAGTCCACTTTCAGGACAAACGTTTTGCTGAAGTATTTGAATTACTTTTAGAGTTTCAGCAATGCAGTTGCCAGAGTTTGTTTCAGTATTATTATTACACATATTAATTCACCCTTTCATTTTCTCAATATATTTTATGTAAATGGTTATTATTTAGTGATTTTATTTTTTGTTTTAATATAGTATAATATTTTTAGGTGATGAATATATGTGGTGGCAATATTTAATTATATTTTTTGTACTATTAATTATTTCATTTGTAGTTGTTAAACTTAATAAAAAGAATTTTACTTATGAGATAAATAAGTTAGTACAATATTTAGGTGGTAAAGAAAATATTATTGATAGTGAAGTTACAATGTCTAGATTAAAGGTTACTTTAAAGGATGTTACTTTAGCAGATAAGGAAGCTATTCAAAGGCTTGGTGCTAAAGGAATTGTAGAAATTGATAATCAACTTAAGATAATATTTGGACCAAATGCTAAAACATTAAAAAAATACATTAGTGAAATGAAGTAACTAATGTATTTTTTAGTTTGTAGTGTATTCTTCGTGACATACATTTGGTGAGTTTAAATCTAAGGAAGCAGTTACTGTTTTGTATGTTGCATCTAGTGTTATATTTATGTCTAGACAGTCCATGCACATTGTTTTATCTTTTGGATTATAAATACTGCATGAATTTTCTTCGATAGTCTCTTCGTCTTTTGTTTCTTTTTTTAAGTCACCGGATTTGATAAGGTCTTTAATATTTATTACGAATTTATATTTACATTTGTTGTTTGTACACTCACAGTGAGTACCATTTGTAGTACACTCACCAAAGTAACTTTTATATTTGTTAGAGTTGTTTTGAACGTGCATTATAGCAGCACTTTCAATGCTTTCGATTTTAGCGTTTAGGGCTTTTTCGTTCATTCGGTCACGCATTTTAAAGATTCCGGGAATAGCGATTACCATTACTAATGAGATTAGCACTAGAACTGCTAAAAGTTCTACTAGGGTAAATCCTTTGTTTTTCATAGTTCCTCCTTATAAGCCTAGTAAGGCGTTTATAAATATGTTTGCTAGATCAGAGTTAAAGTATAGTAATAGCATACTTGTTACTAGGAATGGACCAAATGGAAGCATTCCTTCTTCTCCTTTAACACTAATATACATGGCGTATGGAAAAGCAAGAAATGATGCCAAGATGATATAGAATACTCCAAGGATTTGGCCTAGAGTTAGTCCTGCGATGAATGATAGTTTAATGTCTCCACCACCTAGTGATTCTTTTTTGAATAGGAAGTTTCCAAGTAACATTAGTAGATATACTATGATAAATATTAATAAGCCAGATAAAATACTATATATGGTTTCTTTTAATCCAAGACTAATAATTTTAATGATGGTGATAAGAATACCTGATATTATTAATGGACTATCATTTATGATCATATATTTAGAGTCACTTACAAAGATGATTGATACTAGGCTTGATAAGATTAGAGCGATAGCAAACTCATATGTTAAACCAAAGATTATATAACTTGCAGTAAAGAGAACTCCAGTTAAAAGTTCGATGGCTGGATAGATAAATGATATTTTTTGTTTGCAGTTTTTACATTTTCCTTTTAGGAATATATAGGACAATACAGGGATGTTTTCATACCATGATAGTTTATGATTACATTTTGGGCAGTGACTTCCTGGCTTGATGATGGATTCACCATCTGGAAGTCTTAGTCCTACTACGTTATAAAAGGAGCCAAATATGATGCCTATTATGAAGATAAATATTTCCATGGTGTACCTACTTAATTTGACTGTAAAGACTGAACATTGGTAAGATTACGGCTAGAACGATACCACCTACTACGACAGCTAAGAAGATAATCATTACTGGTTCAATAAAATTTTTCATGTTGTTAATGATTGTTTTATGTTCTGTTTGGTAATAATCTGCTACTTTACTCATCATTGCGGCTAGTTCGCCAGTAGATTCTCCCGTTACGATCATGTAGTATGCTACTTCTGGAACAGCCCATTGGTCTTTGAATGATGTGCTTATTTTTTCTCCTCTAGCAATGTTGTTTACAGTTCTAAACATGATTTCTTTATATACTTCGTTAGTTGTTATTTCACTTAAAAGGTTCATACTATCAGTGATAAAGACATTGTTTTTTAGAAGAGATGCAAAGGTTTTAGCAAAGATGTTCATTTCTTTATAGATGATTATTTTACCAAAGATAGGTATTTTCATAGCAAATATTTGGAAGTTTTTTCTAAATGATTTTACTTTTTTGTATAAGATGATAATGATTGAGATTATTATTACTAAGCCACCTATGATTAGGGCAAAGTTAGTGTCAAAGAATTTACTTAAGTTTAAAATCCATAGTGTATAACCATTTAGGGTTGCACCAGTTGATGCGTATACGTCTTCAAATTGAGGGATAACATATAGCATGATAAAGACAATTACAGCGATGGAAAAGACAGAGATGATTGCTGGATAACTCATGGCATTTATCATGGCTTTTCTGGTGTTTTCTACTTCTGTGTAGTAGTTTGACAGATCATCTAATGTTTCTTCTAGTTCACCTGTGGCTTCAGCGGCTTTAACCATACTTATAAGTAATGCTGGAAATGAGTTTCTTTGTTTTTCTAGAGAACTTGAAAAGGATTCACCTAGAGTTAGGTTGTAAATTATTGAGTCAAAGACTTTTTTCTTTCTGGGATTTTTACTCATTTGTTTACCTAGAATTCGCATTGAATCAGTTAAAGTTATGCCGGCTTTAAGATATGTAGATAACTGAGTTAGCCAGAATATTAGGTCTTTGTTTTTGAAACGGAAATTATTAAATTCTGATGGGCCATAGAAAAGTTCAATATATTTGCTGGTTTCAATTGATAGAACGGTATAACCTTCACCAGTTAGATAGGTATATACTTCCATTTTTGAATATGCATAGAATGTGTTTGTTACTTTTTTACCAGAACTATCTAAAGCAACGTATTTGTAAGTTACTGGCTTTTCACTTCTTTCAGTGTCAGTTTGAAGAGCTGCAATTAGATTTTTGTTTTGAGCTAGGTCTTTTTCTTTTTGTTTTTTGACAAATGAAAGATTATTATAGAATCTGTTCCATTTATCTTCAAGAGTTTCTGTATATTCTATTTTGTATGGATCGTCTTTTTTGATTTCTTTTTTTTCTTCACCTTTGAATGCAGATGTACCACTATCTAGGTTTACTTCTTCTTCAACCATTTCTTTAACGCCTGAATTTTTTCTAGCGTTTTCTTCATATTTGCTATATGCTTTATCCCCTATTTTATTAAATATAAAGATAAATGGGTATAGTAAAGCGTATAGTGTGTAATAGATTCCAAGTACTTCATATTTTAGGAGATTTATGGGAAATAACAAGATTTTAATTATTGGGCTTTGCTTTTTCATTTGACCTCCTAGTTTATTCTAAGAGTATTATAGCATAGTTTTTTAAGTTGTTAAAGTAAAAAGAATTGCTTGCATAAATTATATTAGGTGATGTGTGTGTTTGGTAGCAGTTTTGTGAGGTTTCTTCCTTGGATTAGTAAGGGACTTAATGTAGCTAGGAACGTTATTCCACTTTATGAGGGAGCTAAACCGGTTATTAGTGGTGCTAAGAAGTTTTTAAATAGATTTAATAATCACGATGCTAATGTTAATGAAAATGCAATATCTAAAGAGAGGATTATTATTGATTATCCTAGAGATAAAAAAGTTATAAAGCAGGTTAAAAGTGAGCCAGTAAAAAAAACTTCGGGTGGTCCAAAGTTCTTTATTTAAGCTCTTTTTCAATTATATCCATATATTCTTTTTGTCTTGATTCTAACGTATTTTGATCTTTAGCTTCAAATCTTAATGTTATCATTGGGCCAGTGTTTGAGCATCTTACTAAAGCAAAGCCATCTGTGTAATTTACGCGTACTCCGTCTGATGTGTTGCAGTTATAATTTTTATCTAGAGCATATTTTTTGACTTTTTCGACGATTTCCCTTTTTTTATCGTCTGGAGCATTTAATCTTATTTCTGGAGTACTAACATATTTGGTAAATCCGTCAAGAAGGTTATCTGCTTTAATACCTTTATTCATTAGAAGTTCTGCTGTTCTTAGACCGGCATACAAGCCATCGTCATAACCATAGTATTTATCTCTAAAGAAGATGTGTCCAGAAAACTCTCCACCAACTAGGGCATCTTCATCATGAGTTACTGACTCGATGTAGGCAGAACCATTTTTAACCATTAGAGGTACTGCCCCGATTTTTTTTAAATCTTCTTCTAGGGCACATGAGCATTTAACGTCTAAGATAACTTTTTTCTTGTCAGTGTTTGGGATGATTTCTCTAGCAAAGATGCCGATTAAAAGGTCTGTGCCAATAGTGGTTCCGGTGTTTGTGACGATACCTACTCTATCTGCGTCTCCATCAATACCGATTCCTAAATCGAAGTTTCTCGTACGTACTACCGATTTTAACCATTTTAGATTGTTTTCATCGTTTGGATCGGGATTATGAATTGGGAATGAGCCATCACTGTCACAGTTTAGAAATGTTACTTCTTTGAATAGTTTTGAGTAAAGTTTTTTGACAATAATAGATGCTGTGCCATTACCACAATCTACTACTACTTTTTGATTTATTTTAGGAAATTTGTCTAGTAGCATGTTTAGATATTCTTCTTTTATATTGTCTTCCTTAATAGTTCCTGAACCTGATGTGAATTCTTCAGTTTTAACTAGATTATAAATTTCTTCTAGGGGCTCTCTTCTTAAATGAAGGTAGTCTTTACCAAATATTTTAAAGCCGTTATCTTCTTTTTGATTGTGGCTTGCAGTAATCATGATACCATTTTGCTCTTTTCTAGTGATGCAAGCATAATTTAACATTGGCGTTGTTACTAGGCCAATATCAGTTATGTTTATGCCAGTGCTTAATAGTCCTTCGATTAGACCAGAGTTTAGTTCTTCACTGCTAAGTCTATTGTCATGACCAATTATGCATGAGTCTTCATCATGGCTTTTTAAGTATGTTCCGTAGGCTTTACCTACTCTTATAGCAATTTCTTTGTTAATATCTTGTGGATAAGTTCCTCTTATATCGTTTTCTCTTAATATATTGTAGTTCATAGTCTCACCTATTTTAATTATATAATAAAAAAAGAGTAATTTTTAGTTTTTGTTACTCTTTTTCTTTTATTTTACACATCTTCTAAAATTAGGTCTTTGCTTTCTTTCATTTCTTTAGGGATTGCTATATCCATATATTTAAGAATTGTTGGAGCAATGTTTGTTAAGTCTCCTTTTTCCTTTAAGGTTATTTTCTTATCTAAAAGAATGAATGGTACTGGACTCGTTGTATGGGTCGTTACTATTTCACCACTTTCGTCTATCATAATGTCACAGTTTCCGTGATCAGCGGTAATCATAACTGTATAGAAGTTATCTTGAGCTGATTCTACGACTGTTTGCAAGATCTTGTCTAGTGCTCTAAGGCTTGTTACTGTTGCATCCATATTACCAGTATGACCTAACATGTCTGGGTTTGCATAGTTCACTAGAATAAAGTCAAAATCATTTTCTAAGCATTTTTTTACTTGTTTAGTTACATCGATTGCGCTCATAAGTGGGGTTTCATCATAAGTAGCAACGTTTGGACTTGGTATAAGATAGTTTGTACACATTGGGAATTTTTTACTTTTTTCGGCATTAAAGAAGTATGTTACATGGTTATATTTTTCGGTTTCAGCTACTCTTGCTTGAGAAAGTTTTAGATCTGAGAAATACTCCCCTATTGGGTATAAGTTATCTGGATTTGCAAGGATGAAGAAGTGTTTGACGTTTACGACATCGTCTTGTTTGAACATCATGTATGATTTAAAGTTAGATAGATTTTTAGTTTTAAATTCTTTAAAGTCTGGGTTATTTATGGCATTTAGAATTTGTCTTGCTCTATCTGGTCTAAAGTTAAGCCATAAAAGAGCATCATTATCGTTTATTGGATTTTTACCATTTATGAGCATTGGTGGTAAAAATTCGTCAGTTATATTTTTTCTATATAGGTTATTTATGGCGGTTTCATAGTTTAAGATGTTAAAGCCTACGCCATTTATTACTAAGTTATAGTATTTTTCTGTCCTATCCCATTTGTTGTCTCTATCCATTGCATAGTATCTGCCGCAGATTGAACCAATGATGCCACCATTTTCTTTTAAAACTTCTTCCATTTGTTTTAGGTATTTAACGCTTGTTTTTCTTCCAGTGTCTCTTCCATCAGTTATGGCGTGGAATACCATCTTTTTAACGCCTTTTTCTTTAAGGATTGGTATAAGTTTTAACATATAGGTTATACTACTATGGACACCACCATCAGATAGTAAGCCCATTAAGTGCAGAGTTCCATCAGTTGCTTCTAAGTGAGATATCATATCATTAAAGTTTTCGTTGTTTAGAATTTCTCTATTTTCAATATTTTCATTAATAATGGTTATTTTTTGTTTTATTTTTTTGCCTAGACCAATTACTTCATGGCAAACTTCTGAGTTACCGAATTGTCCTTTTGGAAGGCCTACTGCTTCGCCAGATGATTCTAGGGTGCTGTGAGGATATTCTTCCCATAGTTTATTAAAGTACGTCATGTTTGCTTTTTTTACAGCATTACCATGTTCATCCTCTCTTAAGCCAAAGCCATCTAATATAATTAAAAGTATTTTTTTCATATTGTCACCTTCTTTATTATTTTATCATAATATTTTTTAAAAAAACATATATTTTTTTAGCACTCTCTATTGACAAGTGCTAATTATGGAGTATAATATTATATGTAAACTTGATTGGAGGGGTGAATATGAATAACAATGAGTTTGAAGAAGGACTTAAGAATCCTTTAGAAAAGTATGGACGTGATATATGTGCTCTTGCTAAGGACGGGAAAATAGATCCGGTTATTGGTAGAGATGATGAGGTCCGTTCTATTACAAGAATATTATCAAGAAAGACGAAGAATAACCCTGTTCTTATTGGTGAGCCAGGTGTTGGTAAAACAGCTATAGTTGAAGGGCTTGCACAAAGAATTATTAAGGGAGATGTTCCTAGTAGTTTAAAGAATAAACGTATTTGGGAACTTGATATGTCTTCACTTATTGCTGGTGCTAAGTATCGTGGTGAGTTTGAGGAAAGACTAAAAGCTGTATTAAAAGCAGTTAAGGATTCTGATGGCGAAATTATTATGTTTATTGATGAAATACATATGATAGTTGGTACAGGTGCTTTAGAGGGTGCTATGGATGCTGGTAATATTTTAAAGCCAATGCTTGCTAGAGGTGAGTTACACTGCATAGGAGCTACTACTTTAAATGAGTATCGTAAGTATATAGAGAAAGATGCTGCTTTAGAAAGACGTTTTCAAAAGGTACTTGTTAGTGAGCCATCTGTAATTGATACGATTACAATACTTCGTGGTTTAAAGAATAGATTTGAAGTTTATCATGGAGTTACTATTAAGGATAAGGCTTTGGTTGCTGCTGCTACAATGAGTGATAGATATATTACGGATAGATTCTTACCAGATAAAGCTATAGATTTAGTTGATGAGGCTTGTGCGACTATTAAGGTTCAGTTAGAATCAGTCCCTACTTCACTTGATAATTTGACCAGAAGTATTTTAAGACTTCAAGTTGAAAAGGAAGCTTTGAAGAAGGAAAAGGATAAGTTTTCTAAGGAAAGAATTAATGAGATTGATGAAAAGTTAAAAGATTTACAAGCTAAGGAAGCTAAACTTAGAAGTGACTGGGAAGATGAAAAACGAGTTAATAATTTAATAAATAAGAAGAAGGAAGAAATTGAGAATGCCAGACGTGAGTTAGAGTATGCTGAGGCTAGGTATGATTTAGATACTGTAGCTAGATTACAACATGGTACTATTCCTAAACTTGAGAAGGAACTAGCAGATTTAAAGTTAGAAGATAAGAATGCAATATTAAGTGATGTTGTTGATGATGAGTCTATTGCAAAAATTGTTTCTAAGTGGACAAATATTCCTGTAAGTAAGCTTGCTAGTAGTGAAAAAGATAAGTTACTACATTTAGAGGATAATTTAAAGATACGTGTTAAGGGTCAAGATGAAGCATTACATTTAGTTAGTGAAGCAATTATAAGAGCTAGAGCAGGCATTAAAGATCCTAATAGACCAATTGGTTCATTTATCTTTTTAGGGCCTACTGGTGTTGGTAAGACTGAGGTTGCTAAAGCGCTTGCTTATGAGTTATTTGATGATGAAAGACATATGGTTCGTATTGATATGAGTGAGTATATGGAAGCACATTCTGTTTCTAGATTAGTTGGTGCGCCTCCAGGATATGTAGGTTATGATGAAGGTGGTCAGCTTACTGAGGCAGTTAGACGTAATCCATATAGTATTATCTTATTTGATGAGATTGAGAAAGCTCATAAAGATGTGTTTAATATACTACTACAGATATTAGATGATGGTAGAATTACTGATTCACAAGGTAGAACTGTTGATTTTAAGAATACAATTATTATTATGACTTCTAATTTAGGTAGTGAGTATATTTTAGATAATAGTACTAATAAAAATGAACTTGTTATGGGAGAACTTAGAAAAACATTTAAACCTGAGTTTATTAATCGTATAGATGAGGTTATTGTGTTTAATTCATTATCTAAGAATGTTGTTTATGATATTTTAGATAAGATTGTTAAGGAAACTGAGGCTAGATTAAGTGATAAGAAGATAAGATTAATTCTTACTGATAAAGCTAAAGATTATATTATAGATAATTCTTATGATGAGAATTATGGTGCTAGACCTATTAAGAGATATGTTAGTCGTAATTTAGAGTCTATGCTTGCTAAAGCAATTATTCTTGATGAGATTAAATATGATAGTGAGGTTATTATTGATGTTAAAGATAATGAACTCATAATAAAAGCGGACAAGTAGTCCGCTTTTTTAGATTCTATTACCAGTATAGGCGTTTATGTAGAACAAATAGCAGTTGTAGCAGAATAATGGTTTTCTATATTCATAGAACTCGATAGCATCTGGGTCATATGGCTTTTTGGTAAAGTCTTGAAAGTTTAGTCTAAAGTAATCTTTAAGATTTTCAATATCACTGAATTTTCTGATACCTTTTTGACCTTCCCATGAAGCTTCAAACCAATACATTTGGTCATCAACTTTAATTGTAGTAAAGGTGTGGCATGGTGAGCCGCCCTTTTTATTTTTAATTACGGCCATTATGGTATGATTTTCGATTTTATGTTTATTAAAGAAGTGTCTTTCTAACTCACAGAGTTCCCAGCATATAGCATAACCACTTTCTTCTATTTTATTGTAGGGTTGCATTTTATATTCTCTTGCAAATATTTGTGGTTCTATTTTTGGATGAAGACGCCCTTCTTTGTCATGCCAGCCATATTTTATTTTTAATAATCTATTATAAAATTCTTCTATTTCTTTCATGTTTCTCCTTGTAAAAAGAACATCAAAAAGATGTTCTAACTATATATTTTAACTTTTACAGTTGCTCTTTTTGGTACAAGTGTGATTCTTACATCGTCCGAACTAACTTTTACAGGTACGTCGTATGTTCCTGGACCATATCCACTTAAGTCAATGTAAGCTTTAATCTTTGATGTGTCAACAGTGTCTAGTACACTTGATACACCTTTAGCAATTACTTCAATTGTTCTATCTTCTTCGCTTATTGCATTAACTGAGTAGCCTGTTCCAAGATTGATAGATTCAATAATAATATTACTAAATTCTTTACTTGATTCAGTATCTAGTTTAACTTCAACGGTTGTATTTGTTTCACTTAGATATCTTACTCCGGCTGGTTTAGTTAATGTTACATTAAATTTCTTATCAGAGTTTAGTTTGTTAATATCAATTTTTGCTTCAATGTATGATAATTTTTTGATTTCAGTTTCATCACCATATACTCCTACTTTGGTTACTGAGCTTGTAACATTTGATAGAGCATAACCACTATTTATGGTTCCAGTTGTTACTACTTTAACTGGTAATTCTACATAGTATGAGTCAACAGTTACTGATGCACTAATCTTTGCTGGAACGATTTCCACGTTATCAATTTTTTTACCATCAGAGCCATAAGCAACTAAGATGATTGAATCTACGGTAAATGTTCCTTTTTCAGTTAGTTTGGCGGCTTCTAAATCAATTAGGGCTTTTACTTTGGCAACTTTATCTAGGGTTTCTTTGCTGCCTTTTACGATTACTTCGTTTCTATCTAGTTCAACTGATTTAATGCTTAATTTCTTATCTAGTTTGTCTTCGTTTAACAAGTCATAGTCAAGTGTTTTAACATCACTAACTTTTTCACTTATTTTTACAGTGACTGTTCCTGGGTCTAATTTGTAATCTACTGATTCAACACTGTGATTATATTTTAGTTTTACTTTATATGTTCCTACTCCATAACCACTTAAGTCCATTACTACTTCATGTTCGCCAAGTTGTTTTGCTAGATATAAAGAACTTTTTCTACCGATAAGGGTAATATCTACTGTTTCTGGTACACCATCAACAACATATGCTTCTTCATTATATATAACGTTTACTGGTTGATCTGATAAGATTTCGGCTTCATCTGTTACTAAGTTAATTGCTTTAGTATCAATTAGAACAAATAAAGCAATTGCACTAAATAGAGATATGTATAATAAAACGTTTGGTCTATTAAGAAGACGCTCTATTTTACCACTATTGTTTTTAGAAAGTTCACTTAGACGATAAATTAATCTACTTATTGGGGTAACTATTAATCTATCTATGAATCTATATATGGCTTTAAAGAAGAGTATGATTGGTTTAAATATTTTATTCATCTTCTTCACCTTCTTCATTTACATCTGCATCGTAGAAAACTTCCATTTTTGGTTTTAGTTCTTCAAGAAGCATTATTTTAAATTCTTCTAGAGTTAAATTGTAGTTAATGTTGCCATCGACTGCGATTGATATTGCTCCTGTTTCTTCTGATACGATTAAAGCAATAGCATCTGTTTCCTCAGCTACGCCTAAAGCTGCACGATGTCTTGTTCCTAATTTTTTACTTACATTAGGGTTCATACTTGTTTTAAATACTGCTCCAGCACATGTTATGCGGTCACCTTGAATAATTACACCGCCATCATGTAATGGGTTTGGTGGGAAGAAGATCGCTTCAAGTAAAGGAGCTGTTATGTCTGAATAGATTTTATTTGCTGGCTGAATGTATTCTTGTAAAGATACGTTTCTTTCAATAACGATAAGTGCTCCAATACGATTTCTTTTTAGATATTCTACTGCTGTAGTAATTTCGAATACTGCTCTTTCTCTTTGGTCTGCTGTTAATACCTTATGTCTTCCTAGAAGTTGGCTTCTACCAATAGTTTCAAGGACCGTTCTAATTTCTGGTTGAAAGATAATTATTAATGCAAGTGGTCCCCATGAGATAACATACTCTAAAAGTAAACCAATTGTATATAGATTTAGCCAATCACTTAATAATTTGATTGCTATTATAATAATAATTCCTTTAAATATAAGTACTAATTTAACATTGTTTTTTAAATTCTTTAATAAGTAGTAGAACATTAACCATACTAGACTAATGTCAATTATTTTTGTTATGATTTCCCATATTGATGTGAAAGTCATTTATATCACTCCTTAGCATTTTTATTATAACAAATAATGAACCAAATATCTACGTTTAATTATGAATTAGTGAAAAAGGAAGACTTTAATTGTTGTCTTCCTTTGATTCTTCTTCCTCTTTTGTTTCTTCTATTTCTGGTATAAAATTCTCATTTTCTGGACTTTCTTGTACCATTTCTTCTTTGACATCTTCTTGGCGACTACTTGACTCATTGTTTTCACCTTTTTTACGTTTCTTTTCCGTGTCAACCATGTATCCAATTAGAGCAAATAATAAGAAAGCAGCAATAATAATTATTAAAAAATAGTTTTTTGCGATAAACTCCATTTTATTCCTCCTTATATATTATACTCTTTATTCGATTGTTAATGTCTGTCCTTTAGGTTGAATTTGAATGAATGTATTCCCATCGTTTACTACTAGTTTTTCTCCATTTTGATATTTATAGATTGTTTGTGATTTTCTACTCTTCTTTTCCCAGGTTATAGGTACTGCAATTCCTTCTGAAATATAGTATCCTGTTCCTGAGCCAATATTTTCTAAACCTTGTCTACCTTTGTTTTCAACATCATCAAGAGTATAATTTTTTACTTGATAAGTAATGATGTTTTTAAATCTGTATGTTTGTTTTGTTACGTAGTCAGTGTGTGCTTTACCATTTACACTTCTTAAATATAGTTTTGTTTCTGGATCATATTTATATGAAGATGTAACTGCATTTGAATATTTGATTGAAACATTATTTGCAGTAGTTTGTCCTTCATATTTTGTTAAGTCTAGAGAGTCTGCACTATATGTTAATAGTAAGTTATTTTTACGTTCAGTTCTTTTTGAACCGATTCCTTTATTTAATTTTTCGATGCTTGTAAATAGTGTGTGCTCTGATGATACGTTAAGGGATTTATCTCTCCATCCGGTTTTAGAGTTATCTACTTCTATTCTATCTACTCCTAAAGTACCAAAGTCAGATGCTGCTTGAGGGCTTTTTCCGTTGTGAACATAGATTGCATCATTTTCTAGAGCATAGTCTAAGTAATAATGTCTTGCACTTCTAATTGATCCTATTCTTTCAGTTGATTGGTCTAAAAATAGTGCCATATATCTTGTTAAGCCACCTTCAACAATCATTTCATATATAATATAAGCATCTTGTAAGCCACTTTGTAGAGGTCTAGCAACACCGATATTATTAATCATTACCGCATACGGTCTTGATTTTGTATCTGGATTTACTATTTTAATTTTTTTTGCTGCTTCAGTTGTTTTCGGAGTACCATGATTGTTTGCATGTTTTTCTGATTTATCTTTCTTTAATACGCTCACAACAATTATTGCAATTATTAAAACAATGATTGCTAGGATTAAATAACCATACTTTTTATTCTTTAGATTAAATTTTTTCATCTTTCTATCACCTAAATTAATAATAACATAAAGTAAATGTTTTTTAAATATTTAAATTGTATAAAATAAATGTTTTTGATATACTTATGGTGAGGTGAAAATATGGATAATATTAAAAAGATGCTTGAAAATCCAATAGCAAGGAATGCAATAATGGGACTCGGAATATTTATGATTATAGTTATAATAATTGTACTAATTGCTTCTTGCTCTGGAGGCGGAAAGTTAACTTATGAGGAGTTAGAAGCTAAGATGATATATAGTGCTAAGAAATATTATGAGGCAAATGATACTAATTTACCTAGTAAGGATAAGGATAAAGTTGAGTTATCACTGCAAACATTAATTGATGGTGGTTATGTTAAAGAAACTTCTAAAATTACTAAAGATAAGGTTAGTTGTACTGGAAAAGTTATTGTTGTAAATAATAATGGTAATTATTTATATTCTCCTTATTTAGATTGTGGCAGCAATTATAAGACTAAGTATTTGGAAGATGTTATTAAAGATGAAGCCAATGTTGTTACTTCTGGTAATGGATTATATAAAAGTGGTACTGGTTATATTTTTAAAGGCGATAACGTTAATAATATTTTAATTTTAAATGAAGTTAAGTATATGATTATGAGTATTGATGAATCCGGCATTAGAGTTGTTGATACAACTAAGAGAGAATCAGTTGCATGGGATGATCGATATAATGTTGATAAGCAAGGTTCTATGGGAATTAATGATTATGTTTCTAATAATATAAATAGTAGAATTAAAGATACACTTGAGGAAATATATAAAAATGATGAAGTTTATCCGAAGGATATAAAAGGATATTTTACTACTAATAGTATATGCATTGATAAAGTTTCTATTGATGATGTTAAGAGTAATGATGGTTGTGGCAAAAAGTTAGATGGACAGGTATTTAGTCTTCTTACTGCAAATGATTTCTTTAAACCAAGTTTAGATGAGAATTGTGCTACAAATAATAAGGCATGCGTGAATTATAACTATTTATCTTCTTTAGGTAATAGTTGGACCATTACTGCTGATAAAGACACAAGTTATAAAGTTTATAAAATTACTAGTGGTGACTTAGAACTTAAGAACGCTTCTGGTATGGCCACTTATAAGATTGTTACATATTTAGATAAGAATGTATTATATGCTTCTGGTGATGGTAGTGAAACTAATCCTTATGTAGTTAAAACTTACATAGAAAAGTAAAAAGAACCTTCGTGGTTCTTTTAATTTTGTTGCCATTTTGCGGTAAGGATTATGTTTGATGTTACTGGTGAGTTAAAGTCATATTCTTTATTATTATAATACCACCCCAAGAATGTATATCCTTCTTTTGTAGGCGTTTGTGGTCTAGTTGCTTTTTCACCTAGTTTTAATGTTTGAGTTGGAATGCTTGCTGCTTTGTCTGTATCAAATACAACATAGTATTTCTTTTCTTTAGTAATAACTTTTGTTATGTATTCCACTTTCTTAGTTGTAGCTGGTCTTTGATTGTTTGAAGTATTATTTGCTTTTTTAGTCGTTGTTTTTTTAGTTGTCGTTGTAGTTGTCTCACTACATTTTGTTTCATCACATGATGTTTTATATACATAAATAGTTTCTTCTTCATTACCACATTTTAAGTATACTTCTACTTCATATTCATTACCATTTTTAGTCGCTTCTATGTAACTATTTTCTTCATCACATTCTTTTCCTTTAGAGTCCTGTAATTTGCTAATTTTACCGGATACAATTAAATCACTTAATGTTACTACTTTAGTATCATTTTCTTTTTCTGGTAAATTTTTATTTTGAAAATAGTTAATACTTACGTCTTTTAATTTGGTAAGATTGCTAGTAAAACTTTCACTATGACTTTTCTGCTTTGTAGGTAATAGTTTTATTACTAATATTACTACTAATATAATAATTGCAAATTTGAGTAAGAATCCTTTCCAGTCAAATTTAATCTTTGTTTCTTCGTACATGTTATTCCCCTGCTTTCTATATGACCTTTCATATAATTTTTATGATAGCAGAATTGTATTTAAAAAGCAAGAAGATTATTCCTGCTCATTAAATTTTTTTAGTTTGTTAAGTTCTTCTAAATAATCACTTTTTCTAAGGTGTTCTAAGGTTACATCTATCTGTTTATTTGCTTTAATTTCATCTGGAGATGTTCCTTTACCTGCTATTTGATTTACTGTTTTTTTGCTATATACTAGTTTAATTATTTTCATGACATCATATATAATAACTCCAAGTGCTGGTAACAATACAACAATGAACCAGCCCATTTTTGTAGCGATAAAGCCTTGAATTTTTCCTACCCCTGGTAATTTAATTGCTACTTTACCGATTATGTCATCATATTTAGCAGTTGCACTATCAGCAGAAGGGTTAAAATCTCCTTTGGTAACATATTCGTATGTACCATCATCATTTTTAATAATATTTATAACTCTATGGGTTACTGTTAAACCTTTACTGATTGAACTTGTAGAGTTAAATGTTATAACATCACCTACTTTTATAGACTCTGGTGATTTAACTCTTATATTAACAATTACATCATCTACTTTAATATTTGGTTCCATAGATCCGGTTGCAATGTTATATAGAGAGAATAATGGTCTATATTCGGGGTTCTTAACGACTATTCTTGCTGCTATTACATAGTAAATTAAAAACATACCAATTATAATTAGTAGAATTAAGACTGCAGTAGATAGAAGTTTACCAACGTAAGTTAGGGCATTTTTTATTTTAATATAAGTTGATTTTTCTACTTGTTCCATAACTCACCTTCTTACTCTATTTCTATGTTTATTATATAAAATCTTTTATTAAAGTTCAAGAAGTTTAGTTCTATTTTTTGTAAAGAATTATGTTTTATACAAAATAAAAAAGCCCGAAGGCTAATTTAGTTTTTAATTACTTTGTAATTTCAGCTGTTCCGATTTCAACCTTAGCACCAAATACTTTGTTTTTATCAGTATCTTGGTTAATATGGTTATCTGGGAAATAGATGTTTAAATCATAACTATGAACAGTATCTGATCCTGGTAAGAAATATCCGTTACCAATTACAGTAGCTTCAGCAGCTCCAGTTTTAACATCAACCCAAGTTGCAACTTGTGCTAATTCACCGGTTTCAGCGTTTCCACCAGTTTTAGTACCAACTAATGTATACTTAATTGCGCCAGTTGAAAATTCATTTTTAGTAACTACTAATTTAATAGTATATGGCATTTTCATATTATCTGTTGCTAAAGTTGTATTAGTACCAGTTAATGTGAATTTTTTAGTTGCTACTGGAGAATATTGAGCTTGGTCACAGTAATATCCATCAGTTTCATTAACTTTGTTATCTGGGCATTCTACGGCAGCCTTTGTTGGTTCAAATCCTTCTGTAGTTTGAACAGTATTACCATTAGTAAAGTTAATCTTTAAAACACCTGCATTCATTTTAACTGTAGTTGCACTTTCGCCACCACCAACTTGAGCAGTGAAGTATGCGAATGTTGCTCCGATAACAGCTACTAATAGAGTTGCTACACCAATAACAGTTAATAGTAATGTATTAGTTTTTGAATTATCTTTCATAAGTCCTCCTTCTATCAATTTTATTGTGTAATTTCAGTAATTGCAATGTGTCCTTTAAATTGAGCACCTTGGTTAGCGTTTTGGTCTTCACCAGTATCTTTAAAGAACATTGATAATGTGTAAGTTTGAGTTACTTCTTGTGTATCATTACCATAAATAGTTGCATCGCCAAACACGATGTCCTTTGATGGGTCGGCAATTTGTGTTTCAGTAGCAGTAGGCATTGTACCTTTTGTAGCAGCATTTGCTTCTGTAGCAGTTAGTGTATATGATAATGCGTTTGCTTGGAATCTCTTAACATGTCCAGCACCATCAGATATAGTTGCGTCTGCAGTTGTATCATTATCATCAATTACAAGAGTAATTTTGTACTTTGTAGACACGCCTTTAGTAGCAGTTGTTTTAATTGAGAATGTTTTTGTTCCCCAAGCTTCTGCTTTAGGATAAATTCCGGCAGCTGCTATTTGTTCTCCACCATTAAACTCTGTTCCAACTGTTGCTGATCTAACTGTGTATTCTTTTTCACTATCGGTACCAGTTAATGTTGCACTGAAGTAGGCAAATGTTGCTCCAACTACGGCAATTAATAGTGTTGCAATACCGATGATAGTTAGCATTACAGTATTATTTTTCCCTTCGCTCATTTTTGTATCCTCCTTTACTATATACAGAATATCATTTTTAAAAAATTAAATCAATGTTTTTTTATTAATTTTTTATTTTTTTTGATGATAATTATGGTGAAAGTAACAGATGTTTTACGAAAAATTTTGAATTTTATTTATGGTGTAAATTTTACGTATCAAAAATGTGTCAAGTTATTCTTTATTTTGGATTAAAATATTTTTGCTTTCATTATATAGGTTATAATTAAGTTAAGATAAGAAAGGGATGATACAATGATAATTAAAAAGAAATTTAGATTGTTACTTGCTTTAATTGCGTTGTTTATTTGCCTTTCTTCTATTGAGAAAACTTATGCAAAGTATATTACTTCTGCTTCTGGTAATACAGATGTTACTATTTCTAGGTGGAATATAAAGTTAAATGATTTTGATATTACAAATGGTTCTAATTTTACTAATGCTATTGTTCCTACTTTTAATGGTGATGAGTATACTTCTGCTGGTATTATTGCTCCAAGGTCTGAAGGAAGTTTTTCAATTAGTATTGATGGCTCTGAGACAGATACTGCTTATTCTTTAGATTTTGATATTGGTATTAGTGATAATAGTGCGGTTAAGGATCTGGTTATTACTAAGTATACGATAGGTGATGATCCTACTGAATATAATTACGATGGTAATTTGGTTACTAATTTTAATTTAGGTGATAATAAGATTATTACTTATAATTTCTTTATTAAGTGGAATGATGATGAAACTACTGAAACGATGAGTAATGCAGATGATACTACAGCTGCTTATAATAATGGTAAAGCTATAATGAATGTAAATGTAAAAATAACACAATTAGCTAAGTGATTGTGTTATTTTTAATTCTATTATTATTTTTAGTCCAGGTTCGTCTGGATGGTTTTGTTTGTAATTATATGCGTCGGTTCCCCATTTTGTGTCTAAAGCGTCGTTTCCAGATTCATAGGCCCAGTTCATTTTTACATTGAATGTGGCTTCACCACCATAGGGGTCTAGTTTGTTATTTGATGTTATTAATTCGATTTTAAATGGGTATTTAGTTCCATTTTTTAATGAGTTTTCAAGTTCTTTACTTGTGGGATTATCTTCTGTGGGGGTACCTCCATCTGAGATTATTTTTTCACTTGTAATTATTTCGTTACCAAAGGCATTTATGGATAGAATTGTGTAGTTGAAGTCTGCTTTTGATTCACCTTGGTTGTATACTTTTGTTTCGTTTAGGAATTCTTCCATTCCTGGGTATGCTGATTTAATATCAACGTTTAATGTACTTATAACTTCACTTTCAGAGTTTGTTAATACTACGTTCCAAGCTCTTACTTTTACATTAATGTCTGTATGTACTTCTTTTACGTAAACAAACCATGCAAAGGTATTTGCTGAAAGAATTATAATTAGAAAAATAAGATTTTTAGGTTTAATAGATTTTTTTAATAATCTAAGAAAAACTTTTCTTCTTATTTTTCTTTCAGTTATATCATTCTTTTTCTTCGTCATCATTGTCATATATTATTTTTACAACTTGAATTGATACTAGTAGTCCCATTATAGTTGCAAGAATGTAGTATGCGTATATATTTAACATTACTCTACTTAGAAAACTTAAGAAACCCATTTTATATATTATTTTTCCGTATATTTGGTCTTCGTTTATTTCTGGGTCTTCGATTTCATTAGCAGTTCCTTTTGTTGTGAAGTAGTATTTACCATTTTCTTCTCTTACTTCTGTAACTTTGTGGGTTACGATTAGACCAGTCATATCACCTTTTTCGCCTTTGTATACGACGTTGTCCCCTACTTTGATTGTTTCGGGAGCTACTTCTTTTGATACTAACATATCGCCTTCAACATATTCTGGTTTCATTGAACCAGTTACGACAGTGAATATTTTTATGCCACCCAGTGAGAGGTCATTTCTTGATACTTTTTGTACTAAGATTACGAATAATAAACCAATTAGGATTATATATATAATGGTTTTAATTATTTTACTAATTATGTTTAGTACTTTATTTTCTTTTATTTTTTTTATTAATTGTTTCATTTTTCACCTAAAATCTATAGCTTTCTATTTTGTCTAAATATTGTCTTATTTTAATATCATATTTACTTTGAATTTCTGCAATTGATGCTTCTTTTTTATTTCTGATTACGGCGATTTTGTCACCGATTATTTCTTCTAGTTTTGTCATTGGTAAGTCGGAGTTTAGCTCGACTATTTTGGTGATCATTTCATCAGTTATTTCTTCTATTTTTTGTCTTCGGTCTTCCTCAGTTATTTTGTCTTTAGATTTACCTGTACTATTAAGTACTAGGTACTGCAGAAGAATTGCATTATCTAAGAGACTTTGAAGTTCTGGGTTATCTTTGATGGTTGCTTTACTTTTTACACTTTTTGATGATATTTTTTCGTTGTATGATTGAAGATAATCCCATAATTTTGTAGCATATTGAAAGTTTGGATTTTTTAAAATTAGATTTGTTTTTTTAATTGGTGGTATTACTTTTGCTACGTGAAGTTTTGCTAATGTTTTAAATACATCACTTTTTTTAAGGTCTGATACTTTGTCTTCTACTTTTTTAATTCTTGCTAGTAGTTCAGTTTCTTCTTGTTTAGTGGATTCTTTGGTAAAGACTCTTGAGTTTATGTTTAGACTAAAAGCAACGTTTTCACCACCTACTCTACTACTTCCACTATATTCACAATTTTTATAGTCTTTTAATGATGATGATAAGATTAGTTTCTTTTTTCTCATCATAATGAATTGCTCTGTGTTTAAGACAAGTGTGTAGATAAATCTATTTTCGTATGTGTTGTAACTTTCTTCTTTATTAATGTTTAATATTTTTGATGGCTTAACGTCACCATTTTCTTCAATTTCTTGGATAAAGTTAGTATGTTTTGATAGATGTTTAATACTTTCAACGGTTATTTTTCTAGCTTTTTCTATTTGAACAACTTCTTCTTCATTTACGATGAAACGGTTAGGACTTCTTAGGATATTGTCTAGGTATCTAACAGTTTCTTCAATAATGGTTAGCCATTCAAAGTCAACGTCATTTTTTTCATAGTTGGTTTCAATAGTGTAGTTTGAGTTTACGTTAGCGTTAAATTCATCTATTTTCTTTTTGTTACTAGTATCATATAGTTCAAATATTTTTAAATCCCTTTTCATGTTAACCCCTATGACATTTTCTTAAGTCTTTGAACGTATTCGATGCATTCATGCATTTTGTCTTGTCCAAATGTTGTGTTTAAGTATTTTACGAAATCATCTATTTCATCTCTGATGTATGAGATGTTTAATTGTTCGAATTTTCTTAATATTTTACGGGCGATGAAGTAGTCTACGCCTGATACTTCTTCTCCACCACAAGCAACGTATACTGGAACGAATTTTCTCATATGAGCTACGATACGATTACCGAAAGCGATACGGAAGTGTTTGATAACGTAGTTGTCCATTTCTTCAATTTTGGCGTACATTTCTTCTGACATTGGGTATGTTTCAATTGCAGTTTGAAATAAGTTATTTAGGTACGAGTAGTTAATATCTTGTGCTGGTGTATCAATTGGAGTAAATACTTTTCCTTTATCATTGATATCAATTGGCATAGCACGGTCGTATACTTTATCAGTTACCATGAATGTTGAGTCATCGTTGTTGATTGTACCGATGTACCATACGTTGTCTGCTATATGAAGTTTACCACCTTTTAGGTGAATTGGGTCATTTTTCCATGCAGATGATACGATTTCGATTATCCATTCGTCGTGGTTAGGCATTTCTAGGATTGATAGCATTTCAGCAAAGTAGTATTCTACACGGGAGATATTCATTTCATCTAGGATTATTGTATATACGTCATCGGTGTAACCTGCTTTGTAGATTTCTTTTAGGATATCTGTTTCGTTAAATTTACGGGTGAATTCGTTGAAGTAACCAAATACTTCTGAACGGTCTCTCCATGATGGCTGGACTGATGCAATACATGAGTCATGTTTTAAAAATTTTCCCCATGCGTATGCGAGTGAAGTTTTACCAGTACCAGAAATACCTTGCAGAATAACAATCTTTGTTGAAGCAAGTGCTGATATAAATAGTCTGATCATTTCTTGGGAATAGTATAGTTTTAACTGAGATGCAGCAAAGTTTCTAAATAGCTCGACTAGTTCTGGTAAGGTGAAACTGTTATTGTAATTTTGAATTTTGTAATTTTTAAATTCGATATCTATTTCGTTTAATTTTGAGAATCTGATGTTTGCGTCATCGCCAGTTTCGTTTTCACTTTCTTCCATATTAGATGTCTCTGTAGAACTTTCATTAGGTTTTAGTCCTATTTGGCTTACTTTCATTGCAAGTATTTCTTCTTTTTCTTTCATCATTGTTGCTACTTTATTATTAAGGTCACCAATTTCTTCAATTAGTGATTCTTGTTCGACAAGTGTTTTTTTAAATTTAAATATTTTTTTAATTAGAATTATAAATAGGAATATTATTAAAGCTAGGATTGCTACAATGATGAGCATGATGATTACTACTAGAATCCACTCACCTACGCTTAAATCTTGTTTATAGTCTTGTATGATGCTAATATATTTATTTACGTTGAAGATAGCTACTAAACCGGTAAATAGACCAGTAAAGATATTTTTAAATCCTAAAAAGAATTGGCTTAGTAGTTCATATAAAAATTTTAAGAATGTGTTCATGAGTACCTCCTTATAGGGTGATTATTGTTGTGCCAAAGGCATTTTTGTCTTCGGTTAGTGCATCATAGATGTCTAGATGTTCATATACAATAACGTATTTAAATAATACTAGAATATTAAATGAGTTGTCAAATGTTTCATCTAGTTCTAGGGCAAAGCTTATTCCAGAATTGATTGATTCATTTATTATTTCTTTATGGTTTGTGTATTCTTGATAAGTTACTTGCAAATTTATTCTATTTCTAATTAAGTCATTATCTAGCATTGATATTAGTTTTTTATATTTTTTAGGTTTTGTAAAGAATGATTCAGGAAGACTTATAATGTATTTTTGGGTAAAGTCATTTTTGATGGCATCTTTTAGTATTTTTTCGGAAAGCATTCTAATTAAACAATAGTTTTTGTCTTCATTAATTGTTCCTTCATTAAAAGCTTTTTCTTTTGCGTAATCACTGTAGAGTTTACCGATATCTATATTGTTTTGAATTGTTACTTTGTAGACGTTTTTTTTATATCTTTTGTATTTTAAGTCAAACTCTTTGGTTATGAATAATTTATGATATGCTTCTTTTTTAGTGATTGTTTCTTTAATGAAGTTAGTAAATTCTGATTTTATTTCTGGAGGTGCTAGTACATATTTTTCTTCAAATAAGGCATCTATTAATATATCAAGATCAGCGTATTCACACGCGTCATCAAAGTATAGGACATATCCGAATAATGCACAGATGTTTTTGATAAGATCACTGTCAGCATCTTCTTCTTTCATTAGTTCTTTTGCGATTAGCTTGAATTCTTTTCCTAGTTTATCTGATAAGTTTTTATCACGGTAAATGCCATTATTGTAGTATCTTATTTCAATGTATTTTGTTATGAATATTTTGACGATACTATATTTGTATGATTTACCTAAAAGATATTTAAAGTAAGTAAATAAGCTATTTTCAATATAGTTTATATATATTTCTATTTTACTACCCATTTTTACCTCCTATAATGCACTAAAATTAATAATTGGGGTTGTTGTAATTATTGGATATGTGTAATTTTTGCTTGTGTCTTTTTTGTAGAATCTTATTGCCATACTACTAACAGCGTCCATATCAAATGTGATTGAGCTTATGTATGATATTCCATCTACTATCGTATATTGTTTTTCACTGTTTTTAGTTATGTTTGCGGTTGTATCTAGGATTACGATGTTTGGATCAAATGATAAGGTTATGCGGGCACTACTGAATTTTTTTTTGTCTGCGTCTGATAATGCTAGGTAGTCTTCTGCGATGATTTCGTCTCCTACGTTATAGCTGCCAAAGGCGGTTCTGGCAAAGTATGATTGTCTTGTGTTGGTGATATTAAACATTAAGTAAGGCTGAAGTTTTTCGTCTTTTATTTCGTAGGTTAGTCCTTGTGTGCCTACTTTTATTTTGAAAGTTGCTGATAGTGTCTTTTTGTATGGTGATAAAGATTTTCCGGTAACTTTAATTGTTACTTCTTCATTTACATTAAATACCCTTTTTGGGGTTATTGTTAGGTTAAAGATTTCACTGTTTTCTTCTTTGTATATTACTCCATTTTTGTTTGTTATAGAACAAAGTGTATCTTCTTCACATTCAACATTTAATTCGTACTCGATATCACTATCACTATAAAGAAGGTTGTTTTTTCTGTTGTTTAGGTCAAATTCTATATTAAAAGGGTCGGTCCCTGACCAGTTATTTATTTCATATATCTTGCCATCTTTAGTTAGTTTATCACTGTTAAAGTAAAATTTATTTGTTTCTAGAATGTAGTCTATAACTTTGGAGTAGACGTATCTAGAGAATGTTATTGTAAGTGGTAGTATTATAATTATTAGTAAGCTTAAAAAAATAATCTTATGTTTTTTAATAAACTCCATATCTTCACCTACTCTTACTTTTTACATTATATCACACAAATATAATTAAAAAAAGAGATTATAATTATCTCTTAAACTCTTTGGGTGGCATTTATTTTGATCATGAATGAGTCAATTAGGCCTTGATATTCGTCAGGTTTATCGTTGTATGTTATAGGAAAGTTTACTACTAGTGTATATTCTTCTGTTTGATTTTCCTCATATGAAAATGAGCCCGCTTCATTAGTGTTTAGTTTGTTAAAGTACATGTCACCATCTTGAATGATTTCATTACTAGTTATGATGTTGTTAGTGCCTTCCTTATATATTTTGTAGGTTAAGGGAAGATTTGTGGTTGTTACAAACTCAATGTTATAGTCTAGTTTAACGTTTGTTCTTTTGTTGTTTTTAAAGTTGTTTACTGTGAATTTATAGATGTAGTCATTATTTGACGGCTCTAGGTTATTTAGGGATATTGTGTTTTCGTATGTACCAACATCAACGATGAAAAATGCTATATTTGCAGCTGCATCTCCTTTAGCAGAAGATGAGTATTTTGAGTATGTTATTTCCATTATGTTGATTATGAAAACGACTAAGAGAAATATAGCAATATATTTAAAAAAGAATAAAAATTTAGTTTTATTAATATTTTTGATTATGTTAGTCATTGTTAGTTTTATCCTCTTTATTTATTTTTTTACTTATGTTTTTTTGAATTTCAGTTAGGTCTAATCTTATGGTGTAGTCCTCTTCTAAGTCATCAATGTTATCTTTAATTTCTTTTATTTGATTTTTAGTTATTTCTTCTTTTTTATTATTTAATTTTTTGATGTTTAATTGTTTACTTTTTTTAGGTTCGTAAGAAAACGCTATATCGAAAATCACAAGAGTTATAAATATTATTACTAAAATTTTAGGGTTAGTAAATACTTCTTTCCATATACCTAGGTTAGGATATACTTTAATTACTTTACCAATGATTGAGCTTGTTTCTATGGGGTTATCGGCTGTGTTGTTAGCATCGCCTTTTGTTATACATGTGTCATTATTTTTACTTATGATGCGGTGTGTTATATAGTTTTTATCTTTGGAAAATGTGATGATATCATTTATTTCATATGTATTATTCTTCTTAGTTATGATGATGTCATTTTTACTTATAGCTGGCTCCATACTACCAGTTGCTACTTCAAATACAGAGTAACCAAATAGTTCAAAATAGTTATTACCATTAATTAAAGTTTTTGCTTTGGCAAAGATGATAATTGCGAGAATAATAAATAAAATTACAAGTATGGTGTTAGTTATTATTTTAACTATTTTTTTTAGTACTCCCATTTTATCCCTTCTTTTCTTATCCTTGGTACTGATTTAGTGTTATGGTAATTGGTATCTTAAGTTTGTTTGCTTCAATTGTTCCAAGCTTTGTATCACTTTCATTAAATTCTTCATTATTTTCCCATATTAGGGTTAATTTTAAAGTGATTGTTTTATTGTTTTTTATATCATTTAAACTTATAAGTCCTTTAAAAGTATTGCCAATAACTTCTACCCCACCATCTGTGCTAGTGTTTTCGACACTTAACTTTATATTGTTTGGATATGCACATTCATCTAGTCTTACATTTATTTCATAACTTATAGCAACGTCTGTTCCACTTGGATCTAGAACTATATCAAAGTAGCCACTTTTTCCAGGTGCTATATAACCGTTTTCGATGTTTTCATTACTTTCATCATAAATCATATTGTTTAAAGTAAAGGTTTCAGTTATACCATTTGAGATATTTTTCTCATTTAGTTTTATTGTCCAGCTTCCGGTTTTTACTTCGGCACTACCCGATGAAATAGTCTGTAGTAAAGCATATGACTCGTTTATTATGAGAATAAGCGCTATAAATGCAAAGAATACTGCGGTTACCCACAATATTTTTTTAGTTTTATTCTTTTTCATTTTCAGCTTTTTTCTTTAGTTCTTCTTGACGCATTTCTTCTTCTATTTCTTTTCTTAGTTCTTCTTTTAAGTCTACTTTAGAGTTCTTTTTAACTTCATTAATTACTGCATATAGTTCATATACTGCAAGGAAGATTGTTGGAAGAATAACGAAGAACATAAAGCCCCAACGTGATTCAATAACTGATAGGATTAAACCTGCTTTTTTGTAAACGATAGAACCATTTACGTTACCGATGATATCATCATAACTTAGTTTATAATCACCAATATAATATGAGGCTTGGGCACCATTTTCAGAATGTACATCTGTAATTTCACCAAGGTTAATAAAGTTTACTACTTTTGGATTTCCAGAGTAGAATAAAATTTTATCTCCCTTTTTATAATCTTCTTCATTAGCTTTTTTTATTATTACTAATGAATCTTGTTCATAAACACTTCTTAGTTCTTTATTATTAATAATAAGCAAGCTGTATTTACCAAATTCACTTACTTGATAATCATTGTATGAAAGTAAGCAAATGGTTGTAAATATTGCGATTATAAGCCATAAAGTAAATAATGTTCCTTTTATAAAATTTAATATGTGTTTCATAAATTTCTCCTCTATTTTCTATTAAAATAATACCATAATAATAAAATTATAACAAGAAGTATTTATTATGCGATATTATTTTTTTGTACTTGTACTAAGAATTCTATTTTATTTATATCAAGGTTAAGTTTTTGTATATCATAATATGTTATGATTGTATTTATGTTTTTAATAGTTGTATCAATATCTTCTTCAAGATCACTTTCAGTGATGTTTATATTTAGTAATGAGTAATGGTCAGTGATGTTTTGACAGATGTTTTCATTATCAACAATTTTAACGTTGGATATAATATTTAGATTGTTTGTGTATAAGTATTTTTTTAGTTTATTAATTAATTTTATTAGTTCTTCGATTGTTAAGTTAGTGTATTCTTCTTTGTAGAAATCATAAAAGTATTTGATGTTTATAGATATTATTTCTAGAGTTTCTTTTAAGTCGGTATCATCTTTGATGTTGTTATAGATTTGATCTTTTATACTTATTTCTTCTAACTCGTTATATTCTGTATTAAGAGTTTCAAGGATGGTATCAATTTTTAATGAAAGTTCTCTTTGTTTTTCTTCTTTTGGTTTAAAGATGCCTTTTTTATTTAGTTTTTTATTTAGTGAGAAAAGTTCAGATTCATTTTTAGATATTTCTTTTAGTTTATTGTTATAAAGGTTTTGATAGGTATTCTTATCTTTATATAGATTAACAATAGTTTCAAGTATACTTTTATATTCAGTGAACTCTTTATATTCTTTTAGATTAAGTAATAATTTAAGAAGGTTATCATAGTTATGTTCGTTTTCTTTATCGTTTAGATATCTATTAAATAATTTGGTTATGTTTGTTTCGGTGTAGTCATTTAGTAGAAGTTCATTGTTTAAGAATTTATCTATGATGAATCTTTTATCACTGTGTGTAAGGGTATCATATTCTTTTTGCTGTTTGATTAGTTTATCAATATAAATGTTTAGATTTTCTTCTTTGTAGGTTTTAGTGTAGTAAGCATCAATTTGTTTTTTATTATTAAAATAGATACTATAAAAGTTTAGTCTGATGATAGTTATTATTTCAGGACAAGCCCAGTATATTTTTTCAAATTCTGTATATAATGTTTTTTCATCAATGTTTTTAGCAAAGACCATTTTCATGTATTCTTTAACATATTTGTGATAATTAAAGTCATCTAATGTTAAAGTTAACCCTACTTCTTTAAATATTTTAATGATTGTTTTGATTGCTATGTTTACTTCATTTATATTATTTTTGTAGTAGTATTTTAATTTGAAGAGATTGATGTCTAACCTCATCTTGTTTAAGGAACTAGCAAGAGGACTAAGACACATTATTTTGTTGTAATCTGGTTCTAGGTTTGCTAGTTCTTTTATTTTAGGATTTTGAACTATTTCTAAATATTTAGTTTTTCTTTTAATTATTTCTTCTTTTATGTATTCTTCTTTTTCTTTGTAGTCGGTAATATTTTTTGCTAAATATTCAGTGTATTTTTTCTTATCTGCTTTTTTAGTGTGGGGTAATATGCTTATATTTTCTCGTATTTCAGCTATTTCATCAGTAATTTTATCAATCATTTTACTCACTCTCTTTCTTTTGCATGTCTTCTAGTTCTTTAATAAACTCCGTTATATGTTTATAAAGTTGTAGTAGTTCTTTATCCGTTAATTCTTCTAAATTTATATTCATAGTCCTCCTTATTTTATTATGATATATTTTTCAATAGTTCCTATTTTAGAGTTGTTATCGTATAAGATAAATTCAAGTTTGTATGTTCCATTTAATAGTTTATTCTTTAAATCTAATCTTAGTTTAGTGTTGTCACTTGGATTACTTGATACAATGTATTCGTTATTTGAATTATTTTTCTTGATTAGCGTCATGTCTAAATATTCTTGTAGGTCAACTAATTCATAGTTTGTGTCATAGACTTTGTTATAACTTCTTCTATATAGTTTCATGTTTAGACTTGGATTTTCAAATACAGAGTTGTATTTTATAGTAAATTCTAGAGTGCTATTGCCGTCTATGTTTGTACCAGTTTCTTTGTTTATTATTAGATCTTTATTATCTATTTTGATATCTAGGCCGTATTTTTCATTAATGTAGTTAATTGGGATTTCTAAGGTGTCGGATGCGTTAAGTCCATAGTAGATACCATCTGGCGAACCATATGAGTCTATTTTTAGGGTATATGAACCAGTTGGTATATTAGAGTTTGCGGTATTAACAGTTATCCACGTTTTAACGTTACCTATTTTTTCAGAAATTTTAATTCTGGTAGTTCCATCTAAGTTAGGATAGTATTTGTTTCCGTCTATTTCATAGTATAGACCCATCATACTTGTACCTGATACAGCATTGCCATTTTCATCGATTAAAGATATTTTAATTCCTAATTTGTTGTCTAATAGCTTTGTATCATTAATAATTGTTGAACCTGATTTTGATTGTGTATATGCTGTTTCAAGATCTAGTTTGAAGTCTTCTCCACTATAGATTGTGTTTTTAGAGATTGTTCCATCTATATCAATAATAGCATCTTTTCCAGTGTAGATATCGTAGCTCATTAAGTCATACTGGTTACCTAAAATACTTATTCTGGTTTCACCTTGATTATCTTTAAGTTCTAGGATTAGGTGATTGTTTAGCATATCTGCTTGGATGTTAGTGTCTTCAAAGTCAAGGATGAAGATAAATTCTTCAGACGAAGTGTTTTTATCAGGATTGTAGTAGTCCGCACTGTTGCTGCCATTATTATAGTAGACGTTACTGTTTAGTGCTCCCATTGTTTCAAATGATGATAGTGGGTATGAGACGTCTCCATGAGATGCAATTTCAGCTTCTGCTCTTGTTATATCATCTTCATTTATTGTGTGATAGTAATATTCTGGAGTTGTTTTGCTTAGGTCAATCATAGTTATTTTTGTGTGAAGTGGAAGTACAGATGTTGATACTAGTGATCTATTGTCGCCATCTTTATAGACGTTTTCGTCATCTTTATAAAGTGAGAAATAAGCACTAATTGAACTTTTATCTGTGATATCTACTGCTGTACTTGGAAAAATTTCGTATTTTCTTCCAGATGTTATTGCTCCTTCGTAGTCGTTGGTGTTATATAAAACTCTAGAAAGATTTACGTTTATAACGATTCTTTTTGTTTCACTTGTTAAGCCATCAATTCTTCTTATAGCCATAACTACGATGCTTACTTTACCCATTTCATCAGTTGTTCCTAGATTTTTAGAGTGATATAGGTAAAATGCTAATGTTGGTACGGCATTTGAGTTTTCACCGATGTATTTTTTATCTCCTATGATACTAGGTTCCTTGCTAAGAAGAACTGTTTCTCCTCTATTTATCCATCCTGTTGAACCTGTTTCCATTTTAAGGCTCATGATGTTGTCAGCGTCGGTGGTTGTTGCAGCTATTCTTGGCACATCTTCTCTTTCAACAAGGCTGACACCTTCTTTTAGGTTTGAGTAATCAAATCCTAGGATTTCAAAGTTTGTGTTTGGGTCAGCAAAGTCGTAAAAACTTACTTCTTTAACACCTAGGGTTGAGTATTTTGATGCACTTAGATCAATGTTGTATTCAACGATAAGTTCACCAATTATCCACATGTAAAAGTCAGAGTTTTCTGGTGTTGGAGTAATATAGTTTGCTTTATTTTTGGATGTTTCTTCGTTCATAAAGTTACTGTAGAAGCCATCTTTTGTAATGTCATGGTTTGCTTTATGTAATCCTAGGACGTATGATCCTTGTGTTGGCATGTCACCCCAATTAAGGTCATCACCATTTTGGATTGATTTTTTGTAGATTCCAGCATTGACGTGTCCGCTTGAGTTATATGTGTATAACCCAAAGAAAGTCATGCCGTTTACTTCTCCATAGTCGGTTGCAGTTTCATCTATTGTTTCACCTTTAGCAATGTTGATGGCTTTTACACCTTCAAGAGCATATATACGATTATCAACGTTTCTTGTGTAATAACCTGTTTCTTCATCAATAACTACTTCAGCTAGAGTGCTATCATCAACCAAACTATTAAATTCTTGTAGTAGGTTTGTTCCACTTTCTAAATATAATGATGAGTTATTTTTTAAGTTTAGTTTTCCAATTATTGATAAAGCAAATAGTGTATCTGAGTATTCGTTTGTTCTGTCTGTAGCTCCAATTAGGATCATTCCGGAGTTATTGATATTTAGTATATCAGTTCTCTGGATAGATGTTATTTTTTTAGGGTTTTCGTCAGAACCAAATTTTGTTATGTTAATGTTACTAGTTCCAGATGAACTTGAAGCATTTCCACTACCAAATATTGAACCTTTAATATTAATATCAGAAAAATTGGTTGCATCAAGATTAACTGTAATAGATTTAGTAACACTAATAAATGAGTAGTCATATGTGTCTGAACCACTTGCGTTAGCTTCTCCTCCACCAAAGATAGTGCCATCTAGCATGATAGGTGCTTTTATTGTGTTTTCACTTACTGCACTATTAGCTACGTTAACAATTGCATCGCCTTTTACTACGGATGTATTTGCTCCTCCATAGACGTTGCCGTAAATATGTCCACCTGCTAAGTTTACTGTTGATTTGGATGTTCCATCTTTACCCGTTGCAGCAGCATTTCCTCCACCAAATAATGAGCAATTTGCTTTTTTACTGCATGATGGTGAACCAATTGTAGTTGTTCCACTTACTGTTATATTTGTGTTTTCATTTACAATTGCTGGAGAACCATTACCTCCTCCGTAAGCTGATCCTTGGATTATTCCATTGGTAATACTTACAAATGTACTTTTTAGAACTTCACCAAAGTTTCCACCACCATAAACGTTATTTGTTATTTGACCACCAGAAATATCTAAGTTTGTATTATTTATAATATTGGCAGCGTTTCCTCCTCCATAGATGTTGTGAGTAGTGCCACCAGTAACTGTAACTTTTGGATTATTTACATCGGCTTCGTTGCCTCCACCATATACTTCAAAGGCATAACCATTTTTAATGTTAACGTTGGCATTATTTGTTAAACCTCCTTTGTTGTTTCCTCCATATATTTTAAATCCGGTGTTTGTACTAGTTAAGTTTTCTTCTGTTTCATTTTTACCAGTGATTTTGTACTCAGATGTAAAGTATGTGTTTTCTTGTAAAATAGTAAAATTAAAGGTATAAGAACTTCCTGGGGCAAGTTCATGGTTACTTTGAGTATTCCACCTTCCTGCACTTGTAAATGTATATTTTCCATTGTTGTCTATAACTTCCGTGTCTGATGAATAATTATTATATAGCTTTGATTTAGGAATATTTATTGTTCCTTCCCATGATTTGATTGTTTTATCAGAATTATTTTTAATTTCTACATTTACAGTTACTACCTGATTAAAATTAGTACCATAATTTGTTTTTTCCCAGTCTGCTATAGCTCTTGATGATGGTGTAATTATTGTTTCTAGGCTGTTATCTTGATTTTGTGTATTTGTACTACCATTAAGTGTTATGTTACTTTCTTGGACTGTCCCTGTTTCGTTTGAACCGCCAAAGGCTTTACTTATAGTTCCGCCATTAATGATTACATTTGTTTTTCCGGTTACTCCGGCGTTATTTCCCCCACCATAGGCATTATTTACTGTTCCGTTATTTATAGTAAGGTTAGCATTTTGGGTTTCAATTTTATTTCCTCCACCAAAGATTCCTTCAGTAATTTTGCCACCTGTCATGATTACGTTTGTCTTTTCACAGGTTCCACCTAAATTGTTACCACCAAAAGCATGGTTAGCATTTCCACTTTCAATGTATACGTTTGTTAGATTTACTAGACCACTTTGATTAGAGCCACCATAGATATAGTCAACATGGGCACCTTTAAGATAGATGTTGGTATTTGTTTGGGATGTGTTTTTTCCTCCACCAAATGCTTGACCAATAATGCCACCATTTAAGTATACAATGTCTTCATTTTCTGGGGTTCCGTTAGCATCAAATCCTCCATAGACGTTTGCTATTGTTCCACCATTTATGTTTACTGTTATTTTCCCTTTTACTTTTGGTGTACTTGATGCATCACCTTTTGCACCACCAAATACGTCTCCGGTTATGTTTCCATTATTAACTGTTACGTTTACTGTTTTTGAGTTGGTTGATTCACTGGTAGTTGTTGCATTTACTGTTCCAAAGGCAGAGCCACCATAGACGTTTCCACTTATATTAGGTCCTTCTTCTTGGGTGCCAATGGTAACATCAATATTATCTCTTACAAAGGTATTTTGTCCTTCTCCGCCGCCATATACGGATGATACTTTACCATTTTTAATGTTAAGTTCTGTGCTTCCATAAACAATTCCGGTAACATTAGAGCCACCATAAATGCCACTTTTTACGTTTCCACCAGTCATATTTATTTTTATTTGTGAGTTAATATTAAAGAATTCTATTTTTGTTTGATACCATCCACTTCCTGATGTTATTGTGTGTGCGTAATTACCAGCTCCATTGTTGTTTCCGGCACCATATACAGAACCATTGATTGTTCCACCTGCTAAGAGTATCTCTGTATTTGATGGATTATAAGTTTTTTTGTTACCATATCCAGTTGCTCCGTAATTTCCTCCACCATAAACATTTTTCTTAATTGTAGCGTTTCCGTCAATTACTATATATGAGTTATTAACTGAACCTACTCCTACTGATGATGAGTTTCCATTACCTGCACCGAATACACTGCCTGATTCAACTTTTGATACTGTATGATTTATTTGAGAGTCATTACCAATTGTTGCGTGTCCACCAATGTATACGTATGAGTCTCCATATAGAATTCCGGGATATTGTCCACTGTCGGAACCCATTACACCATTTGAACCGCCAAATACAGCGTATCCAACTGTGCCACCAGTTACTTGTGTTATACGGTTTCCGTATGTACTTGAGGCTCCTGCTCCACCTACAATAATTGATGGTGTACCTCCTTTAACATAAATGAAAGTGTCATTTAAAAATGTGTTACCATTTTTTACATTAGATTCAACTGATAAAGGGCCTCCAATTACATTTGCTTGTGTGCCACCTTCAATAATTGCTTTTCTTAGTACATAATGGTTTCCGTTGTTTCTACCACCTACATAAAGCCCAGCTGCATAATCATAATTATTTTTACCTATATTGCCACTTTTTACTGTTGTATTAAGTGCAGTGGTTGATGTACTAGTGCTTCTTATCGTTGCACCCCACGATCCCGATGCGCAGTACTGAACTATGAAATTATTATTGTTATTAGTTACTCTGTCATAATCATTACCATATGTTCCATAAGCCATTACATAGTGTGTTCCACTAGATGATGTGGTCGTTGTTAGACCAAGGTTATTGTAAAAGCCTGATTCAACTATAAATGTATATTTTTTGACTGTGGTACCTGAAAATGAAGTTGAGCCTCCAGCTGCAGCATCAAATGATGCATAATTATTATATTGAGTAATACCTCTACCAATTTTAAGATTGTAATAGTTTCCAAAAATAGTTCTGTTTGTATAAGGAGCATCATCTCCTGTTTGCATACTTTTTCCAGAATTTATTCTTATCATTTCGATTCTTGTGTCTGCACCTATATTTAATGTATCAGATTGGTCCCAGTAATATCTATTTATATTATTTATTTGATTGTTTATTGCAGTTAATGTAAATGGTTTAGATTGATTAGACCATGCACCAGAGATATTGCCTGTAACAAATGCTATATTGGTATCTCTTGTTACAAGAAAATAATATTTAACTCCTTCTAAAACTTTTTCTAAGGTGCCATTTTCATTTTTGATTTTTATGAGTTCATAATATTGGCAGCCGTTTGCTTGATTACAAGTGCCTGTCGTAAGCATTTCAGCGTCGCTGTTATAGTATCCGTATAACTCATCTCCATATGGCAGAATTACCTCTCTATATAGGCCTCCTGCTAAATCTCCTATGTTTACTTGTTCGCTAGTTTCGTTTATGTGTTGTGGGGTTGTTTCATTAAATGAAGCTCCATACCAGCTTTCAGCTTTAGTATAATACGTTCTTGTAGATGAATACTCGGTTCCTCTTGCTGGTCTCATTATGTCGCATCCACCATTACTACGACAGGTTGTATTGCTAGTTACTTCTTGCCAGCCATACCATCCAGATTCTTGATAGTCTCCTCTATATATTTGTCCGTTTCTTGGAACTCTTACTGAGTAATATAAATCGTCAATTTCCCAGTACGATACTGTACCTTTTGCTAGTTTTAATCCAGCATCAAAGAAGTAGTTAAAAGCACTATTCCAATTGTTTCCAGAAATGTTATAGGTTCTTGCGTTAATCCAAGAAGAATAAAAGGTTATTTCAATAGGATTTGGTTTACCATTTTCATACGTTACTGGTATCTTTACTTTTCTTACATAAATATCTCGGTCTATTTCAATAGTTGCATTTGGGTATTCTGTTAGCCATCCATTAAAAGCTTTATTAGCTGGTCTATTTGCGAATGGGTTGTCTATTAAATCAAATTCAACGAAGTCATCTGATGTATCTTCTGTGCCATTAGTATTTATTTCGTAGACTTTATAATAAATATATGTATCTTGTTCTTCTGTAAGTGATACTTTTCCTATGTTTTGATTGTTATAGTCAGTGCCTTTATATGTTGCTGCCACGTATACTAAGTTACTTTCACTATATATTTCTTTTGAGATTCTTGTGGGAATTGTTTGATTAGAGCTACTTGTGTAGTTTAGTCCCATGTAGTAATCATAGTCTGCAAGAAAGTCATTAACATATACAATATTATTTTCAATACCACTTTCGTGAGATGTTATGCCAGCCGTTTCATTTGTTAGTGCAATCTCGTCAATTTCATTGTTCATTAGTCTTATCGTATTATTCGCATAAGTCCAAGTGAAATTTGAATTCTTATTTAAAATATTTATAATACTCTTAACTGGATATTGATTTTCAAAAGTTATGATGTTATCAGTCTTGTTGTAACCATAAGATGTTATGTTTGATGACTCGGCGTTATTAAATAAATTTAGATTGTTAATGTGATAAATAATATTTGAAACTTGACTATTGTTATAATTATTAATTAGAATAGCTGAATTTGAATTAGAATCGTTCAAGTCTATATGAATATTACTTATGTTATTATTTTGATTATCATTTATTAATAGTCCTGCTGATTGTGTTTCATAATTTTCATCTTCACTTATGTTGTATTTTATATTACTAAGTGAGATGTTATTTAAGGTACTATTTTTTGCATTAGTTGCAAGTACTGATAATGTACGTTTTTGATTTACTTTATTTGCCGCTATCTTAAGATTTGTGATGTTTAAATTTTTGATGTTTGCACCATTAAGATTTGAAAAAAGTGAATATTCACATGTAGCAGTTTCTTCGTTGCTACTGCAGTTATTAAAATTTAAATTAGATAGTGTGTATCCATTTCCGTTGATGGTTCCACTAAATGTTTTGCTAGTTTCTATAAATGAAAAGTCTCTATTATCAAAATCTATATTATTTTTTATTTCATAAAATTTATTAAAATATGAGGAAGAATCTTCACTTTTTAATTTATTAAATAGGAGGGCAAACTCTGAACCCTCAGTTATTATATATGGGTTTGACTCACTTCCATCTCCATTTTGAAAAGATGTTGCTATACTTCCATCCCAAATACTTGATGTTAATTTTTCACTAAATGTTGGATAAAGTTTAATTGCAGCAAAAATAATAGTGATGATCGTTAAAATTGCTACTAATGAAATGAATAAATTTTTTTTATTATTTATACGTAATGCCCTCATATTTTTTACTCCATCCAATTATACTACCATTATAACATTTAGCCTCGATAAATACAATAAAACATTAAAAAAAGTCTACTTTAGAAAATAGACTTTATTATATAAATTCACAATAGATTATTATGCTGCGGTTGCATTTTGGCTTAATGCAATATTTAATGAAATACCAGTACCAGAAGCATTATTTTCACAGTCAACGTCTTGACCTTCAACCCAGAAATAAATTCTCATTTTCGTAATACCAGTATTTAATGAGAAAATAGCAGTATACTCTGTTGGGGTTGCAATTGTTCCAATTGTATCAACTTTTACATAATTCTCATCTTCATATGTTAATTCTTTTTTTTGCACTGGTGCTTTTACGCCCTTATAATCTAATTTAGCATTTCCCGGTGCTGCATTTAGGCTATTGATTCCGTATACAGTACTTGCTTGTGTTACACCATAACTTGTATGATCATCGTAATTTGGTTCCCAAACAACAACGTCAGTTGCAGTTGCTCCATTTAAAGCATATATTGTATTTACTGCTGCATCTGCTGGTTTATTTCCTTCATTTACGAATGCTATACGAGAAGCATTTTTTAATCCTTTTTCTTCACTAGTCGCATCTTTTGTAACGCTTGCAGATGTTGTTAGATAAATTTGACCTGCTGTTTCTGTTTTAAAAAATACATCAAAAGCAACATAGTTTCCAGTAGTTCCGTTTGATTCATTAGCAGCTTTGGTTGTACTTAACTTTAACACTCCGCCATCACTTGTTACTTCACCGTCGTACATATCAAGTGCGCCGGTTTCTGTTTCATCCATAGTTTTACCGGTTGTTGTATTTGTTATTGTTCCAGGCAATTGATTTTTTACGCCTTGCCATGAAGCACCTGTTAAATCAACATTAGTAAGAGTTGTTTTCCAATTAGTTGCATCTGCTGATATTAACAAACCAGAACTTGTAGTTACTTTAACATCAATGCCTTCGATAGATACATTTTTATTAGATGTGAACCATGCATAGGTTGATGTTCCTAGTAATACTACTGAAAGTAATAGTAATAATATAAGTGAAGATAATTTCTTCTGTTTTTTTCTTTTATTCTTCATAATACACTCCAAACAATTTTATTCTCTTATATGATCTTCTGTAATGTCCATGTGCATTTTTACTTCTCCACCGAGTAGTGAATTAGTACATTCTGGGTCGTCTCCTTCAATCCAAATAACTATTGTGAATTTATCTAGTTCATAAGGTTCAATATTTTCCCTCTTTTGCAATATTATTGTACCATCTTCGTCTTTAAGAAAAGCTGTTGTTCCTGTCTCTGGTTGTCCATCCGTTGTGCTTTCTTTGGCATAAACGACTTTTTCGTCATTTCGATATATCATTACTCTGATTGCTTCATCAGCATCTTTGATGACATCATCCATGACCATTCTGTACCAATAATTAGTTGCTTCAGTGCCTTGATTTTCAACATAAAATGTATAAGCTATGTAGTTATCACCATTATGTGAACCATCAGTCTCATTGTTGATATTTTGTGGCAACCATTTTATTGATATATTCGTCATAAATCTAGAACCATCAGCAAACAATCTTCTTTTCGAGTGTGGATCATTTACGCTTTCATAGATTACTATGTTGCTGTTGTCTCCATCATTGTATATACTTAGAGTTCCTCTTTGAAAGATGGATACAAGTACTAAATAAACGACTATAAGTACAAATAGCAATGCAATTAAGGATATTTTTACAATACGCTTGAATTCACGCCATTTTTTGATTCTATCCGCAGTTTTGATTACTTCTTTTGCCATAATTCCTCCTCAATCCTGCAAGATATACACATGATAGATTACACTCCCTACCATACAATGCCATTATATTATAGTTTTTTTAAAAATGCAATATGTTTTGTCGAAATATGTCTTTTTTTTATTATAGTTTTTTAGATTTAGAAATGTAAAAATAAAATTTTGTTCCTTTGTTTTTTGTGCTTTCAACACCGTACTTGAAATTATGTTTTACAAGAATATTTTGAACTATAGATAATCCTAAGCCCGTTCCTACTACGTTACGTTTATGATTTTTTTCGTCTTTATAATATTTAGTCCAAATTTGTTTAATATCTTTTCTATCGATGCCTTTACCAGAGTCGATTACTTCAACTAGATAATTATTCCTGTTTTCTGTAATATTTATTTTTACTGTTAAATCCTCGCCAGTATAATTTATTGCATTATTTATTAGGTTATATAAAACTTGATTTATTTTATTTTTATCTGCATGAACTACAGCAATTTCTGGTGCATTTAGGATTAGTTTGTAGTTTTCAGTTTCTTTAATAATTTGATATCTATTTAGAATTGATTTTACTTCTTCAACTAGGTCATAGTCTTCTAAGGTAAGTTCCTCCTTATTGTTTTCTAATTTTGATAAATTTAGGATATCGTTTACAAGAATGTTTAGTCTGTCGGCTTCTTGAATAATTATACTTAGGTTTTCGTTTCTTTTATCTTTGTCATTGTAGTTGATATCGCGTGCCATTTCAGCATATGCTTTAATCATGGTTAAGGGTGTTTTTAAATCATGAGATACGTTTGCCATTAGATCTTTTCTAAGTTCATCTGTGTTTTTAATTTCACTTTTAGCATAGTTTAAGGTTGTTGTTAGCTCGTCTAGTTCTTTGATGTTATATACTTCTTCATCTGGTTCATAATTTCCTTTTGCCATTTCTTTGGCTTTACTTGTAATTTTTAATATTGGTTTATTTAACATATCGGATACTAGAATTGACATGATGCCAGATAGAATTATTACGATAAAGGTTATGTATATTAACTGACCACTTAAAACATTAGTTGTACTATTAACGTCTTCTAGTTTAGTGTTTAAAATTATATATATATTATCATTTAATTTTAGACCGTATATAATACTTTTGGAATCATATCTGGGGTCAATTATTTTTATTAAACTTTTCTTAGAGGTTCCTGTTATAATTTTATTTTTAGCATTTATGATTTTAGTGTTATTTGAATTTAATATGCAGTCTTTATTTTGAGTGTTATAACCATATATTTTATCTCCATAATAAACTTCAGCGCACATATCATTGTTGTAAATTTCTTCTTCTAAGTTTTCTAGATTATTTTCGGAAATTTTGGATGCAACTTCAATTATTTTGTTATACTGATATCTTTCAAAAAAAATCTTTAAAAATACTATTTGAAATAGCCAAAGAAGAAGTAGGATTATTGCTGAGTATGAAAGTAGGTAAATGAAAGTTTTTTTTCTGATACTGTTACTCTTTGTATTCAAATTTATAGCCTACCTTTCTAATTGTTTTTATGTTATCCCGGTAGTTTTTAAGTTTGCTTCTAAGAAGTTTGATGTGAGCGTCAATTGTGCGGTCATCGGCTTCGTAGTCGTATCCCCATATTTTATTTATGATTACTTCTCTTGTTAATGCTATATTAAGGTTAGTTAAAAATAATTTAAGAAGTTCAAATTGAGTATGAGTGAGTTCAATTATTTCGTCATTAATAGAGACCTCTCTTGTTAGGTTATTTAATTTGATTGTTCCGACTGAAATGATATCCTCGCCTTTTTGTCTTTTGGTAACTGCTTTGATTCTAGCAATTAATTCTTTTGGACTAAATGGTTTAATTACATAGTCATCGATTCCCAGATCAAAGCCATTTAGTTTGTCTTCTTCCATGGTACGTGCTGATAGCACTATTACGGGTACGTCTTTAATTTTTTTAATCTCTCTTATTGCACTAAAGCCGTCCCTTTTAGGCATCATGATGTCCATAACGATAACGTCATAATCTTTTGACAGAGCTTTTTCGATTGCTGCATCACCATCTTCTGCTTCATCCACTTCATAATTTTCTAATTTTGCATATTCTTTTATTACGTTTCTGATTAGTTCTTCGTCGTCAACAATTAACAATTTCACTTTTATCACCTTGAGTTATATTATATCAGATTTATGAAGATTATATGAAAAAAGCTAGAATTAATCTAGTTTAACGTTTGTGTAGATTGCACTTACATCATCAATTGCATCTAATAAGCCATATAGTTTATCATAAACTTCTTTATCTTCGCCAGTTAGAGTTACTTCTTCTTTTGCAAACATACCTACTTCATCGTAAGTGTATTCGATTCCTGGAATTATTTTTTCGAGTTCTTCTTTGACTTTGTTAATATCCTTGGGATTGGCAGTGATTGTTATTTCACCATCATTTGATTCTAAGTCTATGATTTCAATTCCTGCATTAAGTAGTTCTTCAAAGATTTTTTCTTCTTCGTTACTTTTAAAAGAAATGATTGCTAGGTAGTCATAATTATATGATACTGAATTAGTTACTCCTAAACTTTTATGTACTTTATTAAAAGCAGCTCTTATTTCACCTACTGTACGGTTTACATTATCTGTTAGGGTTTTGATAATAAAAGTACTTGCTCCTGGGCCGAATCCTTCATAAATAACTTCTGTATAATCTTCGCCACCTGCGCCTTTTGCTTTATCGATAGCTCTTTTAATAATGTCCATAGGTACTTGTTCTTTTTTAGCTTTTTCGACTAAATGTTTAAGGTTAACATTAGATTCTAGTTCTGGCACTCCCTTTTTTGCGGCTAGATAAATTTCTTTAGCATAGTTACTATATAATTTTGCCTTTACTGCACCATTTTTTTGGATGCTTGCTTTTCTTACTTCGTATGCTCTTCCCATACTTCTCACCTTCCGTTCTTATGTATTATAATAAAATTTAAAATAATTTACAATCTTTTATAAATGTTTTTAGGTTTTTGTCTTTTATTTTCATACGTTTTAGTTTAAATATTAGATAAGTTGGATTATATATTTTAAAGCGTTCTAGTTTTTCTTTTTTAAGAATGTCTTCAAAAATTTTGATTACAAGTAATTTTGTATCTAGTGTGCGGTATTTAAATTTTAGTTTGATTATTAAATCTACATCAATGTGTCTAATTATTTTCTCATAGTATTTATTCGTTTTATTTTTAAAGTAGTACTTGTTTCCATCTAGATTGTCTAAAACTTTTAAGGTGTCATAGTATCCTAATTTCATGTTGTGGATATTACTTTCTTTGTCAAAGATGATTATTGAACCTAAATTTTCACTTGGCTTTATTTCAATGACTTTAGTTTCTTTTTTTAATTTGTTATGACTTACGCCAATTCCCTTTATTCTTATTGAGTATATTGTGTCACATCCGTAGTTTTCAACAAGTGATAATGGTATGTTGTTGTAAAACCCACCATCTATGTAGTATTTGTTATCTATTATTGGTTTATAGTTAAATAGAGGTAAGTAGCAAGATGCTAGAATGTACTCAGCCAGTTTTCCTTTTGGAATGTCATCTATGGTAAGTTCTAAAGGTTTTAGTCCATCTACTTTTACAGTGATTAATCCAAGTTTTATTTTGCTTTTACGGATTTTATCTTCATTAATTGATGATTTTAACAGATTAAGAAATTTTGATACATCAATGCCTTTATTTTTTAAAATTTTTTTTATATTGTTAACACCTAACTCAATATCGGTAATTTTTAAATTTTTACTTTTAATTTTTTCAGCGAGTTCACTATTTATACCAAAAATATCTGTTGTTGCTGTAAGCCAGAGATTAACTAATTTTTTGATGTCTCCTTGAACCATTAAGGCTGCATTAACTGAGCCAATGCTTGTACCTGCAATTATTGATGGCTTTATATGTTTTTTCTTTAAAGCAATATAAGCACCAACTTGGTAGGCACCTTTTGCTCCACCACCTTCTAAGGCTATACCTAACATATTAGACCTCCTATGATAATTATTAATATACCAGTAATTATTCCAAAGATGGTTTCTTTATGCCAGTTTTCTTTTAATTCAGTTAAAAGTTCTGCTAGAAGTAGGTATAATATCATACCAATGGTTACACTTAATAGAATTCCTTGAACAAAGTCCGTTAGGCTTTCTTTGAAGAGCATTGTAAACAAACCACCTATAAATGTGCTTAGAGTTAAAATTATAATATAAATTTTTTTATATTTGTTATGTGATTTGTTTAGCATTGTTGATATTTCTAAACCGAATGGGATGTTGTGCATACCAACAGCAATTGAATAGATTATTCCTGATTTTACTGAACTAGTAGTAATTCCATATATACCAATTCCTTCAACAATGTTATGAATGATTAAAGCAAGAGATGTCATTATACCGATGTGTTCTAGGTGGTTTTCGTGATGATGTTTTTTACTCTCTTCAAAGTGGTCGTGATGAGGCACTAATTTTTCTAATAGTAGTAGAATTCCTATTCCAATTAAAATGCCTGATAATATATATATTTTATTTTCAAGTAATTCAAATGTTTCAGGAATTATGTCAGTTATTAGTAGTAGTATTAGTGAAGAAAAAGCAATTCCTATTGAAAAACTGATAACTTTTTTACTTCCTTTATTTATTTTATTAATTACTACTCCTATAAGGAAGAATAAGCCAGCAATTAATGTTAATAATAATTCTTTCATTTGTTTCTCCTTTAAAAAAAGACTTTACAGTCTTTATTCTGCAGTCTCATTAATCATTTCAGCATTCATAGTTACTTTCACTTTTAATGTGCCATTTAATAATTCAATTTGGTTTGTGTTTGTTTCTAAAACGTATATTCTTAATTCATAATTGTCTGTTGTATCTTTGTTTATAATGATATTATCTTTGAGTAATAATGTCGTTGTTGCGTCTTTGAATGTCCCATTTGATATTTTTATATTTGTATCAGTATTCCAAAGTTCCCATTTTAAATCTTCAGATGATTTTAAGTTGTCTGATATAGTAATGTCTGTTAGTGACAAGCTGTAGTTAATTTTATAATCGTTAGTTCCGGTTTTTACAGAAAAGATTCCTTTTGCTGCTTTATCTTTAGAAACATCCTCACTAATAGGTAGCAAGTCTGAAGCGTTTATGTAGCCTTCATTAGTCGTTATTAAGTCTATGTCAAATTTATTGGTAGCATTTCCGTCAATTACTGTATTGTCACCACTTACTTTTGCTAGGAAGTAAGCGTATGAAACGCTTAGAATAATTGGTACAACTACAGCAATCATTATTAAGAATTTATAATTTAATTTACTTTCCTTTTTATCTTTCATATTTAAACCTATCTTTTCTAATATAATATTACTATATGGAAGTTCTTTTTGCAAGTTTTAGTTTAAGTTCATTGTACTTTCTGCGTTTAAAGAATAGTCGGTAAAATCATTTTTTAGGTATAGCGGATATGCTGCACATCCAATCATAGCGGCGTTATCAGTACAGTATTTAATTGGAGGTACCGTTAAGTTGACGTCATATTTATTGGCAAGTTTTTCCATTTCACTGCGCAAGTATTTGTTAGCAGTTACTCCACCAGCTACGATAAGTCTTTTAATGTTATATTTTTTTATTGCAAGTTCAGTTTTTCTTACAAGTTCATCGATAGCAACTTTTTGAAATGATGCAGCCAAGTCATATTTTCTTATTTCGTTGCCTCTTTGTTTTTCGTTGTGTACTAAATTTATTACAGCACTTTTTAAGCCACTATATGAAAAATTTAATTCGTCGTTATTCATTGGAATTGGTAACTCATAAGATGGTGTGCCTTGTTCAGCGTATTTTTCAATATTTGGACCACCTGGATATGGTAAGTCTAAAACTCTTGCTACTTTGTCGTACACTTCCCCTATAGCGTCATCTAGGGTTTCACCTAGGACTTTAAATTTGTAATCACCTTCCATAAGTACTAATTCAGTGTGACCACCGCTTATAACAAGTGCTAGAAGTGGAAATTCCATTTTTTGAACAAGATTGTTAGCATAGATATGACCTGCTAGATGATTTACTTTGATTAGTGGCTTATTATAAACAAGTGCTAATGTTTTTGCTGCTTCTATTCCAACTAATAGGCTTCCGAGTAATCCTGGTGCATATGTTACGGCAATGGCATCGACGTCTTCTACTTTCATATTAGCTTTGTTTAAAATGTCTTCTAATACCATTGTTATGTTTTCACTGTGCATACGACTTGCTATTTCTGGTACAACTCCACCAAAGGCAGCATGTGTGTCCATTTGAGTTAGGATTGTTGTTGCAATGTTATCTGTGCCATTTTTGATTATTGACATACTTGTTTCGTCACATGATGATTCGATAGCTAAAATATATACATCTTTTTTCATAATACTTTCTCCATTATAATTGCATCTCCAGTTTTATAGTATTTGGGTCTGCGATTTATTTCTATAAATTTGTGTTTTTGATAAAAGTTAATTGCTTCGATATTGTTTTCATTTACTTCTAAAATAATTTTTTGAGCATCCTTATTTTTGGTAATTAAAGCATTTAATAGTTTTGAAGCATAGCCTTTATTTTTCCACATTTTATCCACAATAATATTTTGAATTTCTAAGCATTCATATATTCTTGAATAATGAATAAAACCAATAAGTTTGTTTTTTTCTTTGATTGTTAGAATGTTTTCGCTCTCTGGTAGTTTTTCTATGTGAAATAGTTTCTCAAAATTAGGATTTAGTTTAGTGCCTAAACTGTTTATTTGCGCTATATCTTCTTTAGAATAATTATTTACCATTTAGTGCTTCAATTCCTTTGATATATCTTGCTTTTACTGTATGAGGATTTTGGTTTTTGATATTTTGTGAGTAATTGTAAATTGCTTCGATATCAAGTTTGTCATCATCTCGTTCTTTATATTCTTTATAATTTGTGTTTATAAAGTTTTCATATTGTACATTTGACAAATAAGACAATTCACTTATTAGTTTAACATTATTAAAGATGCCAAAGTATTTACCTTTTGGATCACTGATTGTAATAATCATTTTATTTTCATTTTTACCTGCTGCTAGAGCTTCAATGCTGGATATAGCTTTGATTTTAATGTTTAGTGTATATGCAAGCATTTTTGCTACTGTTATTCCTAGACGAACTCCAGTAAAACTTCCAGGACCATCAATAACAATTATTTCATTTAACTCTTTAGTAGTAATTTTATTATCTTTTAGGATTTCTTCAATTAATGGCACAGTATAAATGCTATGATTTCTATTTGAAATTTGTTCTTTTTTTGAAATCATTTTTTCATTTTTTAATAGTGCGATTTCTATAAGTTCGCGGAATGTACTAATAAATAATGTGTACACGTAAATCACTTCCAAACTGGTTAATATTATACATCTTTTAGGATAAAATTGCAAAAAAGAAAAAGTAAATTCACAAAACGGAATTTACTAAATCTTCATATTTTCTACCGAATGGTTCAAGAATTAATATTCTTGTGTTTTCATCAATTATTTTAAATTTTATTTGAAGTCTTTCTTCTGGTAGGCAGTCACAAATCATGTCAGACCATTCAATTATGCAAATGGCATCTTTGTTAAAGTAATCATTGAAACCGACAGTTTCACAATTATTTTCTAAACGATATACGTCCATGTGATATAATGGCATTTCTCCACTGTTGTATTCTTTGATTAAATTAAATGTTGGACTTGTAATAGTTTCAGTTATACCTAGTGATTTTGCAAAACCCTTTACAAAAACTGTTTTTCCACTACCAAGTTCTCCGTCTAAACAGATAACCATTCCTGGAAATTTCTCTGATTCGATATTTTCTGCTAATTCCATAGTATCAGTTATACTTCTTGATGTATATTTGTATTCCATTTTCTCACCCTATTTTCATTATATATAAATCTTTTGTAGTTGTAAATAGCTATTTACATTATTTCTTTTGAATAAAAATTTGGTTCACATGTTAAGTTGATTTTTAGTGATTTTAAGGCTTTTAAATCGCCATTTGTGACGATATATGTTGCATGTGCTTCACAATCTTTTAACACTTCTAGTTTTTCAAGGGCACTAGCAATTGATGGATTTGTTACGCTACATACAGCAAGTGCTATCAGCACTTCTTGTAAAGATAATGTGTTATTATTTTTTCTTAATTTGAGGATCGGTTCTAATATGGTCGGACTTAATAAGTTAATTTCATCTGGTATTTTAGATAATTCTTTAATTGCATTGATAATCACTGAAGATGCTGGACTTAGTAGGTCAGTTTGTTTTCCTGTGATTATTTTACCTTTTGGCAGTTCCAGTGCAATAACGTTAGTTTTCTTTTTTTCTGATGCTTTTTTTGAGACTTCTACTACTTTAAGAAAATTTTCGTCAATATTTAATTCATTCATTAAAAGTTTTATTTTTTGTACGGTATCGAAATCTGATATTCCTTGTTTATAGTTGCACAGTTCATTAAAATAACGTCTTACAACTTCTTTTTTTGCCGCATTTTCAACTATATCATTATTTTTAATGCAATATCCAACCATATTTACACCCATGTCTGTTGGTGAAAAATAAATATCTTTTCCAGTAATATGATGAAGAATATTCTTTAGTATAGGAAATGTCTCGACATCCCTGTTATAATTTACGGCATTAATATTATATTTTTCAAGATGAAATGGGTCTATCATGTTTATATCTTTTAAATCCGCGGTTGCGGCTTCATATGCAATATTTACAGGATGTTTAAGTGGCAAGTTCCAGACGGGAAATGTTTCGAATTTTGCATAACCAGCATTTATTCCTCTTTTATGTTCATGATATAGCTGACTCAAACAAGTTGCTAGTTTCCCTGAGCCAGGTCCTGGAGCATTTACTAAAACTAACTTTTTTGTTGTCTCAATATATGGGTTAGCACCATATCCTTCTTCACTAACTATGGTTTCAACGTCTGTAGGATAACCTTTTGTGTATGTGTGAATATAAGTTTTAATGTTTTGCCTTTCTAACCTTTTTATAAATTTATCAACACTTGGCTGATTTTTGTAGAGCGTTATTACAACAGAATTTACTGAAAATCCTAATCTTTTAGCATTGTTGATTATGTTTAGCATCTCTAAATCATATGTAATACCAAATTCTGAACGTATTTTATTTCGTTCAATATCATTTGCACTTATACAAAATATTATTTCTAGGTCTTTTTTTAAATTGAGAAACATGTTAATTTTCGCATCTGGTTTGAATCCCGGTAATACCCTTGCAGCATGGTTGTCAGAGAATAGTTTCCCACCAACTTCTAAATACAATTTGTCAAACATTTTAAATCTTTCTTTTATTTTTGCACTTTGAATTTTTACATACTTATTATTATCAAATCCTATTTTCATTTTTACCTCACTTTACTATTAATTTAATAATAATAAATATTAAAGTTTTTTTAAAGTGTTTTTATTAATTTTTTCATTTTAAGCAAAAAAAAATCACCTTATATTGGTGATAAATTTTTACAAAAAAAATATTGGCAACTTCCTATTTTCGCATTCACTATCGTCGGCGTTTTAGTGCTTAACTTCTCTGTTCGGGATGGGAAGAGGTGTATCCACTAAGCTATCGTTACCAATAAAGGATTTTGTCCTTTAAAAACAAGATAATGTATTGACTCAATCAAATTAAATTATAATGATTAAATCCTCGATCTATTAGTACTAGTCAGCTCAACGTATCACTACGCTTCCACCTCTAGCCTATCAACCTCGTAGTCTACAAGGGATCTTACTATATAAAATATGGGAAAACTCATCTTGAAGAGGGCTTCTCGCTTAGATGCTCTCAGCGATTATCCCTTCCATACATAGCTACTCTGCACTGCAACTGGCGTTACAACAGATACACCAGAGGTATGTCCATTCCGGTCCTCTCGTACTAGGAACAGCCCTTCTCAATTTTCCTACGCCCACGATGGATAGGGACCGAACTGTCTCGCGACGTTCTGAACCCAGCTCGCGTGCCACTTTAATGGGCGAACAGCCCAACCCTTGGAAGCGAATCCACCTCCAGGATGTGACGAGCCGACATCGAGGTGCCAATCACCACCGTCTATGTGAACTATTGGGTGGTATCAGCCTGTTATCCCCAGGGTAACTTTTATCCGTTAAGCGACGGCAATTCCATATTCAACCGCCTGATCACTATACCCTACTTTCGTACCTGCTCGACTTGTAAGTCTCACAGTCAAGCTCCCTTATACTATTACACTCTTCGCATGATTTCCATCCATGCTGAGGGAACCTTTGGGCGCCTCCGTTACTCTTTGGGAGGCGACCGCCCCAGTCAAACTGCCCACCAGACACTGTCCTCCACCCAGATAATGGGTGCGAGTTAGAAATCAAACAACTTCAGGGTGGTATTCCAAGGGTGGCTCCATGTAAACTGGCGTCTACACTTCAAAGCCTACCACCTATCCTCTACAAAAATTATCTGATTCCAATATCAAGCTACAGTAAAGCTCCATGGGGTCTTTCCGTCCTATCGCGGGTAACCTGCATTTTCACAGGTATTAAGATTTCACCGAGTCTATGGTCGAGACAGCTCCCAGATCATTACGCCTTTCGTGCGGGTCAGAACTTACCTGACAAGGAATTTCGCTACCTTAGGACCGTTATAGTTACGGCCGCCGTTCACTGGGGCTTCAAATCAAAGCTTCGCTGTTATCGACTTACGTCCAGCTAACAAATCATCTTAACCTTCCAGCACTGGGCAGGCGTCAGCCCCTATACATCAGCTTGCGCTTTAGCAGAGACCTGTGTTTTTGGTAAACAGTTGCCTGGGACAATTCACTGCGGGTGCCCGAAAGCACCTCCCCTTATTCCGAAGTTACGGGGTCATTTTGCCGAGTTCCTTGACCATAGTTCTCTCGCTCACCTTAGGATTCTCTCCTTGACCACCTGTGTTGGTTCTTGGTACAGGTACCTATAAGATATCTTTAGAAGTTTTTCTTGGAAGCATAGCTTCAGAAGACTTATGTTCCCGAGGGAACAGACGCCATCATGTTTCAGTCTTAACATTGTCGCGGATTTTCCTACGCAATGACCTACGCACTTAGACCAGAATCCAATAACTGGCCCTTCCTAGCTTTCTCCGTCACTCCATCAGTCTCATAGGCAGTACAGGAATATAAACCTGTTGTCCATCGACTACGCATTTCTGCCTCGCCTTAGGTCCTGACTAACCCGGGGGAGACGAACTTTACCCCGGAACCCTTGGTCGATCGGTGGGCTGGATTCTCACCAGCCTTACGTTACTCACACCGGCATTCTCACTTCTAAGCGCTCCAATAGTCCTCACGATCTATCTTCAGCGCCCTTAGAACGCTCCCCTACCGCTTACACATAAGTGTAAACCCGTAGCTTCGGTAGTATGTTTAAGCCCCGGTACATTTTCGGCGCAAGACCACTCGACTAGTGAGCTATTACGCACTCTTTAAAGGATGGCTGCTTCTGAGCCAACCTCCTAGCTGTTAGTGCAATCTTACATCCTTTTCCACTTAACATACATTTAGGGACCTTAGCTGACGGTCTGAATTGATTTTCTCTCGCGTATGAACGTTATCACCCACACACTGACTCCTTGATTAACTTGCCTGGCATTCGGAGGTTGATTACAGTCAGTACAGCTAGACGCCGCCATTCCATATTCAGTGCTCTACCTCCAGGTAGCATCATCAAAGGCTAGGCCTAAACCTATTTCGGGGAGAACCAGCTATATCCGAGTTCGATTGGAATTTCACCGCTAGCCACAAGTCATCCAAACACTTTACAACGTGTCCTGGTTCGGGCCTCCATAAGGTTTCACCCTTACTTCACCCTGCTCATGGCTAGATCACTCGGTTTCGGGTCTATAGCATAGTACTGAATCGCCCTATTAAGACTCGCTTTCGCTTCGGCTCCGCGTATTCCGCTTAACCTTGCACTATACCATAACTCGCCGGCTCATTCTGCAAAAGGCACGCTCTCACCCATTAACGGGCTCGAACTTCTTGTAAGCACACGGTTTCAGTGTTCTATTTCACTCCCCTCCCGGGGTTCTTTTCACCTTTCCCTCACGGTACTTGTTCACTATCGGTCAATAGAGAGTATTTAGCCTTACGGGATGGTCCCCGTAGATTCCAGCAAGATTACTCGTGTCCCGCTGTACTCAGGATCCACTAAAGAGATTACTAAATTTCGCCTACGGGCCTTTCACCCTCTCCGGCCAACCTTTCCAAGTTGTTCGGCTATCTAGTAATTTTGTAACTCCGTATATAGTGTCCTACAACCCCAGTCCTAAGACTGGTTTGGGCTCTTACCGTTTCGCTCGCCACTACTAAGGTAATCGATTTTTCTTTCTTTTCCTTCAGGTACTAAGATGTTTCAGTTCCCTGAGTTGTCCTCACTAGAGCTATGAATTCACTCTAGGATGCTTGCACATTACTGCAAGCGCGTTTCCGCATTCGGAGATCCCCGGATCAAAGCATACTTACTGCTCCCCGAGGCATATCGTAGTTTGTCACGTCCTTCATCGGCTTCTATTGCCAAGGCATCCACCATGCGCCCTTATTAATTTAACCACCAATATAATCCTAATTTGATGAGTTTTGAGATCTTAATTTCTAATTTACGGAAATAAATTAGAATACTCAAATTTTACATTATCTAGTTTTCAAAGAACAAAATCTGAGAGAAATAATCTCTCAAAACCAAGTAAAATGACTTCAAAAGTAGTCTTCCAAGAACTTTTAGTATAAATACTCAATCCCCGAAGTTCTCATACGGTTGTTTTTCTATAAGATATACTCCATAGAAAGGAGGTGATCCATCCCCACGTTCTCGTAGGGATGCCTTGTTACGACTTCACCCCAGTCACCGATCCTACCCTCACCGGCCCCCTCCTTTGCAGGTTAGGCTACCGACTTCAGGTATTACCGACTCCCATGGCGTGACGGGCGGTGTGTACAACACCCGGGAACGTATTCACCCCGACATTCTGATTCGGGATTACTAGCGATTCCAACTTCATGGAGTCGAGTTGCAGACTCCAATCCGAACTGGGACCGACTTTAAGAGATTAGCTTCACATCGCTGTGTTGCAACTCGTTGTATCGGCCATTGTAGCACGCCTGTAGCCCTAGATGTAAGAGGCATGATGATTTGACGTCATCCCCACCTTCCTCCAGCTTGCACTGGCAGTATCTTAAGAGTTCTCAACTTAATGTTAGCAACTTAAGACGAGGGTTGCGCTCGTTGTTGGACTTAACCAAACATCTCACGACACGAGCTGACGACAACCATGCACCATCTGTCACCCGGATAACCTCCACTATATTTCTATAGCTTTGCCGGGGATGTCAAACCTAGGTAAGGTTCTTCGCGTATTGTCGAATTAAACAGCATGCTCCACCGCTTGTGCGGGTGCCCGTCAATTCCTTTGAGTTTCAGCCTTGCGACCGTACTACTCAGGCGGAGTACTTAATGTGTTAACTTCAGCACCGGTAACCCGACACTTAGTACTCATCGTTTACAGCGTGGACTACTAGGGTATCTAATCCTATTTGCTCCCCACGCTTTCGTCCATGACCGTCAGTGGTGGCCTAGCAAACCGCCTTCGCCACTGGTGTTCCTTCTAATATCTACGCATTCTACCGCTACACTAGAAATTCCGTTTGCCTCTACCACACTCGAGTCTATCAGTTTCTAAAACGAACTGGAGTTGAGCTCCAGGCTTTAATTCTAGACTTAATAAACCGGCTGCGGACGCTTTACGCCCAATAAATCCGGATAACGCTCGCCACCTACGTATTACCGCGGCTGCTGGCACGTAGTTAGCCGTGGCTTTCTTGAATGGTACCGTCAAGTAAGAAGCATTTCCTCTTCTTACGGTTCTTTCCAAACAACAGAGTTTTACAATCCAGAGGACCGTCATCACTCACGCGGCATTGCTCGTTCAGGGTTCCCCCCATTGACGAATATTCCTAACTGCTGTCTCCCGTAGGAGTTTGGGCCGTGTCTCAGTCCCAATGTGGCCGATTAACCTCTCAGTTCGGCTATGCATCGTCGCCTTGGTAGGCCATTGCCCCACCAACTAGCTAATGCACCGCAGGCCCATCTCCAAGCGAAGCTTTAAAGGCTTCTTTAAACCGTAGTCCACGTCCGGTATTAGCAATCGTTTCCAACTGTTGTCCCCGACTTGGAGGTAGGTAACCCACGTGTTACTCACCCGTTTGCCACTAAGGGATAATCCAAATCAGCTTTAATCCGTTTCTTGAGCAAGCTCGCAAAACTTCATAAAACGTCATTGGGTCCCTCCGTTCGACTTGCATGTCTTAGGCATGCCGCCAGCGTTCATCCTGAGCCAGGATCAAACTCTCAAAAATATATTATTTTTTAAGTTTAATCTGACTACTCAATAATTGACATTTTACTTAGTTTTCAAAGATCATTTTTGCACTCTTTTCGTTCGTGCATTAGTAATATATCAAATCTTTTTTATTAAGTCAACACTTTTTTTAACTTTTTTCGACTTTTTTTGAAATTTTTAAAATTTGATATATTTTTATGCTTTTACAAGGATTTTTTGCCTTATTTTAAGGCCTTTCCTGCTTCGCATACATTGTATTATATGCTCCTTTTTTCAAAAATGCAACACTTTTTTTTGTTTTTTTAAAAAAAAATGAATTTTTATTCAAAAACTCACTTTTTTAACTGTAAAATCCACTATTTTCGTACTCTTTTTTATACTCTCGTACAAGTTTTCTGTTAAAAGGGCCCACGTTTGCTCTTATCATATTAATTAAATCTGTTAATTCACTCTGAAGTATTGAATCTAGTTTATCAGGATATTTCATTAATTTACGATGATATTTATATTCGTTTTTATCAAGTACTCTAAAACTACCATCAGGAAATATCTTAACATCTAGGTCATAGTCGATATATTTAATTACTCCTTCATCATATAAAAATGGACTTGCTATATCAACTTTATAAAATAAGCCGTTTGTTTTAAACTGAGCTGTAACATGAAACCATCTTCTTTTATAAAAGAATACTATGGCTGTTTCTTTAGTTCGATGTGTTCTTTTTGTAGATTCTGTAATTTTGACTTTATTGTTTCCACAAACTAAATAGTCATCTGTTTCATCTAAGACTGTTGTCTTATCCCAAGTTCTATGGATTTTACCGTTATGCTTATAACAGTGCACTCTTAGCACATTTCCTTTTGCATAATTTTCCATTAAAACCTTCCTTGAGACAATTATACTATATATAAGGAAAAAATACAAATTATCAAAATCTTTATTTACACTTTATTCTCTCCTATTGTTTATTCTTCAAAACATGCTAACTTTTCGGTGGCAATATAATTTAATGTTGCTCCACCACCGGTTGAAACAAAACTGAAATCATTAATTTTAAAGTATTCAGCACTAGAAAGTGCATCACCGCCACCAATAACTGAGTATGCTTCAGTTTTACTTACTGCATTAAGAATTTCTTTAGTTCCATCTTCAAACCCCTCTTCTTCATATTTACCGACTGTTCCATTTAAAAAGATCGTTTCTGAATTATCTATGTGTTTTTTATATAGTTCTATTGTTTTTGGACCGATATCGAATATAATGTCATCACTGGCAATATTTGAAATGTCTTTTACTTCTGCGCCATTTTTAGTTAATACTTTTACATCAACTGGCATGATTATTCTTTCCTTATATATAGAGAGTAAGTTTCTTGCCTCTTCTATAAGATCCGGGCTTACTAAAGATTTCCCGATTGAGACACTTACCGCTAGAAAAGTATTGGCTATTCCACCTCCCAGTAATAACTTATCACATTTTGGAACTAAGGACTTTATTAAAGATAATTTGTCTTCTAATTTGGCACCGCCCATAATAATTGTAAATGGTTTTGCGGGTTCTAATATCGGTGCTAACCCTTTTATTTCACTTTCTATCAAGAAACCTATGCCAGTTGGTAAAAATTTGCTTATACCATAATTTGATGCGTGTTTGCGATGGGTCATTCCAAAAGCATCGTTAATGAATATGTCCGCTAGGCTAGCCCAGTATTTGGATAGTTCTTCATTACATTCGCTTTCTTTTTTATTTTCTACATCTTCGTATCTAGTATTTTCTGCTAATAGTACTTCGCCATTTTGAAGAGATGATATCTTTTCTTCAAGAATTTTCCCATGAGTCGCAGGAGAGAAAATCACTTTTGTGTCTATGATTTTTAAAAGTTCTTCGTAGACTATATATAATGAATAACTTTTTTTGTCTTCTTCGCTCTTTATTTTTCCTAGGTGTGACATGATGATTACTTTTGCACCACTTTTAATTAAATAATTGATAGTTGGAAGTTCAGCCATTATTCTTTCATTTGATATTATTTTGCCTTCTTTGATTGAAACATTAAAATCACTACGAAGAATCACTTTTTTTCCTTTAAATTCAAAATCTTTTAGTGTTTTCATTAATACCCCATCTTTCCGTTTAGCGAGTCATCGTCGTTTATCCAATCTTCTACATTATATATGGTGTATTTGTTATTTGGTTCTCTTACTATTACTTCTTTGATACCAGCATTTATAACAACTCTTTTGCACATCATACATGAAGTACTGTTTGGTTCTACTTCTGCTGTTTTGGCATTTATTCCACACATGAATATTGTTGCTCCGATAAGATCTTTACGAGCAGAAGATATTATGGCATTTTGCTCGGCATGAACGCTTCTACATAATTCGTATCTTTCGCCTCTAGGAATTTGCATTTTTTCACGGTAGCAATATCCTAGTTCATCGCAATTTTTTCGGCCTCTTGGTGCTCCATTGTAGCCGGTTGCTATTATTTCATCGTTTTTGACGATTATACAGCCGTAGTGCCTTCTTAGGCATGTACTTCTTTGTGTTACGGCTTGTGCTATATCTAAATAATAATTTATTTTATCCTTTCGCATATTATCACCAACTTTATTATATAAGATAATTCTAAATTACTCAATCAAAAAAAGAAACTAGCTATGCTAATTCCTCTTTGTTAATTATATCGTTTATATTAATCTCTGTTTTGTAATTTTTATATTTGCTTTCGGCTGTTGTTACCAGGTTAATCCAATGACTACTTGCTTTTTTCACGCCATTTTCAAATACCGGGCAGTAAACTTTACCGATTGCTGCTTTAGTTGTTAAACCTTTGGCATAATAATTTTTACTCATCATCCTTATATATGATAAAACACCAAGTTCTATATTATCATGTCTTATTAGGCCGCTAGTGCTCATACCACCATAAACATTATTTTTCTTTAGCATGTATTTTACTTTGTAGTAACCACTTTCGGCTGCGCCAATACTTAACATCAATGTTTGATCTACGTTTGTGTAGATGTTACTGTAGTACATTATTAATTTTTCAACGTATGCTGCGTTTCCCTCATAGGGAATGTATTTATTTGTTCTTTTGAGAGATTTAGTTTTATTTAGATTATAGAAATATTCAAGTAAACCATATTCGAAATTTTCAAAATTTAAAAGTTCGTTATTTTCATTTTTCAGAAATCCGATATTTGTCATTAAGAATACTTCTTCTTTTTCATTTCTGTTTTGTAAATCCTTTATTACATCATTGTAGTTATAGCCAAAAGCTTTAGCAAAGAAAGCAATTGTGTCTTTCTTTTCTTCTAAATAATAATCTAAGTTGTATGTTATTTTATTAGATTCTTCTTGGTATACATCTACAAGAAATTCTAATTGTTTAAATTCATATCCCAGCCTAATCGAGGGATATTCATCAGATGTACTAGCATCTACATTTTTTGGTCTTGTAAAAACTACAAATACTGTTAATAATAATAAACAGATTATAATATTTAATATCTTCAGCGAAGATAAATCTTTTTCCATTTTTTGTTCCCCTCCCCAGACGAACGTTTTTAATTCTAACATATAATGAGTCTATTTGTCAAATTTTATACAAGTCGTGATAAAGTTTTGGCACTAAAAAAAGCTCATTATGAGCTTGATATTTTTCCTTCTAATTCCTTTAATAAAGGCTCTTCTAGGATTTCTTCGATAATTAAATGTCCATTTTCTTTTGATACTGTAATGTATTTACAATTCCCGATTAATTCATCCAATTTTTCACCAATTTTACAAATTTTGTAATATTCCTTTTCAAGAATTTTGGTGCAACCGAGAATTAAATATTTTTTACCACTATTGATCTCAATGATTTCATCTTTGGTAAGGTACATAGATTATGCAACTTTCTTAGCTTCTACTTTTTTTGGACTTGCAATATCTAAAGTAAATGGTACACGAATTACTAATCCAGTTAAAATATTTTTATCATCTTTGACAGTTTCAATAGGTACTCCGTTTAATTTTTCGTCAATTGATTTCTTGTTAAAACTATATAATTTATTCCATGTTCCTTTATCATAGTAGGCACTTTCAGCAACGTCACTTAAAGATACTCCACTTGTTAGTTCATATGTTAGGGAGTTATCGTCGTTAAGTTCTGGAAGTGTTTTTTCATCATCTTCTGGTATTACGATATCTTTTGTTTTTGGTTCTTGTGAATTTTCTTTTTCTTTCGCAATTTCATCAAGTAGTGCTAATCCATCTGGTTCATCGCCGTCTGGTTCTTCTTTTATATCTTCAATTGGAGTTTCTGGAGTCTGCTCGATAGCTTCTTTTAGTTCATCATCTGTAGCGAAGAAACTATTGTCAGTAAGAACTGGAGATTCGGCAATTTCTTCTTCGGTAGGTTCTTCTACTTTTGGATAGACTTTATCTAGCAAACTTTCAGGTGCTTCTGAAATTCCTGTTACAATCTCTTCTTGTTTTGGCTTGCTTACTAATTCTTCTTGTGTTTCGGCTTTTTCTTCAATAGTTAAGCCCTTGAATTCTCTAATTTGTTTAAATGGATAAGCAGATAGCATTTCTTCATGAGAAATTGGTTCTCCTGTAATAGTACCTTTAACTTCCTCTTCCCCTCTTTTTATAGAGATTGTTTTTTCTTGGCGATCAAATGCTTTGTTTGCATCTCTTTCTAAGTCTTCACCTATAGATAATGTTTCGTGGTTTGCTTCTAGTGAATGTACTGCATCTAGTAGTTTACTATAAAGTTCTGAACGGGCATCTTTTAATCTTGCCGTTTCTTCTTCACTTCTAACTGTGCTACTATCATTAATTTCAGCGTTTGTGTCAATAATTTGTTTAACTAAATTTTCACTTGTTCCGTGTGCACTTAAAATTTGTCCACAACTTTCTTGTAGTTTTTCAAGCTCAGCAGATAATTCCTGTCTTTGCTTCTCGCTTCTCTCTAAATATAGTTCTGCTAATATTTTGTAGAATTTATCTTGGTCTTCCTTATTAGGAAATAATTTATAATTGTAATTTTTCTCCATTGTTCCACTCTCCTATTTTGAATTATAGCATGGTACTGGCTTTTTTACAATAAAAAAAACTCTTTTTCAAGAGTAATTTACAAATGGCGCCCATTGTAGGACTCGAACCTACGACCTAACGGTTAACAGCCGTGCGCTCTACCGACTGAGCTAAATGGGCAACTAATCAATACATTTATAATTATATGTTATTCCTTTTTATAAATCAAGTGATTTTTGGTATTTTTTTGATTTTTTTGCAAAAAGCTAGTTTTTAGGCTAGCTTTTGCAGTTATCTTTGATTGTTAGTGGAATTTTGTATATGTCTTCGGTGTTTACATTTGATGCGATAATTTCTAAGTATAGAGAATTTTCTTTATATTTTTGACAGTTTGCAGAAAAGTTGGCTAGGTCAAATTCGGCTGTACTTAGGAATTCTTCTAAAGTAATTGGCATTTTATTATATGTTATGTTTTCTAGTTCCTTATTTATTTTATCTTCTGTTTCATAAAGTGTGCAAGTTATTTTATTATATTTTACTTTGGCATTTGCTCCACAGTATGATATTCCGGATAAGTGAAGATGGCTTGTTTTTTGATCATAAGCAAGAGTCCCATTAGTTTTGAAATTTTCACAATTAGATTCTACAACTTTAAATTCAAATGAAGTGTTTTTATTGTTTATTAATGAAATGATTGCGATGGCGACTATAATCAATATTGCTATAATTATCAGAAGTATGTGATTATTTTTCTTTCCTAATAGCAAACTGTCTATAGATGTATTACTGTCTTTGCATATCTCTTTTAGGGTTGTTATATCTGGAAGATTTTTACCATTTTCCCACTTTGATACTGCTTGCGGGGTTACATTATATTTTTGAGCAAATTTTTCCTGAGTTAAATTTAATTTTTTTCTTGATTCTTTTATTAATTTGCTTACTTTTTCTTCGTCCATAGATGTTTCCTACTTTTGAAGGTCCCTATATGCAACTTTACCTATAGCAGTCTTGGGAATGTCTTTGCGATATTCAAATTCTGTTGGTATAGCGTATCTTGCAATGTTGTCCATACAGTACTTTCTGATTTCACTTCTAACGGCTAATGTATCTTCAACGTCTTTTTTTAGAACAATGACAGCTTTTGGTGTTTGACTTTTAATTTTGTGAGGAACAGCAACTACAGTGCAGTCTTCTACATATTTGCATTTTTTTATAATTTCTTCTAACTCTATTGGGTAAATGTTGTAACCATTGCTAATAATCATACGTTTTAGTCTTGATGTGTAATATACGAAACCGTTTTTGTCTATGTATCCTAGGTCACCTGTGTGAAGCCATGTTTTACCATCTGTGTGTTTTACTAGGGTATTCTTGGTTTCTTTATCTTCGTTAATATAACCCATGAAAATGGTTGGACCAGTTACGCAAATTTCGCCAACATCATTGTAGCTTTTTTCAATGTCGCTGTTTGGTTCAAAGGCTTTTACTATAATGTCTGGATTAGGTACTCCAAGGGTTCCGTTTTGAACATATTTTTCTTCGATTGGAGCAGTTGAACAGCAGAATCCTGATGCTTCTGATAGGCCATACCCTACCTTAACTACTCCATTGCTTCCGTGGTCTTTTAAAAATTTTTCAAATTCTGCTTTAGTTTGAGGTGATAGATAGTCGCCACCAACTACAACAGTTTTAATGTCTTTTAAACCGGAACTTCCAGGATCTACTCCTTTAAGTGACATTGTTAAGAGTGAAGGGACAGCTGGGTAGATATTTGGTTTGTATTTTTTTAATTCACTATTTATTTTTTTAGTGTTTATTTTAGGTACTAAGATTGCAGTCATTCCACATACTAACGTTGTGTGAATACATAGTGCTAGGCCAAACACATGAAATATTGGAAGTGCTGCTAGAACACTGCTACCTGGATTTAAACCATCACAAACGTTCATTGTTTGAAGAGCCATGGCATTAAAGTTTAAGTTCGATAGGATAATTCCCTTTGGTTTACCAGTTGTTCCGCCACTATAGATAATTGCAGCTGGGTCATTTGCCTTTCTTTTTTTGTATGGGTCATCTAGTGTTTTGTATGAGATGAAGTCTGACCAAGATATCATATTTTTTCCCAATTTTAAATTTACAGATTCTTTAATATTGTAAATCATTTTTTTAAATTTTATTAAACTAGTTGAATTTGGTACCAAGATGAAATGTTTTACTTTTATATCCCTAGCGTTTTGCATAGATGAGTCAGAGCAGAATAATACACCACTGTTTGTTTCATCAAGAGCTCTTTTAATGTCTTTTGTTGAGGATAGTGGATGGATTATATTGGCAATTGCACCTATTTTATTGATTGCGTATATTAGAGCAATGCTTTCTGGAGTGTTTGGCATGCAGATGGTTACACACTCATTTTCAACAATGTTAAACTGGGTTAGAGCGGCTGCTATGCGGTCTACTCTTCTTAGAAATCCTCTATATGATACACCTAATCCATAGTAAGTATAGGCTGTGCGTTTTTCGTTTTTGATTGCTGATTCTTTTACATAATCATACATGCTTCCTTGATAGTAATTTAGACTTTCAGGAGTTCTTGTATAATATTTGATCCATGGTTTTTCTTTATTTTCACCAATCTCGTTTTTTATATATTTTAACATTTTAGAAATGTAGTCGTTTACTTTTCCCATTTTATATTCCTTTCATCTTAATAATTATAACATAAAGTTTAGAAATTTTCTTTGATTAATTCCACTAAATCACGTGCTGAATAATTATTAATATATTTTTTTTGATTTTCAATTATTTCATTTTGCAAATTTTGATTTTTAAATAGAGTGTTAATTGCTTCTTTGATTTCTTCATTTTTCATGCATTTAATGCTCATATGATGGCTTTCGAAAAAGTTAGTGTTATAAGTTTCGATTCCTGGTATTGGAAAGATATGAATTAAAGGTTTACGCATAGCAGCTATTTCAGTTGTTGATAGACCACCTGGTTTTGATACGATGATGTCTGACGAATAGATATAGTCATTTATGTTTTTAATAAATCCAAGAGGAATTACATTTTTAAAATTAGCATTTTTAATTTCTGATAATAGTTTTTTGTTACTACCACAGATAGTTATAATTTTGTATTTTTCATTTTCTAAGTCTTTTAATAGTTCTAAAATTTTGCCAAAGCCCATGCTACCAAGCATAATTAGAACAACTTTGTCTTTTTCATTTAAGTTTAGTCCCTCTCTTATATTCTTAACTGATTGTGTAAAACGTGTGGAAATTGGGATACCTATTGGTATTAATGTTTCTTTTGCATTGCCCTTTTTGATAAATTTTTCTTCTAAACCTTTTTGAATTATTAACATGTTTGGCTTGCTTTCTTCCATGAATGGACACGGCTCATAGTCAGTTGCTATAGTAATAAAATTAATTGGCGGCTTTTCAGTTTTGTTAATTGCAGTAAGCGTTAATGCAGGAAATAGATGAGTTGTAATTACAAGAGTAAAATTATTTTCTTTTATATAATTTAATAAAGAACGCTTGTGTAATTTGTTTACTAAATATACTGGGCTTGTAATACCTGTGTTACTGTAGGCTTCTCCTAGTGAGTAGATACCTTTAAAAATTTTACCATTACCTTTTAAAGATGCTAGATATAATTTTGATGATAATTCTTTGCCTTTAGGGCTTACAATGTCAAAAAAGTCTTTGAATTCGCATTCTATATTATTTGCTTTTAGTTCTTCTTCAATGTATCTAGCACATGAGTTATGTCCACCACCAGTACTACATGATAAAATTAATACTTTCATTTAACTCTCCTTCATAATTCTTTCAGCATTTTCTTTTAAGTCTGCTATTCTATCTTTTATTTCAAGGTTTTCGTCCGGATAGATTGCCGGTAAGATGTATGCATGCAAGCATGGTTTCCTTTTGTATAGTTCGTAAATGCCAGTAGGTTTTTCTAGAACAAATTTTATTGGGACGACTGGAGTATTTGCTAGAGTTGCTATTTTAAAAGCACCATATTTAAAGTTACGTACTTTTTCATAGTATGGCCATAGAGAACCCTCTGGATACATGTGAAGAACTACTTCTTTATTTTCTAATTCTTCAATAATATCTGTATAAAACTTTTCTTTACCTATTTTTGTTTTAGGAATTGGAATTGCATGAAGAATTTTAATTAAATGTCTTATAAAGGGAATTTTAAAGTTTTCTTCAATCGTTGGAAAGTAAGTTCTTTCGGGAAAATTTATAAGGCCAATTAGAACACAATCTATGTAATGAATATGATTGGAGATAGTTACTGAACTTCTGCCTTTTACTAGGTTTTCTTTGCCAGTTACTTTAAATCCTAGAAATATTTTAGTGATTACTGCCAAGATTATGACAATGGGAATTATTAGGATATCACTTATTAGATTAAATATAATGTTTTTAGGAATATAGTTGTAATCTTCACTTATTTTTATTGGTAATATACCTAGTGAGGGAACAACATGTTCATCTTCTTTTAGATTTTCATAATTATACTTCTTCATTGAATCACCTGTTTCTGTAAATTATAGCATATTTTTAGTTTTATTAATAATATAATCTAATATGGATAGTAATGAAATTAGTGAACTTAAACGTTTGCATTTTGAAAATGTTATTTGGATTGTCTTTGCAGGGTTATGTGTTTTGAATATTCTTGGTGATAATGATGAAATTTTCTACATAGAACGTAATGATGTTAGTTATAAAAATGAAGCTAATACAATTTTTGAACTTACACTTACGATGACTTTTTTTATTTATTTATATTTTTTTAATCGTAATTTTAAACAGCTTAATAAAGCAAGTTCTGATAAGAAGGCATTATATGAAGTTAAAGTATTAGGAAGTATCTTCTTAATTTCTGGTATTATCTGTTTAATCTATTTTCAAAAGAAACAAAAGAATTTCGCTGGTTCTCCTGCTCTTTAAGTTTACTATTTTACTATATTAACTTTAGCATAAAATTTTATTTTTTACAATTTACATATTCTTATAAATGTATTTTTTGATACCATTGTAACTTAATTCAGATATTATTTCAGCAATATCTTCTGGTTTTGATGTGAAGTCATTTTGAACCCAGTAATTTATTATTCCTAACGAACCGTTAAAAATGTAGATTGCTCCCAGTTCTATTTGTTCGTCATTAAGATTAGAGTCTATACTTTTCCATTTATTTTGACATTTTTCATAAGCCGTCTCTAAGAATTCTTGCATGAAATTAATGTTGCTCCTTGATTTGAAAATAACTTTTAGAATTTGTTTGTTTTCAAGAAAAATATTTAGTACTTTTAAAGCAAATGAGTATACTGTATAGTTTTCTTCTTTAAATATCAGTCTTAAGTTATCTACGAATTCTGCTTCGATGCTGTCTAGTAGGTCATAAACATCTAAGTAGTATCTATAAAAGGTAGCACGATTGACGTCAGCATCCTTACAGATTTCGCTGACGGTTATTTTGTTTATTTCTTTCTCTTCTAATTTTTTTAAAAATGTAGTTTTGATAATATTTTTAGTATATTTTATTCTTCTATCCATAAATTCTCCCTTTTTTAAACATAATAAGTAACATTTGTTTAAAAAATAACAAAATGTGTATATTTGCTTATTGCTTTTTGTTTCAATAGTATTTTATAATATATTTGTTATTTTTGCAACAATTGTTTAATAAAGGAGAAATATGAAAAAGTTAAATTTTAAAGATGTTAGAAATCAAAAAATAGAGTGTGAGGATATATCTATATATGAAGGATTGCATGCAAGTAAAACTGTTGTATTGGAAAACTATGCGATTAATTATTTTGGATATAAGATGACATTTGGCGATTTATTTAAAAAGATAGATGTATGTGCTAAGTCACTTGTGAGTTTCGGTGTACGAAAAGGTGATGTAATTACAGTGTGCATGCCAAATACGCCTGAAGCAATTATTATGGTTTATGCTGCTAATAAGATTGGAGCTATTGTTAATTTAGTGCATCCGTTATCTTCTAAAGAAGAGTTAAAAAGAACAATCATTGATACAAACTCTGTTTTTGCTCTTGTAATCAATTTTAATTATGAGAAGGTTAAAAGTTTTATAAGTGAAACTAGTTTATATAAGGTAATTATTGTGTCTGCTGGTGAGTCTATGCCGAGTCTTCTTAGTCTTGGATACTGGTTTAGTAATGATGTTAAAATTAATTTTACTAGTGATGAGTTATTTACAGATTGGAAGAGTTTTCTTCTAAAGGAGAAAAATTATAATAAAGAGATTCGTGATAATGGTGTGAGAGACGATGCTGCACTATATCTTCATAGTGGTGGTACAACAGGAAGTCCTAAAAATATAGTACTAACTAATGGCAATATTAATTCAATAATCTCTCAAGCTAGAATAATTTTCCCAGACATTGGGGATGAAGATAACTTTTTGTCTATACTTCCAATATTTCACTGTTTTGGACTAGTTGTATGTGTATGTGCTCCGCTTGCATTAGGCGCTATGATTACATTGATACCACAGTTTAATGCACAAAGATTTGATAAGCTAATTAAAAGATATCATCCTAGTGTTATTGCCGGGGTTCCGACTTTATTTGAGGCATTACTAAATAATCCTTATATGATAAATACTAGTTTAAATAATATAAAATATGTTATAAGTGGTGGAGATAGTCTTTCTGCAAAGAAGAATGAAGAAGTAAATAAATTTCTTAAAGATCATGAGTGCAGTGCTACAATTATACAAGGGTATGGTATGACAGAGACTACTGGGCCTGCTACATTTGGTTATTTTGGCAGTGATAAGTTGGGGTCTGTTGGAACAAGTTTACCCGGTAATAAGATTATGATTGTGGATCCTAATACAAATAAGAAACTTAAAAATGGTGAGGTTGGAGAGATTTTAATTTCTGGACCTGGTATGATGAAGGAATATTTAAATAATAAGAAAGAAACTGATAATTTGATATTTAATGATGGCAAGATGAGATGGATTAAAACAGGAGATTTAGGTTATCTTGATGAAGATGAAGTATTATTCTATGTTCAAAGACTTAAGAGAATGTTAATTGTTTCTGGTTATAATGTTTATCCTAATTATATAGAGGAAGTATTAATGAAGCATCCTGCAGTTAAGAATGCAGGTGTAGTTGGAATGAAGCATCCTTATAAAGTACAAGTGCCAATTGCATTTGTGGTTATTAATGAGGAATATTCTGGAGAGTATAATATTGTCGGTATTTTAAGAAAGTATTGTGAAGAAAACTTAAGTAAGTATATGATTCCTTATAAATTTATTATAAAGGATGAGCTGCCAAAGACAATGATTGGTAAAGTAAACTATAAAGAATTAGAAAAAGAAGTACAAAAGTAAGGTATTCGTGTTATAATTTATCTGATATAAAAATTTGGAGGTAATGAATGAAAAATATTGTAATAATGGGTGGTGGCGTTCTTGGAAGTCAAATTGCTTTTCAAACAGCATTTTGTGACTATAACGTTACGGTGTGGCTTAGAAGTGAAGGAAGTATAGAGAGAACTAAAGCTAAGCTTGAATGGGTTAAGAATTCTTATATAGATGCGATAAATTTGATGGCAATGCCAGAGGGAAAGTCTTTTAATAATTGGTGTAGAGGGATTGCTGATGCAGACAATTTTAATAAAGATGAACTAATTAATAAAGTGATGGGATTGAGTGATAAGATTAAGTTAGAACTTGATATGAAGAAGGCTTTAGAGGATGCAGACTTAGTTATTGAGTCAATGGCAGAAGATTTTGAAGCGAAAAAAGATTTATATTTAAAGATGGCTCCTCTTCTTCCAGAGAAGACAATTGTAGTTACTAATTCCTCAACAATGCTTCCTAGTAAACTTGCTAAATATACTGGTAGACCTGATAAGTTTTTAGCTTTACATTTTGCTAATTCTATTTGGAAGAATAATACTGCTGAAGTTATGGTACAACCAAAGACTGAAGAAGAATATTTTAATAAGGTCATGGAGTTTGCTAAGGGTATTAGAATGATTGCTCTACCATTAAAGAAGGAAAAGTCTGGATATCTTCTTAATTCAATGCTTATTCCCCTACTTTTTTCAGGATTAGATTTGTATGTTAATGGCGTTTCTGATTTTGAGAGTATTGATAAAGCATGGTTACTTGGTACTGGGGCTCCTAAAGGTCCATTTCAGATACTTGATACTGTTGGTTTAGAGACGGCTTATAACATTGTTGAGATGTATTTAAAGATTCCTTCTTTTCTAGCACCTTATAATTTTAAAGGAATGGCTAAAGTTTTAAAGAAATATATTGATGCTGGTAAACTTGGTAAGGCTTCTGGTGAAGGATTTTATAAGTATGATAAGTAATTCGCAAGGGTTACTTTTTTTGTGATATAATATGAGTGCAGTAGTGATTGGAATTTATTCCTACTTTAACGAGTCGTTAAGGGACATTAGTAATATAGTGTAATAAATGGTAATATTTCAAAGGACTTACCTACACGTTGTGTAGCCGCGCGCTTTGCTTGCTATAGTCCATTTCCATATTACAATATCGAAAGTACTGCTAGGTTGGAGGTAGTAATTATGTGGAAGTATACTGGTGTAAATGAGTGTAATGAGTTTTTACTATCTCTTGACTTATTAAATTGTAAAGATAAACGTAAATATATTAAGATTTTATATACACTTGCAAATAGTCAAGAAAAAAATTATAGAGAGTTTAAAATAAAAAAAAGAAGTGGCGCTTGGCGCACTATTTATGAGCCTAGCAAAATATTGAAGTTTGTGCAAAGAAATATACTTAATAATGTTTTATTAGAAAGACCTATTTCTATGTATGCCAAAGCTTACTATCCTGGACTATCTTTAAATGATAATGCAATGATGCATGTAAATAAGAAAATGATTTTAAAGTTAGATATTAAAGATTTCTTTAATAATATATCATTTATGAGTATATATAAGGCTTGTTTTCCTATCGAGTACTACCCTTTTTCTGTTGGGATGCTTCTTACTAATTTGTGCACTTTAAACGACCATTTAGTGCAAGGTGCACCAACATCTGCATATATTTCGAATTTAGTTATGAGGGATTTTGATGAAAATGTTGGAAGATTCGCGGAAAAGTTCGACATTTCCTATACAAGGTATTCTGATGATATGACTTTTTCTGGTGAATTTGAACCTTCAATAATTATTCGTGAGGTTAGACAGGAACTATGTAAATTAGGGCTTCGTCTTAATGACAAGAAAACCATGGTAATTAAAAATAGTGCTTGTCAAAAAGTTACTGGTATAGTTGTAAATAAAAAGATGCAGGTTAGTTTAAATTACAGAAAGAAAATTAGGCAGGAAATATATTATATTAAAAAGTTTGGTTTAAATGAGCACTTAAATAGATTAAATATTAAAAATTCTGAAAAATATTTGAATTCTTTACTCGGCAGGATTTTATTTGTGCTTCAAGTTGATCCTAACAACCAAGAGTTTAGAAATTACAAAGATATAGTTATTAAAGTTAAAAGCTAATTTTTTAACTGAAGGAGTTGTATATGAAAAAATTTGTTCAAAGAATTACGGATTTATGTAGTGAAAATAAACGTGTTGCAATGTTTATCGATATGGATGGGACTATTAACGAATATATTGTATTTTCAGAAAACACCGTAGTGAAAAAGATGGAAGATAATTATATTTACATTAGCCCGCTATCAACTGTTTTGAAAGAACTTGAAGAAATTGGTAATATTTCAAATATTGATTTATATATACTTTCTTTATCTCGCACTAAGAATCTTACGCAGATTAAAAAAGAATGGCTTAAAAAATATGTATCATTTATTCCAGAAGAGAATTGGATTATTCTTACTAAAGAAAACGGTGATTATACTAATGAAAACCGTGATGAAATAAAGGCCATGAAAATGCAAGAATATACTGATTATGATCATTTGATTCTTTTGGACGATGATCATGGTATACTTAAACAGACTTCTAATGTTCTTCACAACAATGTTAATGTATTTCATATATCTTCAGTGTTTATATGATATTAAAAAAAGATGATTTTAATCATCTTTTTATTTTAGTTTGTTTCCCAAAGAGTCAATCTCTTCTATAGGTGTTTTTAGTTTAATATCTCTTTATATTTCGTCTTTATATTCTTTTGATACAAGATAGTTTTTGTTATTGTAGTTCAAATCATCACTTGAGTATTCATTTTCAGGAACAATTTCAAAGATATTGGCATTTAGGTTAGCGGCTATTTCTTTAGCGATTTTATCAGTAAGTCCCTATGTTGAATAGTACACCACTAAAGTTTTACTGTCCTTTTTAATTTCATTGTTTGTTTCTTTGATTGCTTGTCCTCTTAATAAAAGATAAGCACTTACTCCAAAAATTATTACTCCTAGTACTACTGCAATTATTATTTTCTTTTTCATATTTTTCTTTTTTATATGTAGTATGTTTTTACTTTGTTTTTTTAGTACAATTCAATTATAAAACTTGGGTGTTACTCCCGGTCAATACTTTTTATCCAATTGCAGCATTTTTCTAACATAACATCTTTTCCTGATTTATAATCCTCTAGTGTCAAGTTGATATAATAATCTATTTTTAAGTATTTGGGTTCATAAAAACTTTTAGACATTTTAAGAAGTTTCTTTTTGGTATAGATTCCTTTTATCGTGTGTTTTTTTTCATCTTCATACCAATAGACTCTTGCAAAGTTAAATGTGAATTTAGTATTTGGGAGCTGTCCATTTCCAAATATGTATCCAAAGCAATTTATTGGAGTACCAATATCTTGACCAACTATTTTACTTCCGATTCGGAGCATGCCTATAGCTGCCATTCTACCACTTGAAAAGACACTTTTATTTACTAGAGTTACTAATTTTAATTTAGTACGTTTTAAATATTTTATTAATGGCTCTATTAATGAAGATCTTCCACCGGAATTACCCCTTAAATCTAAAATAAAGGTATCGATGTTATTATCATGTATTAACTTCTTTATCTTTTGGATGTCTGGTATAAATTTATCTGTGCATTTTGGATATTTAAAAATTAATATATTATCTTTGATTTGATATTGTTTAAAATCTTCTTTTCTAATAAGTGCAAGCTCTTTAGAATAATCTTTATTTATTTCATATTTAATAATTCCTTTTGAAGTTTTATATTCTATATATTTAGCATTATTTTTTATACTAGGTAAAGATAATAGAATGTTTTTATCATTTAAATAAAAATGTAGTCTATTTAGGAACCAATTGGGTGTTCCATAACTAGTAAATTTTTCTACTTCATCTATTATTTTGTTAATACTTACTTTATTAATTTCTAGAAGCTCACTGTAACTATATTTTTCATTACTACATTTTGTAACGTATAATTTATTGTTTATGGCTTGAATAGAAAGTGGGTAAGCATTATCGTTATCGCTCATTATTAGTCTAGTATGAGCATCTATGTGACCTCCCATATATTTTATGATACAATTCATAAAGTAATAAAAGTCATAATCGTCATTTATCTTGTGAAGTTTTAAGAATGTATTTATAAAGTCTTTTAATTCATTTTTGCTGTGTAAAAAATAGAAGTCCAAATGCATGCTTTCATTAGGATATTTTTTATCAAGTTCTTTTCCCCTTTCGCTTTCGGCAAAATTCAAAAAATAATCTAAATCTTCTTGATATCTTTTGTTCATTTTTCCTCCGATTTCAGTTAAGTACGCTCATTTTAAATTTATATATTTTAATAATTAAAATTCATTTTTGGAGCAGATAATGGGGATCGAACCCACACCCTAAGCTTGGGAAGCTTATATTCTACCATTAAACTATATCTGCATAAGTTAATTATACCACAGAATAAGAAAAAGAGGCTAATTTTATGCCTCTTACTTCACACTATTTTTGATAGTTTTTAAATTTTTCGCATTTTTATTATTCACTTCTTAATGCTTCTACTGGGTCTTTTTTAGATGCTGCTCTAGCTGGAATTAAACCACCAATTAAAGTTAAGATTATTGCTAAGCCTACTAATACTAGAGCATGAGTTATTTCGAGTGATGCTGAAAGTGGTATGTTACCTATGTAGTGATGTAATATTGTATTTATTATTGGAATTAGTATATAAGATATAACTATACCAAATAGTCCTGATAAGAACCCGATAATAAATGTTTCAGCATTAAATATTGATGAGATATTTCCCTTTGAAGCACCAATTGCTCTTAGGATACCTATTTCTTTTGTTCTTTCATATACTGAGATGTATGTGATAACTCCAATCATGATGCTTGATACGACTAGTGAAATTGATACAAAGGCGATTAAAACATAACTTACGGCATTTACGATTGTTTTTACTGATGACATAAGAATTCCCGTTGTATCTGAATAATTAATTTCTTTTTCTTCTGAAACGTTTTTATTATAGTCTTCAATAAATGATAGAAAGTGTTCTTTTCCATCGAAACTATTAAAATAAAATGAAATATATGTTGGTTCTTCTTTATCTTGATAACCTAATGTAATAAGATTTGTTTTTTGAGTTGTTTCAGTTTTATTCATCATAGCGTTTACTACTCTTGCTAGTTCATCTTTACTAAAGTTAAGAGTAAATGCTGAAGCGATTTTATCTTGATCAATGTTTAGAGATGTAGCAAAACTTTTAGATAAGTTAGTTGTTAAGTCGCCTACTTTAGTTAGAATATCTTTTTTCATTTTAGTTTCAGTCATTACTGATGCCATGGTTTCACCTGTTTTAATTATTGGAGCACTATTTAAGTATGATGATATGACATTTTCTTTTATTTCTGCAATAATTACTGCACTTGGGTTTTCTCCATTTATTTCATAATCTGGATTAAGGGTTTTCATGTAAGAATTATAAGCAGTGATGTAACTATCAAGTAAACCCTTTAATAATGATTTATATGTAGTTTTAAAAGTGTCTGCTGGTATAGTATATTCTTTTTCCATGCTAGTTAAAAGTTCTTTGCTTTCAGCTTTATTTAAAAGATTTTCAGTTAACGTTAAAGTGTTATTTAATGTAAACTCACTATTTATACTATTAAATAGGTTGTTTGCTAATTGTGAAAGATTATTATTAAATAAATCTTTTGCTGGAGTTACATTTGTTGTAATTGAGTTCGCTATTTCCTCCATATATTTTTGGGTTTGTTTTTCTAGTTCTTTTTCATTTATATTAATATTGAATGCACTTTGTAATTTTTTATTATCTACTTTTACTAAATCTTTAAAATCAAAGTCGAAGTTATTTTTCTTACTATCAAAACGATTCCCAGAGAAAATGTCAATATCTTTATTTTTTAATTGTTTTTTAACAACATCAGTGTCTTTTGAGTAATTAATTATATAGTCAATGAGATCACTTGTATAGTTTACTCCTGGGTTTAATGCCATAGTATTTTTTCCTTCTTTAGGGCTTACTATACCTACTATTTTTAGTTTAAGTGCTTTGTCATATAGGTTTTTCATGTAAGAGTCATCGGCGCTCATGTCTTCATATACGTCATATTTTGAATTATATTTGTATGTGTCTGATGGCATGATTAATCTTAAGTCTACATTTAGTAAGTCATTATATGTAAATGTTTTTGGTTCATTATTAATATTAACACTTTCACCGCTCATGATTTTAGTTACCATATTAGTTAGTTCCTCCGTGTCTCTTAATCCTAGTGAGTAAACAAGAAGATCTGATATGCTATTTTTTTCAGATAAAACAATAATCATTTCGTCATATTTTTCTGGCCATCTTCCTTTTAATAAGTCATAGTCGCCTTCAATCTCTTTTTTATTATCTACTATTTTTGAGAAAATAGATGCCATAGATGAGTAGGACTGCATGAGAGAACTATCCCCCATCATAGTGCTAAATAAGTTACTTGGATTTAGTTTAGCTAATTTTTTGGTGGCATCGATTGTGTAAATATTAGGATCAATACTATAGTTATATGATACATTTGATAAATCATTTTTTACTTTACTATAGTTGTCTTCTAGATATGTTTTAAAACTTTTAAGATCGTTAGTACTGATGTTAGATAGCATTGATGAGATGTACTGCTGTTCTTTAACATTTTCCCCTTCTACGCCACTTTTTTCACCTGAACGCATTGAAAGAAGAACACCAGTGATATCAGATGATTCTTGCATGATTGAAAGTGGATAACTTGTTAAAGTCTCTTCTTGAATTGAGTCTACGTAGTTTTGAAAGCCAGTTGATACTGCTAAGATAAGAGCTATGCCTATAATACCAATAGAACCTGCTACTGATACAAGCACTGTTCTACCTTTTTTAGTCATAAGGTTATTAAATGATAGGGATAGTGCAGTTAAGAATGACATTTTAGTTTTGGATGTTTTTTGGATCGCATCTTCTTCTAATTCTTCTTTTCCATCAAAAGGATTAGTATCACTTGTGATTTTGCCATCTTTAATGTTAATTATTCTGCTTGAATATTCTTTCGCTAGATCTGGATTATGAGTAACCATGATAACTAATTTTTCTTTAGAAATGTCTTTTAAGATTTTCATTATTTGAACACTAGTTTCTGAGTCGAGAGCACCGGTTGGTTCGTCAGCTAGAATTATTTCTGGGTCATTTACTAAGGCTCTTGCGATAGCTACTCTTTGCATTTGACCACCAGATAGTTGATTTGGTTTTTTATTTATGTGTTTTTCTAAGCCAACATCCTTTAAAGCTTTTATTGCTCTATCTTTTCTTTCTTCTTTTGAGATTCCTGATAGAGTTAGTGCTAGTTCTACATTTTTTAAAATTGTTTGGTGTGTTATGAGATTGTAACTTTGAAAAACAAAACCTACTCGGTGATTACGATAACTATCCCAGTCTCTATCTGTATAGTTTTTAGTACTAACATTATTAATTATAAGGTCTCCAGAAGTATATTCGTCTAGGCCACCTATTATATTTAAAAATGTTGTTTTCCCGGAACCTGATGGACCTAAAATAGATGCAAATTCATGTTTACGAAAATTAACGCTTACTTTATCAAGTGCTGTTTGTTTGAGTCCTTCGGTTTTATAGATTTTTGTTATCTTTTTTATTTCTAGCATTATAATCACCTTTACTATTATATAATTTTATATATTTTAAATGTCAATGTTAATCTAACATAAATAGTGGCTCTAGTCAATTATTAATATAAAGATATATAAAAAAGCCACCCATAAGGATGATTAATTATCTTTTGGAGCAGGTGATGAGAATCGAACTCACGTGGTCAGCTTGGAAGGCTGAAGTTCTACCATTAAACTACACCTGCAACTTAATGACAAGATAAATTATACCATATCTTGTCATTTTTTCAAGTGTTTTTAGTTAGTTTTTTTAATAAGTGATAAATTAACTTTGTTTGTTTCTTTGTTTATGTTGTCAATATATACTGTAATTATATCACCTACACTTACGATATCTAATGGATTTTTAACAAAGTTTTTACTCATCTTGGAGATGTGTAATAAACCATCATCGTGAAGTCCAATATCAACGAATGCACCAAATGAAGCTACATTTCTGACTGTTCCTTTTAATTCCATACCGATTTTCAAGTCGTCAATCGTTAGAACATCACTTCTTAGTATTACTTCTGGAGCATCTTCTCTTGGGTCTAGGCCGGGATTTTTTAATTCTTTAATAATGTCTTCAATTGTGTATTTTTCACCAAATTCTTTTGCTAGTTCTTCTGTATTAGCTTGCTCTAAAGTTTCTTTGAATTCATCTTTTTTAATATCATTAATACTTAAATTTAGTTTATTTAATATTTTAGTTGTTAATTCGTAGCTTTCTGGATGGATGCCCGTGTTATCTAACGGATTTTTACCATTATTTATTCTTAAGAAACCCACTGCTTGTTCATATGTTTTTTCGTTTGTAAGTTTTTTTAGTTCATCTCTTGATGTAAAGTCTTTTGATTCTTTAAATTTTTGAATTTTATTTATTGAAGCGGTTGTTAGGCCAGAGATGTATTTTAGAATAAAGCTAGATGCAGTGTTAATGTTTACTCCTACATTATTTACTACTTTGCTTACTGTGAAATCTAATCCTTCAGTTAGTTTTTTAGAATTGACGTCATGTTGGTATTCACCTACTCCAATGCTTTTAGGATCTATTTTTACTAATTCTGATAGTGGGTCGATAGTACGTCTTCCGATACTTACGGCACTTCTTTCTTGAACTTCAAGATCTGGGAATTCTTTTTGAGCTTCTTTGCTTGCTGAGTAAACACTTGCTCCTGCTTCGCTTACGATTGTGTAGTATACATTTGGAAGATCTTTAATTGTTTGAGCAACGAATTCTTCACTTTCTCTAGATGCAGTACCATTACCAATAGCGATAAGGTTAAGGTTGTATTTACTAATAAGTTCAAGTATTTTTTTTCGTGCGCCTTCTTTGTCATTTTTTGGTTCGTGTGGGTAGATAACATCTATGTGTAAAAGATTACCTCTTTCATCTAGACAGGCTAGTTTACATCCTGTTCTAAATGCTGGGTCAAATCCGAGAACACGGTATCCTGTTATTGGTCTAGTCATAAGTAGATTTTCTAGGTTTGATTTAAATACTTCAATAGCGTTATCATCAGCGTTTTCGGTTAGTTCTGCTCTTATTTCACGTTCAATAGATGGTAGGATTAGCCTTTTTAGAGCATCTTTTAAAGATAATACTACATATTCTTTTACAAATGACGAAGGATTTTTTATTATTTTTTCTTCTAGTTCACTTGTTATGTAATCTAGGTCATAATCTAATTTTACACTAAGAATGCCTTCTTTTTCACCACGATTCATTGCTAGAACCTGGTAACTTTTTACATACTTAATTTTTTCTTTGAAGGCATAATAGATTTCATAAGTTTTCTTTTCGTCTATAGCGTTTTTCTTAATTGTGCTTGTTATTTCTCCGTAGTTTTGAATATTGTATCTTATAAATTTACGATAGTAGGCGTTATCACTTATCCATTCACTTATAATATATTTTGTGTTTTCGATAGCAACTTCTTTAGATGTTGGGGCTTTTGCCCAGATGTCATCCATGCTTCCTTTTTCTGGAAAAGACATAATCATTTTTGCTAGAGGTTCTAGTCCTAGTTTAATTGCTTCACTACCTTTGGTTTTCTTTTTTTCTTTGTAAGGTAAGTAGATATCTTCTACGTCGACCAGTTTGGTACAGGCTAGAATACTTTCTTTGAGTTCCGGAGTTAGCATGCCTTTTTCATCTATGAGTTTGATTACAGTATTTTTTCTTTCCATTAGGTTGCAGTAGTATTTGTATTTTTCTTCGATTTTTTGAATTTGATTTTCGTCTAATGCACCAGTTGCTTCTTTACGATATCTTGCGATAAATGGGATTGTAGCTCCTTCTTCTAATAGTTTTAAGACGGCTTCTATTTGTTTTGTTTTAATGTTAAGCTCGCCTGATAATTCATTTATTATTATTTCATTCATTTTTATTCACCTTGTAAATTATATCATAAAGAAAAGAGATTTTGGTCTCTTTCTAGTTTATTTTATTTATAATTGTGATATCTTCTTCAGAAGCATAAGAAATATTTAATTTATCTCCATCTTTTTTGAATGGTAGTTCATCACTTAATTCGATAGATGCTTTATATTTTTTATTGTTTTCGTCAGTTATAAAGTAATAAGTGTTACCATTGATTACTGCGGTTTCTATTTTCTTGATTGTTATGGTTTCGCTTTTGTTTTGTGAGTTTGACGTTATTTTGGCATTTTTTAGGTAGTTTTTAGCCGCCTCGTTTATACCTTTTGATACGTCTGTGACAATTACTTTTTGATAATCATTAACATCTATAAATGCATACATTTTAACTAATCCTGCATCATCTTTTAGGCTTAGTAAGTATGTTGGATTACCTTTTAAATTTATAAGTAATGGGAATGTTGATGTATATTTCATTTGTTGAACTGCACCTTCTGCTGATGCCATTGCACTATATTCTTCAGCGCCTGGAACACTATAAAATGATGTTTCACCAGTTCGCATGTTTGTTAAGATAAATCCAAGCGTTGATTCGTCTGTAACCGCTGATGTTAAACCTGTGTATAAATAAATGTCGTCATTCATTGCAAGATAGTTATAACCGTCAGTAGTTTTTACCATATTTTTTTGACTGAATACGCTGTTAAAGAAGCCATTTTGATATTTGCCCCAGTCATCTACTTGATCAATGATAAGGTCAGCTGAGAACGCAATATCAATCCAATTCGGTATATTTCCTACTTTGTATTCTGATGTTGTGCCAGTTATCGCATTTAAAATTATAATTCCAGTAACTTCTGCACGAAGGCCTACTCCACTGTATTTTATTGTTGGAACTACCCAGTATGGATTTCCATCGTTATCAATTTCAAATGACATATGGCCGAGATTTCTTGTTGGATGAGAGAATCTTATTTTACGATAGGCATTGTCATTAAATAGTCCGGTTTGAACGTATTTCATTCCTTTATCTAGTCTAATTAAATTGGCTTTTCCAGTAGTGCTGTCTACTGTAATATACCCTTTAACTCCTTCTTTTCTATTAGTTAACCATTTAATTGGTGAAGCATATTCAAGAGGTGTAACTCTAATTATTCTTTCGTTATAGTTTATTTGGGTATAGATATCAGATACGTTATATTGGCTTACTAAGTCTCTCATTTGTCCCATTACTCTGTCGCCTAAGGCTTGACTACTTTTTTTATCAAGTAGTGGCAATTTTGAAAAATCTACTTCTGAAATGTCTGTGGAAAAGTTTTTGCCAGTATCAATTTCAATTCGTTTTGCATATTTAGAAGCCATAAATAATGGGCTTTCAATAATATTCCATATAATTACTAAAACAATAATTAATGGGATTATTAGCATAGTGTATTCTTTTACTGGTTTGGTTTTTCCTTTTTTCAAAAATTCTATTACTGACAAAAGATTGTTTAATACAGTAAAACAAATTATTATTAAAATAATGAATAAATAAAAGCTTACACTGTGAATGTTGATTGCTGGCATTGCAAAGTAATAGTAGACAAATGCAAATAAAATTGTTAATAAAATGTTGATAATTCTTTTCATATAGTTCCTCCTAATGTAATTATAGCAGATTATTTAATAGTATGATAGAATATATAAAGTGATTTGTATGTATTATAATAATTTAGCAGACTTTTATAAGAAAAAATTTGGGTTTAGGCTTGCTAAACTTGCTTTTAATGGTGGATTTACTTGTCCTAATAGAATTAATGGTGCTAGGGGTTGTATATTTTGTACAGGTAGTGCTGAAAATGCAAGTGAATCTTCCGTTTCTTTATATGACCAATATTTAAAAGAAACAGAAGTAGTTAAGAATAAGTGGCCACAAGCTAAATATATTGCTTATTTTGGTTCATTTACGAATACTTTTGATAGTGTGGAAAACTTGAAGAAAAGATTTGAAGAGGTTCTTACTTTTCCGGATGTTGTTGGTTTATCTATTGGCACTAGATGTGATTCGATTAGTGATGAATGTTTTAAGTATTTACGTGATTTAAATAAGAGGACTTATTTAACTGTTGAGCTTGGGCTTCAGTCTAGTTTTGATAGTACGCTTAAGTATATTAATCGTGGGCATGATATTGCTAGTTTTGATAGTATGGTTAAAAAATTAAAAGATGCCAATATAAATGTTGTTGTGCATATTATAGATGGTCTACCTAATGAGACTGAAGATATGATGATTGAAACTATTAGACATTTAAATATGTTACATATTGATGGGATTAAAATTCACAATTTATTTATTGCAAAAGATACTATTTTAGGGGATATGTATATTAATAAACCATGGAAGCTTATGAGTATGGAGGAGTATATTGATATTGTGAGTAAGCAGATTGCAGTGCTTGACCCAAATATTGTTATTCATAGACTTACTGGTGACCCAGTTAAAGACGAACTTATTGCTCCAGAGTGGGCTACTAGAAAAATAGATATTTTAAATGGTGTCGTTAAAAATTTAAAAAGATTAGGTTTAAAACAAGGAATTTATTACGAAAAAAACGGAGATTAAGTTCTCCATTTTTTATGCGTTTAAATCAACATTTTCTTCTTCTAACATGTCTTTAAATTCTTCCTTAAAAGCAATTAAGGCTTTTTTCTTTGCGTCATCGTAAATGTTTTTGGCATTTTCTATAGCTTTATAGATATGTTTGATTCTTACTTCTTTTGAGTTTTCAAATACTGCATAACTAAAAGCGTTTGCTAGTAGTGTTAGAGTTATGTCAGGATATCTTGCGGCAACTTCATAAACTCTTTTATATTCACTAGTCATATCGGTTAGAAAGGCAAAGATTTTTTCTTTTTGAAAATCTGAGTATGCTAGTTTTACGCCTAGTTTTTTTTCGAACTTCGGATATGTTCCCATAAGTATTTTAACAACAGTTTCTTGGTCTGCTTCTAATACTTCAATTTTTTGAAATCTACGTAAAAAGGCACGGTCTCTTAGGATGTATGTTTCATATTCTTCTGTTGTAGTAGCACCAATCATTTTTATTGTTCCACGGTCAAGGAAAGGCTTTAACATATTTGCAAAGTCAATGTTAGTGTTTGATTGGGTTCTATTTACAAGTAAATGAATTTCGTCAATAAAAAGAATAATATTATTTAGATTTTTAAGTTCTTGTAAAAGCAATTCCATTCTTGATTCAGTTGTACCATTTATTGTATTTGATCCAAGTAAACTTGAAATATTTATTTTGATTATGGACCATCCCTTTAAAGCATCAGGGACATCCCCTTTTTGTATTTTATAACCTAAACCTTCAACAATAGCGGTTTTACCAATGCCTGGTTTGCCGACTAATAAAGCACTTTTGTCTGGTGTAATAAGAGATAGAATTATTTCACCAATTTCTTTTTCTCTACCTATTGCAGGATTTGTTACATATTCTCTTTTGGTTAAGTCTTCACCATAGTTTTTGATAACGCTAAATGTATCTGTTTCTTCTTTTACTGGTGTATCATTTATATTAAGAACTTCAATGTTTTCATCAAGTTCAAGTTTTTCAATATTGTCTTTCATATAATCACGTCTTTTCTAGGGTATTATAACATATTATTTTTTAAAAAGGAATTATCTTTTTGTTGTGCCCACCTTTTACCGTGTAACAGTTATGGGCTGATATGAAAGCATTTGGGTCAATGTCTAAAACTGTATGTTTTAATCCATAATATAGGTTAAATGGAACTATCATAAGAAGTGTTGCTTCTTTTTTAGTGAATAGTCCACCTTTTGAAGCTATTTCAGTGGCACCTAAGCCAAGGTCACGAGTTACATATTTTTCAATTCTATCACTTTGTTTAGATTTAATAAATACGAGTTTACTATCATTAATACCTAGAAGAACCATATCTACAAGTTTATTGTAGGTTATAAGAATGAACATAGCATAGATGGTTTTCTTTAGACCAAATAATAACATACCTGATAAAATAATTATCATGTTTACGATAGTACTTGATTTTCCTAGTTCTATTTTTGCTAGTTTCGAAATTATTGCTGCAATAACGTCAGAGCCGCCCGTATTAAAACCAGCTCTATAGACTAAGCCGCCGCAAAAGCCATATATTAAAATGATTGTTAGAATCATAAGAAAATCAGAACTGAATGTTACAGGAATTTTAGCAGCAATCGGTTCAGTAATTGTTACCATTACTGAGTATGATACAGAACCTATTATAGTATAAACTGATTGTTTTCTACCAAGGACTATAAATGAAAGAACAATTAAAACGGCACTCATAAGATAGATAAATAAATTGTTAGGAATGCCAGTTATTTCATGGACTACAATTGATAAACCACTTACTCCACCTACTACTAATTTGTTTGGTACGAAGAAAAGATTATAGCACATACCTAGACCAAAGATGCCAAATAAGAATACAGCAAAACGGCCGACAAGTTTATTCTGGTTTATCTTATTTAAGATGTCAGTTTTTTTATGACCTATACCCATCTATACTTCACCTATTATAATGATACTATAAATCAAATTTTTAGTCAAAAAAAACTCACCGAAGTGAGTTTTAAGTTTATTATTCAATGATTTCAGTAACAGAACCTGCACCAACAGTACGTCCACCTTCACGAATTGAGAACTTAGTTCCGTTTTCTAAGGCAACCTTACTAATTAGTTCTACAGTCATATCTACGTTATCACCAGGCATAACCATTTCAACTCCTTGTGGAAGTTCAATTACACCAGTAACATCAGTAGTTCTGAAGTAGAATTGTGGTCTGTAGTTTGAGAAGAATGGAGTATGACGTCCACCTTCTTCTTTAGATAGAACATAAACTTTAGCTTTGAATTTATGATGTGGAGTAACTGAACCAGGTTTAGCTAGTACTTGTCCTCTTTCTACATCATCACGGTTGATACCACGAAGTAAAACTCCAGCGTTATCTCCAGCTTCAGCATAATCTAAAGATTTTCTGAACATTTCGATTCCAGTTGCAACTGTTTTCTTAGTATCCTTAAGACCTACAATTTCAACTTCATCATTAAGTTTTAATTGACCTCTTTCAACACGTCCTGTAACAACAGTACCACGTCCTGAAATAGTGAATACATCTTCAATACTCATTAGGAATGGTTTGTCTGTATCTCTAGTTGGAGTTGGAATGTATTCATCTACAGCAGCCATTAAGTCTTTAATTGATTGAACAGCAGCAGGGTCTCCTTCTAAAGCTTTAAGTGCAGAACCTCTAATAACAGGACATTCTGAATCATATCCATATTCTCCTAATAGTTCTCTGATTTCCATTTCTACTAAGTCTAATAGTTCTGGATCGTCTACTTGATCACATTTGTTCATGTAAACAACGATTCTAGGAACTCCTACTTGACGAGCAAGTAAAATATGTTCTCTAGTTTGTGGCATAGGACCATCTGCAGCAGAAACTACTAAGATAGCTCCATCCATTTGTGCTGCACCAGTAATCATGTTCTTAACATAATCGGCATGTCCTGGGCAGTCTACGTGAGCATAATGACGTTTTTCAGTTTCATACTCAACGTGAGCAGTATTAATTGTAATACCTCTTTCTCTTTCTTCTGGTGCTTTATCGATATCAGCATAATCAACGAAATCACCAAAATATTTTGTAATAGCAGCAGTTAATGTTGTTTTACCATGGTCAACGTGTCCAATAGTACCAATATTAACATGTGGCTTACTACGATCGAATTTTTCTCTTGCCATATAATTTTCCTCCTATTCGTTAACAAGATTATTGTATCTAATTCTTGAATATAATTCAAGTATTATTCTTTAATTTACACTATTTTTCTTAATAATTTCCTCAGCAATAGACTTTGGAACTTCTTCATAGTGATCTTTTTCCATTTGGAAGTTTGCACGTCCTTGGGTGTTACTTCTTAAGTCAGTCATGTATCCGAACATTTCTGATAATGGAACTAAAGCTGTAATTCTTAAAACATTGCCAATTGATTCTTGACCTAGTGGTCTACCACGACGAGAAGTTAAGTCTCCCATTACATTACCCATGTATTCTTCTGGAGTATCAACTACTACTTTCATGATTGGTTCTAATAGAACAGCTTTACATTTTTCTTTAGCAGCTTTAAGTGCTAGGCTTGCAGCAATTTTGAATGCCATTTCTGATGAGTCTACATCATGATATGAACCATCAAATAATGTTGCTTTTACATCTACAACTGGGTAACCAGCAAGGATTCCACCAGCCATAGCTTCTTGTAAACCTTTGTCTGTTACTGGAATATATTCTCTAGGAACAACTCCACCAACAACTGCATCAACGAATTCGTATCCTTTTCCAGGATTTGGTTCGAATTTAATCCAAACATGTCCGTATTGTCCACGTCCACCAGATTGTTTAATGTATTTACCTTCACAATCAGCAGCTTGTGTGATAGTTTCACGGTAAGCAACTTGTGGTCTACCTTGGTTAACTTCTACGCCGAATTCTCTTCTCATTCTATCAATAATGATATCTAGGTGTAATTCACCCATACCTGATAGTACAGTTTGTCCTGTTTCAACATCAGTTTTAACTCTAAGTGTTGGGTCTTCTTCAACTAGTTTTTGAATAGCGATAGCCATCTTATCTTGATCATTTTTTGATTTAGCTTCGATAGCAATATCGATAACTGGTTCTGGGAATTCCATACCTTTCATTACAGCGAAGGCTTTTTCATCACAAAGTGTGTCAGCAGTTGTAGTATTTTTTAAGCCTACTGCAGCAGCAATTTCACCTGCATAAACTTCAGTAATTTCTTTACGTTGGTTAGCATGCATTTGAAGAATACGTCCGATTCTTTCTTTTTCACCCTTAGTAGAGTTTAAAACGTAAGAACCAGCTTTTAATACACCAGAGTAAACTCTGAAGAATGATAGACGTCCAACGAATGGGTCAGTCATAATCTTAAATGCTAAAGCAGTAAATGGTTCTGAGTCTGAAGGATGTCTCCAAACGTCGTTTCCGTTTTTGTCAAAGCATTCAATTGCTTCGATATCTGTTGGAGCTGGTAAATAGTCAACAACAGCATCTAGTAATGTACGAGTACCTTTGTTTCCTAAGGCATCAGCACATAATACTGGGAAGAATTCTACTGCAAGAGTAGCTTTTCTAATTGCTCCTTTTAGTTCAGCAATAGAAAGTTCTTCTCCTTCTAAGTATTTTTCCATTAGACTTTCATCTGATTCAACAACAGCCTCAATTAGAATAGTTCTATATTCTTCAGCTTTTGCTTTCATGTCTTCTGGTATTTCAATTTCATTTAATTCTTGCTTTTCAGTTCCATCGTAAGCATATGCTTTCATTTCAACTAGATCAACATATCCTGTGAAATGATCTTCGCTACCGATAGGCAACATAATTGGAGCAGCATTAGCGCCTAATCTTTCTTTGATAGTCTTTAAACTATAGTAGAAGTCAGCACCCATTTTTTCCATTTTGTTTGCACAAATCATTCTTGGAACTTTATATTCGTTTGCTTGTCTCCAAACTGTTTCAGTTTGTGGTTCAACACCAGCTTGAGCGTCGATTAGAGCAACTGCTCCATCTAATACTCTTAAACTTCTTTGTACTTCAATTGTGAAGTCTACATGTCCTGGTGTATCAATAATGTTTAATCTGTAGCCTTTCCAGTGAGCAGTAGTGGCAGCACTAGTAATTGTGATACCTCTTTCTTGTTCTTGGGCCATCCAGTCCATTTGTGATTCGCCATCATGTGTTTCACCAATACGGTGAGTAATTCCTGTCAAGAATAAAATTCTTTCAGTAGTAGTTGTCTTTCCGGCATCGATGTGAGCCATGATACCAATATTTCTTATTTTATCTATAGAAACGTCTCTTGCCATCTGTTACACCTACCATCTATAGTGAGCAAATGCTTTGTTTGCTTCTGCCATTTTGTGAATATCATCACGTTTTTTAACTGCTCCACCGACACCATTTGCAGCATCCATAATTTCTGCAGCTAATTTATTAGCCATTCCCTTACCTGGACGAAGTCTTGCATAGTTTACAAGCCAACGAAGAGCAAGTGTTTGTTTTCTTGTTTCAATAACTTCAATAGGAACTTGTACGTTTGATCCACCAACACGGCGTGATTTAACTTCTAAAGATGGACTAATATTTTCCATTGCTTTATTAAAAGTTTCCATTGGGTCAGCTTTAGTTTGTTCTTTAATAATATCAAATGCTTCATATAAAATCTTTGAAGCAGTACCTCTCTTACCATCGTTCATAACAGCATTGATAAGTTTTGTAACTACTTTAGAATTATATAAAGGATCTGGTAAAACGTCACGTTTTACTGCACGTCTTTTACGCATATTTTTTCCTCCTTATTTTCTATTTAGTTTTAGGTCTTTTTGCACCATATTTACTTCTTGATTGTTTACGGTCATTAACACCTTGAGTATCTAGTGTTCCACGAATTACATGATAACGTACACCGATAAGGTCTTTAACACGTCCACCACGAATTAGTACTACACTATGTTCTTGTAAGTTGTGTCCTTCACCTGGAATGTAAGTATCAACTTCACGTCCGTTTGATAGTCTAACACGAGCATATTTTCTTAATGCTGAGTTTGGCTTTTTAGGTGTTTTAGTACCAACACGAGTACATACACCTCTCATTTGTGGATGATTAGTTTCTGTTGATTTTCTTTCCATGCTGTTAAATCCAACGTTAAGTACTGGACTCTTTCCTTTTCTTACTTTTGGTTTTCTCTTAGTTTTAACTAATTGATTAATTGTAGGCATATTTTTAACTCCCTTCCCATGCACACATCCTGGTGTGTTGTATTTTGTTTAAAGTTAAGTCCTATCTGGGATAGAACTTAAAATTAAATGCACAAATAATATATCATTTTATTATATTATTTGTCAATATGAATATTACAAATTTTGCTAGTTTTTGGTGTATTTAAAAGAAAAAAAACCTTTTGGGCTTAGTCGATGTTTATTCCTTTATTAAGTTCGTGTTTACTTATGAGGTAAAGTACTATGATATATATTATGTAAATTACAATTACTAATAGCAAAAATATTTTTAATGCACTATAACTTATTACTCCTGTTCCTGTGAATAAGGCGTTCATGTCTTTATTTGTTAAGCTGATTATGTATACTATTAATAGTGATAAGATTGAGAAAGATAGCCAGTAGATTCCACTATATAGAACCGATTTGATCACTTTGCCATTATTTGCTTCGTGACCTTTGATTATACCAGTAATACCAACCATTAAAATAAAAGTAAACTCTAGAAATAATACGATAAATAGAATTAATAATAATTTAGTTATCGAACTATTTAAGGTTGTTGCTACAATTTGCATACTTTCTTTTATGTAATTAATTAGTGATTCATTATAAAATGCAATAAAGAAAGATATTGTAATTATTAGTATTCCAAAAAGCATTGTTATGATTCCAGATAAAACTTTAGATGAAAGAATAGTTTTGCTTTCAACTGGCAGTGTGTGTGTTAGATACGCTTCGTCTTTATAAAGATTATTTCTTACTCTTATCCAAGTACGAATTATACCATTAAATAGAACGTTTAACATGCCTGTTATGGTGATGCTCGTTAGGACAGATTTAATAATGCTTGTGATTACGCTTTCATTTAAAAGACTTGTTAATCTTGTTAAAATAGCAAAGATTATGGTTATCACACTCCAGATGTACTCTACTTTTAAAATCCATTTAAGATCATATTTTAGTAATTTTTTTAACATTTGAACATCCTCCTAAAGTTTTCGTCAATACTAGCGTTTTCTTTGTTTCTTAGTTCATCGGCATCACTAATAAGTTTAATCTCGCCTTTATCGATGAAAATTACTTCGTCAAGAATTCTTTCAATGTCAGATATTAAGTGAGTTGAAATAATAATGCTGGCTCCTTCGTTAAAGTTTGTTAGAATTGTGTCAAGGATGTAATCTCTAGTTGCTGGATCTGTACCGCCTAGTGGTTCATCTAGGATGTATAGATCTGCTTTTCTACTCATAACTAGAACTAGTTGAACTTTTTCTTGCATTCCTTTACTCATTTTTATTATTTTTTGATTTTCGTCTAGGTCTAATTTTTTTAGTAAATCTTTTGCTTTGTCAATGTCAAAGTTTGAGTAGAATTCTTTGAAAAATTTTAAGGTTTCATTGATTGTCATGCTTTTGTCTAGGTATGTTCTTTCTGGAAGATAAGCTATATTAAGTTTGCTTTGTGGCCCTATTTTTTCTCCTTCAAAGATTATTTCACCTTCAGTTGGCGTAAGAAGTCCGTTAATTAATTTAATTAAGGTTGTTTTACCAGTTCCATTTTTACCTAGCAAGCCAATTATTTTTCCTCGCGGAACTGTTAAGGTAATATTATTAAGTACTTGTTTCTCTCCATAATTTTTATAGAGATTTTTTATTTCAAGTAATGCCATTTTTTATTTTATCCTTTCCTTTATTTCTTGTTTAGTAATACCTAAGGAAATCATTTCGGATAAATAGTTTTGGGTTAAATTGTCTGCATAGTCATTTTTGATTTTGTTTATTATATTTTCATCTTCAGTAACGAATTTACCATTTGTTCTTTCGGTTTTAATTAGTCCATTTTCTTCTAATTCAATTAGGGCCTTTTGCATTGTATTTGGATTAACTTTATATGTTAAAGCAAGTTCACGAACTGATGGAATACGCTCTCCAGGAATTAGTTTTCCAGAAACAATTTGTTTTTTAATTTCACTTACTATTTGCAAATAAATGGGTACTGAATTATTAAAAACTGCATCCATATGTTCTCCTTCTAATTGTATTACTTAACTAATACAATAATACATTTATATTATATCTTTGTCAAGAAAAAAAGTTACAGGATAGTAACTTTAGCATCTATCTGTACATGTTTGAGGATAGATTTCATCTATTAATGTGTTAAGGTTATCTTTAGTTATTTCAGTTAGTGTGGCTATTTTTTTGCCGTTTTGATAAGCAATGATAACTGGTAGGTTAGTGACCTCGAATTTTTTAAGTATTTCTTCCTTGTCTCGATCATCAATTTTAAGATAATAAGCTTTATTAATAGATTTTTTTTCTAGTGATTCTATAAATAATTGAGCTGCGTTAATATCCTCTTTATTTCCAATGAAAAGGATCCCTGTATCGTTTGATACTGTTTTCAGATTATGCAAATTAATATCTTCAATGATTTGGTTTTCTAACTCGAAGTCTTTTGCAAATGCATTTTGTTCTTTTTGAGAACATGCAGTAATAAATGATAAGCAAGCAAATAACATGATGATTTTTTTCATTTTTCTACCTTGCTTTCGTCAAAATCCTTAGTTGTATATTTATCGCATTTGATATATGCTTTATAGTCGAATGTTGCTAAATTTTTTTTGATGAAAACGTAGCCATCACAGTTATGTTCATTTTCTTTGATGAGCCCATTATCTAATAACTTTTTATAACTTATAGTTGTTTGACTAGCAGGCATTTCACTTATAAATTGGCCCATATAGCTTTGGGCTGCAAAAACTAATTCTTTTTCTATTTCGGTATATGGAGCATTTTGACTTTTAACTTTTACTCCAATAAATGTCAATCCACCTACTAGAATTATAGCAAGTGCTATCCAAACATATAATATTTTTTTCATTTACTAACCTCCGTATAATTTCCTGATGGATACTTGTTTTCATAACTATCATAGAACTGATATATTAGATATATTGCCACTAGGAAAAAGCAAAATAAGATTCCCATAAGGAAGAACATTGCTCTAAAGCCCCAGCCTTTATTATTTAATTTCATAAATATCTACCTCTTGTTATTAATTATAGTATATTTTTTATTTTTTGCCAAGAAAAAAACCTCATATGAGGTTTTAATTAAGCTAGTTCGATTGTAGCGCCAGCTTCTTCTAATTTAGCTTTGATTTCATTAGCTTCGTCACTTGAAACGTTTTCTTTGATGTTTCCACCGTTGTCAGCTAAAGCCTTAGCTTCAACTAGTCCTAGACCAGTGATTTCACGGATAGCCTTAATAACAGCAATCTTAGTAGCTCCAGCTTCTTTTAATACAACAGTCTTTGTTGAAGGACCTTCTTCTGCAGCAGCAGCAGGAGCAGCAGCAACAGCAACAGCTGATGGGTCTACACCGAATTCCTCCTTCATAGCGTCAACTAATTCTTTAACTTCAAGAATAGTCATTTCTTTTAAAGCACTAATAAAATCTTCTTTGTTTAATTTTGCCATTTTCAATCTTTTCCTTTCTTTTTCTACTTTTCTTCTTTTGCTTCAGCATATAAGTTTAATGCTATAGATAGATTTTTTACGTGTTCTATCATACCACCTGCAAGCATTGTTAGTAAGCCTTCCATAGATGGAATAGATGCATATTCGTTAATTACACTTGGTTCAACAACTTTACCGTCGATTACACCAGAGATAATGTTAACGTTCTTATGATCTTTACCAAAATTGCTAAGTACCTTAATTGGTTCAAGTAATTTTTCACCAAATAGGATAGCGTTTGGTCCTTCTAAGTAAGTGTCTAAATCTAGATTAAGTTCATCTGCAGCACGTTTAACTAAAGTGTTTTTGTAAACTTTAATTTCACCATCAGCATCTTTAAGGTTTTTACGAAGTTCAGATAGATCACTAACTGTTAAACCTTGGTATGAAAATAATACTACTGATTCAGAATTTTTAAACTTTTCTGTTATCTCGTTAACTATTTCTTTTTTTAAGTTAAGATTTTTTTCACTTGCCATATTTTCCTCCTTTATATTTTTTATAAAAAAACTTTCCATACGGAAAGCAATCAGAGTTTAGATTTAACTTTCCTCGGTAGGATTATTAAGCATTTGCCCCTACTGTCTACGGCAAAAAGTTTTTTTAACGAATTTATTATATTACATTAACAATTATTTGTCAAAAGAATTTAAATCAATTTTAATTCCAGGACCCATTGTTGTACAAATAGAAATACTCTTAACGAATTTTCCTTTTATAGTTGTAGGTTTTGATTTGATAATTGTGTTAATGAAATATGTTAAGTTTTCTGATAAAGCTTTTTCATCAAATGAAACTTTACCAATGATACCATGAACATTTCCTAAAGAGTCTGCACGGTATTCTACCATACCTTTTTTAATATCAGTAACAGTTTTTGCTGGAGTAGTTGTAACTGTTCCAGTTTTAGGGTTTGGCATTAAGCCTTTAGGTCCTAATACTTTACCAATTTTACCTAAGGCAGGCATCATTTCTGGAGTTGCTACGATTGTATCATAATCGAACCAATTTTCATTAGCAATTTTGTCGATTAAGTCAGTGTCACCAACGAAGTCAGCACCTGCTTCTTTAGCTTCAGCAGCGGCTGCACCTTTAGCTAGTACTAAAATCTTTTTAGATTTACCAGTACCGTTTGGTAATACGATTGAACCTCTTAATTGTTGATCAGATTTTTTAGTATCAATGTTAAGGTTCATTGCAACTTCAACAGAACTATCAAACTTAGTAATACTTGTTTCTTTTACTAATTTTACTGCTTCTTCAACGCCGTAAGCTTTATTCTTTTCGACTTTGTTAGAAGCTTCCACGTATTTTTTTCCTAGTTTTCTCATTTATTTTCCCTCCAATCGTGGTAGATTTGCGGATAAATTATTCTTCTTCTTTATTGCTTTCGCCGATTACTTCTACTTCAGCGTTGGCATTTGCGGCAGATTCTTCCAATTTTTCAAGTTCTGCTTCACGTTTTGCTTCTTCACGTTCTTCAATTGCTGCTTCTTTTGCTTGTTCAGCTAATTCAGTGTCATTAACACCTTTAACAGCAATTCCCATGTTACGTGCAGTTCCTTCGATGATTTTCATTGCATCTTCAATAGTATATGCATTTAAATCAGGCATTTTTGTTTCTGCAATTTTACGAAGGTCTTCTTTAGAGATAGTTGCTACTATTTCATTAGCACCTTTCTTAGAAGCTTTTGTAATTCCAGCAACTTTTTTAAGTAAGAAAGCAGCTGGTGGAGTTTTTAATACGAAATCAAATGAACGGTCATCATAGATTGAGATTTCAACAGGTAAAACATCTCCCATTTTATCTCTAGATGCATCATTAAATTTAGTACAAAAATCTTGTAGGTTAATTCCAGCAGGTCCTAAAACTGTTCCAACAGGAGGAGCAGGTGTAGCTTTACCAGCAGGAATTTGTAATTTAATTCTTTTTACGACTTCTTTTGCCACGAAAAACACATCCTTTCATATTTTCGCTTAGTGGTCTGGGCAATCCGCATTCCCTGCCACTATATGCAGTCACCAGTAAAAATATATAACTGCAGTTAAGATAATAACACAATTATTAGTTAATTTCAAGTTTTTTAAAAAAAAGCAACCTTAATTGATTGCTGTTACTTGGAATAGTTCTACTTCTACTGGAGTTTCTTGTCCGAATAGGTCGATTAAAACTGTTAGTCTACTGTTTTCTAAATCTAGTGAGTTAATTACGCCTTCCATACCTTTGAATGGGCCATCAACGATTGATACTTTAGTGCCAACAGTAAGTTCTTTATCTACATCCATTCTTGTCATACCCATGTTAGCAAGGATACGGTCGATTTCTTGTGGTTTTAACGGAGTTGGTTTAGCACCTTTTCCACTTGAACCGATAAATCCAGTTACACCTGGAGTGTTTCTTACGATGTACCATGCTTCATCAGTCATAATCATTTCAACAAGGATATAACCTGGAAACATTTTTTTCTTTTTTTCTTTGAAACTTCCGTCTTTTTGTTGCTCTTTTACAGTTTCTTCTGGGATGATGATTCTAAAGATGTTATCTTGAAATCCCATAGATTCTGCACGCATTTCTAATTTTTCTTTAACTTTAGATTCGTGTCCACTATAAGTGTTAACTACATACCATTCTTTTTCCATATTATAATCCTTTCACTAAAGATGTTATCCATGCGAAGAAAGCATCAAGTCCATAGAAGTATAGACCAAATAAAATAATAAAGATAAATACGGCAATACTATATTTTGCCATTTCTTGTTTTGTTGGCCATTTCACTTTTTTTAGTTCTGCTTTTACTTCTTCACCATAAGTTTTCTTTGGCGTTTTTACTTTTGGTTCTTTTTTAGGTTTTTCTTTGGTAGTTGTTTTTTTTACTTTTGTAATATTTTTTTCTTTCCCTTTTTGTTCTTTTGTTTTCTTAACTGAAGTTAATTTTTTTTCTTCTTTTTTCTTTTCCATTTACGGCTCCTTTTTTATTTCAAAATAAAAACACCTGCGTGTCTATATGTAATATAGCACTTTTAAGGCGTTTTGTCTAGTTTTTATTTGCTTTTATGACTATTTGATATTTTTTATATATTTGTAGGCACTAATTGCACATGTTGCTCCTTCGCTTGCTGCGGTTATGATTTGATATATTTCTTTTTTAGTTGAGTCCCCACAGGCAAAAATCCCTGGAATGTTCGTGCAACCTTTTTCGTCAACGATTATGTATCCTTTATCGTCTGTTATGTTTAGATTCTTGCAAAAGTCAGTTAATGGCCCATATTCGTTATTTATAAATAGACCGTCTATTTCTAGTTTTTGTTTAGTAAGCTCTATTTCTTTAATTTTCATGTCACCATTAATTGCAGTTATTTTTTCGTTTTTAATTATTTCAATGTTGTCCTTGTTAGTTATTTCATTTATTAGATTGTCTGGGCCTAGAAGTTTATCATTATTTATTATAAGGTATAGTTTTTTTGCAAGACCACTTAGATAGATGGCTTCTTCTAGTACTGCTGGTTTGTTGCCATATAAAGCTACTGTTTTGTCTTTATATAGTGCTCCATCACATAGTACGCATGTGCTTACACCAGGTAAGTCTTCATTTTTAAGATTTAGTTTTTTAGCACCGCGTCCTGTGCAAATTATTACGGTTCGTGCTTCGTATCTGCCATTTTTAGTTATTACTTCTTTGTAATTGGTGTCATCATTTATTTCTAAAACTTCGTCTGATACTTGTTTTATTTTTTGTTCTTTGAATTGTTTGTAGAATTGCTTAGCTAGTTCACTACCAGTAATATGCTCGTATCCAAGGTAGTTATCAACTTCCTTAATGTTATGGAGTGTTCCACCTGGCATATTTTTTTCAATTACAAGGGTATTTAAGTTACTTCTTTTAGCATAGATGCTTGCATTTATTCCAGCTGGGCCTAAGCCAATTATTATGCAGTCGTACATGTTTATCACCTAAAATCTTACTTTTTCTATATTATTTTCGTCGTTGTATAAATCTTCGAATTTGCTTTTTCTTGCATTTATCATTAGTATTACTATACCCACAATTACCATTATTATGCTTACGATTTGTGCTATTTTAAATGCACCAATCATTAAGGCGTCTGTTCTGCTTATTTCGATGAAGAAACGAATTATTCCGTAACCGATAAGGTATAACGCTGAAAGTGTTCCTACTTTAACATATTTGCTTCTTCTTACGAAGAGAAGAATTATGAATAATATTAAGCAAGCAATTGATTCATAAAAGAATGTTGGTGTGTAATATACGCCGTCAATATGCATCCCGTTAATTATAAATTCGGGAATTCTTAATGATTTTAAATGTTCGTATGTGGTTGCTACGCCGTGTGCTTCACTATTAAAGAAGTTTCCCCATCTACCAATAGCTTGTGCTAATAGTACGGGTACACATATAAAGTCTAAATATCTTATTGTTCTTACTTTGTATTTTTTTGTATAAACAATTATAGTTAGCAAGGCAGCAATTATTCCACCATGGATGGCTAGGCCACCTTCCCATATTTTAAAGATTTCTGATATATGTGAACTATAGTAACTCCATTCAAAGAGTACATAGTATAACCTAGCACCAATAAATCCAAATATAATTCCCCAGAATAACATATTAAAGACAAATTCTTTATTAATACCAAATCTTTTTGCTTCTTTTTCAATTAAAAATAAAGCAAGGAGTGCTCCAACTAAAATTAGCACAGAGTACCACCTTAATTCAAAGCTACCTAATGTTACAATAACCGGATTCATCTTTTAATAATCCTTTTCGTAATTAGTGTGTCTAACATTATTGTCATAAATGATATAAATAATGATATAAAGAATGGGATGATCCAACCTTCAACTGCAAAATGGCTTCCCATAATTAAACTGGCTAGTTTTAATATAGCAACATTTATAAATGGGTAGAATAAACCAAGGGATATCATTGTTATTGGCAATGCTAACATTTTTAGAAATGGCTTGACAGTAATGTTAAGAAGCATGATAACGATACATGTAATAACGGCATACCAAAATGATTCGATGTAGAATCCTTTAAAGATGCTTGATGCTAACATTAGTACTAGTGCATCTAATACTAGGGTTAGCCCCCACTCGAGTACATTCCATTTTAAGTCCTTTTGTTCACTATAAATATTCATTAAAATCACCTATTATTATTATATAAAATTTTCTAATTATTTTATATCTTTAGTTTGTTTATTAACATTTTATTAACATTTTAATTTAGATTTTAGATATTCACCGGTGTATGATGTTTTAACTTTAGCAACTTCTTCTGGAGTTCCAGTTGCTACTATAGTTCCACCGCCGTCTCCACCTTCTGGGCCTAAGTCTATTATGTAATCAGCACATTTTATGACGTCAAGGTTATGTTCAATGACAATTACTGTATCACCATTATCAACTATTCTTTCTAAAATTACTAGCAACTTTTTGATGTCGTCAGTGTGCAAGCCAGTGGTTGGTTCGTCAAGAATAAAGACGCTTTTGCCAGTAGGTTTCTTTTGTAGTTCTTTTGCTAGTTTTACTCTGCCTGCTTCACCACCTGATAGAGTTGGTGCGCTTTGTCCTAATTTGATATAAGATAGTCCAACGTCCATCATTATTTGAAGTTTATTTTTTATTTTAGGTACAGAGTCAAAGAACTCAATTGCTTCACTAACTCGCATGTCTAGCACTTCCGCAATGTTTTTGCCTTTGAATTTAACTTCTAGAGTTTCACTATTATATCTTGTTCCGTGGCATACGTCACATGGTACGTAAACATCTGGTAAGAAATGCATTTCAATTTTTTTTACGCCATCTCCCCAGCAGGCTTCACATCTTCCACCTTTGACGTTGAATGAGAATCTTCCTTTATCATAACCTTTCATTTTAGCTTCTTTCATGTTTGCGTAAAGGTCTCTTATGTCGTCAAATACGCCTACATATGTAGCAGGGTTACTTCTTGGAGTTCTACCGATTGGTTCTTGGGAAATATTTACTACTTTATCGATTTCTTCTAAACCTTTTATTGATCTGTGTTTTCCTGGAATTACCATTGTTCCATATACTTTGCTTCTTAAAGCATTTAGCAGAATTTGATTAACTAGTGTGCTTTTGCCTGAACCAGATACACCTGTTACTAGCGTGAATGTTCCAAGTGGAAATTTAACATTTATGTTTTTAAGGTTATTTTCTTTGGCGCCTTTAATTTCAATAAATTTACCATTTCCTTTTCTTCTTTTTTCTGGTACTTCAATTTTTAACTTTCCAGTTAGGTATTTACCGGTTAAACTATTAGGATTTTTCATGACTTCTTCTGGAGTTCCACAAGCCATAATTTTTCCACCTAAGTCACCTGGACCGGGGCCGATGTCAACTAGATAGTCTGCTGCTCTCATGGTGTCTTCATCATGTTCTACCACGATAAGAGTGTTTCCTAAGTCTCTCATTTCTTTTAAAGAGTTAATTAATCTATCATTATCTTTTTGATGAAGTCCAATACTTGGCTCATCTAACACGTATAGAACACCAGTAAGTTTACTGCCTATTTGAGTTGCAAGTCTAATTCTTTGACTTTCTCCACCAGATAATGTGCTTGCTTCTCTTGCTAGGGTTAGGTAACTTAGTCCAACGTTATCTAGGAATGTTAATCTGTTTAGGATTTCCTTAACGATAAGGTCGCTTATTTGTTTTTGGCTTTCGTTTAATTTTAGATTATTAAAGAATGGGATTAATTCTTTGATGCTCATAAGACAAATTTCATAGATATTTTTACCGCCAATTTTAACTGCTAAAACTTTTTCGCTTAATCTTGCTCCATGGCATGTTGGACAATCCTGGTTAGCCATAAATGTTCCAATCCATTCACGGATCCATGCACTATTAGTTTCGATGTATCTTCTTTCAAGATTGTTTATGATTCCTTCGTATGTTTCTCTTGTTTGTCTTCTGTTACCGTTCTTACTTACATATTCAAGGTCTAATACTTTATTTGAACCATATAAAATGATATCAAGTTCTTTTTTTGTAAGGTCTTTGATTTTTTTAGTTAGGTCTATTCCATAATAATCACAGACTGTTTCTAACTGAGTTAGTGCCATATTTTGATCAGCACTAAAGCCTTTAATTCCACCTTCTAATATACTTTTATTTTTATCTGGTATAAGTAAATCTAGACTTATGTGCTGTTTAAAACCTAAACCTTTGCAATCAGGGCAAGCACCGTATGGGGCATTAAAAGAAAATAGTCTTGGTTCTAGTTCAGGAAGTGAAAAATTACATTCTGGGCAAGCATAATGTTCACTCATTAAAATTTCTTCTCCATCTATTATGTTAATTAGTACTTTTCCTTCTGCTAGTTTAGTACTTGTTTCAATGGCTTCAAAGATTCTTCCTCTTTCTTCTTCATCTACTATGATACGGTCTACAACTACGTAAATATTATCTTTTTTATTTTTTTCTAAAGTAATTTCATCTGATAAGTCGTACATTTTGTCATTTACTCTAACTCTAGTGAACCCTTTTTTTCTTAGGTCATCTAATAAGTCTTGATGAGTACCTTTTTCGCCATGCACTATCGGAGAAAGAATTTCTATTTTAGTACCTTTTCCTAATTCTAAAACTTTAGTTGTCATTTCATCAATGCTTTGACTTTTGATTGGCTTATGGTGAATTGGACAATATGGAGTTCCAATTCTAGCAAATAGTAATCTTAAATAGTCATAAATTTCAGTTACTGTTCCAACTGTACTACGTGGATTATTATTGGTTGTTTTTTGATCTATAGATATACTTGGGCTTAAACCTTCAATTGAATCAACATCCGGTTTTTCAGAGTTGCCTAAAAATTGTCTAGCGTAAGCATTTAGGGATTCTATATATCGTCTTTCTCCTTCAGCATATATTGTGTCAAATGCTAAACTTGACTTTCCAGAGCCTGATACGCCCGTCATAACAATTAATTTATTTTTAGGCAGTTCTGTGTTTACATTTTTTAAATTATTTTCTCTTGCACCTTTTACTATTATTTTATCCATACTATCACCTTTACATCTTTAGTTTGCCCTTTTTTAAGTTAAATATTAGTAACCTTTTTGGCATTTTCTATGTTAGTACAATTGTTTGTAAAAGTCAAGATGAAAATAACAACTTTTTTGAAAGTTGTTATTAGTTTCCGAAATCAATATATTTTGCAGTTATTGTTGGCATGTTACCGTTAATTTCACTATAAATACCATATACTTCAATAAGGTCGTCTTTTAAGAAACCTTGTGAATAGTTTTCGTCAGTAAATTGTACTTTTACCAATTGCTCTGTTCCAGTATCAAATAAATTTATGTTTAGAGTTATTGTCATAGTGTTTCCTGTAATACCATTATCATGTCCTTCAACTGATACAACTTTACCAATAAGTTTAACAGTTTTATTTAAAGTGTTTTTAGGTGATCTAATTAAATCTTCGTATGATACTAAAACGCATGTGCTTTTATATTCACCTGGGGTTGTTTTATTTGCTTGTTTGTTCATATAAAAGTAGGTAAAAAGCATTAAAAGAGCAAATAGCGCGATTAAGATGGATGTCATGATTCCTACTGCATTTATGTTTTGATTTTTACGGCAATGAGGACAAACGGTAAGTCCTTTATCAAAATATTTATGACAATACTTACATCTTTGAACGTCTAATTTTTCTTCTATTATGTTGTTAATTTCTTTTTTGGTTTCCTCTTTTACTTCATTTAATTTATTTAGTGATTGTTCTTTTACAGCAGCAGCATCTTTTTTAATTTCATTAACTTTTTTATTAACACTTCTTTTAGCTTTTGCAACTTTTAATTCGGTTTCAATTTCAGCTTTTTTAACTTTTACCGCTGCTTTTCTTTTGGCAGTATTTGCTTTTTTTGCAACTGTCTTTTTAGTTTTTTCTGCATCTTTTTTAATCTGTTCTGCGACTTTAGCAGTTTCTTTTTTCAAGTCTTCTACTTTTTTAGTGCTTGTTTTTTTTGCTGGCTTTGTACTTTTCTTAATTTCTTTATCCATAACTCTACCTCTTATCTTATCTCAATTATAATATAAGTTTGATATTAATGCAAATTAAATATTGCTTAGTTCTTTCAAATAATTATCTAGTACAGTAAATATTTCCACACTAGTTTTAGTTTTACAAATTTGGTCTTTGATTGTACTACTATTTGGCAAGCCTTTAATGTACCATAGAGCATGCATTCTTATTTCTAGGATTGCTGCTTTTTCACTCGTACTTTCTAATAATAATTTATAATGTCTTTTTAACATTTCGATTTTTTCTTTACTACTAACTGGTTCTGGTAATTTACCATTTTCTAAGTATTCAACGCATTGTTTAATTAGCCATGGATTCCCAAGAACACCTCTACCTATCATTACGGCATCGCAACCAGTTTCTTCAAGCATTCTTTTAGCATCAAAGCATGTTTTTATATCACCATTTCCGATAACTGGTATACTTACAGCTTCTTTAACTTTTTTAATAATATTCCAATCGGCATGGCCACTATAGCCTTGACTTCTAGTTCTGGCATGGATTGTTATGGCGCTGGCACCTGCTTCTTCGATACATTTTGCTACTTCAACTGCATTTATGCTATTTTCATCCCAACCACTTCTGATTTTTACGGTTACTGGAACGCTTACTGCGTTAACTACCGCCGATACTATTTCTTTTATCTTTGATGGATTTTTTAGAAGAGCACTTCCTGCCTGATTTTTTATTGCTACTTTAGGGACAGGACACCCCATATTTATATCAATTATATCTGGATGCATATAATCTTCTATTTTTTTTGCTGCTTCTACAAATGATGTTAGGTCACTGCCGAAGATTTGCTGGGCTATTGGGCGCTCACTTTCATTCATTTTTAAAAGTTCATAAGTTTTCTCTGAACCATAGCAAATTGCTTTATCACTTACCATCTCAGCATATATTAATCCAGCACCCATTTCTTTGATGATTTGCCTATATGCTGTATTAGAGATCCCAGCCATTGGAGCTAAAACTACTTGATTTTTAATTTCTATATTTCCTATTTTCCACATTTTCTTATTTCCACTTCACAGTCTTGGTGTAAATCATATATTATTTCTTCGCTTGTGTCAATATGTAGTTCGGTAAAAGATACTGGTTCTATTTTTATATGTGCATCAAAAAGATATTTATTTTCTTTATAAACGTTTACTATTTCGTCATTTTCAAATCCTTCTTTTAAAGCTTCTTTTTCACCTATGTGAACATGTCTTTGTGCTAGAATTGCCCCTCTTTTTAATTTTATTTCGGCTTCATCATTAAAAATAATTATTGGAGAAGAATCTTTTAAGTCTCCACTTTTTCTAGTTGGTGGATTTATGCCAAGATAATCCGCATCATCTTTTGATAGCTCTACTTGATTATAATTTCTGATAGGGCCAACTATTCTTACGTGCTCTATAATATTATTATCCCATTTTAAATTAAGTGTTCTTTCGCTAGCATATTGCCCTGGTTGTTTAAGATTATTTCTTATGGGCAACTTATCACTGCCAAATAAAATTAATGCGACTTCCCTCGATATATGAGCATGTCTTTTACTTACTCCTACTGGTACTATCATTTTATCACCTTGAAAACATTATATCATAAAAGAAATCGCTTCAAATTTTAATTTACTTTTGTTTACACTATAAAAATTTTTTTAATTTGACAATGGCATTTTTTTGAAATTTCTTAAAGTTACATGCTAGATTGCAAACTTCTTTGTTAGTGCTTTTTTTAGTGTTTTCTATTTTCTTAGATATTTCGAGTTCCCCCATAGTAAGCCCCTCAATTAACATATCGGCAATATTAGCATCACTATTATCAGATTTAGTTTTCATTTTAATTCCCATACTAGCACTAATTCTTGCAAACATGTTAGGTTCTTCTCTGTCATCGTCAACTAACATATTCTTTGCTTTTATCTCAAAGTCCTCGTAGTCTTTTAAAATGTCTTCTACTGCATCTATAATTTTATTTTCTTTGCCATCAAGTTCTTTAAGTAGGGTGTCGCAACTTTCTTTACCCATTTTTGCATTTTCGTATACATAATTTAATAATTCATTTGTTTCCATAATACCTCTTTCTAGGTTTAGTTTGGTATTATTTCTAATTATTATGTAAATTGTCAATTATTTTTTTATTAGTTGCAATATTTATCGGAACAATTGATGCGATTTTAGTGATAATAATACTTATTAATATTATTGATATTATTATATTATTATTTATTTTAACAAGACTAGTTATACCTATTTTTGAGCTTACTAGTTCATTTATGTTAAGACCTATTAAAAATACTATTATAATTGATATAGCACTGCTTGTAAGACTAAGAATATAATTTTGGTTTAGAAATATTTTTTTAATCTGTTTTCTGTTTATTCCTAGTGTTTTATATATACCAATATCTTTATTTTTTTCTAGGACATTTATGTATGTAATGGTAATAATTAAGATAACTGATACAATTAAAGATATAATACTAAATATAGTTAGAGTTATAGTTATTGTGTTAATTAAAGTTCTTGTAACATTAAGAGCAGATGATGCATCGTCAATTATATTATAATTTTTAAGTTCATTTTTTATGTGTTCTTTTGCCTTATAATTTTGTGGATAAATGTGAATTTCTGTTATTTCACCAGAAAAAAGATTATTACTATAAAGAATACCACTTAGGGCAGAAAAATAACCATTATTACTATTAACTATACCAACTATTTTTAAAGTTTTGTTTTCTACATTGATAGTTTTGTCTAGCATCTCATCATAAGTCATTTTTTCTAATTTTAAATAATCTTTTAAGGATTCACTTATTGAATTTTCACTATTTAACAAAATAAGTATTTCGTTTTTATTTTGAGGCATTTTGCCCTTGATAAGAGAAAAATATTCTTCACTTGGCGATATATATGAGTTCTCTAAAAATTTCTGATTGCTTATTTCACGATAATAACTTATATAAGTGTTATTAAAAGTTTTGACTTTATTTAGAAGATTATCATCTATTTTATTTTTGATAAGATTATAATCTGATGTAACTCCTATTTCAGTTTTACTGTTTTTATTATTTAAACTCATATTAAGAGTTATTTTTTCTTTTGGAATAATTATTGGATATGAATATAATGCTTCTTTTTCTAGTGATTTTATTTCTTCATTTAACCCATTATTTATTCCTAGAACTATTGTTAAACTAGTTAGGCCTATAGTAGTAGCTAATATAGTAAGAATACTTCTTATTTTTTGTTCTTTTAGGTAACCAATGGATATTTTGAAAATGTCCTTGAAACTTAACTTTCTTTTATTTTTAAAAATTTCTTTATAAGTATGGCATTCTTTAGTAGGTTTTCTTTTGTTTATAGTTCCATCTTTTAAATAAATAATTTCATCAGCATAAGCATGTGCCAATTCTTCATTATGAGTAATCATTAAAACTAATTTTTCTTTGGATAACTCTTTTAATATTTGCATAATTTTAATACTGTTAGCCGTGTCTATAGCACCTGTTGGTTCATCTGCTAGATAAACTAATGAATCGGATAAAATACTTCTAGCTATTGCAGTTCTTTGTTTTTCACCACCACTTATTTTATTCGTTTTAATATTTTTAATTTTAGATAAACCAAGTTTATTAATTATCCACTCATTATTTTTGGTAATTAAATTTAAATTGTCTTTTACGCTAAGAGCATCAATAAGGTTATAGTTTTGATATATGAAACTTACATAGTTAGTGTGATAAATTTCACTTTTTATATCTTTTATGTTTTTATTATAAAAATATACTTCACCTTTGTCTGGAACTTCAATTTTACCAATTATATTTAAAAGTGTACTTTTCCCGGAACCAGATGCACCTAGAATACAAATTAGTCCTTTATCAGGTAAAGTTAGATTAATATTTTTTAATACCTTGGTATTATTATATGATTTATTTATATTTTTTAATGTAATCATTTTACCTCCTCTATTAGTTATTGTTGTAAGAAGAGGCTTCATTTCCTTTTTTTATTTTAAATTTTTTAGATAATTAATAATAAATGTTGTTACTATATTTATTTTTTATCGAACTTGTTATATTTTTTAAGTGATAAAAGTCAAAATATCTTGTGCAACCTTTGCTTGGGCACTATTTAATTGATAACCTTGCTTATAATATATTTCTACGAATTTTTCTAAATTCACTAATATACTTCTCTAAGTATAATATTACCTAAAGTATTTTCGTTTTTGTATAGGGCAATATACTGCTCTATTTTGTAAGAATCTAAAGTATCAACAATTTTTCTATAATTATTGATAATTTCTTTGTAATAATCAAATGGTATCTGGTTTCTTTTTCTAATTAGTTCAACTAACAGTCTTTCTTTATTATAAATATTTATAGTATTACCATTTACTTTAATTTTCTCTTTTCCAACGTTTAATTTTTCTTTAGGCACCCATACTTGTATTATATTTTCTCTTTTAATAGTATTTGAATTTCTGTTTGTAGCAAGATATACTTTGTCTGGAATAATATCCGTTAAGTTGTAAAAATAGAATGCTGTATCCATTGTGATTATGCTATTTTCATATTTTTTTGAAAATAATATCATTGGGTCTACTATTTCTTTGTCTGAATATATTCCATGATCAATTTTAAATATTTTTTTATTTTTTATAGCTTTTTCTAATTCAATGTTTGTTTTATATTTTTTTAATATTTCATCAGTTCTATATAGCATTATTTCACCTCTTTTATTTTACCGGACAATTATATTAATTATGTCCGGTGTTTCTTATTAAGAATATAACATAACTTATAGCATGTGTAAACATTTAATTATTTCAAATAATTATCTTACCTCCTCTATTAGTTATTGTTGTAAGAAGAGGCTTCATTTCCTTTTTTATTTTAAATTTTTTACAAGAAAAGAAAAAAAGCCTAGTTAGGCTTTAAAAATATGTTTACCAATTAAATAATTAATTAATGCAGTTGATGTGCAAGATATTGTTTTTGCAATTAAGTTCGGCATTCTTATAAAATGAATGCAAAAGTATAGAATTGAACTATCAAAAAATATTCCTGCTATTCTAGATAAAATAAAGATATTAAATTGTTTAATAGCTTTTCTTCTGGTTAAGAATGTTCTTTTAAAAACATATTTACTATTTACATAATAAGAAAAAAGAACAGAAATAATAAAAGCTAATGTATTAGAAACAAATAGAGGTAACTTTGCATAGTTATATAAAATTGTAAATAATACAATTTCAATTAAACCAGCAATAGTTCCAAAAAAACAATATATAACAAATTGCTTTTTTATTAGACTTTTCATCTAAAGAATATAAATTTTACTAGAACTGCAATTATTAAACAAACTCCTAAAATAGAAAGAATTATTTTTCCTTTATCATCTAATTTTTTGATTCTCATTCTATAAATAAATGATAATCCTACAAGAATAAAGAATACTGTAGCAATAATATCAAAGTAAGCAAACTTGAAATAGAAACATACTAAATATACAATAGGATATATTATAGATATTGTTGTTATTGGTGCCCCTATAAAGTAACCTTTTTCACTTTTGCCACAAATATCCAACGTGTTAAAATATGCTAGTCTTATCATTCCACAAATAGAATAAAATATTAATGCTACCCAAGCATAGTAACAATTTTTTGGAAGTACACTAATTGTTAATACAAGTGGAAATACACCAAAGGCAATTAAATCAGATAATGAATCTAGTTGTACTCCATAAGTGCTTTGTTCTTCCGTAGATTTATGTCTTCTTGCTAATTTTCCATCAAAACCATCACAGATTCCTGATAGAATAAGTAAGAATATTGGTATTAATCTATTACCATTAATTGCAAATACGCATCCTAATAATGCCATGCAAGTTCCTGTCATTGTTAATAGGTCACAGTCTCTATAGAAACCTATAAATTTCTTTTTCATTTTTTCTCCTTCTTAAATACAATAAGTTTACTTATTATATAATTTGATATTACTATTATAATTTGGACTAGTATTTTTGTAATTAAATCATCTATTTTTAAATATTCTACGCCAAGTACCATAAGCCCAGAATCTAATAATAAAGTTAATACTCTAGAACCAGTGAATTTTAAAAATTCGTTTATCTTATTTTTATTTTTACTATGGAAAACAAACCATCTGTTTGTAAAGTAAGCAAATACAACTGACAATCCCCAAGATAAAATATTGGATATTAAATAATCTATTTTTAAGATTTTAGAAAATATTGCATATGAACCTACTGACACAACTGTTGTTAATCCGCCAACAATTAGATAATTCCAAAGTTCTTCGTTTTTATGATAGATTCCCCAACCCCAGTTCCAAAATCTTTTGATTAAATTTGGCTTATATGTTTCATAATCGAATATTTTATCTTTTTTTACAAAATAACTTTTTTTAGCTATGTCAAGTAATGGTTTATCATGCATGCTATCACTATACATTTCTAATATCGCTGCATTAGGATATTTTTCGTAAAAGACTTTTACTTTTGCTTCACCTCTGTTATTAGGCTTATTAAACTTACCTGTCTTTTTATTTACATCTGAAGCAATTAAATCTCTTACCCCTAATTCTTTGCAAATTGGTTTAAGTAAAAACTCTGGTGAAGCCGATATTATAATATCATTGTCATGCTTTTTTTCTAAATAGAACTTTTTGATTTTAGATTTATGTGTTTGCCAAAATTCATCAATTAAAGAATCTATATTTTTAAATTTCTTTAAGAATGAAAAAATGTATTCTTTTAGTTCTGTATCAGTAATGTTCTTTGATTTATATGCTATAAATTTAATAAACATCTTTGGCAACATTTTATATATGGATTTATCTTTTTTTAAACAAAATTTGAAGAAATCTACTGATGAATCACCATCATAAATAGTTCCATCAAAATCGTATAAATAATATTTCATTTTACATCACATGTAAATTATATCAAAAAAATGTGCTTTAATAAACACATTTTTATAGAGCATCAATTATTTTGCATAATTGATAATTAAAGTTATCATTATTTGATTTGAGTTTTATTTTTTTTAAAGTTTTTACTTCCTCTAATAATTTTGCTAAATCATTAATCTCTCCAGTAAGTATTGAACCCGTATTTTTTAAATTGTTTATAATTTGTTCTTGATGGTTATTTTTAGCTTCACCATATTCAACTTTTCTTGGAAAAGCTATCACTTTTTTCCCCATTTTTATGCAATCAATAATTGTGCCAACTCCTCCGTGAGTAATTACGACCTCTGCTTTTTTTAAATACTCGTTAAACTCTTTTTTATCCAAGTTTTTAATTATAGTAAAATTTTTAGGCTGATAGTCTTCGTTCCCACACTGAACTATAATATTCTTTACGATATTATTTTCAATTAAGTCATCTATTTTTTTTAAGAGTCTAGTAAAAGGATAATCACTTGTACCGAGTGTTACAAATATCATTAGTATACACCTCCCAAATAAATAGCGTCAGGATATAGTTTTAACATACTTTCCCACTGAACTACAAATACATCAGCAATCGGATGAATAAGTATTCCTGTCAAAGTTTTACTTTCAAGGTTTGCAAATGTTTCTATATAAATAATTTTTTTGCCGGATAATTTAGCAATATAACACATTGCAACTGCTGTATGCGCGCCCGTAGTAATGATAACATCTGGATTAATTTTTATAAAATAATATAAAGAATATAGAATATTAATTGGAGCTAATATAACGTAACTTGGTTTTTTGGGTTTTGTATTTAATAAAAAATTTATTCTAGTCCCGTAGTTTGCTTTACATTCATCACTTAAAAAGTTTTTTTCTGTAACAATAAATGAATTATATTGGTTCATTGTTTTTGTTAGTTGTAATAATTCACTAAAATGTCCACCTTCGCTTGAAATAAACATTACTTTTTTTGAATTAAAAAGTTTTATAGCATTTTCAATAAATTTATACCATTTATGTTTTACTGTTTCTGTATAATACTCTTTAGCGTGATTTCTTATATCATCTGAATCAAATTTAATTTTGCCATTTGTATAGTCAATGATTGCATCACTCATTTTATTTAGATCACGATTATCAATTATTACTCCATATTTATTATCTATTATTTCTTTTGCACCCAATGCACATGAAAATGCAATAGAAGGAATGCCATAACTTGCTGCTTCAATTAAAACTAAACCAAATGATTCTTCGTATGATGTATTGATTAGAAGAGATGCCTTTTGATAGTATTTTTTCATTTGTTCTTGGGTTAAATAACCAGTTATTGTTATGTTCTTTTCTAGTTTAAGACTTTTTATTTTAGTTTCAATTTTATTTCTTTGTGAGCCATCACCAATAATTGTTAATTTTAAATTCTTATTTTTTTTAATTACTTTGTACATAATATCTATTAGGTCTTCGAATCCCTTTTCTGGTTCTAATCTGCCAACTGCAATAATATTATTTTTTTCTAGTTTACTTATTTTTTCCGGAAAGTAATTTATGGTTAGAGGAATGTAATCAATAGTAGTATTAGTTTTTAATTTCTTTTTATAATCTATTGTTAAATATTTGCTTGCTGGTAATAAATAGTCTATATTTTTTAATGCCTTATCTAGTTTACGAAAATATTTTTTACTTTCATGATGATAAACATGTTCTTCAGCAATTGTTATAGCTTCTGGATTTTTGTACTTGTTTAATAATTTAGTAAAATATAGTCTCGTTGAAATAATTATTTTGGAATCAGAGTTATAAATATATTCCGCCATAAGTTGTTTTTTTAAATATAAGATTTTAATTGCTTTTATTCCTTCTTTGAACGTGTTTATAATATCTTTTTCTTTTAAATATTTTTTAAATTCTTCTTTATTAGGTTTTACTTTGCTTAAATATATTACTTTAACATTTTTATTTAGTTTAAATGGTATAGTATTGTTCATTTTATACAATGTGATAATCTCAACATTATATTTTTCACTCAACATGTTTGCTTGGTCGCAAATTGCTTTTTCTATACCACCGACATTTAGATGTAATGAAAGAATACTGATTTTTTCTTTTAACTCACATCTTCCGGTTAAGTTTAGTTCTTCTGTAATAAGTAATAAATATAAAACTAAATAAATTGATACTGCTGGGGCGAATAGCACGTGTCCACTAAATGTTGATATACCTGCAAGAAGCAATAATATTGTAATTAGATAGTAACAATTTAATGTTAATTTTTTATAATTTATAATTAATAAGTAACCAATAAAAATAATTGGATATAGTGAAATAATTAAACCCATTATTCCAAAATGGAAGTATAAATCGCATATATCGATTTCGATTAATCTAGCAATGTTCGTATTGTTAACTTTTTCAGTATTTGAAAAGCCAATACCAAACCAAATATTCGAATCATCATTAATATCATCATAGACGCTTAAAGTATTTGCTAGGAGCATATCACGTCCACTAATAAGAGGTTTAACAATTTTGCTTAGTTTATTTGTATCATAAAATCTAAGAATATTATTTTTGATTGTTTCAACTTCAATTACGTTTGATTCATCTATGACTATTTCTTTTTGTTCGTCTTTATAATAATTATTTTTCGTATAATTATAATTATATACCGCGTATGAGTTTAGGCTAAGTACAAGAGTAAATATAAATACTGCTAGGCATTTAATGACAGTATAAGTCATTTTAAATTTATTTTTAATTACACTAAATACTAATGTTATTAGTGTTATAATTAAACAACCAAATGTTGCAACTTTAGTGCCAATTAATAAAATACTTAAAATTATTGGGAATAAAATTAAAAAATTATATTTTTTATTATTTAAATATAAATATGCTATAGGAAATAGCATTACCATTATATTTGCTACTTCATTTCCAGCATAAAAAAGTCCTATATACCCCTTTAATGATTTCGGATATGTGGTGTAAGCCACGTTAAAAATTAATGGTATTAATAATAAAAATACATAAATAATAAGTGTTTTCTTAATTATATTTATAATTGATTCTTTGCTATAGTTATTGTCATCATAAATACATAATAACCCCATAAATGAGATCGGAAAATAAATTAATTTGAATATAAATGTAAGTTCTTTAATAATATACGTCCAATTTAGAAGATCCGGTTTAAAAAGAAAATAACCTATCATGTATATAAATATTAAAAGTAATAAACCAAGTGATGCTTTTTTATATTTTGATTTTGTTTTAAAAATATACAATACCATAAAGAGAAGAAAAATGCTTTTTATTATGATACCTGGGGTTACGCTTAAGCTTGTATTTCTTGTTAACAAAGCTGTTATCATGTCTAAAAATGGTAATAGCAAAAAATATGTTTCTAATTTTCTTGAATGTTTCATTATACTCTACTCCTTGCACTTATTATACAAAAAAAAAGGAATAAAATCTATTATTCCATATTATTTATCTTATTTTGTATATTTTTGAGCAAATATATCACAGTAAAGTAACATTAGAAATTTATTTGTTTTTATTATTCTTGATATTTTATTAAGTTTAAATACGTAATCGCATTTTCTCCAATTCTTATCTAGAATATTTAACATTTTAAATGCTTCATTTATAAATTTCTTTCTTTGACTATGTTCTTTAATGTATCTTTGCTGTGCACAATAATCTAAAAGTATCATTGTAATCAAGTTTGTTAAAGATTTTTTGTATTTATCATTGTCTAATTCTTTTATAATAATTTCACAAATTTTAAATATATCAAATATTCTTCCATCGCGAGTTGTTGTTTCACTATTTTCATGAATAACGTAATATGTCAAAAAATCATTTACTTTACCAATTTTATTCGCGCTTTTTATGGCTTTAACAACAAATGGGGCATCTTCATATTTAAGACTTTCTTCAAAGTAAATATTATTATTTTTTAATAATTCTAGTGAATATAATTTATTGCATGGCCCAAGATTAATATTATTGATCAGGCTTGGATTATCTTTTAATGAAGTATCTTTAAAATCTTTAAATTTTATTCCATAAAGATTTCCTCTATCTTCAAAGAAATTACAGATTACTAAATCGCATTTATCAGCATGGGCTTTCTTGTACATATATTCACAAAAATGTTCATTTAAATAGTCATCAGAATCTACAAAAGCAATATATTCTCCAGTTGCTTCTTTAATTCCTCTATTTCTTGTTTTACCAATGCCTTCATTCTTCTTCGAAATATATTTAATTCTTTTATCCTTATATTCTTTAATTACTTTTTCTGATTCATCCGTAGAACCATCATTTATTAAAATAATCTCAATGTCTTTTAATGTTTGATTTACTAGGGAATCTATACATTTATTTAAATATTTACTTGAATTATAAATTGGTACTACTAAACTTGCTTTTGCCATTATTACCTCACTAAATAATTATAAAATAGATAAGAATTTGCTTTAATTATTAAACTTCTTACTTTTGATTTTAAACCATTTTCTATTGGATGTTTAAAACAATCCTTCTTTTTTAATATTTTATTATATTTTTTGTAATCACTATATTTTAAAGTTGTAGAATAATAAATTAATGAGTTATCTAAAAACCTTAAAACTGATTCAATATTATCGATGTTTTTGATTTGCTCTTTTTCATAATCAGATTGTTTCAACATATCGTCCATTTTTTTAATTTTTTTTGTGTAATCAGTATTGTTCATTAAACTATTATCCCTTTGCACATAGTTATACCCTATATAAGAAATTGATTTTACACTTTTTGCTTTTGCAATTACAAGTGGTGTTAATCCATAATCTTCAGCAATACAGTTTTCCATATATTTAAAATTGTTTTTTTTAAAATAAGCTCTTTTATAAACATAAGCCCAAGCATTTTCAATATAGTGATATCTAACTATTTTATTAAAGGCATCTGTTCCATTGGTTGAATCAAATCCAATTTCATGGCGATCTATTTTTTTGTCATTGATAATATCTCTTACCTGAAATCTTAAAATATCTGGTTTATCATTTAAAGCTTTATTAATAGTTTCTAAAAAGTTATTTTCTAAATAATCATCAGAATCCAGTAGAACTATGTAATCTCCTATTGCTTTTTGAATGCCTATATTTCTTGCTTTCGCAAGTCCAGTATGCTCTTCATATAATTTAGTCCAATTATATTTATTTATATATTCATCTGCAATCTTTTCACTATTATCATCACATTTATCTATAACAATAATTACTTCAAAATTATTATAAGTCTGGCTGGTAACTGAATCCAGACATTTTCTTAAATAATTTTCAACATTGTATATAGGAATAATTATACTAAATTTCATTATTTCTCATTAAATCCTTTGATTATATCTGCAACTTTATTTAGTTCTTTTGAAAAATCATTTTTTATAGTATTATCTTCTAAATTATATAAAGCTTCCAGATTTTTTTCTAGTTTGCTTATGTCCTTATCAATAAATATAATGCTTTTATTATCTTTTAACATATCAGTAAATTCTTTAAGTTTCTGATTGTACGAGCTTATTACAATACAAGGCGTATTTGTTATTAGTGCAAAAATTAGTCCATGGAGTCTATCTGTAACAATAACTTTTGATTTTGCAAACTTAATTAATTGTTCTCCTACTACCATGTTTCTCTCAATTTTATTTATTTCACTACTGTATAAATTGTTTGTAAAAGTGTATTTTTTATCATATTTTGAAATAATCTCTAGTATATTATCATAATCATTTTGACTTATTCCACTTTCATCGTTAAGATCTCTAAGGCAACACAATATACCATTTCTTTCAAAATTGAATTTATAATTCAAATTTAATGCCATATCAAAATTGCAGTAGCTTTCAACATTTTTGAACTCTCTCTTTGCAAATTCTAATGACATCATTCCTCTCGTAAATAGAAGTATTTTTTTATGAGAGTTATATATTTTTTGCGAAATTTCAAATTCTTTTCCACCATCATTTTTACTAAAATAAATTGTTTGAGGTAGGATTACAATCTTGTTGTTTGGGAAAGATTCGATAATTGTTCTTCTAAGCCTTTCTTCATTAAGCCATTTGTCTCCTAGATTTCCCCCGCCTTGTAAAAATATCAAGTCATCATCATTAAGCATTTTTTTCATGTAAACAATTTTTTCTTGTAGTTCAAATGTTGATATTTCAAATATTTTATAACCTTTGAAATACTTTCTAATAAATTCCATTGTCCCACAGGTTATTGCTGCATCTCCTATATTACTGTGTTCACTTGTTCCAACTAATATAATTTTCTTTTCGAAATATAAATTATTATAATAAGATTCTATAATAGGATACAAATTCTTATTGTCTAATTTTTTTATTTCCTGATTAATATTGTCTAGTAGTATATCATTAGTAGATTTAGCTTCAGAAACTTTTTTTATTAGTTCTTCAAGTTCAGTTTTTAATTCTACATTTTGTTGTTTAAGAACTAAGACTTCTTTTTCTACTTCCCATTTTTTCTCATCTAGGGTTGTATTTAACCTGTATTTAATAGGTCTGTAAATTGGAGCAAGAACTTTTTTTATTCCTCTTTTCATTATACTTGATTTGTTTGGCTTTATTTTTTCAACTTTGGTAATATCATTATAAGTTAAATAAATTTTATTATTGCTGTAGTTAGTTAGTATTTCTTTATCAAGTTTTTCTAATGTTTTATTTATATTTTCAATTACTACTTTATAATTATCTTTTTTGTTAAATATATAACTACTAAAATCATTTTTTATAAAATTAAGAAGATTATTATATTCGCTTGCATAATGATTATAAAGGCTATTTTCTTTGTACAATTCTAAAATTTGGGATAAAGATTTTAATGTATCATTGATTCCTACATAAGATAAATTTCTTTGCTTATCTACTTGTCTATATAAATACATTGCTTCATTTATTCCATAGTACTTGTCTATTACACACATTAATTTAGCAAAAAATAATGGGTCTTCATAATTTCTATATGGTGGATATTCAATTTCATTATCTTTAATGATTAATGTTTTAAACATAAATCTAGTACTACCCCAGGATGGCCATATGTTATAATCGCTGTATGAATAAATGCCGTTGTTTTCAACGTTATATCCACTATACCAAGTATATATTTTGTCAAAAGAATAATATCTTAAAGAATCATCTACAACTTTTATATTTGCACATACAGCATCTACATTTTCATTTATAGCTATATTATACATTTTTTCTAAAATATTGGGCGATGCATACATGTCATCTGGGTCCATAAAGCAGATATAATTTCCAGATGCTGCTTTAATTGCTTCATTTCTTGAAGGTCCTGCACCCATATTTTGTTTATTGTTTACGATTTTTATTCTTTTATCATATTGCATGTATTTTTTTATTATGTTAATAGATTCGTCATTCCCTAAGTCATTAACAAATATTATTTCTATTTCTTCTAGTGTCTGGTTAATTATAGAAAGTATGCAGTCTTCAATATATTTTTCTACATTATACGTTGGTAGAACAATTGATAATTTTGGAGATGAGATTTCTTCATGCTCTTTGATAACAATATGTTCTGGTTTATTATAGTTGATTTTATGTAAAAGTTCATTATAAAATTTTTCTGTAAAATTTGATTTTATTAATTCTAACATTTCATCTCTGTGCAAAGTCATTTTAAAATAACGCCATTCAAATTCATGCATAGCATATTTATAAAAATTATTAAGTATTGCTTCATTAGCGTTAACTGTGGTAAAAGTTACTTCAATTTGTTTTAATATTGTAACTATATCTAAAATATTTTTATTGTTAAATTTTGATGCTTGTAATGAATTATTTCTATTTATTCTATAATATAATAACTTTTGGTCTAAAAGAGAAATTCTTTTGGCTTTTAATAAACACTCATAATAAAATGGGTTATCTTCATATCTTAAATTTTCGGGAAATAATATATTATTGCTTTTTAAAAACTCTGTTTTATATAATTTGCACCATGCAGTCACTGGAGAATTATCTGTAATTATTTTGCTTGGCTCTATATCAAAATAATTAAAAGTTCTGTTAAAAAGCTGTTTATTGAAGTTTAGAGTATTTCCCCAAGAATTCTTTTCTACTTTTTTAGTTGTTTCATTATATGAAAAGAAAGGGAATATTACCATATCACTATTTTCTTCTGTTGCCTTATTATATAATTCTTCTATAGCATTTTTAGCAATAAAATCATCGCTATCTAGAAAAAATACATAATTAGAATTAACATGTTTTAATCCTTCATTTCTGGCCCCGCCTAGTCCGCCGTCATCTCTTCGAATTATTCTTACTCTATTGTCTTTTTTTTCAAATTTCTGAAGTATTTCTAAAGATTTATCTTTTGATTCAGTGTAAACGCATAAGATTTCCAATTCCTGCATTGTTTGATTACATACACTGTTTAAACATTCATTTAAGTATTGTTCAGTATTAAATACTGGGATTATTATAGCTACTTTATTTTTCATAAGTTCTCCTATTCTATTTCACATTAATAAATAACAGTTCATCATTTTCGTCTGAATAACAATCTACTTCTATGTTTTTATTATCTGTTATTATTTTACATTTGCCTCTCCACTTATTTTTTTCAAATACAAGTGTTATTTTTTTGCTTTTTGGAACTGATACGCTGATTTCGTTAGAAATTTCCTCATCTAAATCATAATCACGCCATACTAAACAATTATTTCTTTCTATCCAGTTGCATTCTACTAGCTCGTTTGCGTAATACCAATTATCATTTGTTAAAATTCCTATAAAGCAAATTTCTTTTCCTTGCGATTTTTCATTTTTTTCATTTAATGAAACAATTTTTAATTTATCATTAAGCATTTTATTTTCTCTATCTTTATTGTAATTATATATCCATTGGTATTTTGAAGGAATGTTTTTGAATATATTTGTCAATTCTTGTCTTGATTCGATAATGTCAACAAATTGTGTTCTATCATTTTTTAATTTTTTTATTAGATTATAATTGTAGTTTTTTAAGTTTTTATTCTTCTCATTTTTAATTTTTTGATTAATTAAGTATTTTTTTAATGAACCATATTTTTCGTTGTTGTTTTCTAATTTTTGACTCATGATATTTTTCATTTCTTCACTTAGCCAGCCTGCTATTGGCCTATCTCTAAGCTCATCAAACGTTCCTATACTGACTTCTGGAATTACACCAAGTGCCAAGAAAGCATGGCCCGCATAACAATATGGATATTTGCAATTACAACCAACACATTCATATTTTATTTCTTTTTCATATTCATATATATTGCCTATTACTTTATCTCCAAAACATTTTGTAATATCCCCAGTTTTTAAATCTACACAAAAACTCCAGTTTCCAGCATAACAGAATTCATTTCTTTTTATTTGCCATATCTTTTTTCTAAAATTAAATAATTCAGAATCAAATTTTTCCCATTTTTCGGTTAATTCTTCCATATTATATTTTGATAAAAGATCTAGTCCTTCTTTTCTATCATCTCTTAATATCGTTATGTGTGGCATAGCACCAAATTCTTTTATACTTAAATCAATTATTTCTTCTTGATAAGGTATATAATCATCAGCTGCAGCAAGTTCTACTGTAAATGAAATACCATTTTTTTTCATTAGTTTAACATTATCAATAAATGTATTTAATTGATTGGTTCTTTTTAATTCTAAATAATGAAATGAGAATTTAATAAATAGTCTTTTTCTAAGTTGCTCTGGAAATTTAGACATTTCCTCAAATCTTTGAGCAAGAGTTCCATTAGTTACTATCATTAAATAATGTCCGCATTCTAATAAAGCTTTTATTATATCAATAACAATTGGAGTAAGTAATGTTTCTCCACCAGCACAGAAATTTATTAAACAAACTCCTCCAAGGCGTTCTTGTGAAAAACTTTTTTTTATATCATCTATCGTGTGATCAAATTCAAATAGTTTACCGTTGAATTTTCTATTTTGTGTTATATAGCAGTAACTACATCTTAAATTACAGGTTTCTGTAGGAACAAATATATCTATAAATCTTTTTAATTTATCCATTAATACCAACTCTTTTCTTTTTAATTATATCAAAAGTTTTCTTTAAATTAAATAAAAAGCGCTTAATGCGCTTTATTTTAGTGTGTATCTGCTATATTATTACCTGTAATTTCATTTTTTGTTAAATAATTATAGAAAATTTTCATCATCATATGGTCAAAAGTCATATGTAGATCTTCATCTATTTGCATATCTAATTCGTCAACATGCATTTTGTAGTCTGCTAATTCTTTCAATTTTCCACCTGTGTAACCAGTAATTCCTACTACTTTTGCTCCACATTCTTTTGCATATTCTGCTGCATTAATAACGTTTTTAGAATTTCCTGAACCACTAATTCCTATAAATAAGTCATTTGGAGTAATCTTATTTCTTAATTGGAATCTAAATACTTCTTCATAACCAATATCGTTTGCTACTGCCATGATAGTTGCTACGTTGTCATTTAGACAGTAAAAGTTAAATTTATTGTCTACGTATTCACTAATTCCTTTATTAAAATCATTTTGAAAATGACTTGCAGTACTTGCTGAACCACCATTTCCACAAATATAGATTGTTCCTTTTCTATTATAGGCATCTAGTATTGCGTTCATTGATTCATTTATTTCATCTAGGTTTAGTCTGTTTATTACGCTTATTTCTCTTTCATAATATTCTTTAATTGCTTTTTTAAAATCCATTTTCTTTTCCTTCTTTCTATTAAAGCTTCTTTGAAACTTTTTTACAAATAATTTTGTTTATAGCATCGTTTAAGTCTTCTGCTATTAGAGTTGGAGATACATCATATTTTCCGTCTTCACCCTTTTGACCGGTTTTTAATAATATACTTTGCATTCCCGCATTTTCTGCCATTTTAATATCTAGTGTAGAATCACCAATCATTATAGAACTTGATAAGTCAATGTTATGCTCTCTTGCTGCTTTTTCTAACATTCCTGTTTTTGGTTTTCTACAATCACATTCTATTTTTAATTCTGGAATTTCTCCTTCAAATCCTTTATCTGGGTGATGTGGACAATAGTAAATGTCATCTATATATGCTCCATCTAAGCCTAGAAGTGTTTCCATCTTTTTATGAATTTCTTCTAGTTCCTCTTCAGTTACTTCGCCTCTAGCAATTACTGGTTGATTTGTTACCACGATTGCAAGATAACCGCTGTTATTAATTTTTTTAATAGCTTCTGAAACTCCAGGTATTAGTCTGAAGTCTTCTTCTTTTCTTAGGAAGCCAACATATTCATTTATTGTTCCATCTCTATCTAAGAATATTGCTTTTTGTTTATTTGCTAAATTTTTAGCATCACATATTCCACTATTATAATCTTCTTGTACTCTTCGATATCTTTCTGGAGTACCCATATCTTTGGCATATTCGCTTGATTTATATGATACTACTTTTCCATCATTAATTAGTGGAACTATAATATCTTTTTCATAATTGTATTTTCTTAACTCTGTTAAATATTTAAAAACGCTTGGTGAAAATATCATTACTCCTGCATTTACTAAATTCTTATAATTGTATGTTGTTCTATCATTTGATTTATAATCGAAAGCTTTTACTACTCCGCCTTCTTCAACAACTAGGTCACTATCAAATGGATGCCCATTTGGATGAGTTAAAAGTGTTACATCTGCATTATTTGCTATATGATATTGTTCCATTTTTTCAAAATCAATATCAATGAAAACATCGGCTAATAAGAATACAAAGTTTTCTTTTAGTTTATCTTTTAGAAAATATAGTGAACCAGCTGTCCCAAGTGGCTTTTGTGGATCTTCTTCAACATAGGATATGTTTAATCCAAATTGTTTACCATCTCCAAAATAGTCTTTGATAACATTTCCTAGATGGCCAATGATAACCGTAATATCAGTGATTCCATTTTTCTTTAAATTCATCATTTGATGATATAAAATTGGATATCCTGATATTTCTAGCATTGGCTTAGGAATTACATCTCCAGTTATTTCGGAAATTCTTGTTCCTTTTCCTCCCGCCTGAATAACTGCTTTCATGTTAGTAATGTTCCTTTATAAATTTTGCTGTTTCTCTTACTGATTCATCAGAAGTATGGTGTGCTTGCCATCCGGCATTATGAATTTTTGTTAAATCATATTGGAATTTTGGAACGTCACCTTTCCATCCAACATTACCGCCTGTATACTTATACTCAACATTTTCATATCCTAATTCTTCACAAACGATATCTGCTATTATTGTAACACTTGTTGCGGTTTCTACGCCTGCATTATAAATTTCTACACCTTTTTTCATTTCAATATCTAGAGTAAATTTAATGATGGCATCAACTAAATCTAATACATATAAATATGGTTTAGTTTGAGTTCCATCACCTAAGATTTCTAATTCATTTGGATTTTTTTGTAATTTTTTTACAAAATCGAAGATAACACCATGAGTTAGATTTGGCCCAATAACATTTGGAAATCTGAAAATTACTGTATTAAAATCATTCATAAAGCTATAAGAAGAAATAAAACCTTCTGATGCATATTTAGCTCCACCATAGTATGAGATTGGATGTAAATCACCTGTTACTTCTGTTAATAATTCTTTTTTATCTCCATAGATTGCAGAAGTTGATGAGAAAAATAAATTTTTGATGTTTTCTCTTCTCATATATTCTAACACTGTATAAGTTGTCATAAATGTGTCATTATAATCAACACTTGGATTTTTTCCACCTTTTTGGATATCTGAGTTTGCTGCTAAATGATATACAATATCAATGCTTTCATTTTTAAGCTGTTCACAAAACTTTTCTGTTTCTTCAATGTTAATGTTATAAAATTTATAGTTTTTATTGTCTTTGAAGCAGTCTACATTTTCTTGTTTGCCTAATGTAAAGTTATCAACTACTACAACTTCAAGTCCTCTTTCTAATAAATTCCTTACTAAGTGAGTTCCGATAAATCCTGCTCCACCTGTTACTAATGCTTTCATTTTTACCTCCTAATTTACAAATATTACGGTTGTACCTTGATGGTCAAATTTAAATTCCATTTCTGGCAAATCGCTCATTTCTTTTCTAAATTTTTCTTGTTTTTCTTCTGGGACATAGAATAGGAAGAATCCGCTTCCACCAGCTCCTAAAAGTTTACCGCCGGTTGCTCCAGCTTTAATGCCTCTTTCGTACCATTCGTCGAATTGAGGATTGCTAATTCCAGATGCTAGAGTTCTTTTAATTTTCCAGTTTTCATCTAGGATTTTGCCTACTGCATCAATGTTGTTGTGTTCTAATTCATATTTTAAGTCGTAGGTCATTTCCATAATTCTTTTTTGGCCTTCTTCTTTATCTTTAGCACTAACTATATTTTTAGATTGCTCTTCTAAAATTGCAGATGCTTTATGTTCACCTCCTACATATAGCATTATCAGATTTTTTTCTAATTGCTTAAATGCTTCGTGATCCATTAAGACAGGTTCAACATCTACTGAACCATCTTTATTAAATTTATAAAAATTTAGTCCACCAAATGCTGCTGCGTATTGGTCTTGCTTTCCGTTCGTAGTATGAACAATATTATTTTCCATATTACATGCTGCAGCTGCAACATCTGGTTTGGAAATATATTCTCTTTTATAACATTTTAAGTTCTTAATTAGACCTACTGTAAATGAACTAGATGATCCTAATCCTGTTCCTGATGGTACATCGGCTATTGAAGTTATTTCTAATCCCTCTAATCCTTCCTGTTTTAAACATTCTCTAAATATGTTGTGCTCTATATCATTGATATTTTGAACTGTTTCTGTTTTAGAGTATTTTAATACGGTTGTTTTTTTATCGAAAGATGGATGACTAGTTATGTACATGTATTTATTTATTGTTGTACTTAGTACACATCCTCCATGTTTTTCATAAAATGACTTTATGTCACTTCCACCACCACATAGACTTACTCTAAATGGAGTTCTTGTTATAATCATTGTAACACCTTCCTTTAATTTATAATTTAATTATAACCTATTTCATTAATTTTTTATAATATTCGTCGCAGATTTCTTTAGTGTCGCCCATTTTAACAATTTTACCGTGATCTAGCCAAATAACTTTACTGCATAATTCTTTAATACTATCTATAGAGTGTGATACATAAAGTACAGTAGTTCCGCCTTCGATCATCGACATCATCTTGTTTTTACTTTTTTCTTGAAATTTGATATCACCTACTGATAAAATCTCATCAACTATTAGAACTTCTGGATCAACTATTGTTGATATTGAGAATGCTAATTTAGAGACCATACCTGATGAAAAGTTCTTAACTGGAACATCAAGAAAATCTTTTAATTCTGAGAACTCTACAATTTCGTCAAATTTTTGTTCTAAGAATTCTTTCGAGTATCCTAAAATTGCTCCATTTAGGTAAATGTTTTCTCTTGCGGTTAATTCTCCGTCAAATCCTGCTCCAAGTTCAATCATTGGAGATATTTTGCCATTTACTTCTACTGTTCCTGTTGTTGGTTTATATACGCCACTTACTACTTTAAGAAGTGTACTTTTTCCAGCTCCATTAGCACCAATAATTCCAACGACATCGCCTTTGTTTATTCTAAAATCAATATCTTTTAATGCCCAAAAATAATCCTTCTTTTTTTTCTTTTTAGGAGTAAAAAGATTTATAAATATCATTTTAAGAGAGTTATCTTTTTCGACTCCTAAGTTAAATTTCATTGAAACATTTTTAAGTATAATCATAAGAGCCTCCTACATGTAATAGACAAATTTGTCTTGTTTTTTTCTGAATATAAACATACCAATAACCATAGTTAGAAAGCCACTTAGGAATAGGACAATAACGTTTGTTATTGATGGACCATTTCCAAATAATACTATTTCTCTTATGGTGTTAATGTATTGATATAATGGATTTAATTTAAAAATGTTTTGCAAGTATGTTGGTAATATTGTAATTGAGTAAAATATTGGGGTAAAGTAGTTTAAGATGGTTAGCAGAATTCCCCAAATATATATTACATCTCTTAAGAATACAGTTACAGTTGATAAGATATATCCTATGCCAATAGTAAACATTAATGCGCATAAGAATACATAAGGTAAGTATAAATACCAGATGTTAATTGTGCATTTTGTTCCAGCTGCTGGATCTCCTGATAATAAGATAATTAGGAAAAATGGAATTAAAGTAAATAGAAAGTTAATTCCTGCAAATAAGCATTTTGCTAATGGGAAGATGTACTTTGGCATGTATACTTTATTTATTAATGAGAAGTTTCCAGTTATTGATGTTAAGCAGTTGTTTGTTGCTTCACTGAAGTAGTTAAATATTAATAAACCACTCATTAGGTAAACTAAGTAGTTAACACCTTCCATATTGAATTTAAACATGTTAGAGAATATTAAGGCCATAACGCTCATCATTAAAAGTGGATATAAGATGCTCCATAATACTCCTAGTGCACTTCTTTTATATTTTACTTTAAAGTCTCTCATTATTAATTGATTTAATAAGAACTTATATTTTTTTAGACTGTATAATATTTTCTTTATCACTTATTAATCACCGCTTTCATTATAACAATTATTTTTGAATATTACTAGATTTACGAATTTTATTAGTGTAAATATCTGCTTGAATCTTTTTGGTTCTTTTATCATTCTGTATAGCCATTCTGTATGCGTTTTCTGATAAAATGCTGGGGCTCTATTTATTTTGCCGCTATAAACGTCTATTGTTCCACCTATTGGCATTATTACTTTTATATCATTAAATTTTTGTTTGTTTTTGATTATAAAGTTTTCTTGTTTTGGAGAACCTAATGCGACAAATAAAAAGTCTGGGTTTGCTTTAAGTATTGTTTTTAGTGCATCTTCTTCATTTATGTATCCATTGATATAGCCACATATGTTTATATTTTTGTATTTTTTTTCTATGTTTTTAATTGCTAGGTCAAGATTTTCTTCTTTGGCACCATATATAAATATTTTGCTTTTTGTTTTGAGAGAAAGTTTGCATAGTTCATCAAACATTTCGATTCCAGCAATTCTTTCTTTTATTTGGCCGTGCTTTAGTTTAGATGCAAGTACTGTTCCAAAGCCGTCTGGAATATTTAAGTTTTCTTTGTTTATTTCACTTACCATCTTTTTATCACGATAAAAATTACAAATTATAAGTGGGTTTGCATTAAATAAGATGTTTCTTTTATTATTTTTAATGTCTTTTTCTAGTTCTTGTAAAATTTCATTTTTTGATTTTGTTGTAACTTTAATTCCTAATATTTTTTCGCTCATAATTCCTCTTAAAAAAATAAATAGTATATTACTATACTATCTATTTAGCACTAATGCCAATTGTTCCTTTAAATGTTCCATTATCATTTTTATCATCTGTATAGTAAATATTAACTGTGTATGTGTGTACTGAATTTTTGCCTTGGGCAAATGTGCCTGGGCCCATTGTTATGTTTGTAGTTCCATTAAGTTCTTTTGCAGGTTTAATATTTTCAATTACTGTGCCACTATCTGAGTAGTTATTGCTTACAATATTATATCTTAATGACCCGTTTTTAAAGGTGTTTTCGTTAATTACTAATGTTACGTAATAAGATATGTTTTCTTTACTATTATTTGTTCCAGTTAAGGTAAATGTTTTGCTTACTACTGGAGTGTTCTTTGCTTTAGGGCTTGAAAACTCGATTGTATTTGAGCCACTAAAGGCGATGTTAATATCACCATTTTGTAATTTTAGATTTTCTGGTTTAGCGTTACTACTATCGTTTACGCTTAAATATGAGTAGCTTCTACCAATTGCTATTACTACTAAGATTGCTACTAAAAGTACGTTAATAATTAGACGTTTATTTTTTTCCATAGTTATCACCTAATTATAATTATAGAGGAAATATTTGTTTTTGGCTAGTATTAGTTGATTATTTTTAGAATTTTTACGAATTTTATATTTTTATTATCATGAAAAATTTAAATATTTAGAATTTAATTTTTGTAAAGTATTTCCAAAATAGTTTTGACATTTTAATTTTTGCTAGATATAATGAGGTTAGTTATATCCTAAAAGGAGGATAATGGTATAATGAGCGCCAGGCCCTTTATGGGTGACGAGGTCAGTGGAGTATCGAAATATTCGGCGGGTGCCACTGCGGTAGGAAAATCGTTAGATTATTTATAAAAAATAAAATTAAAATTATAACAACATAAGTAATCTTTCCAGCATTTTTAGTGTGCATTAAAGGAGAGATGATTATGTGTGGTATCGTAGGATACGTTGGAAAGAAAAATGCGATTAAAGTAATTATTAGTGGTCTTGAGACTTTAGAATACAGAGGTTATGATTCTGCTGGTATTGCTTATAGAAATATTAATAATGAGTTAAAAATTATTAAAGAAACTGGAAAGATTGTTAATTTAAAGGAAAAATTAGATTTTAATGAGGAGTCTCATTTAGGAATCGGGCATACAAGATGGGCTACTCATGGGGAACCAAACAAGGTTAATAGTCATCCACATAAAGTTGGAGATATTACGTTAGTACATAATGGAATTATTGAAAATTATGAATCTTTAAAGAAAAGTGATTTGCTTAGTGGTTATTCTTTTGAAAGTGAGACTGATACAGAGGTAGCATGTGCTTTAATAGATTCTTTATATAAGAAAGAGAAAGATATGCTTAAGGCACTTAAGGAAGCACAAAAGATTCTTGTTGGTAGTTATGCTTTTGGAGTACTTGTTAATGGAGATGATAGGCTTTATGCGATGAGAAAGGATTCACCTTTAATTGTTGGTATTGGTAATGATGAAAATTTTATTGCTAGTGATGTTCCAGCTATTTTAGCGTATACGAATAGATATTATTTACTTGATAATAATGATATTGCAGTTATTGATGATAAGAATATTGTTGTTTATGCTGATGGTAAAGAGAAAAAGATGGAAGAACAAGTCTTTGAGTATGATATTGAAACTGCTTTAAAGGGTGGATATGACCATTTTATGCTTAAGGAGATTTATGAACAACCGGAAGTTCTTGATAAGACTATTCATGAGTATTTAAAGGATGGTGAGTTTATTGGGCTGCCTGATTTAACTAAATATAATAGAATTGATATTGTTGCTTGTGGTAGTGCTTATAATGTTGGATGTATTGCTAAGTTTATTTTTGAAGACTATGCTAATGCAGAGGTTAATACTTATATTGCTAGTGAGTATAGATATAAGAAGAATTTTTTAGATGAAAAGAGTTTACTTATTGTTATTAGTCAGTCTGGTGAGACTGCAGATACTCTTGCTTCTTTAAGATTAGTTAAGGAAAAAGGTGTTGATACGCTTGCGATAGTTAATGTTGTTGGTTCTTCTATTGCTAGAGAAGCTAAAGATGTTTTGTATATTAAGGCTGGGCCTGAGATAGCAGTTGCTACTACGAAGGCATTTACTGCTCAGTGTGCACTACTTAGTTTGCTTGCATTTAAGATGGCTAGTGATAAGAAGTTATTAAGTGAGGAAGACAAGAAGAATATTATTAATAGTTTTTATAGTATTGGTGATGATGCAGATAATTTATTAAATAATGCTTCTAGTTCTAAAAAAATAGCTGAAAAGATATATACTTCTCATGATATTTATTTCTTAGGAAGAAAGGTTGATTATGCGGTTGCTTTAGAGGGCTGCTTAAAACTTAAAGAAATATCTTATATTCATAGTGAGGCTTATCAATCTGGTGAACTTAAGCATGGGTCTATTGCTTTAATTAGTAAGGATACACCTGTTATTAGTATTATTACTGATGATGATATTGCTCTTAAGACATTAAGTAATATTAAGGAGACTAAAACAAGAGGATCATATAGTATAGTGCTTTCTTCTGTAAGTGATGAACATATGAAAGAAGCTGCAGATGAATTTATTGAAATTAGAAAAACTAGTTCGTTTGTTATGCCAATACTTCCAGTTATTTATTTACAATTAGTAGCTTATTATGTTGCTAAGTTAAATGGTTGTGATATTGATAAGCCAAGAAATTTAGCTAAGTCTGTTACTGTTGAATAATTAATAAAATTATGCATTTAAAAACTGATATAGATTTTTTATATCAGTTTTATTTTTTGTCTCTTTTATCGTGAATAAATAAAATATCGGTTTTTAGAATTAATGTTATTAGTACTGCTAGTAATATAATATAGAGAATAATTGCTTGGTGATTGTCTCCTAGAACATAAAATATTGAAATTGCTGCACATAAGGCATCAACTGCATACATGATTAGGACTGTTTTCTTTGTTGATTTGTTTAGTTTAAGTAACTGATGATGAATGTGTTCTTTGTCTGGAGCACCGATATTGCCACCTTTAAGTAGTCTTCTAAAGATTGCTAAGATTGTATCAATAATTGGTAAGAATAAGATAAGTAGTGGTACTATTAGAGAAGTTACTGTTGCAGCTTTAAAGCCTAATAGAGATATAACAGCAATCATGAATCCTAAAAATGTACTTCCAGTGTCTCCCATAAAGATAGATGCTGGATTAAAGTTGTATACTAGAAATCCTAAAGTTGCTCCTAGCATAATTAAACATAATGTTACATCTAAACCATTTAGTCTATTTAAGAAATAAGCAATTATTGCAATAGTTAAGAAGTATATTGAACTTGTTCCTGCGGCTAGGCCATCTAAACCATCTATTAAGTTAATAGCGTTCATGATTGCCGTAATAAATATTATGGTTACTGGCTGGCTAATAACACCAAATGAGATATTTAAGCCGAAGGCACTTAGTTCTGATATATAAATGTTTCCGTAGTATACTACAATAGATGAAGCAATAAGCTGCACGATAAATTTGTATTTAGCAGATATCGGTTTTATATCATCAAAGATTCCTAGAAGAATTATGATAAAGCCACCAATAAGTATTGAGTTCATTTGAACTGTTGGTTCAGCAAAGAAGATATAGCCAATTAGAAATGAACTAAATATTGCAAGTCCACCTAGTCTTGGCATAGGTTTTTTGTGTACTTTTCTTTCGTTTGGATAGTCAATTGCACCTACATGTTCTGCTATCTTTTTTACAATTGGTACTAGTAATACACTTGATATAAATGTAACAAGTAAAATTATTAGAATACTATTTCCGTTAACTGCATATTTCATTTAATCACTTCCTTTAATATTATTATACACTACTCTTTTATAAATAAAAAGAAATTTAGTAGGTAATATCTACTAAATATAATCCGTTTGACGGTGCTGTTGTGTAGCCGGTAGTATTTTTTTCTTTTTCTAACATTTCTTTGATGCTTTCTACATCTGCTTTTTCTTCACCTATTTTAATAAGAGCACCAGTTAAATTTCTAACCATGTATCTATAGAAACTTTTACCAATGAAGGTTATAACTAGGATATCTTTCTTTTTAGTAAATTTTATTTTATATATTATACTATTATAGTTTTCTCTTTCACCACTGGTAAAAGCTTTATATGAGTGGAAACCTAGTAGAAGTTTTGCTGCTTTTTTCATTTTTTTAATATTTAGTTTATGACAGTAGTTATATAGATAATCGTTATCTAAGGCATCAAATTCACCCATGTTTATTACGTACTGATAAGTTTTTGTTACAACACTAAATCTGGCGTGAAAGTTATTGTCAACTTTTTCACAATAATTTACATGAATGTATGGTTCAACTAGTGAGTTTATGGCATTTTTTAGTCTATCTTCTGGGATATTTACATTAAGATCAAAGTGAATCATTTGATTATAAGCGTGCACTCCCCTATCTGTTCTTCCAGCTCCTTTAACTACGACAAGACTTTTATTTATTTTGGTTAGAGCTTTTTCTAAAGTTTCTTGGATGTTTAGTTTATTTTTTAGTCTTTGAAATCCATAAAATTTACTTCCATCATAACTAATACTTGCTTTATATCTCATTAAAATACACTCCTATATATTGCTTTTAATAGTTCTTTAGTTTCTAAATAATATTCAAGCTCGGCGTTTTTTTCTTTGTTTGCTTCGTCTATGAAGTTGATAATTTCATTCTTAGGAATGAAGCCAGCTTTGATTCCATTTATGATTGTACCTTGATATTTAATTATTTGATTTTTCATTACAATAATATCTTTACTAATATTATTTAAATAAACTGGATTATTACTAATTATTATGAATTTAATTTTCATTGATGCGTTTATAAGTCTTATGAAGTTAAGAAATTTATTTTTGTATTTTTCACAGATGCAAGCATCAGTATTATATAAGATTATAACTTTGGGCTTTTTGTAAATTGTAAATAATAGTTTGGTGCACATTTCTTCATATGAACTAAGTTCAGTTATTTTTTTCTTACTAATATCAGTTAGTTTTAAATTAGTAAAGTATTCTTTATTTTTTATGTATGTTTTTACTTTTTTATTTGGTTTAAGAGATATATGATTAATATTTGGTGACAATATTTCAAGGTCATTTATTTCACCCATAAATGAGATAAAGTTTTTATTTGATAAGATAAGATTGTCTTCATTTAAATACATTATTTCCATATTTCACCTATTAATGTTTTTTCGTCAAAGTAATCATTTTTTAGTAGGTCATAGTAATTTAGCCCACTACTTAGTTCAATTATAAATGGCATTTTCATTCCGTATTTGCTTAGTAGTTTTTCATCTTTTAGAAGAATTTCCGTTTTTCCATAATCAGCCACTTTATAGTTGTCAATTATTAGGATATAGTTTCCTAGTAAAAGTTCTTCTTTGTTATTGGTTACACTTAAAATAGTAATATTGTTTTCTTTGGCATATTTAAGAAGTTTCATTTTATTTTCAATTGTTAAGTAAGTTAAGAGGTTATCTATGCCGAGAATGCTAGGGTTTATTATTAGAAGTGATAAGATTTTAATAAGAATTTTTTCATTTTCTTTTAAGAGGTTTATTTTAGAAACTAGTAACTCTTCGATGTTAAAGTATTTTGCTATATTTTTAATTTTTTCGGTTGATAGGTCTCTAGAGATACCTAATTTATCTTGATAATAGATTAGTTCTTCTTCGGCATATTCTGTGTTAAATTTATTATCATTAAAGACTACTGCAATATTTTTTTGCAGGTAGTCGAGTGGTAGGTTTTTTATATTTTGGCCATCTATGAATATATCAGTTGATGGTATTTTGTTTATTAGTTTTTTTAATAAGTATGTCTTACCAGATGCTGGCAAGCCAATTATATTTACAACCCCATCTAATTTTATATTTAGATTATATTCTTGTATTTCTAGTTTTTCCATTAGATATTCCCCCATCCATTATAATTATTATAACATAGCATTTTTCATATTCAATAAGCAAATAAAAAAAATTAGCAATTTTGCTAATTTGATAGGTATTCTACAGCTGCATTTAACTGTGTGTCTTCAACTATTTGACCTTCTTCTGTACTTTCAGGTAGTTCTTTTTCAACATCTGGGGTTAAGCCAACACCATCAATACAATTACCTTCTGGAGTAAGCCATCTAGCTGTTGTATATTTAATCATTGCTCCATCACTAAGATTTGATGTTTGTTGTACTTTGCCTTTTCCGTATGATTTAGTACCAATTAGTGATGCCCCATAACTATATTTTAAGGCAGCTGCTAGGACTTCTGATGCGGATGCAGAACTACCATTAATTAAGATGCCTACTTTGTATGAGCGTTGTTCTTCTGTTTCATCTTTAGTTATTTCAGTTTTATTTTTATTTTCTAAGGAGTAGATTGTTTTACCTTTTTCAATGAATAGTTCGGCTATTTTCGTTGCTTCGTTTAGGTAACCACCAGTGTTGTTTCTAACGTCAATTATAAGTGAATCTATATTAGAAGATTCTATTTTTTTTAGTTCTTTGTTAAACTGTTCATAAGCCGTATCAGAAAATTTAGTAAGTGCAATATATCCAATTCTTTTTTCGTTTTGTTCTATAACTTTACTAGATACTGCTGGGTTGTAGAGGGTTTTTCTTTTAACGTTAAATGATAGTTCTTCCTCACCTCTTTTGATTGTTATTTTGACAGTATCTGTTTTACTTTCTTTTATTAAGGTGCCAAGTTCTGTGGATGTTTTTTCAGCTACGCTTTCATCGTTAACTTTGGTGATTATGTCACCGGTTAGGATACCTGCTTCTTTTGCTGGTGTATCATCATAAACATTTATTATTTCAAATTCTTCATTGTCATTTTTAGTAAATAAAACACCGATGCCTTCATATGTTCCAGTTAAAGATGATGTAAGATATGACTTACTACTTTCGTTTAGGTAGGTTGTGTATGGGTCACCTAAATAGTTTAGCATACCTTGAATTGCTGCATCTATAAGGGCTTCTTCGTTAACGTTATCATAATAGTTATCAAGTATTTGGTTATAAGATTTTACGAATTCTTGTAAGTGTTTATTATTTGATGTATTTTGTTTTCCAGTATTTATATTTCGGTATGCAATATAGCCGGTTCCAAGGCTCATTATTAATGAAGAAATTACAGAAATAACGATTACTTCCCATAGTTTAAATGTTGGTTTTTTGCTTTCTTTTTTCATACGACTCTCCATAATAATAATATCATAGTTTTTATATTTTTAGTTATAAAAAATAGACTTTTACGTCTATTTTAATACTTTATCATAACTTTCAGTATATGCTGATATTACTTTACCATTTTTAATTAGGTAAAGAGCACTGCCATTTACTTTTACTTCTTCACTGCTTACAGGATTTTTGTTTGTTGTATCAGATACTGCTATTTTATTTAAGCCATCGTTTAAATCAATGAAGTAAATTTTTTTAGCATTGTCTTTTGCTCTATATGTTTTAACGATATTGTTGTATACGGCACTGTTGTCATCTGTGCTATCATAGATAAAAGCATAATATTCATCGTATGGGCGATTAAACATTGTCCCAATTGTTGCTTCATCATAATTAAATGTGACTTCTGAAGTATTATTGTTTTCTTTTTTATTTAACACTTTTTCAGTTAGGAAGTATAACCCGGTTGCTATTAAAGCAATTATAACTGTTATGATGATTAAGTTTCTTATTTCACTTGAATCTTCACTTTCATATTTTTTTAATCTTTTTTGTTTCATCTAAACCACCTTGCATATATTATATCACAAGTTCTTTAAAAAAGAAGCCTTTTTGTTTAGGCTTCTCAAATATTACTTCATGATATCGTTAATTCTTTTGAATTAGATTGATATTATGAGGCAAATTGTGCACTAAGTAATATTCGTGTGCACATTAGTATTTTAGTCATTTTTGATGGTATTAATTCTTCCAGTTTTTTCCATTTCGTCATTATCAAATTTAACAGTTAGGCTTAGACCAATAACAAGGATACAGCTTAAAAAGTAGATCCAAAGCATGAGTACTGCAATATTAGATAATCCAGCATAGAAGATATCATATCTAGCAAAGTGAGATATATAATAACTATATATTTCAGTTGTTATTATCCAGCCAGCTGCTGTGAATATTGCTCCTAAGTTAATTTGAGAGGCTGGAATGCTTTTGTTTGGAGCCATAGTAAATATCACTTTAATAAAGATAAAGATAATTAGCCAAGATATCGGTCCTTGCATTATTTCAAGAATACTTGTTATGACTGATTTTATATTGAAGTAGTCAATTGCATTTATTATTTTTTCACCAAATACTGGTACTAATAAAATGAATAAGTAAAGTACAACAATTAGTAAAGTCATAAGTATTGCTTTAATTCTTCTTTTAATCCATGACGTTTGTTTGCAACCATAGATTTCGTTTGCACTAAAGATTATGGAGTCTGCTGCATTTGATGATAAGTATGCCATTGTTATAATGATTACTAATAATTTAGCATCGATTGTTTTACCGTCAATAATAGGAACGATCATATTCACTATGTTATCATTGAAGTTTGCTTTGATTAATTCAATAATGGAATCAATAGATATATTAAATAGTGATGCTCCATAGCCAATTAAGGTTACTATTGGAACTAGGGATAGTATTAGAAAGAATGCTATTTGTCCAGGAAGAGCCATCATGTATGGTTTGTTAAGAATTACCCATACGTCTTTTAAAAACTTTGTTACGCTAGTTTTTCTTTTTTCAATTATAGTATTAACTTTCTTTTTCATTTGTCTCAATCGTTTCTTTGTTTTCACGCATTTGAATACTAGCTTCATTGATGGCATCATCTAATAATTTAAGGTCATCTACTATCATACTAAAGCCAATGGCAGCACCATATTCATATGGTAGTGTTTTAAATTCTTTTACTAATTTTTTAATATAGTTAATAACTTGTTTTTCAGTGTAACCTACAAGATATACCATAAATTCGTTACCATCTGTTCTCATTATTTCTGAGTTATCAAGTTGGGTTTTTATTAGAATACCTGCAGATGCTTTAATTTGTTTGTCGCCCTCTTCATGACCAAATGTATCATTTATATATTTTAAGTTGTTTAAGTCAATTACGATAACTGCTTGTGGATAAATTGTATTTTTATTCCATACGTCCATTTTTTCATTTAAGTAGTTACGATTTTTTAGACTTGTTAACATATCGATAAATTTTAATTTTTCATCTTTACGGATTTTAGTATCTAATTTAATGTGCTTTTTAGAAGCAATAACTACACCAATAATTATGACACCAATTGATACTGCGACAAGGATGTATTTTGCTACTACGCCTGCAATATTTTCTTGAGCGTTAGTTTGACTATATGTGTCTAAACCTTCAGATAAGATTTTGTTGTCGTCTAAGAATAATGAGTAGTTACTAAATAATTTATAGAAAGCATCGTCGTTTGTTTGATATCTAAATTCCATATTGTTTGGAATATATCCACTATAATTAATAATGCTATTTTTTATTTTTTTGTTGTGATATAGGTTGTAAGCGTTAGCATCGATAGCTATTGTATATCCTTTATTATAAGCTTTGATTAAGTGACTTATGTTTTTAACTTGTTTAGTTATTGTTTTGCTATCTAAATAATTTGCTAATTTGCTTCCTTTTATAACATATACAGTATCACTTACATAAGAGATATCTGATACTTTGTTACTGTTTTCATAATTATTTATTATATAGTATTTATAAGGTAAATTAAGTTTGATTGTATAATCATTTAATGTTTCATCTGTATTGTTGATCATTATATCAACATCTTTGTTATTGTATGCTTTAATTAAACTACTATCGGTTTTATATTTAGTATAAGTAAAGTCGGTGTTTACAAATTTACTAAAGTCTGTTAGATATGAAAATAAGATACCACCAGTTTTATTACCACTTAGAGATGTATAGGCTGGATTTTCAGTAAAACCTATTTTATATGTTTTACTGGTTAGTTTATCTGTATCTAGTCCAGTTAGAGCTAGTTTTTCAACAAATAAGTTATAAAGGTTTGTATAGTAAGATTTTTCATATTCATCGTTATACCAAATATTGTAAAATTTATTTACGATACTATTTAATATTTCATCTGTTCCAAGGTGAATGTAGTAGTATTTTTTTAGTTCTGGTAAATGGTATGTTATTATATAATTTTTTTCAAGAATTTTATCAATGTATTCATTTAAAGGCACTAGTGCGTAGTCAATTGCTTTATCTTCTAGACCTTGTGCTAGAGCTGTATCTGATTCATAAGTTACAAAGGTGCTTGTAATTTTATATCCTTTTGAGATATATGCAATGCCCTCATTTAGTCCACCAATTTTTTTGCCATTTAAGTCTGCAGGTTCGTTAATTAGTTCTCTGTTTTTAGAGATTAGTACGTAATGATCAGTAAATAATAGTAATCCTTCTTCTGGTTTACTTTCAGATACAGTTAATCCGAGAGAAGTGTTAGTTTTATAGTCTGATACATTTTTGTTTATTGATATACCATATTCTTTTGATAGTTCATCAAAGAATTCGTTTACGGTTCCTTTACCATCGGTACTAAATACATTTAAATTGTTTGGTAGATTAATAGTTACGATACTTGTTTTATTTTTATCTATCCATTCTTTTTCTTTAATATTTAATTGATTACTATTTTTAAATGTTGTTAAGTAAATTACTGCTCCAGTGGCGATTAATAGTATGATGATTATAATGGTCACTACTATTTTTTTATTTTTTTTCATAGTTTCCTACTTTCTCTCACTTTGTTTAATCCATGATATAAGTGTTGCATCACTTTTTTTATAACCCATTAGTGGGAAAAATTTTGCATTGTCATCTTCTGCTGTGTTTGTGAAGATAAAGTTAATATCATAGAATTCTTTTTCTTCAGTTGATAAGTACTCTAATGATTTGATTGCTATGGCTTGGGCATCTTCAGTAGTTCCTTCTTTAAGTTCTATTATAAGATAGATTATTTTGCCTTTTAAATCAAATGTTACTTTGTTTATTTTTTCGTTTTCTTTTATTTTTCCTTCGATTTCTTTTTGCTTATCATCTGATATTTTTACGCTTTCAATTCCATATAGTCTTTTACCATATACATCTGTTCTTGTTTGCTCAATGAAGTAGTAAACAAAAGCTGATGCGATTAGAATAATACAAACAATGCTTACAATCATAAGAATGCAATATATACGGTTATTTTGATAGAACCCCTTTAATTTTTTCATAATCTTTCACCTCTTTAAGTATCTTTATTATACTATATTACTTATTACTTTTCAATTTACTCTTTAAGAGAAAAGAAAAAGCAAATTATGCTTCTTCTAACATTTTTTGAAAATCTTGTTCACTCCATATAGGAATGTTTAGTTCTTTGGCTTTGTCATATTTGCTTCCTGGATTTGTACCAACTAGAACTGCTGATGTTTTTTTAGTTACTGAAGAACTCCATAAACCACCATTTTCTTCAATGATTTCTTGTATTTGATCTCTTGTATAGTTTTCTAGGGTTCCGGTAACAACGATTCTTTTTCCATTTAGGAATGATGACTCATTAGTTTTTTTACCTAGATATGTCATATTAACATTTACATTTTTTAAGTCTTCAATTACTTTCATGTTGTCTTCATTTGTGAAGAATTCAGTTATGCTTTTGGCTAGGATTGGACCGATGTCAGGAATATTATTTAGTTCTTCGAATGAAGCGTTTGCTAGATTATCTAGAGTTAGATATTTTTTAGCAATTAGTTTAGCATTTTTTTCACCAATTCCTTTGATACCAATAGCAAATAAGAATTTTTCTAGGGAGTTGTGTTTTGACTTTTCAATTGAGTCAAGTAAGTTATCAACACTTTTTGGTCCAAATCCTTCTAGTTCAATTAGTTCTTCTCTACGGTCTTTTAAGTTATAGATATCAATTAGTTTAGTTATGATACCCATGTTGTAGAAGTCTTCTATTATTCTTTCACCTAGGCCATCAATATTCATGGCTATACGATCTGTATAGTGAATAAGTGATTCGATATTTCTTGCAGGGCATTTGTCATTTGGACATTTTAAGTCGATTCCAGATAATGTTGGAATAAGTTCTGCATTACATATTGGACATGTGTCTGGCATTATGAATTCTTTTTCGTTACCAGTTCTTTCATTTATTACAGGCCCTACTACTTCTGGGATAACATCTCCTGCTTTTCTTACGAGAATTGTGTCACCAATAAGTAATCCTTTGTCTTTAATATATTCACGGTTATGTAGGGTTGCTCTTCTTACGGTTGAGCCCATAATTTTAATTGGTTCGAATACTGCGTTTGGAGTTATTAAACCGGTTCTACCGACTGTGCAGACGATATCAGTTAATTTTGATTTTACTTCTTCAGCTGGGAATTTGTATGCAATAACCCATTTTGGATATTTAGCAGTGTTGCCAAGTTCTTTTTGCATGTGGATATTGTTTACTTTAATAACAATTCCGTCAATTTCGTAAGGAAGAGAGTCTCTTTTTTCAGTCCACTCTTCAATGTAGTCTAATATTTCATTTACATTATGAACTAGTCTTATATTAGGGTTTACGATAAAGCCAAGATGTTTTAAGTCCATAAGGGCTTCATAATGAGTTTGTCTTTTAGTTTCTGGGACATGATAAAGAAAGGCATCAAGATTTCTTGATTTTGCGATACTACTATCTAATTGTCTAATACTACCTGCGGCGGCATTTCTGGGATTTTGAAATAATGGTTCACCATTTTTAGCACGTTCTTCATTTAGTTTTTCAAAACTTTTTTTAGGCATGTAGATTTCTCCACGAAGTTCAATATCTACTGGTTCAGTTAATCTTAGTGGGATAGTTTTGATGGTTTTTACGTTATGGGTGATATCTTCCCCAATAGTTCCGTTTCCTCTAGTTGCAGCACTTTTAAAGATCCCTTTTTCGTATGTTAGAGATACTGCTAGGCCATCTATTTTAAGTTCACAGACGTAACTAGGATTAGGAAATTCTTTACGAATTCTTTCATCAAAAGCGACTATTTCGGCTTCGTTAAAGACATCAGCGATACTAAACATTGGATGTTTATGAGTTACTTTTTGGAATTCACCAATTACTTCACCACCTATTTTTTCTGATGGAGAGTCTTTTCTTTTTAGTTCTGGGTATTTTTCTTCAATATCTAGTAGTTCACTCATCCAGTTATCATATTCTCTATCGGTTACAGATGGGTTGTCTAGCGTGTAGTATTCTACGTTTGCTTTTTCAATTAGTTTTATGAGTTCGTCATATCTTTCTTTCATGTTCTTTTCCTTTCAGATTACTCTTTTATTATAATCCATTTATTTGTAATTATAAAGAAGTTCTCTTTCTTTTAAATATCTTTTTAGAAATTGGTTATCTAGACTATATAGGTAATCTATAATATCATTAAATTCTGTTTGTTTTTGTTCTTTATAGTTTTCCGCTAATATTAGTTTTAGGTAAGGACTATTTTCGTTATTTTTTCTTATTATATGAATGTTTTCGTCATAGATGTTTGAACCTTTTTCAGTTGTAAAATAAATTAGATGAACTTCTTCTTTTGATGTTTCTTTTATAAAGTTTAAGATATCTAGGTCATCATTGAATTGTTCTTTATTTTCATTAATGTTATAGTCCATGAGTACTATCTTTGATTTATTTTTAAAGATTGTGTAGCTTCTTACGTTTTCTTCTTCATGAGTGAAATAGTTTAATAGTTCAAAGTCTTCAGCATTTAATATTAGTTTTAATGTGTTAATTATAAAGTATTTAGTATTAGGATTATCTATAAGATATTTAATGGTTATAGGATTTAATAGTGAGATGTATTTCATAGTACCTCCTATTTATATATGTTGTAAGTCTTTAACCAATTTCCTTTTTTTTAATTAATTTTTTTAATACTTTTGTGATTTTTCATTAGTTTTTTGATGCCAGTTTTGAATGCTACAGAGATTAGTGAGCCATCACATTTAACGACTACGCCGGTTCCATATTGTTCGTGGCTGATGATACTTCCTTCAGTAATATCATTATTGTCGTTTGTATACATTTGCTTTTTATCTATTACTTTATTTTCTTCTTTAGGGCCTATTTTTTCGATTAGTTTTTCGTCTATTTCACTTATGAATCTTGATGGAATGTTCATATTTTCTTTTCCATAAAGCATTCTTCTTTTAGCGTTTGTTAGGTATAAACGTTCTTTTGCTCTAGTGATACCTACATAGCATAGTCTTCTTTCTTCTTCAAGGTTATTTTCCATTAGGGACATGTTGTGAGGGAATAGTCCTTCTTCCATGCCGACTAGGAATACTACAGGAAATTCTAGGCCTTTAGCACTATGGAGGGTCATAAGGGTTACAACATCACCATCTTCTGTGTGATTTGAGATGTCTGCAATTAGGGATACTTCTTCTAGGAAATCTCCTAAGTTTGCGGAACCAGTTCTTTCTTCAAAGGATGCGGTGATACTTTTAACTTCCATTAAGTTTTCTAGTCTGATTTCATCTTCTAGAGCTTTACTGCTTTCTAGTTCTTTTTTCATGCCAGAGCGTTCTAGAACTTCATCAATTAGTTCAGTAAGAGACAAGCTTTCACTTCTTTTAATTAGGTCCTCAATTATTTCTTTAAATTCTAATTCTTTTCTTGTTTCTAATGCATCAAACATGCTGATGTTTTGCTGTTTAGCGCGCTCTTCGATTGCTGCTATAGCGCTCTCACCTATACCTCTTTTTGGTGTGTTAATTACTCTTCTTAAACTTATTTCGTCGTGTGGGTTGTAGATTAATCTTAGATAACTGATAAGGTCTTTAATCTCTTTACGATTGTAGAAGTAGTAACTACCAAATACTTTGTAAGGGATGCCTTTTGCTAGGAAAACGTCTTCAATAGCACGTGATTGAGCATTGGTTCTATAAAGGATAGCGATATCTTCGTTTTTATATCCTTCACTAAGCAGGTGTTTTATTTCGTCAATTACTAAGGCAATTTCATGTTTTTCATCATATGCACGCATATATTTTATTTTTACGCCGTCTCCATTATCTGAAAACAGTTTTAAGTCTTTGCGTTCTGTGTTGTGTTTAATTACTTCGTTTGCTGCTGATAGAATGTTATTGGTACTACGATAGTTATGCTCTAATTTAATGACTTTTGCACCTTTAAAGTCTTTTTCAAAGTTAGAAATATTTCTAAAGTCTGCTTGTCTAAAAGCGTAGATGCTTTGGTTCATATCACCTACGACGAAGATGTTTTTGTATTTATTAGATAACATTACTGATAGTTTGTACTGAACTGGGTTTGTATCTTGATACTCGTCTATGAGAATGTATCTATATTTATCTTGGTAGTACTCTAAGATATCTTTACGCTCTTTAAATAGATTAACTGGTAGTAGTAATAGGTCATCAAAGTCCACTGATGCACTGGTTTTTAGTTTATTGTTGTATCTGTGATAGACCTCTACGACTACTTTATCCATTGGAGTGTTAAATAGTCTATCTAGTTCACCATCTGTTAGCATTTGGTTTTTGATAAAGCTGATTCTATTTCTTACGTATGATGGTGAGTATTGTTTATAGTCTAGGTTCATTTCTTTTAGTAACTTTTTGATGATAGTATTAGTGTCATCACTATCTATTATGGTAAAGTTGTTTGGTAAACCTAGTATGTCATGGTTTTCCCTTATGATACGGACTCCTAAAGAGTGGAATGTTCCAATGAATGAGGAAACATCACCGATAAGGTTTGATACACGATCACGCATTTCAGCTGCTGCTTTATTGGTAAATGTTATTGCTAAGATGTTGTATGATGGGATGCCTTCTTCAATTAAGTAGGCTATTCTAGTTGTTAGTACTTTAGTCTTACCTGAACCAGCACCAGCCATTACTAGGACTGGTCCATCTATAGTTTTTACTGCTTCGATTTGTTCTTTGTTTAAATTTTTTAATAATTCCATAATTGTGCCTTTCATTTTCTGATATAAATATTATAGCAAATAAAAAAAAGAATTCCAAGAAAATTGTAGCGAACAATTGTATTTTTCTTAAATTCTTTTAGATGTATTTTGAATCACTTTGGATTAAACCTTGAGCGATTAGTTTGTATAGCATTTTTTCATAGTTGTATGGTTCTTCTGTAAAAGCAATTTCATGAAGTTTATTTTTGTTGATATAAATATTAGTATACTTAGCATTTGATGCGGTGATGATTTCTTCTTCTAGAAGCCTTTTAACAACGTTTTTGTATGACACTTTATAAGTGTTACTATAAGCAATTATTTCATTAAAGTGGATCTTTGTTCTTTTTTCGCCAAATTCTATTTTTAAAGATTTTTCTGGCATTAGAAGTGCTCTGGCAAAGTTTTCGGCTAGTTCTTCTTTATTATTGTTTGACATGATTAGAAGTTCACCTAAATATTTTGCGACTAGGTATCTTTGTTCATAGCCGTTTTCAGCAACTGGCACGATTATGACTGGTATATTATTAATTATTTCAAAGAAGCCATCAAATAAGCCTTCACTTACTTTTTTAGGTACAGTTAATATTATTATGTTGTGATTTTCTAGTAAGTATATAAGGTTGTGAATTGGTGCTTCGATTGGAATTTGGAAGAAAATTCTTAGTTTTGTTGCTAGGCTTTGAGCTTCTTTGTTAGTGTTAACTAGATGGACACCAAATTTGTTATGTAAGGTTATACCTGAAAGTTTTAGTAAGTTAAAATAATTTTCAATTTTATTGTTTATGTAATTTTTAATATTTTCTTTTTTGATATTTGATGTTTTTTCTTTGAAGAAGATGTTATCGTATTTAATATTTATACTAGCATCAATATTTAAAATTTCGTCTATAGTTGTATCATATATTTTAGCAAATTCTTCTAAGCGTTCTAGGGATGCGATTATTTTATTGCGCTCATATTTAAGTATTGCTGGAGCTGATACGCCAATTTTTTTGCCGGCTTCTTCCATTGATAAGCCTTTTTTTATTCTAAACATTTTTAGGTTTTCACCAACAGTTTTTTTCATAAGCCACCTCGTTAATATTTTCTTAATTTAATTCTAACTCTTTAACTAATATTTTTCAAGTTTTTTTGCATAAATTTAAATATATAACTTTACTAATTTTGATTTTTGGGGTATTCTTTAATTAGGAAAAATATCGAGTGTGGGGTGTAAAATGGAAGAAATTATTCGTATTTTAAGAGTAAAGACTGAAAATGATTGCTATATGAGGTATGATTATGAGTCTTTAAAGAAGATTATTTTGGATGAATGTCCAGATATTGGTGATGTAGATAAAACTATATTTGAATTAGAACAGCAAGGGATTATTTATTCATCTAATGGTTTTTATAGAGTTGTTAGACCTACTACTAAAAGAGGTGTGTTAGATGTTACACATCGTGGGACACTATTTATTATGGATGGTGATAAGAAAAGACGAGTTAATTCTGCTAATTTAAAGGGTGCTTTACCTAATGATGTGGTATTGTATGATGTTAGTAATGATGAAGTAAAGGTTCTTAAGATTCTTAAGAGGAACTGTCCGAATATTGTTTGTGAGGTTATACAAAAAGATAATGGTAAGTATAAGCTTGAACCTAAAAAAGTTAGAGGTATGCTTAATATAAATATTAGTCAAGATGTTCTTAGTAAAATTGGTAGCGGTAGTTATGTACTAGTTAAGCTTGATAAAGAAATGAAGTATGGCATGTATGATGGCGAAGTAGTTAAGCCAATAGTACTAAATGGTAAGATTGATAGAGATTTAGCGCTTGTTGCTTTTAGTAACGGGTTTGATACTGAGTTTTCGCCGGCTTCAATTAATGAGGTAAATGCTCTACCAAATGAGGTTACAGAAGAAGAGATTGAAGAGCGTAAAGAAAACGATTTTAGAGATGAACTTATATTTACGATTGATGGTGCAGATACCAAAGATATGGATGATGCGGTTAGTTTAAAGATACTTCCTAATGGTAATTACGAGTTAGGCGTGCATATTGCTAATGTATCTCATTATTTAAAGAAATGTCCACATTTACTTGCTGAAGCTAAAGAAAGAAGTACTAGTTTGTATATGCTTAATACAGTTATACCGATGCTTCCACCTAAGTTATCAGATTGGTTATGTTCATTAAATCCAAATGTGGATAGATTAGCAAAATCTGTAATTATGGAAATTGATAGTGAGGGTAATGTTGTAAACTCAAGGATTTGTGATTCAGTAATTAATTCTAAAAAGAAAATGACTTATGATGACGTTAATAGAATTTTAGAGGATCATATTACTCCACAAGGATATGGAAGATTTAAAAAAGTTTTATTAAAGATGGATAAGTTAAGTAAGATAATTGGAGCTAAGAAGTTTGATAATGGTGAAGTTAATTTCTTTTCTACGGAGACAAATGTTGAGATAGATAAGGATGGTAAGGCTGCTGGTGTTAGCAAAAGAACTAGTTTGTCTGCTGAAAAGTTAATTGAAAGATTTATGATTCTAGCAAATGAGACGGTAGCAAGTTACGTTGATATGATGGATTTACCATTTGTTTATAGGGTTCATGAAGGGCCTAATCCAATTAAGTTAAAAGAAGCTTTAAAGATTATTAATACATTAGGTTATAGTATTCCAGAAAGTAAGATAATGAAAAGTCCAAGACTTATTAAAGATATTTTAGATAAGGCTAAAGATAGTGATAAGTTCCCTCTTCTTTCTAGTTTGTTATTAGTTAGTATGAGTAGAGCTAGATATTCAAAGGATAATATTGGGCACTTTGCTTTAGCTTCTCATGCATATACACATTTTACTAGTCCAATTAGACGTTTTCCGGATACAATGGTACACTTTTTATTAGATTATTATAATGATGTTGCTTTAGGTAATAAGAGTATTAGTTATGATACTTTGAAGAAGCTGGAATCCGAGTTAGAGGAAGCTTGTGATTATGCTTCTATTAGAGAAAGACAAGCTGATAGGGCTGAGTTTCAAGCTAGTAGACGTAAGATTATGGATTATATGAAGTCTTTAGAAGGAGAACATTTTGAAGCAGTTATTAATATGATTGATAGAAAAGAAGTTAGTGTAACAACAGATAATGGTATTAGTGGTACGATTCCGTTTAGGGATGTTCTTGGTGATACATTCTTCTTCCATGAGAATAATTATATGTTGATTGGTCGTCATACTAAGAAAAAGTATAAGATTGGTAATCGAGTTATTGTTACAGTTAAAGGTGTTAATGAGTTTGAAGAAAAGGTTAACTTTACTTTAGATGGTAATTTATCTAGGGCGTATGCTGAAGGTAAAGAAGGATATGGAAAACCTAAGGTTAGAAAAAAAAGTAGCAAGTAAAAAAGGAAGTGATTGCTTCCTTTTTAGTTTTCTTGAATTTCAAGTTTGTTTGTTCTAATGTGGTTTATGAACTCTGTTTTGAAGTTTTCTAATTCTTCACTTGTTAAGGTTCTTTCTTTTGAGCCTAAATTATATCTTATAGTAATTTTCTTTTTGTTGTCATTTTCGTAAATATCCATTAGTTTATAATTTAGAATAATTTCATTGTTATATTTACTTAGAATGTTATCTAATGCACTATAAAGCATGTCCTTTGAAGATATGATTGTGTAATCTAAAGTTGATACTGGATATTTGCTTACTTCTTCGTATGGAATTGTTTGATTTTCTAGTTCAGTAAATAAGTCAAAGTCAATGTCTAGTGCAACAAATACTTTCTTTTTATTTATTTTATTTGTAATAGTACTATTAAATACTTTAATTTGACCTAAGCATTTATTAATTCCATATATATCCATTGTTAGATCGTTTTCATAGTATTCTTCTGCTGTGCCTTCTTTAAATTCTACTTTAATATTTTTTAGATCGTTAAATAAATTGTAGCATAGAGTTTTAATTTCATAGTATGTTTCTTTGATTTTATCAGCGTCTTTTACTAGTAGTAAAGATAATCTACGATGGTTTTCTTTATCGTTTATGGTTGTTCCTATTTCAAATAGGCCGAATTCGTTATAGTTTTTTAGGTTAATAATTGCTGATTCAAGCATTGCTAGAGATAGGTCTTTTCTTAAGATGTTATCATCAGTTTTACCTAGAAGGTAGGTGTTTTCTAAGTTGATATCTAATTTCTTTAAGAATGATGATTTATGCCATAAGTATGTATGAATTTCATGGTATCCTTTGTTATTTGCTAGATATCTTTTTGCTTCGTATTCATCATTAAATACTGGTTCGTTAGGAGCAAATGTGCAGTCCATTTTTAGTGGGATATGCTCGAAGTTTTCGTATCCATACATACGAGATATTTCTTCAACAATATCTGCTGCAATTGTGATATCTTTAGTTGATCTAAATGTTGGGGCAATTATTTCAAATGAATCTTCCTTAGGAGTTACTTTAAATTCTAGACTTGTTAAGATTTTGTTTACTATTTCATCTTCAATTTCAAAGCCAAGGCTTTTATATAAATAGTCTTTCTTTAATTCAATGTGATTTTCTTCTTGCTTTTTTGGATAGACGTCAGTGATGTTTGATGCGAATGTTAAGTCTTTGTTTTCATCTTTAAGAAGTTTTATAAATCTTCTTGCTGCTAACATTGCTAAGTTTGGATCTAGGCTTTTTTCGTATCTTGCGCTTGCTTCTGTTCTTAAACCAATACTAAGAGCTGTTTTACGAACTGTGTAAGCGTTAAATGTAGCGCTTTCTAAAACAATGCTTGTAGTGTCATTTACTATTTCACTATCTAGTCCACCCATTACACCAGCAATTGCGAAGTACTTTCCACCATTTTTAATCATTAAGTCTTCGTTTGTTAGATTTCTTTCTGTACCATCTAGGGTTGTGTATTTATCACCGTTATTTGATAAGCCTACTTCAATATTTTTTACGACTCTTGCATCAAAAGCATGCATTGGTTGTCCTAGTTCAAGCATGATGTAGTTGGTTAAATCTACTAGTAAGTTTATAGAACGCATACCAGCATAGTATAAGAATACTTGCATCCATAATGGGGTTACATTGTTTGTAATGTTTTCCATCTTTGTACCAATGTATCTGTAGCAAAGTTCTGGGTTATTTATTTTAATGTCTAAATCTTTAACGTCTGGATTTTCTGTATATAGATCAAGTGGTAAGAGTTCATGGTTTGTGATTGCGGCGATTTCTCTTGCTATTCCATAGTGTCCCCAAAGGTCTGGTCTATGAGTTAGGGATTTATTATCAATTTCAACGATGATATCATCAATTGGCATTAACTCTTTTATATTAATACCCACTGGGGTATCTTCTGGTAGTTCAATTATTCCAGTGTGGTCATCTGAGATACCAAGCTCTTTAGCACTACACATCATACCATAAGAGTCTACACCTACTAGTGGTCTTACGCCTATTTCGATATCGCCTAAGTGTCCACCTACTTCAATTAAAGCGCTTATTAAACCTACTTTAACGTTAGGAGCACCACAAACAATTTGTTTGATTTCTTTGCCATCGTCAACTTTTAAGATATGTAATTTAGTTGATTTTGGATGGTCTGCAACTTCAAGTATTTTAGCTGTTACTACGCCATCAATGTCTTTTCCTTTTACTTCAACGCCTTCTACTTCAGCAGTTCTGATAGTAAATTTATCCCATATTTTTAAGAAGTCGATGTCTTCACTATTTTTGATATGTTTTTTTAGAATATTACATGATATTTTCATTTTTTCACCTACTTTATATTAAATTTTTCTAGATATCTGATGTCTCCACTATTTAGGATTCTGATATCATCTATTTTGTATTTCATCATTGCTAGTCTTGTTAAGCCTAGCCCAAAAGCAAAGCCAGTGTATTTATCTGGGTCGATGCCGCCTTCTTTTAATACGTTAGGATGAACCATTCCGCATGGACAAAGTTCTAACCAGCCTGAGTTTTTACATGTTGGGCAACCTACTCCGCCACATACTGTACATGAACAGTCTAGTTCGAATCCTGGCTCAGTAAATGGGAAGTATCCTGGTCTTAGTCTTACTTTAACGTCTTCTTTAAATACTTCTTTTAGCATTCCTTCCATTGTGTATATTAGGTTAGATATTGAGATGTTTTCACCAATTACCATTCCTTCTAATTGGAAGAATGTGTTTTCGTGACAAGCGTCTAGATCTTCATTACGGAAGCATCTTCCTGGAGCACACATTTTGATAGGTGAGCCATATTTAAGCATACCTCTTACTTGAAGGGCACTTGTTTGAGTTCTAAGTAGCATTCCATTTGATAACCAGTATGTATCTTGCATATCTCTTGCAGGATGAGTTTTTGGTACGTTTAAGGCTTCAAAGTTATAGTACTCACTATCCATTTCAGGACCAGTTAGGACGATAAATCCCATATTTTTAAGGATGTCGGTTACTTCTTTAGCAACGATTGTTACTGGATGAATGGTACCTGATTCTTTATCTACTGGAAGTGTTGGATCAAAAGTTTTTAAGCTCTGTGCTGTGTTCTTTTCTAAGGCATCTTTAAACAAGTTTTCTAACTCTGTTTTTGTTTTGTTAAATAGTGGGCCATAGGTTTGTTTTTCTTCTTTAGTCATGTCCTTGATAGTACTCATAAGGCTTACTAGTTCACTTTTTTTGCCAAGATATTTTGATTTGATGTTAAGATAGTCTGCTTCTGTTTTAATAAGTAGGCTTTCTTCTTTGGCGTTTTTGATTATTGTTTCAATTTTCTCTTTCATATTTCCTCCCATAAAAAAAATCATAAACTAAAGGACGAATAAAATCCGCGGTACCACCTTAATTCATGATTTACATGCTCTTTAATCTTAACGCGATTATACGCTTAATGCTCTGATAATTGAAATTCATCTATTATCTCTCTTTGTAAATACTCTCAGCTTATCAATATTTACTCTCTTTAAAGAATATAATGGACTACTAGGGTTATCTTCCTCGCATTACAAGTTAGATTTTAACATTAATTTTGCGATTCGTCAATATTTTGGGCATCAATTAGTTCACTATAGATTTTAGGTATATCTAAAGGGCTTATTCCTAAATCTTCTAATACTTTATAAGCTGTCTCAATACTCATTTTTAAGAAGGCTTCTGGTTCTTCTAAAATAGTTTTGATTAGTTCTTGCCTTCTTAATTCTGCCGGTTGATTTTTGTATATGGTTATTAGGCTTTCGTTCATTGTTTTTAGTTTATTTATCATTTTTTCACCTACCTTATTCCCGGAATATATTGTTCTTCGCTGTCAATAAATCCAAGAGTACCTGTTATGATGTTACGAATGAGAGTCCTTTTAAGAATTCTTTTTAATTCACCATTTATATAAATATAGTATTTATTATGTTCTTCGTCTTTTAATATACCTTTTTCGTTCATTGTTATTATACCACAAGTTGCAACTATTTTGTCTTCATCTTTAGGATTGTTATCTCTTATTATTTCAAAATCTATGTAATGTTCTCTTTCTTCTTCAGTAAATAATACATTTACCAGTCTGAGAATGTATGACATGATGTTTAATCCGTTAAAAGATGATGTTCTAATTTTTTCAAGAAATAGGTCAAAGCGAGTGTTAAAAGGTATATGTGCTTGTTTAGCATTTGTTAGTTCTTCATATTCTTTTAAGGCTTCACTAAATGTGCTTTTGTCTTCTTTTTTGATGTCTTTGTATACTTTTCTTAAAATTTCATCAAAGTCCATATAAGTGTCAAAATTTTGATTACGACATTTTAATCCTTTTATACTGTTTCCTACTTTGGCGTTAAATAGGTCACCTGTTAAAATTTTTCTTGATGAGTCTGCTTCAATGATATATTTACCAACTCTAAAACTTAAATTTTCGTGGCCATCTCCATATTTGTTTTTCCAGCTAAAGCATTCTCTTTGAAAGTTGATCCCAAGTGAGTGGAGCATTTTAGCGTAGATAGCATTGAATTCGTAACATACGACTTCAGGAAATTGTGGGGAGATGGTTTCTATGTAATCAATCATTCGATGTTTTTCAGCGGCTAGGCCTCTTTGTTTTGCGGCAAAGAATTCATCGTTGTAAGATAAGATTTTACACATTTTAATGTAGATAAAGATTGCTTTTTCTAAAGTGGAATAGTTTGCGGGAATATCTTTGGTTATGGCCTCAATTAGTTCTGGATTTAGGTTAGTTTTGCTCGTTAAAGAGTTTTCGTCACTCAAGTAAGTATTTTGTGATTCAAAATCTAGAATTTCATAGTTAACAATGTCAGTTATTCTTTTTTCTATATTTTCCGGAAAGATAAAATTGTCCATTAATTCTTCCCTAATTATAAGTCTTCTTACTATATAAAGAAACGCCTCTTTAGAAATACTTCCTTTACGGTTAGGTGTGTTAATATAATCGTTAAGAGTTTTTGTGTCAAGTTCAAGGAACTCTATGATTTTATTTGCTGGAATATTATATGTTATACCATCGACTTTGGTTTGAATAGTTTTATTTTGAAGTTGTTTTTTTAAAATTCCATAGCTAATCAAATCTAATAATGTTTTATACCTTGAATATGTTATTCTGTTTAATTTTATTAAACCTTTATCTCTAGCAACTTCGATTGCTTCTAAAAATGGTATTTTTTCATATTCATATGTTTCGTCATCCATAGAGGAATCAGATGCGATTTTAAATTTATGAGCATTTTGAAAAATATTAAATAGTGTTTTAAAAGTTTGCTCATCATTTAAAGTATATTCTAGGAGTTCAACTGGATACTGAAATTGTTCAGCAACTATTTTATTTGTATCGTTAGATATTTTTTCAAAGACTTGTGCGTCTAATAAAACAGTATTTGAAACTCTTTCCATAGTATCACCTTATTTTTATTTTATCATGACTTAGGCATAAAAAAAAGACGCTGAGCGCCTTTTAGCAAATAATTACCATAAGTACAAGAATTACGATAAACATTGCAAGAACGAATTTCCAAATGTATTTCATCCATTCTTTATAAGTTATACCTAAGTAAGATAAACCGATAAGTAGAATAGCTGAACTTGGAGCAAACATACTTGCTAATCCGTAAGTTGATTGTAACATTATAGGAATTTGTTTTGCAAAGTCAGAGTATGCAGTTGTTAGATAACTACCAACAAGGCTTAATGTGTATTGATATTCTACAGAGAATAATGATGTGAATAAGCCAGCGATAGTACCTAGGATTGCATTAAACTTACTTGCAAGTTTCATGAACCAATCTACGATTGTAGGAACTACTGGGAACATTACTGCAATTTCTAATACTAAGTATGCCATTAACATAACTAATACTAGTTTACCAGATTTTTTAAATCCTTCACCAAAACTTTCAGCGAAGTCATCAAAACTCATTTTGTAAATCCATTTAATTAGTAATGCGGCAATTAGCATTAGTATTTGCATTCCAAAGATATCCCATTTGCCAAATGCTTGAACGTTACCTAGAATGTAACGGAAGATTGTAGCATCAAATACTTTACATTCTAAAATTTTAGTTGTTGCTGTACTAAATATAGTTACGCCCCATGCTTCCCATGGAAGGTATGCTAAAATTCCAACAATAGCAGTTAAAATTAGAATAGTTGCTACTGGCCATGCAGATTTCTTTTCAGTAGTATTTTTTGTTTCGTATACTTCTTCAATTACGGCAATATCTTTTTTGTTAGCTTTCTTAATTTTACGAATATGTAAAATTGCAAATAAACTAAATAGTACAAATGATACACCATAGATAACTAGTTTAACCCATAGGTAATCTGTGTAAGATGAACTTAGGGTACTTACGTTCATTCCGGCAACTTTAGAGTTGTATACTGAACCTAAGATACCTACTAGGATACCACCAAATGTAGTAATGAAGCCAGTCATTTTATCTAATCCCATTTTTCTTAGGATTGTGATAAAGAATGGCGCTACACTTAACATTACGAAGTATTCATTAGTTACAGCAGTTATTGCAGAAATAATGAATAATACTAGTAGTACAAAAAGATATTCCTTTCCACTAAATGTTTTTGCAAGACTATCAGTTAGTTTTTGATATCCGCTACATTTAGCAAGTACTTGATAGAATGCTCCAAGTACGAATAAGAATGTTACTAATACAGTAAAGTAATACATTCCAAGTAATCCGTAATTGAAGAAATCAAATATTCCTACACGAGTTATTTCGCCAACTTGAATTGAGCCACTATAGAAGTATCCTTGTGGGATAATCCAAGTTAGGATAACAGATAGTAATACCATTAAACCTGAAACTTTGATTAAGTCATGCTTTTCCCAAAACTTTTTCATTTCTAACCTCCTCTACTTAACATTATAACACGGATATTCCTTATTTAAATAGGTTTTTGACAATTTTTTGCATAAAAAATAGGCTCTAGTGGCCTATTAATATAGTTTTGCTCCTGCAGGGATAGCATCATCAACCATTAGAAGGTGTAAGCGCTCTTCTCCTTCTTCACTGTGAACTGCTGAAATTAGCATTCCACATGAGTCAATTCCCATCATTTTTCTTGCTGGTAAGTTAGTAATTGCTATTAGAGTTTTACCTACAAGTTCTTCAGGCTCGTAGTAAGCATGAATACCACTTAAGATAACTCTATCTTCACCTGTGCCATCATTTAGAACAAATTTTAGAAGTTTGCTTGATTTAGGTACGGCTTCGCATTCTTTTACTTTAACTGCTCTAAAGTCTGATTTACTGAATGTTTCAAAGTCAACGTAGTCTTCAAATAAAGGCTCAATTTCAACTTTACTAAAATCAATTTTTTGAGTAGTTGTTGTACTTGGTTTATTTATTACTTGTTTTGTTCCCTGTGGTTTCATAGTCGGGAATAGGATAACGTCTCTAATTGATGCACTTTCAGTAAAGAACATAACTAGTCTATCGATTCCATAGCCGATTCCACCAGCTGGAGGCATGCCGTACTCAAGAGCTTCTACAAAATCCATATCGATGTCATTTGCTTCTTCGTTTCCAAGTTCTCTTTCTTTTAATTGGTCTTCGAAACGTTCTAATTGATCAACAGGGTCATTAAGTTCTGTGTAAGCGTTAGCAAATTCTTTTCCACCAATGAATAATTCAAAGCGGTCAACAAATCTTGGGTCTTCTGGATTTTTCTTTGTAAGTGGAGAAATCTCAACTGGATGACCATATAGGAATGTTGGTTGAATTAATGTTTCTTCCACATATTTTTCAAAGAATAGATTAATAATGTGACCTAGTGTTTTTTCATGTTCAGCTACTTCTATTTTGTGTTCTTCTGCAAGTTTTAGGGCTTCTTCTACAGTGATTGTTCTAAAGTCAATACCTGTTTTTTCTTTGATAGCATCAGTCATACTAACTTTTTTCCACTCACCGGCAATATTTATTTCATTACCATTCCACATGAATGTGTCTTTATGGAAGATGTCTTTAGCAATTGTTTTAAACATGCTTTCAGTCATTTCCATCATACCATCTAAGTTTGAGTATGCTAGGTAGGCTTCCATTAGGGTAAACTCTGGGTTATGCATTGGGTCCATGCCTTCATTTCTAAATGTTCTACCTATTTCGTATACAGCTTCCATGCCACCAACTAGTAATCTTTTTAGAGGTAGTTCAAGTGCTATTCTTAAGTACATGTCTAGGTCTTGGGTGTTATGATGAGTGATGAAAGGTCTTGCTGATGCTCCAGTTAGTAATGTGTTTAAAATAGGTGTTTCAACTTCAGTGAATCCACGATTATCCATGAAGTTTTGAATACATCTAATAATTTTAGGTCTTAGGAACGCTACTCTTTTAGATTCTTCGTTCATGATTAAGTCTACATATCTTCTACGATATCTTTCTTCGATGTCTGTTAATCCATGGAACTTTTCTGGTAGTGGTCTTAAGGCTTTAACTAAGTGAGTGTATTCTAAACATTTGATAGTAATTTCACCAGTCATTGTTTTCATTACTCTACCTTTAACGCCAACAATATCACCAATGTCAGCACTCTTAAATAAAGTGTAAGCGTCTTCACCAATGTCGTTGATTGAAATATAAACTTGAATTTTGTCTGTTTTATCTTGAATTGTGAAGAATGATGCCTTACCCATTTTTCTTATGAACATTATTCTTCCTGCTACAGTGTATTGGTCAGTTATGTTTTCAAATTCATCATGATCAACATCTTTATATTTTTCTTTGATATCCTTAGCAAAAGCAGTTCGATTAAATACGTGACCGAATGGGTCCATACCTAAACTTCTAATTTTTTCAGCTTTTTCTCTTCTAATTTTCTCTTGATCAGTAAGTTCTCTCATAATATTCCTTCTTTCTAATAAAAAAAGTTAATGATTAAAGGGACGATTTTGTTCGTGGTACCACCCTTCTTTAATCATTAACTGATTCTCTTAACTGATAACGGCAGTCTGCCGGATATTCTCTCCAAGGTTTTATTCATATTAGGTTACTATTAACTTCCACCAACCGTTAATTCTCTATAAGTAAGTGTTAATATTACTCGTCCTTTTCATCGATTTATGCCTAGATAATACCAGAAGTTTTAGTTTTTGTCAACTTCTTCATTTAAAAGTTCGTAATGAAGGACAACATTTTTGTCATAATACATGATTCGGCCACTAGGTAAAAGAAGCATTCTTTCAATTCCTAGATTATCAACAAATTCTAGATTATGTGATACGACTAGCATAGTGCCTTCGTAATCTTTGAAGGTATCAGCAATAATTAATTGGGTCATTGGGTCTAAGTGATTTGTTGGTTCATCTAGTAATAGTGTGTTTGCACCAGATAATGCTATTTTAGCAAGTGCTACTCTAGAACGCTCTCCTGGAGATAGGATATTTATTTTTTTGAATATGTCGTCATTTGTGAATAGAAAGCTACCAAGGAATCTTCTTAGTTCATAGTCTGTTAGACCACTATCACTAAAGTTTTCTTTAATGGTATTTTCTTTATTTAATAAGTCGTGTTCTTGAGCATAATAACCAATAAGGGTTTTTTCTGATATGTTAATAGAACCTTCAAGAGGTGTTAAAATGTTCATGATAAGTTTTAAAAGAGTTGTTTTTCCAATACCGTTTTCTCCAACAATTAAAAATTTTTCTCCTCTTATAAGGTCAAAGGTTAAATTTTGGTAAAGTAAGTTCTCTTCTGTGTACCCAAATGTTAAGTTATTGCAGTTAATGGGAATTGAGTAGCTTGGATATTTTATATTAATTTTAAATTTTGTGTATTTGTTTTTCTTTTCAACTTCTACTTTTTCACTTAATAATTTTTCTAGTTTTTTCTGCCTATCTTTAGCAATGTTGGCTTTCTTTTCGTTACCTCTTATATAACGAGCAATTATTTCTTTTAGTTTTTCTTCTTCTTTTTGTTGTTTATCGTGAAGCCTTGATGTTGCTAGTTCTCTTTCTTTTTTGATTTTTTCGTATTTTGAATATGAACCATTATATAAAGTGCCGGTTTTTTTATTTTTATCTATATATAATGTTTTATTGGTAATTTCATCTAGGAAGGATGTGTCGTGAGAAATTACTAAAATTAGTCCTTTATAATTTTTAAGATATTCAATAATATAGTCTTTAGTGTCTAAATCTAAATGGTTAGTTGGTTCGTCTAATAAAAGGGTTTCTGGTTTGGAGTATAGAAGTCTTGCAAAAGCAATTTTTGATTTTTGGCCGCCGGATAAGTTTTTAAGTTTTAAATCTAGTAGAGTATCGTCTATATTCATACCAGCAATTATTTTTAGAAGTTCACTTTCAGCGTTGTATTGTTCATAATATGTTAATTCATCTTCGACTTTAGTAATATCTTTCATGTATTTTTTTAGGTTATGTTCGTTTTTTTCGTTTGCTATTTGTTCATAAAGATTGGTTAGGTTATTTTCTAGTTCTTTAATGGGTCTAGCTGACAGAAGGTAATCAAAAACAGACATTTCTTTATCGAAGTTATCTTCAATAACTTGTGGAAGGTAACCAATTTTTGACGATACTGTTATGGTACCAGCATCTGGTGTAAGCTCACCTAAGATTAATTTAAACAAGGTTGTTTTACCAGCCCCATTAACACCGATTATGCCAACTTTATCATTTTGATTAAATTCGACCGTTAAATTTTTATAGACTTCGGCAGTTCCGAAACTAAGAGATAAATTGTCAATTTTCATGTTAGTCCTTCTTCCTTTATACGATTATATAGAAATTTATTAATATTTTCAAATTATTTTACATAGGTTTAACTAGAGGTGAATTATGAACGGACAATTTTATAAGAATACTGGTTATCAAGAGCCGCTGAATTTAGCGACTGCACCAATTGGTAATGTGGATAACGAGCAAAGTTATATTGAAAATATTTTAAGACAAAATAAGGGTAAGAAAGCTAAAGCATATTTTTCTTTTACAGATTCAAACGCGTGGCGTGATAAAGTGTTTGAGGGCGTAATTGAAGAAGCAGGTAAAGATCATTTAGTTATGAGTGATCCTTCTACTGGTAAATGGGAACTTATCTTACTTATTTATTTAAATTATGTAGAGTTTGATGAAGCGATTAATTACAATAAGAACTATGTTGATAAATATTAAACATAGTTTTTTAAGTTTTGTTCTTCTTCTTTTAGGGTTGTGCTATTTCCATGGCCCGGATAGATAGTTATATCTTTATCGTATTTTAGAATTTTGTGGATACTGTTTTGCATGTCTTTGAAATTACTTCCATCTAGGTCGTATCTTCCAATTGTTCCTTTAAAGATGAAGTCCCCACAGAATAAATCTTTGTTAAATAAGAATGATATTAAGTCGTCTTTATGACCTGGTGTTCTTATCATTTCAAATGTAAAGTCACCTATTTTATTTTGTCCTTCTTTTAAGTTTTGGTAGTCGTAAACTTTGCAGTTATATTTTGCTTGTAGAACACCAACTGCACCAACGTGATCAAAGTGATGATGTGTTATTAGAATACCTACTACTTTTTTAGTTATGTTAGGTATTATTTTTTCCGCTTCATCTCCTGGGTCTATTATAAGAGTTTCTTTATCATTTTCTAATATATAACAATTTGTTTCTAAAAAACCTACTTTTACTATTTTTATTTGCATTTAAATCACCTTTATTATTATAGCAAAAATATTTTATTTTTCATAATGACGTGTTATAATTTTATTAGAAGGTAGGTTTTAGTGTGGAAACTATTTTGTTAACTATAGTGATTTTTACTGGCATTATTGTCGTTACTTATATTATTTTATATAATAACATTCAAGCTTTTAATATTAAGATTAATGAGGCTGAAAGTATTATTGATGATTTACTTAGAAAAAAGTATGATAATTTAGATAATATGAAAAGTATTATTTTAAAGGAAACAGATTTGCCAGAACAGACATTTGAAGTTTTTGAGAAAATTAAAAATGTGAATATTTCTAGTTTTGATTTAGATAGAAAATTAACTGAGATTTATAGTTTAATTAATCAGATAAAGTTAGATTATGATAAATTGGATAGCAATGAAGATTTTAGTAATTATTTTGAAGATGTATATGAGATTGATGAGAAGCTAGAAGCTGCAAAGTCATTTTATAATAAGTATACTACTTTACTTAATACAGCAATTAAGAAGTTTCCTTCAAACGTGATCGCAAGTTTTCATCATATTAAAGTTAAAGCTTATTTTGATGGTAAAGATATGTTTGATGAAGAAATTAAAGATTTTAAGTTATAAAAAAAGCCACAGATGTGGTTTTTAATTTAGGTCCCAGTTTATTTTTTCTTCACCATTTTTTTCCAGAAATTCATTTGTTTTAGAAAATGGATGGCTTCCAAAGAAACCGTATCTAGCACTAAATGGTGATGGATGAGGAGATGTTAGTACTAAGTGTTTAGGATTTGTAATAAACACTTTTTTACTTTTAGCAAAGTTTCCCCAAAGAATAAATACTACTGGTTCTTCTTTTTGATTTATTTTTTTGATTATATAATCTGTTAAATTACTCCAGCCAATATTTTGATGAGAGTTTGGACAGTCTTTGATTACAGTTAGTGATGAGTTCAATAGAAGTACCCCTTCTTTAGCCCATTTTGTTAGGTCGCCACAGTTTGGTTCAATAATACCTAAATCATCATATATTTCTTTATAAATATTTTTTAGTGATGGAGGAAGTTTTACGCCTTTTTGAACTGAAAAAGATAATCCATGAGCTTCACCTACTCCGTGATATGGGTCTTGACCAACTATAACCACTTTTACTTTACTGTATGGCGTTAATTTAAGTGCATTAAAGATATTTTCTTTTTCTGGAAAGATATCTTTAGTAGCATATTCATGCATTATGATATCCCAAAATTTGTGAAAACCAGGACTATCCCAGATTATTTTTAATTCGTTATCCCAATCGTTGCCAATCATAGGTCACCTAATACATTATTTTATTTTCAATAGCCCATGGTATAAAATGATCTTTAATTGCTGTTGCAAGTTCTTCTTCATCATCATTAATTCCATGCCATTTATATTCGATTATTTCATCATTAGGTAATAGTTCTACATCGATTTTTTTATGGGCTAGCATCATATGCATTTCAATTGTAAGATTTGGGTCAGATAGGGCTGGTTCTCTAAAACAAATAATTTCTTCTAGTTCTCTTTCTTCAATGTTAAAGCCATTTGCTATTTCTTCTAAACATTCTCTTCTAGCTGCTTCTTTAAATGTTTCACCTTTTTCAACGCCACCACCTACAAGAGTGTATTTGCCTTTTTTTGAGCTTCTTTGACTCATACTAACTAATACTTTTCCGTTACTAATGAAGGCTGTGCCTACTACATATATTAAATTATCCATTTTTACTCCTTATTTGTGATATGTTTCATTGTTAATTATTTTAAATCCCCTGTAAATTTGTTCTAGTAGAATTGCTCTAAATAGACCGTGTGGAAAAGTAAGGTCACTAAATGATAGTTCATAATCTATATTATCAAGTACTTCTTTACTGATACCATTTGAACCACCAATAATAAAATCAATATTAGCGTTTTCCATTAAGTGATCATTTATAAATTTAGCAAATTCTGGTGAACTTAGTTTTTGTCCTTTTATAGTTAAAGCAACTTTGAATGATTTCTTAGATAATTTTTCAAGTATTTTACTTCCTTCTTTTTCTATTCCATCATCATTTATTTCAACTATCTCTAATTTATGATATTTGTTAATTCTTTTTTTGTAATCTTCTACCATGTTAACTAGGTATTGTTCTTTTAATTTACCTACGACAATTAGTTTTATCATACTTCGATTAACTCCGTTTTTTCTTTTGGTTTTGCTGTGATAATGTTGGTAAACTCGATATTGTTTTCTTTAAATGTATTTTCGATTTGTTTAAGTGCAAGTTCTGGTGTGTTATTTTCTTCGCTAAGGTGGGCTAGGATTATCATTTTAGTACTACTACCAATTATCTTGCTTAAGTAGTAAGAAGATGCTTCATTTGATAAGTGGCCTGTGTCGCTTAGCATTCTTTGTTTTAACCATGCTGGATATTTACCATGCATTAACATTTCAATATCGTGATTACTTTCCATTATGTACACGTTTTTATTTGAAATTTTTTTAAAGTTCTTTTGATTGATATATCCGGTATCTGTTATGTTTACTATAGATGCGCCGTTTTCACTAATGATATAGCCACGACTGTCTGTTGTGTCATGGCTAGTTTTAATATTTTCAATTTTTAATGTGTCTATTTCAATATCATCAAATAATATTAGGATATGCTCGTAGTCTTCTAAAAAAGGAAGATCTTTGAACATAAGAGCTGACATTATGATTGTTGGATGATATTTTTTTACGATGTTATTAAGGGCACTAACGTGGTCTGAATGGGTGTGAGTTATTAAAATGTAATCTATATTAGATAGGTCAGTGCCGTTTTCTCTTAATTTTTCGTTTAGATATTTTACATTAGTTCCAGCGTCTATTAGAAGTTCATGGTTTTGTGTTTTAACATATACAGAATTACCTTTTGAACTACTTGCTAAGACACTAACTAACATTTGAATACACTTCTACATGGATTAACGATTTGACCATATGTACTGCCTTTTCTAAGTTCGAAGTGTAAGTGCGTTCCAGTTGACGAACCACTTGATCCCATGTAGCCAATGATTTGACCACGGCTAACGGTGTCACCAACTTTTACTTGAACGTCTTTAGTCATATGGGCATATTTTACAATTAATTCGTCATTATTATATGAGACAAATACGTAATTTCCATATGATCCACCACACATGTCTCGGTATCCACTACCAAAGTTTGGACAGGTATTATGGGTTTCAATTACTACTCCGTCAGTTGATGATCTAATTGGTGAACCATATCCTGAACCAGAGATGTCTATTCCTTTATGATATGAACCCCATCTTGGTTCAACATAACTTGTAATTATGTATGGACTAGTTGTTGGCCAGTACCATGTATCACTACCAGTGTTAATGTATGTTGTGCTACCACCGCCAGTGTATACTTTAGTTCCTTTAGCAACAATTGCATTTACGGTTGGAGTTATTTCGCTTTTTTTGGTGATAACTAGTTTTTCAATTGCACCGTTTTTGTACTGAATTTCTTCGGTAACACGATTAAGTCCATTTGAACCTTTTTGAATTACTTTTGTTTGTCCTCTATACATTGTGTCATCATTTTGATATTCGGTTTCGTAGTTGCTTGGAATGTCTTCAACTACAACGTTTTCATTTACGATTGTTACAATTGGCGAGATAAGTCCAACTGATACGGTTTGCCCAGGAGTAAGTAAAGCATTAGCATTAGGAATGTTTGGGTTTGCAATTAAAAATTCTTCAATATTTAATGTATTATCTTCAAGAATCTTATCAATGGAATCACCTTCTTTTACGGTGTATTCTTTTTGTTTTTCAATTGTACCAAATAATAAGAATTTACTGATATCATTTTCGTTTGTAAAAATATAGTCGTTTGTATTTAGATATGTTTTCTTAATTGTTATTTCTTCATCCCAGTAAATTGACTTGATTTTAGTACCAGTCTCGGTTATTTCACTTTGTGTTTTACTTTTGTATTCTTCTAGTTTTTTTGTTCCGATGAATGATGCCATTGTACTATAAAAGGCACTAGCAAAGTCTTCTTTATTTAAAACTTGTAAGACAACTGGTTCTTTTGTTTCATCGTCATATTTAATAGTTATTGTATAACCTTCAATAGTAAATGGTTCATTATATTCGATTGTATGATATATCTCATCAGCAGTTTTAATATTATCACTGTAGGTTGTTTTTTCGATTGTTTTTAGAGTTGCTGGTGGGTATACTTTTTCAACATTATACTTGTCTTTGATTTCTTGTTGTTTGTCATCTACTAAAGCTAGTAAGTCGTCTTTTGAATCTAGGAGACCTACTGATTTACCATTTAAGAATACTTCGTAAACGTTTTGTGGCTCGGTATTTGTTTTTCGATTTGAGCATATAAAGATTACGAATGCTCCAAGAATAATTGTTACTAGTAACGATATAATTATTTCTTTCGGTTTCATATTACCTTCCTTTATTTTTCTTCATTTTTCTTGATGTAATTTCTGAAGTTTGACATGTCTCTTTCAAAGAGTAGTTCGATAGTTCCTGTGCTACCGTTACGATGCTTTCCTAGTATTAGTTCAGTCACAGATACGTTTGATTGTTCTGCCGCTGATTTGTTGTAGTAGTCATCACGATATAGGAATGCAACTATATCCGCATCTTGCTCGATTGAACCAGATTCTCTTAAGTCACTCATGATTGGTCTTTTGTTTTCACGAAGTTCTACAGAACGGGATAACTGTGCTAGTGCAATTACTGGTATTTTTAGTTCCATTGCCATTGTTTTTAGGGAACGTGAAATCTCAGATACTTCTTGTTGACGGTTTCCTTCGTATTTTGCTCCACCTTGGATTAGCTGTAAGTAGTCGATTACGACCATTGCTAGGCCTGGTTCTTTAGTTGCAAGTCTTCTACATTTTGCTCTTATTTCAGATACAGTCATACCTGATGAGTCTTCGATGTAAAGATGAGTATCTCCTAGTTCACTCATGGCTTCATTAACTTTGCGCCAGTCGTTATGTTCTAAGCGTCCTGTTCTAAGTTTATTAAGTTCAATGCCACCAGCTGATGCAATCATACGCATTGCTAGTTGTTCAGCATTCATTTCCATGTTGAATATAGCAACACTTTTTTTAGTACTTATGGCTGCGTTTACGGCTAAATTTAAACCAAAGGCAGTTTTACCCATTGCTGGACGAGCTGCTAGGATAATAAGTTCATTTGGATGGAAACCACTTGTCATTTTGTCTAAATCATAGAAGCCAGATGGTACACCAGTTATATCAGTTTTATTTTTAGCTAGACGCTCTAATTCTTCTTGCGTTGAGCGAATAACTTCACCAATTGATTTAAATTCGCCAGCTTTACGGGCTTTAGTAACACTGAAGATTCTTTTCTCTGCGTCATCTATAATGTCATTGGTATCTGATTCTTCGTTGTAAGCATTGGTTGTAATATTTGTTGTTACATCAATTAGTTTTCTTCTTAAAGCTTTATCTCTAACGATATCAATGTAATAATCTACATTAGCTGCAGTTATTACAGAGTCAATTACATCACTTAAATACTCAATACCACCAATAATATTAATTGAGCATTTTTTTTCAATTTCATTTTTAACAGTAGCTGAATCTAATGGAATTTTGTTTTGATGAAGTTCATATATTGCTTCAAAAATTCTTTTGTTTGCTTCACTTAAAAACATATCTGAAGAAAGCTCTTCACATACTTTTTCTAAGGCGTAGGTTGTTAAAAAGGCACAACCTAAAACATTCATTTCAGCTTCTAAGTTTTGTGGGAGTTTTCTTTCAGCCATTATTACACCTCTTTTACTTCAATTTTTGCTACAGCGATTACTTTCTTGTGAAGTTCGATGTCAACGTTGTGAACTCCTAGAGTGTCAACCGGAACAAGCGGTTTAATCATTTTTTTGTCAATGTTAAAGCCTTTTTTATTTATTTCTTCAGCAATTTGTTTTGTTGAAATGCAGCCAAACATTTTACCTTCTTTGCCAGTTTTAACTTTAAATGTGAATGTTATGCTTTCGATCTTCTTTTTAATTTCTTCACATTCTTTTATTTTTTCTTCTTCATTTTTGTTTCTTGTATCTATTTCTTTTTTTAGACGCTCACTACTTCCGTCAGTGTATTTGATAGCTAAACCATTTTTAATTAAGAAGTTTTGGGCGTAGCCATCACTAACATTTATTACGTCGTCTTTCTTTCCTTGTTTCTTTACGTCTTTTAATAATATAACTTTCATAGAACCTCCTTAACTACAAAGTATTATATCAAATATATGCAAAAAAAGATACCTTATATTGGTACCTATTTAATGATGGTTACATTGCCAGTTGTTCCGTTCATCTCTAAATATTCTACGTTTTTTAACTTATCTATTGTTTCATAACCTACGCCGCATATACATGGCTTTCCTAGTTCACGAGCTATGATTGCAGCGTGTGATAAAAAGCCACCTTCTGCTGTTATTATTCCACTCGCTTCAACCATTAAGGGGAGCCACTCTGGGTCAGTATAATCTGCTAAAAGTATGCCTTGAAAGTGACACTTTTTTGGTTCGTTAAAAAAATATGGCTTTCCTTCTACTATTCCTGGAGATGTTGGATTTCCTTTTAAACAATTTGAATTTTTACTCTGTGAATATTTTATTTTAACGGTTACCGGTCTATATTGTAGCCAATATAGTCTATTATTTTTTATGGCCCATTCAAAATCACCAGTGTTTTTTAATATTTTTTGTGTATTTATGAACGTGATCCACAAGGACTGTTCTTTAACTCTTATGCCATCTAAATTGTATTTTTTTTCTGAAATCGGTGTTCTTTTACCACTTACTAAGGCTTCCCCACATCCACTAACGTACTCAAGAATACCTGATTTTAGTCCTTTCCCAATCCATACGCCAGCATAGTCTGGTTCAATATATTCCTGAATTATTACAGACATATAAGGTTTATCTGTCTTGAAGTGTGTAGAATATAGAATTGCTTCTTTACTGAACAGTGATTCTTCGACATATTTTATTGATTCAATTAAATTTTCTTTAGGAATTTTTAATTTTGTTTTAAAAATACCAGCGAAGGAATTTTTTTGATTGTCTTCGACAGTTGCCGAGCTTCTAACGCTATATGTATTATAATTAAAACTATATATATAATCTAAATAATATTTTTTTGTTAGTGAAGAAACGGGAATAATGCATGTTTTGGGAACATTTAAGCCGGCATGTTTTAATAAAGCAAGCCCAAGTGCTTTACCACCAATCACTTTTGCTAGTGATTTTTTTAAACCTATATGAATATATGGTTCTAACTCTTCTAATTTAATAATTGGTTTGTTATCAAGTTCTATCAATGTTAATAAGTCATTATCGTTGTAATTATTTAAGTGCGGATAATTTTTAAAAACGTATTCTTTAAATTCTTTTTGATATTTTATAAATTTTTCTTCTATAACATTATCGTGAAATTGGTGTTGATCATCTTGCCATATTTTCATTGTTTGATAAATTTTGATATATGGATCGCCTTGGTTAATATCACTCACTTTTTCTTGTTTGATATTTGTTAAGGCCGAGGGCATATTATTGTCAATTTTTTTTAATTCAGTCAAATATTCATTTTTATATACTTTTTTAAAATGATTAAGAATTTTCTTAGTGATGATTGAACCCTCAGTTAAAACTTCTATAAATCCATAATAAATATATGCTTGTCTATAGCGTTTCCATTTTTTTACAATGTCTATCTCTTTTTCTGCTTGCTTTTCATGAAAAAAGTATTGTTTTCTGATTTTTTTAAACAATTCGTTAAAATTTATTTTGGTGACAGGAGTGGAAGTTATATCATTTATGTATTTAATAATATCTTTTTCTACTTTCGGATTATTTAAAGATTCTATTTTAAATATTGTTTGCCATTCCTTGTCAGTAATAAATGTTTCTATCTTATTTATATTTTTTTTAAAATCGCTTACTTTTTTCATTTATCTCCTTAAAATTTAAGACCTTTTATTTGTGATTTTGGTTTGTAATCATTTCTGAATTTTAAGCCTTCTGGTGTGAGTTCATAAATTTCGTCGCATACTTCGTCTATAAATTTACGATCATGGCTTACACTAATTATTGCTCCTTTAAATTCTTTTAAAAGTTTCCTTATTACTGGATTTGATAAGGGGCTTAAATTTCTTGTAGGTTCATCCAATATTAAAACGTTAGATTTTTCTAATATTAGTTTGATAAGTAATAGTTTTGCTTTTTGACCGCCAGATAGATTCGCTATTTTTCCTAAAACTTCCTCTTTAGTGAATTTTAAACTTCCTAAATAAGTTCTAACTTGAGTTTGAAAATCTTTTGAATGGTCATTTTCAGTTAAAAGTTCAAGTGGAGTTTTATCTAAATCTAGTAGTTCATCATAATTTTGTGGCATATAGCCAATTTGTAAGTCTTCTCTTGTTTTTAATTCTTCATAAACTTTCTTTAAAAATGTGGTTTTTCCAACTCCATTATGCCCTATAATTACGACATGTTTACTACCAAATATACTTAAATTAATATTCCGAGATAATTCTTTATCGCCTTGTGTTAGTGTAGGGAGAGAGATGTCTAAGACCATTTTCCCGGATGGAATTTCTTTGGTTACGGCGTTTTTAATTGTAATTGCTTCTTCGACATCTGGTATTTCAGTAAAATTTTCTTTCTCTCTTTCATATCTTTTTTCTTGGGATTTTAATGATTTCATTTTTTTCTTAAGTAATGCTGCTCCATGAGGATCTGATCTAGTAATAGTTCTTTGCTGATATTCGACTTTTTGATAAACTTCTCTAAATCCCGCCATTTGTTTATTGTAATCGCTTTGTTCTTTTCTTGCTATCATTTCTTGGTGAGAAAGTGCACGAGATCTAGATTCTATGTAGTCTTTATATCCTTCGTAACTTATTGTGTACCTGCAATCAGTTTTTTTCTTAATGGATTCTAGGTGAATAATTCCGGTAGCAGTGTTTTCTAATAAGGTTTCATCATGAGACACATATAAAATTGGTGCATCTGTGCTATTTATAAAGTTTTCTAGCCACTCTAATGTTTCAATGTCTATGTCATTAGTTGGCTCATCTAATAATAATATATCTGGTTTTTTACACAAAATTTTAATTATTTGAATTTTGACTTTTTCTCCACCAGATAAAGTTTTTATCGGGCGGTCGTCTTCTAGCATTTTATCATCCAATCCAAATTTAGCAAACAAACTATATATGTCAGTTAAATAGTTATAATTGTCAAAGTTAATGTCTTCTTCTGGGCTGTCCTTTAGGAAATAGTCCATCACAGTACTTTCTTTCCAATTATCTTGAAGGGATTGTTCCAAATATCCAACGTGAAGGTTATGTGTATTTACTTGTCCAGTTACTGTTGCATATTCCATTACAGCGTTTTTATCAGTAACTAATTTTAATAAAGTGCTTTTACCATTTCCCTCTTCGCCAATTATAGCTATTTTTTCTTTAGGTTGTAACGTAAAAGTAAAGTCTTTAATTATTGGTCTATCGTCTTTTTTTAAAGTTATACTCACTTTGTTAAATTCTAACATTTTAATCCTCCTCATAATATATTTTTAATGTTTCACTATTTATTTCTTCTAGTAAGTCTCGCTTACAGCAAATTTTCTTTTTATCGCCATTTTTAATAAATGCATCAAATCTGCAACCAGTATGACACAATGGTAGAAATGGACATTTCTTTGCCAAACATTCTTTGTAGATATCTAAAAACAAGTAATTTTCATCAGTTATCTTGTTTTTTAAGTAATCTCCTATAATAAATTCTTTTCTGCCAACACCGCTAACACATTTAACTATTTTCCCATCTGGTTGCATTAAAAATCCGTGTTTTAATTTAGCAGTACACATTCCATCGAATGAAAATACATCACTTACTTCAAATCCTCTTTTGATTAATTCTTTATATAATTTAATATAATATTTTTTAAACTCTTCTTCTGTAATACCATATTTATCAATAAATTCATTTGCTTCTGCATCTTTTACAGTTTTAGTAATTAATCCCAATGAAATTCTAAACTTTTCTGTACCATATCTTTTTTTTAAAAAATCTAATAATTTAGGAACGCTTTCTACATTTGATTTATCATAATTTATTCTTAAATTTACAATATCTATTTTGTTATTTTGTATAATATAGTCTAGATTTTTAATTATTGTTTTAAAAGAATTTTCTTTGCCTTTATTGACTCTTCTTTTATTGTGGATAGCTTCTAAACCATCAATTGTTAGTTGTAGTCTTTTCCAATTATATTTTGCAATTAAATCAACTTTTTCTTTAGTTAAAAGCAGGCCATTTGTTACAATTAAAGTTTCATACTTTATATTATATTTATTAAATAATTTATTTAATTCTGGTAATAATTTTTCAACAATTTGCCAGTTGATAGTTGGTTCACCGCCAGTTATTTCTACTCTGGTTTCCTTGATGTGATTTTTTTTAATATAATTTTCTAAAAATTCGATTTCTTTTCGCATTTTTTCTTCTGTTAAATATTCTGCACTTATACCGCATTGATAGCAATATGGACATTTAAAATTGCATCCAGTAGTTGTCAGTATATGTAAGTCAAGAAAACCACATTCATTCCATTCTTTTAATAATGATTCTATAAACAAACTTTTTTCATCGGTATTTTCTGGAACTATAAATTCTTGTTCTAATAGTTCTTTTAGTTCTTTTTGATAGTCTTTTCTATCCTGCAGTACATTATTATATGTTTTCCTGTCTAAAAATATCACTCCGTGATTTAAAGTATTATTAATTATTACCCCATTTTCAGTATTAACATGAAATGTAAACATGCTCCATTTATAATTCTTCATAACCAAAGGACGAATGTTTTAATAAAGAGAGCTTTGCTCTCTTTATTATGATCTTGCGCCACAGCAACTATCCTTGTGGAATGCTACAATTCCTCTAATTATAGAATGAGTTGATGTTGCTTTTTTTAAAGTCTTCATTCGTCACCCTCCTTTATCGCATATGTTATCAAATATATTTTTAGTTGTCAATTCGTTATAACAAATTTTCTATTTAATAAATACAAGAAAAAAAATAGAAGGTGTGCTTCTATTTTACAAATGGGATTAAAGCCATAAAACGAGCTCTTTTAATTTGCATTGCAATATATCTTTGATGTTTAGCACATGCTCCAGTCATTCTTCTTGGCATGATTTTGCCTTTTTCATTGATATATTTATTAATAATAGCTACGTCTTTATAGTCTACGCTTTTACCAGCGCACATTTGACAAATTTTCTTTTTCTTACGATAAAATTCAGCCATTTTAATTATTCCTTTCTAAAATGGTAAATCATCATCTGTTAAAACTACTTCTGAACCAAAGTTTTTAAATGGGTCTTCAGTTCCGTCTGTTGTTTCAATTGGACTTTGATTTACGTTATTGTTAATAGGTGCCTCAGTAAATGAAGCACTGCCGGTATTATTATTTTTGCTTCCTAAGAATGTTACGTTATCTGCTACTACCTCAGTAACGTATCTTTTTTGACCATCTTGGCCATCATAACTTCTAGTTTGAATACGTCCAGTAACTCCAACAAGAGAACCTTGTGTGCAATACTTACAAACATTTTCAGCCTGTTTACGCCAAACTACTACAGGAATAAAGTCAGCTTCTCTTTCACCATTAGCATTTGTAAATGTACGATTTACTGCTACAGTGATATTGGTTGTAACTTGACCACTTGCAATAGTTCTTAATTCTGGAGTTTTAGTTATTCTTCCTACTAAAGTAACATTGTTCATTTTTACTCCTCGTCTAATTTAATAATTAGGTGTCTAATAATATTTTCGTTGATTCTAGCTTTACGATTTAATTCGTTGATAATATCATTATTAGCTTCGAAATTAAATACATAGTAGAAACCACTAACTTCTTTATTAATAGGATAAGCAAGTTCTCTTTGTCCCATTTCTTTAGTGTTAGTAATTTTGCCATTCATACTTGTAATAATATCAGAGAATTCTTTTACAGTATTTTTAACAGCAGCTTCTTCTAAAGTTGTTTTAACAATGAACATCATTTCGTAATTTTTCATATTTACCTCCTTCTGGTCTATTGGCTTATACTAATATATAAGCAAGGAGCTTTCGCTCATGCGTTATTATAGCATACTCCTAAATTATATGCAAATTAAATCTTTTGCCTTTATTCATTTATTAGATCTTTTATTTTTTGTCTAATTCTTTGGATAGTGTTATCAATTTGTTTAGGTTCTTTTCCTAGTATTTTTGCAATGTCATGATAGTTGAATCCTCTAATTAAAAGTTTGTAAACGTCATTTTCGTTTGGCGAAAGAATGCTATCTATTTTTTTGACAAGTTCTTCGTATTCTTCTTTTTTAGTCATATTATTTAGTGGTTCTTCACTGGTATCACCGATAATTTCGGTTAGTGGTTTTTGAAAAACATCATATTCGTAATCTAAACTGTAAGCAGATGTGTACATCTTGTTTTTGATTGTTTCAGCTTTTCTTACTGCGTTTTGAATCTTTCTTTCAACGACAATTGATATAAATGTTGGAAGACTAGTTTCTTTTTCGCAAGAATATCTAATGATTGCATCAGTGAATGCTAGGTTAGCGTCTTGTCTTACTTCGCTTAAGTCCATGTTAAGAGCATAGAATGTTTTTTTGTATTTGTTAATTATTATGTCGATAATATAACTATATTTTTCAAATATAACGTCTTTGGCATTTTCATCGTTTTCGTTGAACATTTGGCTTAGTTCATAATCGTTATATTCCATTAGTTACCTATACCAAATAGAAGTATTCCAGCTGATACTGATGCGTTTAGTGAGTTTACATGTCCTTTCATAGGAATACTTATAATTACGTCACTATTTTGTCTTACGATTTTTGTTAAACCAAATCCTTCACTACCAATTACTAGGCATATTTTATCTGCATAGTCTACTTTGCGATAGTCTTCACCATCGGCTTCTGCTGCATAAACAAAGAAGCCTTTATCTTTTAGTTTGTTAATTGCTGCTACTAGGTTATTTACCATTATAATGTTTACGTTTTCGATAGCACCTGTGCTTGTTTTCATTACTGTATCAGTTACGCTTACACTGCGATCTTTAGGGATGATGATGTTTTTTACGCCTCTTGCTTCACAGGAACGAATGATTGCTCCAAAGTTGTGAGGGTCTTCTAAGTGGTCAAGAATTAAGACGAATTTTTCATCTCCAATAGCGTCTAGTGTTTTGTATTCGTAGTCATGCATGTCAAAAATTATTCCTTGGTTGTTTTTCATCATCTTATCCATTATATTAGGTTCAGTTAGAACGTATTTTAGATGATGTTCTTTTAAGGATTCTATTATTTTTTCATCATGAAAATTTTTACTTAGATATACTTTTTTTATTTTAGTTTTGTCTAGTTCGTTAAAAACGTTTTTTCCACATACTCTCATAATATTTTCTCCATTATTTCTTTTAATCTTTCTTTGTTATTTAGATATAGATATCCGATTAAGCATTCAAAACCGGTTGACATATGGTAAGTTACGATGTCAGTTGTTTTACTTTTATGGCTTGATGCGTTACGGCCTCTTTTTACTATTTCAATTTCTTCTTCTGTTAGAATGTTTTCGTTAATTAAATTTTCTAGTATTTTCCTTTGTGATGGTGCAGTAATGTAGTTAAGAGATTCTTTTTGTAAGTCATTTACTTTATAGATTTTTTTGTTTATTAGGTATTCTCTTATGTAAAGTTCAAATACGGCATCACCTAAATATGCTAAGGATAAGTTGTTCATAAATATCACTTTAAAGAATATATCATATTTTGAGGTAAAAGTAAAATGTGTTAGACAAAAAAACTACGCTGATGCGCAGTAATTATTTTTCTTTAGCAACACTAAGGGCTCCACTTGATACGCTTTCAGCGATTGTTAGTAGTTCGGTGCCAGTTAGTTTGTTACTTGAGATGTAAAAATCAATTTTATTGCTTGTCCAGTATAGTGAGTTTGATGATAATGCTCCCATTGTTTGACTTAGTAATAGCGGTTCACCAAATACAGGAATTATTTCGAATTCATCGCTTGCTTTTGAAACTTCTTCAACTAAAGTAAATGGGCTATCTCCAGTAAACGTTAAGATTACTCTGTTTCCTTCGTCAGTTGATACGACGTCTTTGCTATTTAGATATGTATTTTTAGGTAAGTATAGTGGATATACTATATCGTCTATTGTTTTACTAGTTTCTTCTTCTAAAGGAATGTTGTTGTCAATTAAGGATTCTAGTTTGAAATAGTCATCTTTGAATGTTGGTTTGAAATCAACAGATGTGTAGTTTACGGTTATTTTGATATTGCCACTTTCATCTAGTATTTCTACTTTAGTAATGTCTTCATCTTTATTTAGATAGATTTTTTCACTGACTAGATTAGCATTGTTTGGATAATTTACTTTTGCTGTTATGATGTAGCCGTCATCAACTTTCTCGCTTTTGCTTTCTGAGTCGTTTTTGATGTCTTTTACTAGGGAGTCAATTAGATATCCTTGTGAACCGTTATCTGGCCACTCCGATTGGAATTTGAAACTTTTATTTAAACTAGGTGTTACAACGTAAACGTCTTCACCACTTTTTAAGATTACTTGTTCATGATTATTTATTTGGTTTACTAAATTTACGCGGTAGTTTTCTTTGTCTTTTGCTGCAGTTACATTATAGGAAAATACATCTTCGTTGCTGGTAATATTCATTGTTCCTTTCATTAAGTAAGAATTTTTCTTTTCTATTTTAGTGATAAAGTTTTCTTTTACGTCACCACTTGTTTTTTTACCACACCCGGTAATCATAAGTACTAATAAAACAAATACAACAAATTTTTTCATTTAACCTCCTATCTAATAATATTTTTAAGTTTTGGTTTTATGCACTTATTTTAAAAAATTTGAAGGTTATAATTTGGAGTATATTTTTATTTTGATAGTCCATACTATGAATAGAAAAGAGGTTAAATATGTCGACATTACAAAAGATATGTCTATGCATTACCATAATCGGTGGTATTAACTGGGGATTAGTTGGTTTATTAGATTTTAACTTAGTTGAAGCTATTTTCGGTGGAGAATCTATAATTCCAAGAATTGTTTATTCACTTGTTGGGTTAACGAGTTTGATTAATACCGGCATACTAATTATGGATTTAGATGATCATGAGGCCTAGTATTTAGGCTTTTTTGTATTTTAAAAGCAGCTTTGTGATGCTCTTTTTTAGTCCATTTTTTCAAGTTCTTTGTACGCTATTTTACCAACTAGAGTTGTTGGAAGGTCGTCAATGTATCTAATTTCTCTTGGTATTTCAAATTTTGCTAAGTTTTCTTTCATATATTTTTGAATGTTACTTTTAGTAAGAAGGTTGTTATAGCCTTCTCTAAGAACTATAAATGCTTTGACAATCTCGCCTTTTGATTCGTTTTTGATGCCAATTACGGCACATTTCAAAATTGCTTCGTGATTTGTTAGAATTTCTTCAACGTGTGATGGGTAAACATTGTAGCCGCTTGTGATAATCATTCTTTTTAGTCTTGATTTGTAGTGGAATAAGCCTCTTTTGTCAACACATGCAATATCTCCAGTGTGAAGCCATGTTTTTCCGTCCATTTGGAATAAAGTATTTTTGGTTTCTTCTGGTTCGTCTAAATACTCTAACATAATGTTTGGTCCTGAGATGATTAGTTCACCATCTTCTTCTAGTGGTGTCTCTTTTTTAGTGTTGATATCAATTATTTTAAATTCAGTGTTTGGAAATGGGTAACCAATAACATCGGATTCATCTAGTATTCCATCTGGTGAAAGTGATACAACGCCTGAAGATTCAGTCAAACCATAACCTATTTTAAGTTCTGTCTTGCATCCATATTCTTTTAGAAAGGTATTTACTCTATTTTTAAGATCTATGCTCATCGCATCTCCACCGCAAACTACTAGTTTTAGGGTATTTAGTTCATTTTTACGAAATTTCATTTTTGATACTGCATCATATAGTGTTGGGACTCCGCAAAGGACGTTGAATTTGTATTTTCTTAGATATTTTTTAAATTTTTTAACGTTAAATTGGGGAATTAAGATAGCACGCATTCCGTTATATAAAGGAGTGTGAGTACAAATTCCAATGCCGAATGCATGAAAGTTAGGTAAGAATGTTAAAAAGGCATTTTCTGGTTCTAAGGCTTCTGGCTCAGTGTATTTGCTTTGTAGGGCCTGGGCATTGAATGAGTAGTTTGATATTACGACGCCTTTAGGCTTACCTGTTGTACCTCCGCTATAAAGGATTACAGCAGGATCATTTGATGCTACTTGCTCGTATGGGTCTTCATTATATAGATTTGCTTTAGCAATGAAGTGATCCCATAAAATTATCTTCTCATTTTCTTTAATGTTTATTTTTCTTCCTTTAAGTAGCCAGTATAGGAAAGCAGTTATTCTTTCCATGGATTTTGTTGCACTTGTTACGATTACTTTTTCTAGGGATGTATTATCTATAATATTGTTTACTTTTTTGTAGGCAATATCAATACATAGCATTACTTTGGAATTACTTTTGTTTAGGTAGTATTCAATATCTTTTTCACTTGATAATGGATGAATCATATTTGCGACTGCGCCAATTTCGTTAATGGCATAGAACATGGTTACTTCTTCTGGGGTGTTTGGCATGCATATTGTTACTTTATCGCCCTTGTTTACACCTAAAGTTTTTAGGGCTTTTGCTACTTTATTAATTTTTTTAATTAATTGTTTGTAAGTTATTTGGTTGTTTTCGTATTCGATGGCAGTATTATAAGGATATTTAAGGGCGCTTTCATAGACTGCATCGTATAAACTTCCCTCGAAGTATTTAACGTTTTTTGGTAGTTTTTTGTGATGGTAGTGCCATTTGTTAATTATTTTTACGCTTATTTTGCGGTAAGTATTGCGGATTTTTAAATATAGTTTTTCAAACATTTGAGGGCCTCTTTTCTAATTAAGTCTATGTTTAAATACACATTAATAATATCATAAACAAATAATAAAAAAAAGAAGCACTAGTCTTCTTTATGTTGGTTTTCCTTAGTTAAAGGAGTTCCACCTTTTTGAGTTACGTTGTGTTTAACCAGTTCTTCTTCTACTGCTTGATTTATTTCTTTTAATACACGCTTACTATAAACTTTTTTGTAAATACTTACATATTCAGAAATTTTAACTGGTACTATTTCTTCTGTTATGGTTACGCCTGATATATCACTTAAATTTTGGTAAGAACAATTAATTTCATCTTGCAAGTTTTCTTTCATTAAGGCGATTCTTGATTTTGCTGATTCAACTTCAGTTTTTACTTCTGTAAGATACTCATATGCTTCATCTGTTCTTTGTCTCAACGCTCCTTTTAATTCAAAGATTCCCTCTAATGATAATGGTGCTATTGATTTGCGATAGCCAAATTTCGCTTCGATTTCTTCATATATTTTGGTTAAGTTTTGTCTTATTGACATAAGAATCATTTGTGCTAAGCGACTTAATCTTCTTTCGGCTTCTCTTGATTCTTTTTTATTTGCAAACAATTTGCCACTTTTATCTATATATGATCTATAGGATTTTAAATATGCTAGTTGTAAGTCCTCACCAATAAATTCTTTATATTCTGAGACCAAACGTCTTATTTCCTTAAAGTCAGTTGAATCTAAAGAAATCAGATAGGAAAGTCTTTCTTCATCAAAGTATTTTAAGTTTACAAGTGCTTTGAAGTATTCGTTTTCAGATTTACTTACTGCTCTTGAAAGTTTTGATAATTCTTCTTGATTTAAAAGTGCTGTACCATTTTCAAATGAAACAACTTCATACAATTTTGTATTTAAATATGGAAAGTATCCATATGGTAGTACCACTCTTGTTCTAACATCATCAAGTTTTTTTCTTAGTTCGCTTATTTTTAGTGCAGTGCTTTGAAGTTTCTGAGTTCCATTTGGACTATTTAGAACGCCAAATATAACTTCATCACGATTAGTTATTTCGGTTTCTTCGATATTTTTAATCTCATTTAATCTTACTCGGTGGTATTCTTCTTGAAAGTCTTTAAGTAAATCGGCAAATGTTGCACCTTTTAGAAAAGCGATTCTTTTTGATAGTATGCCTATTTCTCTATAAATTGCGCGAATCCTTATATTTAGTTTTTTTGCTTCTTCTTCACTCACAGTTTCTAGTGCTTTTTCATTTCTATATCTTTCAAATTGTAACTCATTTTTTCTTTTTAAAAGTTCCCAACTTTTTGTTTTTACGTATTCTTTTTCATTACTCATTAAAAGTTCATAGTAAAATGCAAAGTTTTCAAAATCGTCAAATACGCTTAAACAATCTAAACGCATTTTTGCTCTTTCTAGAGATTCTTTATTTTTTAAATCTTTAATAATATCTTCGGTTTCTTGTTTTTTTGATTTAGTAATATCCTTCATCATAAAAAAATTCCCCCTTTAAATTGCCTATAGTTTAGCATATTTTGGGAGAATTGTCAAACGTACGTCCGTTTTTTGATTATTCAGAGTATTTTTTACCAATTGTCAAATTTTTGTTAAGCACCTCGTAACTATCTACAATGGAGATAAAAGCTTTAGGATCTATGAGTAAAATTCCCTCTTTTAAACCAAAGTAATCTTTTGTATCTACTGATGTCATAATGATTTTGTTTTTGTGACTTGTGAAGCCGCCTTTTACGTTTATCTCAGTTAAATCATAATGTAATTCATTTAAAATATAATCTTTGACTGATGTTTCTTCGGTTGTGATTATGAAGAATGTTTTGCTTGTGCTTGCTCCTACTCTAGACATTGTCGCCATGTAGTTGATAATTACAATTAGCACCGCAGAATATAGAGATGTTTCAAAGTTAACTACAAATCCAGTTAGGATAATTATTATGGTTTCAAATATATATGTGAATGTTTTGCGTCTATATATTTTTACGGAGTTGAAGATATCTTGCAGAAGAAATAATCCACCTGTTGAGTAGCCTTCTTTGAAGATCAGACTGTGACCTAAACCGGTTATGACACCAGCAGTTATGGTTATTATGGTTTTATCTATGTTATAGATATTTATTTGTTCTGCTATATTTTGTGTGAAATAAATGATTATAGGGATTAATAAACTTGGTATCATATATTTTCTCGTGTTTTCTGCACCAATTGATAGGGTTGCAATTCCAATTAGGGCTAGATTTATGATAAGTAAAAACATAGGTGCACTATAGTCAAAATGGTAATATATTAGTGCCCCTAGGCCATATATTCCGTTAGGCACTAGGTCGTAAGGAATTATAAATAAATTAAATGCTAGGGCGATAAGGATGCATCCCATAATGATATTTAAATACTTTTTCATTTTTACCTCTTTATTCTTAAATAGTTTTCCATAAATGGTAGTAGTTCTCCGTTTAAGACAGCATCAGCATTCGCGGTTTCATATCCTGTTCTAATGTCTTTTACTAGTTTATATGGTTCTAAAACATAGTTTCTTATTTGACTGCCGAATTCAATGTTCATATGATTTTTTAGTTTGTCATATTCTTCAGTGTTTGCTTCTTCCATAAGCTTTTTTAGTTTACTTGTTAGAACGCTTAAAGCGGTTGCTTTATTTTTGATTTGGCTTCTTTCATTTTGACATGTTACAACTATACCTGTTGGCAAGTGGGTAATTCTTACGGCACTATCAGTTGTGTTTACGCCTTGTCCGCCCTTCCCACTCGAACGATATACATCTACTCTTATTTCTTCGTCTTTAATGTTTACTTCATTTGTCATTTTAATTTCTGGAGTGACGTTTACAGATGCAAATGATGTATGTCTTCTTTTGTTTGAATCAAATGGACTTATTCTTACCAATCTGTGAACACCTTGCTCGCCTTTGAAGTAACCATAAGCATATGGACCAGTTATTTTAATGGTTGCACTTTTAATGCCGGCCTCTTCCCCTTTTTGGCAATCTAGTTCTTCATATGTGTAACCATTTTTATCGCAGAACATTTTATACATTCTTAGTAACATGCTGGACCAATCACAACTTTCGGTTCCACCTGCGCCGGGATGAATTTCTAAAAAGCATGGAGCATCATCGTATTCACCAGTAAATAATGTATTGATTTCTAGTTCGTTTATTTGGTCTGTAATCTTTGTTAAGTCAATTTCTTTTAGTTCTTCATCACCTAAGATGTTAATTAATTCAGAATAATCTTCTAGTTCGTTAACTATGATTTGATAAGTGGAAATTTGTTTTTGAAGGTTAACTAACTCACTATTTATGGCTGTACTTTTAGATATGTCTTTCCAGGTATTTTCGTCATTAAGTTCTTTAGTTAGTTCTTTTATTTTTTGACTTTTGGCATCTAAGTCAAAGTGACCTCCCAATATTTAAGATTTGTTTTTTTAACTGAGATATTGTTTGTTCTAAGTTTTCTCTATTCATAATTATTACCTCAATGAAATTATAGCAAAAAAAAGAAAGAAAATAAAGTTTCTTTCATTAAGTGTTTATGTATGAAGTCAACCATTTTTCAAATTCATCTGCATCTTGATATTTTGGTAAATCGTCGTTACTTTCTGTATTTAAGTAAGTTACAACTTTTCCTTCTTTAATTAATATAACAGATGGTGCTAATTTTACGTCATCATATATAAATGTTTTCTTCATCTCTTCATATGGAAGATACAAGAAACTGATGTTATACTTGTCCATTACTTTTTTAAATATTTCATCGCATGGAATTTCTAATAAACAATAGTTGTTGTAAGCAAAAACAATAAATGATTTTTTGTCTTCTTTTAATTTTTCAATATCTTCATTTTTAACATTTATAAATTTGCTTTCTTGGTAATATTCTTTTTCTATAGAAAATTTTGATGAACTTGCACAAGATGTTAGAAAAAGACAAATTAAGATTATTACAATTTTTTTCATTTTGTAATTTTGTGAAGACTTTTAAAATCTAGATTATAATATGGTACTTTACTAAAGTTATAGTAGTCTTTTCCATTTATTGTTTCTTTTACGTCTATTTTATTGTTGCCGTCATAATACCAGTAACCACCTATGTCGCGAATTTTGTTTTCATCCCAGCCGAGTGACACAAGCATATTTTTTACTTGACCGGCGTAACCACCTGCACCACATATGATAAAAATATTTTTGTCTTTTGGAAAGATTGCTTCTAGAATTTCCATACTTTCTTCGTAGTTTGGAATATATTTGTCATCATCCGTTAGTTTAAATAGAGCATCTCCAGTATAAAGGCCACTAACGTTTTCTTTTTCTTTTTGCTTAATGTATGCTTCCTTGTAATTTGCTAAGTATGGTGCTGGTATTACTTCGAATCCTTTTATATAACCTGATAGATATCTGTCACCACCTTTGTTTTCCCATGTAGCAGTATCTACAAGCATACGAACGTCTCTATAAACTGTATCAGTACGATTAAGGTAGTTGTCTATAGTTTTTTCGTTAATATTTTTGTCGATGCCATACTCTCCTCTTAATCCTTCTGATAATTCTGGGGCCGGTAATGGTTTTTCAATTACGACATTTTGTTTAGCCATTATGACTAGTGCAACTATGATAGAAGCACCTATTAGTCCACTAATTAGACTATTTAATATTTTATTTTTCATTTTTCCTTCCTTTCTGTTTTTATTTTAAAAGTAAGAAAAGAATTTAACAATTGAATGAAAGTTTAGATAACTCAACTTTAGGTTGAAAAAAAAGATTGCACGAGCAACCTTATTTGATTTTTCTTGATTCTAAGTAATATCTTTTATCGTAACTATGTCCCATTGAGAATGTTTTTCTTGGAAGACTTCCATCTAGAATTACAGTTTTAAATAATTCATTTTTAGGCATTGCTTCAAAGATAAATCCAACATTACCACTTTGCTTAGCAAGGTTTTTAGTAGTTTCTTCTCCATGAATATAGTCAATTTTTCCTTCATTATTTTTTAAGTATTCATCTAAGAATATTTGAATAGAACCAACTGCAATGTTAGATTTTGGATTTTCAATATACCATTTTTCATCAACATCGTTTGTTATAACTTCAATTTTTTGACCATTACCATCTTTGTTAATTTGATAGTATTCTTTTAGACTATTTAATAATTTTTCAGGTTCGGTGTTAAAAATCACTCTATTTATTGCTTCAAATTCTAATGCTGGACTATGAAGGTTTACTAGTTCTACTAGAGCATATCTGGCTGGGTTATTTAAATATTCTTCTTCACTCATTGTTTCTTTCAATTTTTCATAACATGCTTTTGCGGTTGCTAGTGAATGGTTTCCATCACCCATGGCAAATAGTAATACTTCTTTGTTATTAACGTCATATTTTTTAGCAAATACTTCTTTGTCGGCTAGTTCTTTTAAACCTTTATCCACTTCATCCATTGTTTCTTCATTTAGTAAATATCCTTTAACGTGGCCACCATTTTTCATTAAATCAAAATCGTAAACTATATCATCTTCAGAAACTTTATTTTTTAAATTTTCGATTATTTGCTTTTTGTCATCATCAATAAGAATCATTATGTGAGGAAGTTCTAGTGGAGCATTTTCTCTGATTTTTACTCTTGGTGGAATTCTTTCTATGACAGTTTTTTCAGTTGCTCTTATAGGTGTTTCTGCTCCTTTTTCATATGAATAAGCTTCTAGATCAACTACACCAATAAGTCCTTCTCTGATTTTGCCATCGCTTTGGGTTCTTTCTAAGTAAATCATGCTGTCTTTGTATTCGTTAAAGAAATCTTCATCTAGAAGTGCTTTCATGTTGCTATTTATTTTAGCAATTCTTTCACTTACATTTTCATCTTCTAAATAAATTTCTGGAAGTGTTAACTTTAATGTTGATGGGGCATCACCAACTATTTTTTCTACGTCGTTCCAATATTCTGGTTCACTGGTATATTGGTCACATGCTACTACACTCCATTTTGTCATATCTGTATTTTTTGGCAGTAAAATATTTCCTCTTTTGAAAGGTATGTTCATATTATCATCTCCTAACTAGATTATATATTCCTGAATAAAAAAATGCAACTTAATTGTTACATTCTTTCATTTTTTTATTTTCATATTTATTTAGAAGTTTTATTACTATTTTATTCAGTTTATCGAATATATAAAGTGAGCATATTAGAAGAACGCCAAATATTAAACCTATTTGAAAGTTAATTGCTTTAATATTAAAGAAGTTAGATTGAAATATTGCACAGTACTCAAAGCCAGCAAGTAAGGTTATCCAAAGAGTGAATCTAAATGCATTAAATGGTTCACATAATTTATATAGGAAGATAAAACCCGAAATTCCGGTTAGGAATACTACTAAACTTGAGACAATATCTTCCGGTAAATTAAACGCATATTTGAACATTTCAACAATGATGACATTGAATACTACCGTTAGTGCTGCTGGAACACTTTTACCAATAACTTTTACTAAAAAATTTCCTTTGACAATATCTGTGTTTGGTTCTAGGGCTAAGATAAATGACGGTATTCCAATAGTAAATGTTGTAATTAATGTAAGCTGGATTGGTATAAAGAAATATTTGCTTCCTAAAATGATACATAGTAAGACTAAAAGGATTGTGAAGATTGTTTTTACTAATAATAAAGAAGCACTTCTTTCGATGTTATTAATAGTTCTTCTTCCTTCGGCAACTATGTGAGGAATACTACTGAAGTCAGAGTTTAATAAGACTAACTGACTTACGTTTCTAGCACCATCAGTACCACTTGCCATTGCGATTGAACAGTCTGCTTCTTTTAAGGCTAGAACATCATTTATTCCATCACCAGTCATAGCAACTGTTTTACCATTCTCTTTTAGGGCTTTAATAATTTGCTTTTTTTGTTTTGGAGTTACTCTACCGAATATATTATAGTTAAGTGCTGCTTCTTTGATAGTTTCGTCATTTAATGTTGTTGCGTCTATACCTTTGATGTTTTTGATGCCGGCTTCTTCGGCAATGGACATAACAGTATTGTAATTATCACCAGAGATTACTTTTACTTCTACTCCCTCTCTTTCAAAAAATTCTAAAGTGTCTTTGGCATCTTTTCTTACAACATCTTTTATTAGAATATATGCTAGTTTTTCTAGTTGCTTGGGATGCTCTGTTACTTTTTCACTTGATTTTGCTAGAAGTAAAACACGATATTTTTTTTGGTAATTTTCAATTTTGGATTTTTCATTCTTATATTCATCTTTTAAGATGAAGTCTGGAGCGCCTAAATAATATGCATTTTCATTTTCAAAAGAGACTGCAGAAAATTTTCTTTCGGATGAAAAAGGAATTGTTTCTTTTACTTTCCATGATGTTTGATTTAACGTAAAAGAATCTTTTAAAGCGGTGAACGTAGCACTATGATCTACTGCACTTGCACAGATTTCGCCGAGAATTTTATCAATTTCTTTTTTATTATGTCCCTTTTCTATTATTGTGTCATATACTTTCATTTTACCTTCAGTTATGGTTCCTGTTTTATCTAAGCATATAACGTTTACTCTGGCAAGAGTTTCAATACAATAAAGTTGCTGAACAAGGACTTTATATTTTGATAGTCTTATAATACTTACTGCCATTACTGAACTCGTTAGTAAAATTAAACCTTCGGGAATCATACCGATTAAAGCGGCAACTGTGGCGATTACTGAATCATAAATACTGCTGGTAATTACTATTTGATTTGCAAAAAATAGAATTCCGATGGGAATAATTAGAATTGATAATATTTTAAGTAATTGGTTAAATGAACCCATTATGATTGAATTTGCTTTTTTGTTATATTTGGCTTCTTTAGATATTTTGGCTATATAGCAATCCTTACCAACTTTATTTACTTTTGCATAACATGAGCCGCTTACAATGAAACTTCCAGATAGAAGTTCTGCACTAGTGTCTTTATAAATCGGATCTACTTCTCCAGTAAGAAGGGATTCATTTACTTCAACTTTGCCATTTAGGACTATGCAATCTGTTGGAACTTCATTTCCTATTTCTAAATATATAATATCGTCTAAAACTATTTCTTCATTTGAGATTAGTTTTTTACGAGAGTTTCTTATAACAGTTGTTTTGGTTGATGCTAAAAATGATAGTTTATCGATTATTTTTTTAGATGTTATTTCTTGAAATGTGCTAATTATGGTATTACAAATAATAGTTCCCATGAATAAACAATTTTTTAGTGAATAAAGGAATCTGTTATAAATTAACCCGGTTATTATTATTGCTGCGCCTAGAAAAATATTTAGAAAGTTGAAATAAGTGAAAACATTACTATAAATGATTTGCTTGATTGTTTTAGTTTGAGGTTGCTCATTAATATTTGTTAGGTTTTCCGCTATTCTTTGATTAACTTGCTCACTTGTTAAACCTTCGTCATATTTAGGGTTAAATCTTTTTATTTCCATAGGCATCACTTTCCAATTTTATTATAACACGTTATATTTTTTGTATAAATTTTTAAGATATTAACGTAAGAAAAAAGTGTCAAGAAAATGACACATTATTTATTTTTTATGAAGAAAGCATTCTGTTTCGTGTGAGTTTATTATGCCGATTGCTTGAAGATAGGAATATATAATTGTTGAACCAGTAAATTTCATACCTCGTTTTATCAAATCTTTTGATATGGAGTCAGAAAGTTGAGATGTTGTAAGACCAGTTTCATATACTGGGTATTCATGTATGAACGATAGTAAATATTTGGAAAAAGAGCCATATTCTTTTTGAATTTCTTTAAATATTGCGGAATTATTAATGCTTGCATTTATTTTAAGTTTGTTTCTGATAATACCTTTGTTGTTATAGAGTTCTTCTTTTTTGACATCATCATATTTAATAATTTTGTCTATGGCAAAGTTGTCATATGCTCTTTTAAAGTTTTCTCTTTTATTTAAAATACATTCCCAAGAAAGACCGGCTTGGAACATTTCTAAGATTAGCATTTCAAAAAGATAATTGTCATCTAAGTTAAGTACGCCCCACTCTTTGTCATGATATTCTACATATAATGGGTTTTTTAAATTACACCATAAGCATCTTTTCATAGTTTTATTCCTTTCTTTGGTAATGTCATTATAGGTTACGAATTTTTCCATATGGAATGTTACTTCTTATTTTTTTATTAGGGTGATTCCAATCACGATTAGAAGGCTTACTAAAAGTTTTCTTTTTAAACTTTTCTTGTCTTTGTCTATAAAGAATTCATATATAGAATTCGTTACCATTGATAACGTTAAAAGCGGCGCGACAATGGATATGTTTCCATATTCGTAAGCTTTAACAGATGAGATAAGCATCATGGCCCATGAGAAACTTACTAGCATAAATTTCTTTTTGTCATATAATTTGAATTCTTGTTTTAAGTCGTCTATAGAAATTCTACTTACAAGTTTTATGATTAGAGATGGGATCAAAACAGTTATGACGGTATATAATCCAATGTTGAAATTCTCTGAAATATTAACATTTATAAACATAGCGATTGCGAAAAGAAAGTTTGAGATTATACACATGATAAAGTATTTGTTAAGTTCTAGTTTTCCTTTATTATTTGTGGATAATAGAATATTTGCTAGAAGTATGAGAATTATACCGGCAACTTTAGTTAAGATAATATTTTCTTTTAAAAATACAAAACCAAATATTACCAGGAACACTGTGGATAATTGTTTAAGCATACTGAATGTTGAAGGAGCAAGGCCGTATCTTGCTTCGATGTTTAATCTATCTGTTGCAGCATAAATAATAGTTACTACTCCAAGAGTTAGAAGTATTTCTGGATTTAGTGAAAACTTGTATGCAAAAAGAGGTGATAATATTAGGGCAAAAAGTGCGGTAAAAACTTCTAATAAAATTGTTAAGGCTGAAGCGTTTTTCATGCTCCTATTTGTTTCTTTAAAACACTGGGCAAATATTAGAGAAAATATTAAGTATATAATAACTCATTTTATATATTCCATTTTTATTTTTCCATTTCTTTAAAATTTAGATTTTTTAAATATTCGTAGCCAGTTGTTATTTTATCTTCAATGTTAGTGCTGGCACTATAGATTTTTTTTAGTTCTTCCATTACAAGTTTACCATTCTTTTGTAATTTATAAAATTCGAGATATGATTTTTCGGTAAAATTAAATATTGTTTGAAATTCTGAATTATTTAAAATCGGGTCAGTTACCATTTCACTATATTGCCATGCTAGGTATGGACTTTCGTATTCCACTTTAGGAATTTCTGGATAAAGTGTTTTCCACTTAGTAAACCATAAAAAATGAAGAGTTTCATGAGCACAGACTTCTGTTAGTTTTTCTTCATTTAAATGTGGATTTATATAAAATGTGTAGTTATCTATATCTCTAGGGAAAAATGGCAACATACCAACATAACAAGTTATTTCATTTATATTTATAGGACAATTTATGTTAAGATAGTTTGCTAATTTTTTAAAATAGGTGTCATTGTATTTATTCCAAATGGCACTATATTTTTTACAAGCTTCTCTAATATTTTGTGAATTACTTGTGTAATAGTTCGATATTATAGCACTAATTTTTGTGGATATCTCTTCTTTTGAAATATTTTTGTGGATATCATGAAGTTCTGGGAAATATTCACATAATAAATTGTGGATTTCTGACTTTTCGCCTTCTCCAAAGTAAAATTTTTGAATTATTGTGATATTTTCTTCTAGAGTTATTGGTTTAAATATAATTTTGGGATTCTTTTGCATTTATACCTCCATAATTGTTTGTTCACCATAACATTTTGTGATTTTACAAGATGTTTACTTTATTTATTTTCAATTTGTTTTGTTTCATTTAGCAATCTATCAATATCTGACACATAATTTTTATCATAATCGATAGAACATTCAGCAAATATATCAGTAATTTTTTAATAAAACATTCTCTCACTTGCACGGATTAATTTAATTCTATCAAACAATCTTTTAAAATACTTTTGATCAGATTTCTAAGCTTTTAAAAATCTCTCATCATTTAAGGAAAAACCTTGAATCATATATTCTTTAATTATTTTATTTGCCCAAGTTCTAAATTTAATTGCTTTCTTAGAGTTAACTCTAAAGCCAATAGAAATAATCATATCAAGATTATAATACTTAGTATTGTAAGTTTGCTTTCCATCATTACCCTTATGTGCAATTTTTGCACATGTGCTTCTTTCTTCAAGTTCTTCATCTTCATAAATATTATTTATATGTTTCGTAATTGCTGGTCGTTTAACATTAAAAAGTGCTGCTAATGCTTCTGTATTTAACCAAACTTCTTCATTTTCTAATAGTACTTCTACTTTTGCATCTTCAAATCTCCATGCTAAAATCATCATATCAACTAATCTTTCATAGTTATCTCTTGTATATGCATGGAAAGAATGAGGATACAACTCGTTCACTTTTTTCAAACACGCTATTGCTAAATCATAGCTTTTATTATTTTTATACTCTATAGCTTTTTTACTAAGTATTTGTTCTGGCATATATACAACATTTTCGCCACCATCAGAATATTTTTGAGCTTCAGTTATAGGTATAGACATTATTCCATCTATAGTTTTTAAATCATATTTGCTATTAAACTCATTGATTTTTTTATTAGTGTAACTATCATATCCTGTTTCATAGTTTTTATTATTCTGATTTTCTTTTTTTATTGTATCATCAATTAATTGTTCAGGTTATACATTATTACTTTGTTTATTCTTCTTTTTATTCTTAATAATCAATATAATAACTATCGGTGATAAAAAGATGCATACTGTTATTATGGTCGCTAACATACCTATTATAGTAGAAACAATAGCAGGATAATCAGTAATAATTATTTCATATATATTTTCATTATCATTTTCATCTAAAACTATTAATTTTATCTTGTCATTTTCTTTCAATGATTCTAGTTTTGTAATCTCTTTTTCGTTTAAATATATTTTTAGTTTTGCCTTTTCATCACTTAACTCGTATGAATAGTCTAGGGATGTTTCATTCTTTAATTTAGTTATGGTAGCTTTGTTGTTTTCAAATTCAACTTCACTAGATCCTAATACAAATTTTTTAATTGTAGCTGTTCCCTTGCCTTTAGTTTTATTAATTGTTAAAGTATAATTCTTTTTGTCTCCATTTTCGGCAATAACAACTATATTAATTGTATTTTCACCCAATGATAATTCTTTATTTTCAAATTCAACTTTCGCTTTTGAATCATTTGCTTCTATCTTAATGTCAACATGTTTTTTTTCTGTTTTAAAATTCATATTATCAGAAACAGTTATTTGTTCATTATCTATAGATACTTCTTTTATAGAATTATCTTTGCTTTTTTCTATAACCACTTCTTTTTGGCTGTTATTTTGTGTATTATTGTTTGAATAATTATTACCATAATTGCTACTTTTCCCACCGTTTCCGGAACTGTTCGATGAAGAGTTGCTGCTGCCACCCGTTGCTCCCGCTGTCCCCTCATTTTTGTTATAGCCAGGACATGGATCACTATAAATTGCTTCTCCATCAGCATAATATTTATTTCCATTTGTCACAGCCACATGCCAATGAGTTCCGCCATGACCATCACTGTGCATTCCATATGTGACACCATTTGGACAAGTTTTTATAGAATTTTTTCTTAAACCACCACCTGTTGCATTTACTGTAAGTGGTAAAAGTACTAACATACAAATTCCTAATGTTAAAATCCTTTTCATTCTTACACCTCTTATAATGATTATAACATAAATTATTAGTATAATTTTGATTATTACAACTTTTGAATAATAAATCACAATTTAGATAAGTTTTGTATCCAATTTGAAATAATTATCTTAATATGCGTTTTACCCTTATTTTATAAGAAATTATAAAGGCTTTATAGTTTATCTAAAACTTATCTAAGACAAAAGGCACGTCTAAAATCACCTAAATATTGTAATCATAGAAAAACCCGCAGTCCCCTATTTTATGCGGGTCTGCGGGTTTATTTACCACATCAGTTTTTGTACTTTTTGCCACTTTCACATGGTAATAATTTAAAACAACTAAGTATTTTTCCCCTTTTAAATTGGTATTTTTTATTTTAAATTAATAATTTTTTGTCCAATTATTGCAAGTTTTTATTCAACAACTTATCTAATAACTTATCTAAAAAATATAATTTATCATTATAAAGTTTTTCTTGATTCTTCTGATATATCTATTTGAGAAGGATCTACTGTAAATCCCTTTCTAGAAAAATATCTTATCCTTTCGGCATTTTTATATTGTTCTAATAATTCACCTGGAATAATTTCTTCATATGTTCCAGTAAAAGCTAACCTTTCAAATTCTTCTTCACCATATAATTCTTTCAACGTTCTACAGATACTGACATTATTTAAATAATATAGTGCTGGTAAATGAATTAATCCGTACTTTTTTGCAAAGTCTAATGCATGCATTTCAACAAGCCCTTCGTTAAGTATAGATCCACCACTTGTTAATCTAGATTCCTTACCATAGTTAAAATGTTCTTCCTTAGTAACATTAATAACTAAATGCATTGTTTCATGTATCATAGAAGATAGCATTCTCGTTGCATTAGTTATACTTTCATCAGCTGATACTTCTTCTTGTTTACTTTCGGCATCAGGTGTAAAACAAATCATATCGTGATATTTAAATGCACCAACATCTCCATTTATTCTTTCTCCAAAGTTTTCTGCATATATTTGCGCTTCACCTCTATCAAAAATCTTTATACCATTACCATTTGCTATATTAAGTAACTTAGAAACTAATTGTTCATCGGTTATTCCATATTCCTGTATAATTAATGGAATATAAGTCTGAGCAAACATTTTTAATACACCAATATAGAAATCTTTATTGGAAGAATATTGTCCTCTAATTGACTTCAATTGTTCAAATGTTTCTCTCATTTTATTTAAATAATACGAATCAGTAGCAATAATCTGTTCTGATTCTGGGTTCCCATATAATTCTACAAATTGTGGAATATATTCTTTTTTTTCTTCATCCTTTGATAATGTGATTTTATTGATACTACTTATTAGTGATTCATATCCCATACTTTATCACTCCTATAATAATTATAACATATTGGCTTGATTTTGAGGTTCATTTAGTCAAAAAAACTTATCTAAAACTTATCTAAAAGCCTTTTTTGATGTAAAATTACCTAAAAATCGTAAGTAGCAAAAAGCTCACAAATCCTTATAAATAAAGGAATTGTGAGCTTATTTTCCGCAACAATTTTTGTACTTTTTGCCACTTCCACAAGTAGTGGATGCTCCCATATTATCAATACTATTTATACTTATAGTATTATTCGTATTTCCTTATTTATCAGACTAGGTAACCATCTATATTATTTGTATTTATGATATTACCTGTACTATAAGTATTTCTCCAACGTGGACATATTGTAGACATTGTCCACATCCGTTCACTCGATATTAGTATATCATATTTTTATTTTTTATCAAATACACTAAACATAATTTACTTATCTTTATTTTTTCTTTTAAGGTTATCTGGTAAAAATAAATCTATTTCTTCATTATGTAAAGTCATATCTTCATTTATCTTAAGCGCTTCACTTGCTATTCTATATGCTTTAGGATTAGTTCTAGGTCCTACTTCATAAATTTTGTTTAATCTTTCTTGAAGTTCATCTCTTTTTCTTTTTATATCTTTTATTTCTATAGAATTTATTCTCATATCTACTAACAATGATAAATAAGATTCTCTAATATCCCATAGTTTATTTATCATATCAATGTGCGAATTAATTTCTTTATCAATATCATAACTTAAAGTATATATATCTAAAAATAAAGCTACTGTAGTAAAAAGAATCGTAATAATTGGTAACCAATTCTGGTTAGTAATAATATACGAAATTAACCCTGTAGCAGAAATAGAATTTAAAATAATTTTTAATAGCTTTATTACTCTTGCTTTCTTTTCTAAAATATCAACACACTTTTGGTGTGTTGTATATGTCCAAACTAATCTTCCATAACACTCTCTAATTTGATCCTCTAAAACTTCAACTTGGGAATTTGCTTCCATAGATTTCCCTCCATTCTTTTTTTGCACTTATTGGATATTTTTCTTCATCCCCTATAGCCTCTAGCGCTTTTTTGTATGCATTTCCTGCTTTATAATTAAATTTTGAGCCAATTTTCAAATAATTGTAACTCCCCGGTGCAAATAAATAACTATCTTCTGATTGTTCAGATAAATATTTAAAAAAATCTCTTGTAATCCAATCATAGTAAGTAAATGTTTTATCTTTATATTCATAGTACCTTATAAAATTATAGGCTATTGTATCTATTGCATAGCCACTAATATCTACATTATGTTCGTCTTTCCATTCTCTAACCATTTTACATAAATTTTTTAGATTACCATTTGTTAATTTGTTGTATTTATTCATTTCATCAATTTCGGCCTTTGGATTTGTTTTTTTCCAACTGCCACCACTATTTGTATCTGGATAAGTATATTCTCCATTACCTAAATCAAAACAAGGAACAATTTCAAAATTTATGCCATCTGTAAAATTAATTCCTATAACTTGACCATCTGCTTTAACATACGAAGTTGAATAAGTCTTTTGCAATACTCTTTTTACTTCTTGTAGTAAACTTGATTGTACATTTCCCTGTGTTTTATTAATTCTTTCATATACAGAATTTGGAAGAATAACTAACATATCTATATCGCTTAGATGAGTTGCGGTACCCCTACCATATGATCCTACATATAAACTATGTAATGAATCAGATGATATTCCCCAATAGTCCTCATTAATCCTACTTGTAATCCTTTTATATCTATATCGCAAGTTGCTTAAATCCGTTTCATCAAAACGTATATTATTACAAAACTCATTGAACCATGTTGAAACACCCACTATAGTTCACACTCCTTTACTTTAATAAAAAAAAGTATCGTAATTATAACGATACAAAATCTATTTTAATTATACTACAAGTACTAATTTTTTTCCATATTTTACAATATATTATTTGTAATATTTATTTCATTTTCCAGTCTGTTAATTACACATATCTTATCATGTCCTGTACTATAAATATAGTATTTCTTAGTAGTTTCTATTCTTTTATGTCCTAATACTTCTGCAATATCTTTTACCTCACAACCATTTCTTAAACAAATAGTAGCAAAACTCCCTCTTAAATCATAGAATCTACATTGAATTCCTAATTCATGATGAATTATTCTAAGTGGATATCTAATAATATCCGTTCCTGAATAAGTTCCATCTTTTTTAGTAAACACCATTTCTACTCTATTGCGTTTAGAATTACTTTTTATAATTTTATATTCTACTAACTTACCATACCTATTTTTAACTTCTTCTAAAGTATAATGTTTATACTTTTTACCAAATTCTTTCTTATAATTATTTTGTAATTCTTTATATTTCAATAAAAATGAATATAAAGTATCACAAATATAAATTTCTCTATGACTCCCCATTGTTTTAACAGTACCTAAATACCATCTGCCATTTTCTTCTTTATCTTTTGCATAAACCGTCTTATTAATTTTTATTATTCTATTTTCTAAATCAATATCATCCCAAGTTAAAGCAAATACTTCACCAGTTCTCATTCCTGTATAACAAGCTGTTAAAAATGCACATACAAAAGCTTTGTTATTCTTAAATCTATTTATAATTATTTCTATTTCTTCTTTAGTATAGATGTGTCCTATATTGTTTTTTTTAATTCAAATGATAATACCCTAGGTATCTCCAAATCACCTGCTGGATTATTCTTAATAAATCCAAAATAGTAAGTTGCATCCCTCAACGAACTCTTAATAACCTTTTGATAATTTCTTAATGCATCCCTTGTACCAGATGTTTGATATAACTTTAATAACGTCTGATTTAAAATATATGGTGTTAAAACTGATAACTTGTAATTACCTAATTCCTTTTTAATATTACTAAAAGATTCTTTATATCTCTTTGCCGTAGAATATTTATAGTTTATTTCAAAATATTCTTTCATCCAATAATCTAAATAATCTCCATACAACATATTAAATTCTACATTAGTTGCTCCATTAATGAATTCGTCGTATGCTTTTTGTCCCGCTATGTATGCTTCACTCTTTGTCTTAAAGCCACTTTTTGTTATTTGTTTTCTCTTTCCATTTACCTTTCCTGCTTCAAAGCAATATTGATATACTTTACCCCTTTTTCTAATATTGATCATCTTATCATCTTCCTTTCTAATTGATCATTATAATTTTACAACAAAAAAGTGTAGCATTTTTTACTACACTTTTAGTTATCTTATTACATAATATTTTTATTCTAATCCAAACTTTTCTTTCTCCTCTTTTGTAAACATCATATTAAAAGGATCAAAAAATTGAAATCCATACTCTTTATTATATACTGCACAAGAAATTATATCTAACTTTAATATATTGTTGGTAGCTAAAAAATAATCGTCCATCATATTTTTTATTTCAAAATTAGACTTTCCCTCTTTATCTTTAATTTGATTTACTATATATGGAGTCTCAGACGTTTTAACATATCTTTTCATTATCTTTATCGCACCTAAAACTTCACTAGTATTATAATAAGATATATCTCTATTTAAATCGTTTAATATTTTTTCTATTTTTGTTATAAATAATTTAATATCTATATCCTCATTCAAATTTTGAATATCTGACTTTATAATTGGCTTCCAACCTTTCCATTCCTTAAGTCGTTTTTTTTCTATATAAAAAATTCTACGTTTATCATCTATATTTTGACTTACCTTAGTAATTGGTAATTTATAATGTACACAATAATGTCTCAAGTTATATAAAAATCTATATTCAAAATGTTTATCAAAAATTTTAGAACATTTTTTCTTAAATTCTTTTAATTCCTTAGATTCCACACCATATATTTGTTTTACTTGTACTTCATAGTAATCTAAATAAGTTTTAAACATACTCGCAAAATTTATAAATTTTCTATTAATTTCAACAATCACATTCTTATTCGCAATAGGTGTTGTATGCTCTAAAAGACTTCTTAATCAAGCGGTTGGGAAGTCTCTTAGAACACACAACCTAAAACCGAAGAAAGGAGCGCAAGTTATGAGAAAAAATGAGAAAATCACAGCTCTGTACGAACGACTGAGCCGTGATGACTTTGGCAAAGATGATGACCAACAGCGTGAGAGCAATTCCATTTCCAATCAAAAGGCTATGTTGGAGGAGTTCGCCGCACGGCAGGGCTTTACAAACATTGTCCATTTCACGGACGATGGCATTAGTGGTACTTGCTTTGACCGTCCCGGATTTTTAGCAATGATGAAAGAAGTGGAAGCCGGGAATGTGGAGTACCTGTGTATCAAGGACATGAGCCGCATGGGTCGTGACTATCTGAAAGTCGGTCAGATTATGGAAATCCTGCGTCAGCGTGGCGTTCGCCTTATCGCCATCAATGACGGCGTGGACAGTGCCAGAGGGGACGATGATTTTACCCCTTTCCGCAACATTATGAACGAGTATTACGCCAGAGACACCAGCCGTAAAATCCGTTCCACTTTCCAGTCCAAAGGCAAGTCCGGCAAGCACCTCACAGGCACGGTCATTTACGGCTATCTCTGGAACGAAGCCAGAGACCAATGGTTGGTTGACCCCGAAGCCGCTGATGTGGTCAAGCGCATCTTTGCCATGACGATTGACGGCTACGGTCCGTATCAGATCGCCAGCAAACTGAAATCGGAAAAGGTGCTTATTCCGTCTGCTTACCTTGCCCAACACGGCGAGGGCGTGAACAAAAACAAGACTTTCAAAGATGTGTACGGCTGGGGTTCTTCCACCATCTGCAACATTCTTGAAAAGCGTGAATATCTGGGACACACCATCAATTTCAAGACCCGAAAGCACTTCAAGGACAAGAAAAGCCATTATGTCCCGGAGGACGAATGGACAATTTTCGAGAATACCCATGAGCCTATCATTGACCAGCAGACCTTTGACCTTGTGCAGAAAATCCGTGGGAATGTCAGACGCTACCCGGACGGCTGGGGCGAAGCAGCTCCCCTCACAGGCTTGCTTTATTGTGCCGATTGCGGCGGCAAGATGTATGTCCACCGTACCAACAACGGCAAGCGTATTTCTCAATATACCTGTTCCCAATACAGCAAAGTCCCAGTTGGAAAGCTCTGCAAGACCCAGCACCGTATCAATGAAGATGTGGTACTGTCCCTTGTCTCTGAAATGCTCAAAGCCATTGCCGAGTATGCGAAGCATGACCGAGCCGAGTTTGTCCGTGTGGTGCAGGAAGCGCAGTCCAGCCAGCAGACGGCAGAGGTCAGGAAACAGCGCACACGCCTTGCCACAGCAAAGCAGAGAGTTTCCGAGCTGGAAGTCCTGCTCTGCAAAATCTATGAGGACAACATTTTAGGAAAGCTGTCCGACAGCAGATACGCCACTCTGGACGCTCAATACGAAAAGGAACAGTCCGAGCTTACCGCTGAAATCTCTGTTCTGGAAAAGGCTGTCAAGAGCTATGAGAAGCACGAAAAGGACGCTGACCGTTTTATCGCTCTGATTGACAAATATGAGAACTTCGACAAGCTGACCATTGCCATGCTCAACGAGTTTATCGAGAAAATCCTTGTGCATGAGCGTGACCGCAAAGGCAGTATACAGACCACACAGGAGGTCGAGATTTACTTCAATTTTGTCGGGCGATTTGTTCCCCCGGCGTTTGGAGAAGTGGAGCTGACCCCGGAAGAATTAGAGGAAATCCGCAAGCGTGAGGAACGCAAGGACAGGCTTCATCAGAACTACTTGAAGCGGAAAGCCAGCGGAGCGCAGAAGCGATACGAGGACAAAATCAAGAAGCGGAAAAAGGCAGAAATCGAAGCCAAGAAAGCCGCCATTCGTGCGGAGGATATTGCAAAGGGCGTGTTCGTTCCGGTCAGCAGTTTACCGCAGAGAGAGCCGCAGAAAGGAACGCAGATTGCGTGAACATAGCTTGTAGGTAGAACAAAGATTATTTTATCCCGGAATGGTGGAAAAGTTCAAACTTTTATGATATAATTTGATTTGAAAAGATGTAAGTAACACTTTCCAAAGGCATAGTTTGCGGAAGGTAGCGATATGAATAATAAAGATTTGCTTAAATTTGGAAAATGCCTGCTCATTGGAATCATTGTTGCCATAGGAGGCATGTTCTTTAGCGATTTGTATGGAAACATTTTCAACGGATCGGGGGATTATCGTTTATCCGCTATATTTGGTATCGGTCTGTATCTTTGCATCGTTATTGTTACTTGCACAGGCTTGATACTTAACCGTTTGGATAAAGATAAAACAAACGACAAAGATGATGAACACACGGACGAGTAAGTTTTTATTTCCAGAAGCCGAAAAATCCCTTTAGGAACGAAAGGGCGCACTTCTATACTCTCTATATCGAGAGTAGTGCGTCCTGCGGAGCTTCATTCTCCGCCAGCGAGTTTGAATTATATGCAGAAAACAATCCTCCGTATGCCTGCAGGCATACGGAGGATTCGCTGTTTCAGGAACACGGCCCGATCCCGGCGGGGACTCTTTGTCTGTCAGATCGTTTCGACCTTGATGAGGTTCGTGTTGCCGGAAGCGCCGTTGGTGTTGCCGGCAGTCATGACGATGTTGTCGCCCTTGTGCAGGTGCATGGCCTTCTTGGCCGCGTGCAGGGCGTTGTAGAACAGCACGTCGGTCGAGGTAAACGTCTCCTCGCACAAGATCGGCTGGACGCCCCAGGAGAGCGCGAGCCGGTACCACACGCGCTCGTTCGTCGCCATGCCGACGATGTCGACCGGCACGCGGAAGCGCGAGACCATCCGGACCGTCGCGCCGGAGAGCGAGCTGACCACGATCGTCTTTGCGCCAATGTCGCAGGCCATGCAGCACGTCGCGTGCGAGATGGCGTCGACCATGTTCTTGATCTGGAACTCCTCCTTGCGGAACAGCGTCTCGTAGTCGATGTGCTTTTCCGTCTCCTCCACGATCTCGGCCATGGTCTGCACGGTCTTGACCGGGTACTTGCCCGCAGCCGACTCACCGGACAGCATGACGGCGCTGGTGCCGTCGTAGACTGCGTTTGCAACGTCGGAAATCTCCGCCCGCGTCGGGCGCGGATTGTGGATCATGGACTCAAGCATTTCCGTAGCCGTAATGACGCGCTTGCCGAGCAGGCGGCACTTGGTAATGAGGTACTTCTGGATTGCAGGCAGTTCCGCAAACGGAACCTCCACGCCCGGATCGCCCCGGGCGATCATGATGCCGGAGCACTCCTGACAGATTTCCTCCACGTTGTCAATGCCGGTTTGGTTCTCGATTTTTGCGATGATCTCCACGTCCTTGCCGCCGTGCTCGTCCAGAAACCGCCGCACGTCCAGCACGTCCTGCTTCCGCGAGACAAACGACGCTGCAACAAAATCAATGCCGTTCTGAATACCAAACAGCAGATCATCCTTGTCCTGTTCACTCAGATATACCTGATCGAGTACCTTGTGCGGGAACGACATACTCTTGCAGTCTGACA